>Ga0268386_10000859_pt1 | contig 20136 bp, 21 predicted proteins | sample RVTome_15_FD_200260 | JGI IMG/M metagenome (GOLD analysis project Ga0268386, IMG submission 200260) | Soil microbial communities from uranium-contaminated site in the Upper Colorado River Basin, Wyoming, United States - RVT150D86... ...
CAGGGAGGCTTCTCGCCCACCGACGGCATGACCGCCCCGCGGTTCTCCCACACCGCGACCCGGCTGCTCGACGGGCGCGTCCTGGTCGTCGGGGGATCCACGGGGATCAGCGACCTCGGGTCGGCGGAGATCTACAACCCCGTCACCGAGATGTGGGGGGCGACGGCGGGCCTGTTCGGATCGCGCCTCGGCCACACGGCCACCCTGCTGAACGACGGCCGGGTGCTCGTCGGGGGGGGCGCCGGCCTCTCGAACGCGGCGGCGGTGTACAGTCCGGCCAGCGGCACCTGGGATTCCGGGGGCACCATGGTCGTGCCCCGCAGCTTCCACTCGGCGACCCGGCTGGCCGACGGAAGGGTCCTGGTCGCGGGCGGGGCCAACGTGATCCTGGGGGAGCACGGCGGGTCGGAGCTCTACACTCCCGCGACCAACAGCTGGAGCTCCACCGGGTTCATGGCCGAGAGCCGCCGGGACCACACCACGACCCTGCTGAACGACGGCCGCGTGCTCCTGGCCGGCGGGCGCCGGACCTTCCCCAGCAACACGCCCCTCACCGGGGCCGAGCTGTACAGCCCGGCGAGCGGGGCCTGGTCGCCGACGGACGCCCTGACCCTGCCCCGCTGGGGCCACACCGCCACCCTGCTGAACGACGGCCGGGTCCTCGTGGCCGGGGGGACCGGGGCGAGCCCGCTCGTCTCGGCGGAGATCTACAACCCGGCGAGCGGCACCTTCTCGAACAGCGGGAGCCTCGGGACCGCCCGCACCGGCCACACCGCGACCCTGCTCGCGGACGGCACGGTCCTGATCGCGGGCGGCTTCGACGGGGCCAACCGCCTGGCCACGGCCGAAGTCTACGATCCCGCGAGCGGGACCTTCTCCCCGGTCGCGGACACCATGTCGAGCGCCCGGGAGAACCACACCGCCACCCTCCTGCTGGACGGCCGTACCCTCGTCGCGGGCGGCCGGGTGGTCAGCGGGGCCACCTCCTCCGCCGATCTCTACGACCCGGCCGGGCAGGTCCCCGCCTGCACGCTGAGCATCGCCCCGACCTACCAGGGTGGGACCCTCAACCTGCAGTTCACCCTGGGCGCGAACGTCCCGACCACCTGGAACGTCTGGCTGTCCATCGGCAACGTCACCCCGCGCGTGTGGTCGCTGCCCGTGCCCGCCATCAGCCCGCCGTTCTCGTTCCCCGTTCCCCTGCCCTTGCCGCCGAGCGGGAGGATCGGGGTGTTGAGCACCATGACCACGCCGAGCGAGGGGATCCTCTGCTCGGACTGGGAGACCGTCGACACCGGCAGTTGATCCGACGAGCCCGGTCGAAAAGACGACCGACCCCCGGAGCGGCCTCGGGCCGTCTCCGGGGCCTCAGCCGGCGAGGGCGGGCGCCCCGGCCGGCTCGGCCTCTCCTCCGAGGGCCTCGTCCACCGCCCGGGTGAGGGCTTCCAGGGTGAACGGCTTCGCGAGCAGCCGGGTGCCCGAACGGAGCACCCCGTGCTCGGCGATCGCCCGTTCGGGGTATCCGGACATGAAGAGCACCTCGATCCCCGGCCGGAGCGTCCGCAGGCGGACGGCGAGCTCGGGTCCGCTCATCCCCGGCATGACCACGTCGCTCAGGAGGAGGCGGATCGGCCCGGGGTGGGCCTCCGCGAGCCGGAGGGCTTCCGCGCCCCCGCTCGCCGCGAGGACCCGGTAGCCGCCGGTCACCAGCAGCTCGGCGGCCAGCTCCCGCAGCGAGTCCTCGTCCTCCACCAGGAGGATGGTCTCCTCCCCGGTGGTGGAGGCCGCGGGCTCCGGCGCGGGCCGCTCGGGGACCGCCTCCTCCTCGACCAGCGGCAGGTCGATCCGGAACACGGTGCGGCCGGGCATGCTCTCCACCCACACGTACCCGTTGCTCTGCTTGACGATGCCGTAGACGGTGGCGAGGCCGAGGCCGGTCCCCCGCCCGCGCTCCTTGGTGGTGAAGAACGGCTCGAACACGTGCCCCAGGGTGTCGGGGTCGATGCCGGTGCCGTCGTCGCCCACCTCGAGCCGCGCGTACCGGCCCGGGCGCGCCCCGAGGTGCCGCCGGCAGAACTCCTCGTCGATCGTGACGTTCGTGGTGCGGATCGAGAGGGTCCCCCCCCGGGGCATCGCGTCCCGGGAGTTGGCGGCGAGGTTGATGAGGACCTGGTCGACCTGCCCGGGGTCGGCCCGCACGCGCCCGAGGAGGGGATCGAGGGCGAGCGCGACCTCGATGTCTTCCCCGACCAGCCGCCGGATGAGCTTCTCCGCGTCGGCCACCACCGCGTTCAGTCCGAGCACCTTCGGCTCGATGACCTGCCGCCGGCTGAACGCGAGGAGCTGGCGGGTGAGGTTGGCCGCCTTGCCGGACGCCTTCACGATCTGCTCGAGCTTGTCGCGGCTCGGGTCGCCCTCGGGAAGCCGCCGGATGAGCAGCTCCCCGTAGCCCTGGATCACCCCGAGCAGGTTGTTGAAGTCGTGGGCTACTCCCCCGGCGAGGCGTCCCACCGCCTCCATCTTGGCCGCCTGCCGGAGCTGGGCCTCGAGCTCGCGTCGCTCGGAGATGTCCCGGGCCACGCTCAGCCGCCCGACCACCCGGCCGTCGTCCTCGTGGACGAGGGAGGTGCTGAGGTCGAGGGGCAGCTCGGCGCCGTCCCGCCGCCGGGTGACGACCTCGCCCTGCCAGCCGTCCCGGAGAGCGCCCCCGTCCTCCTCCGGCGGGGGGGACGGCAGGCCCTCAACGATGTCGACGAGGCCGGCGTCGCCCCCCACGACCTCGTCCTCGCGGTAGCCGAAGGCCTCGAGGAAGGCGCGGTTGGCGAACAGGAGGCGGCCCTCGGGATCGTTGATCCAGATCGGCTCCCGGCTCCCCTGGACGGCATGGGCGAGCAGGCGGTTCCGCTCTTCCACCCGCCGGCGGGCCACGGACTCCGCCTGGAGCGCGGTCAGGCGCTCCGCCACCCGCCGCTCGAGCTCCTCCCGCTCGGCCTGCAGCTCGGCGTTCGCCTGCTCGACGTGGACGAGCATCATGTTGAAGTCGCGGCCGAGCTCGCCCAGGTGGCCGGGGCCGAGGTCGGGCACCCGCAGGGAGTAGTCGTGGCTGTACGAGACGGCCCGGGCGGTCACGGCGAGGGCGGCCAGGCGGCGCTCCCGGCAACGCCGGCGAACGTAGAGCGCGGCTCCCAGCGCGAGCCCGACCCCCAGCGCCGCGATCACGAGGGCGATCGGCACCCCCGCTCCCGCGGCGATCCCGCCGCCGACGAGCAGGCCCAGCGCCGCGAGGCGCCGGTATCCGGCCAGCCCCCGGAAGCGGAAGCGGGAAACCTTCCCGCGGTTGCAGTGTGGACCGGCCGTCGATGCCAGCAGCCTCTCCCTGGCCAAGCTGTTGTCCGGCCTGGATGTCATGCCCCCTCCGGGCCGACCGGGGGGGAGCCGGAGAACGGCCGGATCCCCTCACGGACGCCGATGAACGGAGCAAGGACCGCGCCAGGGAATGCGGCCGGAAGCTACTGCGGGGCCTCCACCCACGAGTCGAAGACCCGCACCGTCTTCCAGTTGGCCTTCTCCTCCTCGATGAACTGCTTGTGCCGGGGGGCTTCCTGGTACTTGTCGTGGGCCGCGCGGTCCTGGAAGTAGACGTGGAGGGCCACGTGGAAGCCGCGGTCGTTGACCGGGCGGTCCAGCTCGGCGGCGAGCGTGCCCACCGCGAAGTAGACGGTGCCCTCGTGGCCGGTCAGGTACTTCCGGCAGGCGGCGACGAGCCGCGCCTTCGCTTCCGCCGAGTCGTCGCTCAGGGTGAAGTAGACGTCGTGGGCGAGCACCGGGCCCGCCTGGGCGGGAAGCGCGGGCAGGGACAGCAGCGCGAGGACGACGAGAAGGCCGGGCAGCTTCATGTCTCACCTCCGAGTCGGGTCACGAGGGAGGGCGCCTCGGGCGGCTTCCCCTGGCGCAGCATGAGGACGGCCGCCGCGACCACGAGCACCGCCCCCGCGACGAAGAGGGCGTCGGGCAGCGTCCTCCAGATCCACCAGTCGAGGAGGCCCGCGAACACCGGTCCCGCGTAGATGAACGGGCCAACCTGGGCGGCGGGCGCGTGGGCGTAGGCGCGGGTGAGGGTGAGCTGGCCGAGGGTCGCGAGGGAGCCCACCGCGAGCAGGACGGCCCAGAGCGCGGCCGAGGGGGGACGCCAGGCGATGGCCGCGGGGATCGCCGACCCCAGGGTGGCGATCAGGCCGAAGTAGAAAACGATCCGGGTGATGGGCTCGGTCCGGGTGAGCCGCCGGATCCCCACCTGGGCCACCGCCGCGAGCAGGGCCGAGAGCAGGCCGATCAGCGCGACCGGGGTGAAGAGGCCGGTGCCCGGCTTCAGGATCAGCAGGATGCCCAGGAGACCGAGGGCGAGGACCCCCCACAGGCGGACCGGGAAGCGCTCGCCCAGCCAGAGGGTCCCCACCACGGGGATGAAGAGGGGCACCGACTGGTTGAGGAGCACCGCGTCGGCCAGGCGGAGGTGGGCGATCGCGTAGAAGAACGCGTACATCGCGAGGAGGCCGGCCAGCCCCCGCACCACGTGGCCGGACAGGTCGTGGGTCTCGAGGCCCCGCAGGCCCCGGCGCAGGAGGAGGGGAAGGAGGACCAGGAGGCCCACCGCGTTCCGGAAGAAGACGAGCATCTGGTTCGGCAGCTCTCGCGAGGCCAGCTTGACCCCGGCCCCCATCGCCGCGAAAAGCGCGGCCGAGGCCACCATGTAGGCGGCCCCGAGGCGGAGGTCCTGGGAGCGAGGGCTCATGAGGCCCGCCATCATACGCGGAGACCGGCGCCCGCGGTCTCCCGCGGGCCGGGCGGAGGTTATCATCGGCCCCCGGCCCGCGCCGCCCGCGGACCACGAAGGAGGCTCCATGTTCGTCCGCCGCGCCGAGGCCACGGTCGAGAAGCCCGAGCCGGGCATCACCCGCCAGGTGCTCGGCCACGACCCCGCGCTGATGCTCGTGCGGGTCACCTTCACGAAGGGCTCGGTGGGCTACCTCCACCACCATCCGCACCGGCAGGTCTCCTACGTCGAGCGGGGGTCCTTCGAGGTCAGCCTCGGCGGGGAGACGGCGGTCCTCGGGGAGGGCGACTGCTACCTCGTGGCCCCCGGCGTCCCCCACGGGGTGACCGCCCTCGAGGACGGGGCCCTCGTCGACGCCTTCACTCCCGCCCGGGAGGACTTCCTGCCCGCCCCCGCGCCCGTCAGCGGGTGAAGGTGGCCGCGGCCGGGCGCTGGACAGGTCCCGGGAGAGGCGGCAACATGGGCCGCGGGAGGTCCGCTTGTTCGAGGTCGCCTACGAGACCACGTTCTGCGCGACCCACGTGCTCACGGACGGCGGCCGGCCGATCGAGCCGGTCCACGGCCACGACTGGCGGGTCGAGGTGGTGGCGGCCGGGGAGGCCCTCGACCGGATCGGGGTGGTGGTGGACTTCGAGCACCTCAAGGAGGCGGTGGGAGCCGTCTGCCGGCAGCTCCACTACCGGGACGTGAACGCCCATCCCGCCTTCGCCGGCCGGAGCCCGTCGGCGGAGGCGGTGGCCCGCTTCTTCTTCGACGAGGTGCGCAAGGGGATGGGGGACGAAGGCCGCTACCTCCGCCGGGTCCGCGTCTGGGAGGCCCCCGGCTGCAGCGCCACCTACCGCGAGTAGGCGTCCCGTGACGCAGCTCACCGTGAACGAGGTCTTCTTCTCCATCCAGGGGGAGGGGACCCGCGCGGGACGGCCCTGCGTCTTCCTGCGCCTGACCGGCTGCCCCCTGCGTTGCGTCTGGTGCGACACCGCCTACGCCTTCCACGAGGGAGAGAAGCGGGGCGCGGACGACCTCCTCGCCGAGCTCCTCCGCTTCCCGGCCCGGCTGCTCTGCCTGACCGGCGGCGAGCCGCTGTCCCAGCCGGCGGCCTTCCCGTTCGTGGGCCGGCTCCTCGACGCGGGCTTCGAGGTCGTCGTCGAGACCTCGGGCCACGTCCCCCTCGACGGGCTCGACCCGCGGGCGGTGGCGATCATGGACGTGAAGACCCCCGGCTCCGGGGAAGCCGCCCGCGTGCACTGGCCGAACCTCGAGCGGCTGCGGGCGACCGACGAGGCCAAGTTCGTCATCGACGGCCGGGCCGACTACGAGTGGTCGCGGGACCTCGTCCGCGAGCGGGGCCTCGACCGGCGCTGCACCGTCCTCTTCTCCCCCGTCCACGGCGTGCTGGATCCCGGCACCCTGGCCCGCTGGGTGCTCGAGGACGGCCTGCCGGTGCGCCTCCAGGTCCAGCTCCACAAGTACCTCTGGCCCGGCGTGGACCGGGGCGTCTGAGGCGCCGGTTCGTGGAGCCGGACGCGGCCCTCGTCGTGGGGTCGAGGATGGACGCGGGCTGGCCGTCCGCTCCGGCTCTTCGCGCCGGCCGCTTCGCGGTAGGATTCCCCGGGGACGGGCCGCGAGCCCGCCCGGATCGCCATGAGCCCCGAGCCGACCCTCGCCGTCGTCTGCGCCAGCGGCGGGATGGACTCGGCGGTGGCGGTGGCCCTCGCGGCCCGGGACCATCGCCTCGCCCTCCTCCACGCGAACTACGGCCAGCGGACCGAGGGGAAGGAGCTCCGCTGCTTCCACCGGCTGGCCGACCACTACCGGGCGGAGCACCGGCTGGTGGTGGACTTCTCGGACCTGCGGCAGATCGGGGGGAGCAGCCTCACCGACGGCCGGATCGAGGTGCGGGAGGGCGCTCCCCTCGAGGGCGTCGTCCCCACCTCCTACGTCCCCTTCCGCAACGCCCACCTGCTCTCGGCGGCGGCCTCCTGGGGCGAGGTCCTGGGGGCCCGGGCGATCTTCGTGGGCGCGGTCTGGGAGGACTCCTCGGGCTATCCCGACTGCCGGCCCGAGTTCTACGCGGCCTTCGAGCAGGCCATCCGCCTCGGCACCCGGCCGGAGACCGACCTGCGCATCGTCACCCCGGTGATCCGCCTCTCGAAGGCCGAGATCGTGCGCGAGGGGCTCGGCCTCGGGGTCCCCTTCGCCCTGACCTGGTCCTGCTACCAGGCGGAGGACGAGGCCTGCGGGGCCTGCGAGTCGTGCGTCCTCCGGCTCCGGGGCTTCCGGGAGGCGGGGGCGGAGGACCCGCTCCCCTACCGCGCCCCCGCCCGGGCGTGAGACACTTGGCCGACCGTTGAGGGAGGAACAGCCATGAAGCGTTTGCTGATCGTGGGAGGGCTCCTGCTGGGCCTCGCCCTCGTGGGGACGCCGGCCGAAGCCCAGACCGGGACCGCTCGCGGGAAGGTGTTCGACGAGAACGACAAGCCGCTCCCCGACGCCACGGTGCTCCTGGAGTACCTGGGAGGGATCACCCGCAAGTACGAGACCAAGTCGAGCAAGAAGGGCGAGTTCACCCAGGTCGGCATGTACCCCGGCATGTACAAGGTCACCGTGACCATGGAGGGCTACCAGGGGAGCACGCTCGAGTACCGGATCAGCCTCGGAGACCCCACCGAGATCCCCGCGTTCAAGCTCCTGAGCGTGGCCGCCGCCCAGGAGGCGGCGGGAGGGCCGGCCGACCAGCTCCGTACCGCGTTCAAGGAGGCGCTCGACCTCACCCAGGCCGGCAAGCTCGACGAGGCCATCGTGGCCTACGAGGCGATCGCGGCCACGGAGCCGGGGGTCCCCGAGGTCTACCAGAACCTGGGGTACGTCCACACCCAGAAGAAGGACTGGGCGAAGGCCGAGGAGGCCTACAAGAAGGCCCTGGAGCTGCGGCCCAGCTCCGACGTGAGCGCCGCCCTCGCCCGGGTCTACCAGGAATCCGGGCAGTCGGAGAAGGCCATGGAGGTGATGAGCCAGGCGGCGGGGGCGAACCCCACCGACGCCAAGGCCCAGTTCAACATGGGCATCTTCAACCTGAACGCGGGCAAGAGCGAGGAGGCGGTCGGCAACTTCACCAGGGCGCTCGAGGCCGACCCGAGCCTGGCCGACGCCTACTACCACCTGGGCACGCTCTACGTCGGGCAGAACAAGATCCCCGAGGCCGTCCTGAACCTCGAGAAGTTCCTCTCGCTGAACCCGAGCAACGCCCAGAACGTGGCCACCGCCCAGGGCCTGCTCGCCGCGCTCACGCCCAAGAAGTGATCGCCGACCGCGTCGCCGCCGTCCGGGAGCGCATCGCCCGGGCGGCGGCCCGCGCCGGCCGTTCTCCCGAACAGACGACCCTCGTCGCGGTCAGCAAGACGTTCCCGGCCGAGGCGGTGCGGGAGGCCTTCGCGGCGGGGGTGCGGGAGTTCGGGGAGAACCGGGTGCAGGAGGCGGAAGCCAAGCTCCCCGGGCTGGACGACCTGCGCCCGGCCGGCCTCCGCTGGCACCTCGTGGGCCACCTCCAGTCCAACAAGTCGAGGAAGGCGGTCGCCCTCTTCGACGTCCTCGAGTCCCTCGACTCCGTCGAGCTGGCCCGCCACCTCGAGCACTACGCGGCCGAGCGGGGCCGGGTGGTGCGGGCCCTCGTCCAGGTGGACCTCGCGGGGGAGGCCGCCAAGTCCGGCCTCCCCGAGGCCCGCCTCCTTCCCGCCCTCGAGAGCCTCCGGGGCTTCAAGTCGGTCGAGGTCCACGGCCTGATGGTCCTGCCCCCCTGGAGCGAGGACCCCGAGCAGGCGCGTCCCTTCTTCCGCCGGCTGCGGGAGCTGCGGGACCGGGCCCGAAAGGCGGGGCTCCTCCTCGGCGACCACCTGTCCATGGGGATGAGCCACGACCTCGAGCCGGCGGTCGAGGAGGGGGCCACGATCGTGCGGGTCGGGACGGCGGTTTTCGGCGAGCGCAAGCGGAAGGAGTGAAGCGGGATGTTCGTCCTCGGCAACATGCTGCTCGGCCTGGCCCAGGTGCTCGGCTGGGTCCTCTGGATGTACCGGTGGGTCCTCATCGCCCGGGCGGTGGTCTCCTGGGTGAACGCCGACCCCCGAAACCCGATCGTGCAGTTCCTCTACGCGGCGACCGAGCCCCCGATCCGGGCGGTGCGGCGCCTCCTCCCCATGAACCTCCGCTACTTCCCCCTCGACATCGCCTTCCTCGTGGTCTTCGGCCTCGTCATCTTCGCGGAGTACGGCATCGTCCCCTCGATCGCCGAGATGGGGATGCGGCTGAAGCTCTGAACTCCGGGCGGGACGGCCTCTTCAACGCAGAGACCGCAGGGAGCCCAGAGGACCGATTCAGCGCCCCGCGGCCAGCCGGGGGAGGCGGGCCTCGGACGGGCCCGGGTACCCCAGCCGGTGGCGCACGAGGAGGCTGGGCCGGACGGTGGCGATCGAGACGCGCCGCCACTTCCCGTCGCGCCGGGGGTTCGACGGGACGTAGCCCACGCCGTAGAGCGTTCGCAGCTCCTCCGCGATCCGGGCGTACGCGCCGTCCAGCTCGTCGAGGGCCCTGGGGAAGTAGGCCCGTCCGCCGGTCTCCCGGGCGAGGGCGTTGAGGAAGTAGGTGGGGTCCGGCCCCTCGTCGAGCGGGGACCGCGGCCCGAACAGGCCGATCGCGTACACGCCGACCCCGTCGCGCCGGGCGAGGTCGAGGAGCTGGTCGTCGCTCACGAGGGACGCGGTGTCCTCGCCGTCCGTCAGGACGACCACCGCCCGCCGGCGCCAGGGATCCTCCGCGGCCGGCCGCCGCGAGAGCTCCCTGAGCGCGATGTAGATCGTGCTGAAGAGCGAGGTCTCGCCCCCCGCGGCGATCCCTCCCACCGCCGCCTCGAGCGCGGCGGTGTCGGAGGTAGGCTCCTGGAGGACGGCGTAGTGGCGGGTGAACTGCACCACCTGGGCGTCGTCCTCGGCCCCCAGGGCCCGGATGAAGCGGACGGCCGCCGCCTTGGCCACCGGGAGCTTCGCGTTCATGGAGGTCGAGCCGTCGACGAGCAGGGTGAGGGAGATCGGCAGCCTCTCCCGCGTGAACAGGCTGATCTCCTGCCGGACGCCGTCCTCGAAGACCTCGATGTCCGCCGGGGAGAGGTCCCCCACGGGGCGGTCCTGGGGGTCGGTGATGGCCAGGCTCAGCCGGACCACCCCCACGTCGGCTCCGAAGCTGGGAATGCGCGCCGTCCCGGCCGCGGCCGCGAGGCTCGCGGCGGCGAGCAGCCCCGCTCCGAGGATCCCGGCCCGGCGTGCCCGGCCCCGATCGTCGGTCATCGGCTCGTCCTCCGGGACCGGGCGGAGCAAGCCACGTGCCCGGGCCGGAGGGGCTGTGTGCGCCGTCACCGGGCCTCGAGCGTCGCTCGGGCCGCCCCCGCGCGGGCCATCTCGAGCGCCCCTTCGTCGCCGCTCGACCGCCTGTCCGACCACCGGTCACCGGGGGGCCGCCCGGTGTCCTGGAGGCGGCCGAACGCCGCCGCCGGGCCGGCATCTGGTGGATAATTCCCACGAACGCTGACGGGAGGACGCGATGAAGATCTCGCCCATGGACATCCAGCGGCAGACCTTCGCCCGGAGGTTCCGGGGCTTCGACCGCGAGGAGGTCCGCACCTATCTCGCCCTCGTGGCCGAGGAGGTGGCGGCCCTCCAGCGCGAGCGCGACGGCTTCGAGCAGCAGGTGCAGAGCCTCCAGTACGTGGTCGACGAGGCCCGGGAGCGGGAGGGCATCCTCAAGAACACCCTCCTCACCGCCCAGCGGGCCAGCGAGGAGATCCGGGAGAACGCCCGCCGCCAGGCGGACAACGTGGTGAAGGAGGCGGAGCTCCAGGCGGACCACCTGCTCGAACTGGCCCAGTCCCGGGCCCACGAGGTGGAGCGGGGGATCCTCGACCTCCGCGGCCACCGCACCGCGCTGCGGACGGACATCCGGGCCTTCATCACCCGCCTCACCCACCTCCTCGACCTGCAGGAGGAGGCGGAAGTGGAGGACAACCTCCGGTTCCTCAAGCGGCGCGAGGAGGCCCAGGGCTGAGAGCGTCCGCGAAGGGGCCGGGGAAGGAGGAAGCCCCCGGCCTGGACCTGCGCGACGGGCCCCACGGCGCGACCCTCCGGGTGCGGGTGCAGCCCCGCTCTTCCCGGGACGCGCTCTCCGGGGAGCGGGAGGGAGCGCTCGTGGTCCGGCTCACCGCGCCTCCCGTCGAGGGAGCCGCGAACGAGGCGCTCCGGCGCCTCCTGGGCCACGCGCTCGGCGTGGCCCCGTCGAGCATCCGGGTCGTCCGGGGGACCACTGGCCGCGACAAGGTGGTGGCGGTGGAGGGTCTTCCCGCCGCCGCGGTCCGGGAGCGGCTGGCCGCGGCCGCGGGGCGGGCCCCGACGTGATCCACGCCGACTTCGCGGTCCGGCGCATCGGCCGCCTGGCCACCCTCGCCGGGCCCGTCCCCCGGACGGGCGGCTCCCTGCGCGACCTGGGACTGCGCGAGGACGCGGCCCTCGCCGCCGCCGACGGCCGGATCGTGTGGGTGGGGAGCGACCGGGACCTCGACGGCGCCGTCCGCCTCGCGGGGGACGCGGAGGCGCTCGACGCCGAGGGAGCGGCGGTCGTCCCCGGCTTCGTGGACGCCCACACCCACCTCGCCTTCTCCGGCGACCGCGACGACGAGATCCGGCGGCGCCTCGCGGGGGCGAGCTACCAGGAGATCGCGGCGGCCGGCGGCGGGATCGTCCGGACGGTGGCGGCCACCCGGGCGGCGTCGCTCGAGGAGCTGGCCGAGGCCGTCGCCTCCCGGCTCGACGAGATGCTCCTCTGCGGCACCACCACCGCCGAGGTGAAGAGCGGGTACGGGCTCACGACCGCCGCCGAGCTGCGCTCGCTCCTGGCCATCCGCCTCGCCGGGGAGCGCCACCCGGTGAGCGTGGTCCCCACCTTCCTCGGGGCCCACGAGGTGCCCCCCGAGCACCGGACGAGCCGGGAGCGCTACCTCGACCTGCTCGTGGAGGAGATGATCCCCGCGGTGGCCGAGCGCGGGCTCGCCGAGTTCTGCGACGTCTTCTGCGAGGAGGGCGTCTTCTCCGTCGCGGAGAGCCGGCGGATCCTCGGGGCGGCCCGGGACCGGGGGATGAAGCTGCGCCTCCACGCCGACGAGCTGGCCGCGACCGGGGGGGCCGAGCTGGCGGGAGAGCTCAAGGCGCGCTCGGCCGACCACCTCGTCTTCGTCTCCCCCGCCGGGATGGCGGCGCTCGCCGCCGCGTCCTGCGTCGCCACCCTGCTCCCCGCCGCCGCCTTCTACCTGCGCCTGGGCCGCTTCGCTCCCGCCCGCGCCCTCGTCGAGGCCGGAGTCCCCCTGGCCCTCGCCTCCGACGTGAACCCGGGGGGCGGGCTCTCGCCGTCGCTCCCGTTCGCGATGGCGATCGCGTGCTTCGGGATGGGCCTGTCCCTCGAGGAGGCGCTCGCCGCGGTCACGCTCAACGCCGCCTTTTCCCTCGACCGCCACTCCGAGGCGGGCTCCCTCGAGGTCGGGAAGCGGGCCGACCTGGTCGTCCTGCGCTCGGACCGCCTGCTCGACCTCGTGCGGGTGGGGGTGCCCGCCCTGCGGGCCGTCGTCAAGGGCGGCCGGGTCGTGGTCCGGGACGGCCGGCGCGCCCCCTGACCGGCCGCCCGCCCGCGGCGCCGACCGGCCCCTCCCGTCCCGTGCTAGGATCGTCGGGTTCGCCCCCCCTTTCGACTCCCATGAGCCTGCTCGTCGTCGAGAACCTCGTGAAGACGTATCCCGGCCGGCGCCGGACGCCGCCGGTGGAGGCGGTGCGCGGCATCTCGTTCGCGGTCGAGGCGGGGGAGTTCTTCGGCCTCCTCGGCCCCAACGGGGCGGGCAAGAGCACGACGATCGGCTGCCTGAGCACGCTGGTCCGGCCCACGAGCGGCCGGATCCTCGTGGACGGGATCGACGTCTCGAAGGACCCGCTGGAGGCCAAGCGGCGGATCGCGGTGGTCCCCCAGACCCGCAACCTGGACCGCGACCTCAGCGTGCGCGAGGTGCTCACCTTCCACGGCCGCTACTTCGGCCTGCCCGCCGGCGAGCGGGAGTCGCGGGCCGACCGCCTGCTCGCCGAGCTGCAGATCGCCGACAAGGCCGACGCGAAGCCCCTCACCCTCTCCGGGGGTCAGCAGCAGCGCGTGATGATCGCCCGGGCCCTCATGCACGATCCCCGGATCGTCCTCCTCGACGAGCCCACCACCGGCCTCGACCCCCAGGCCCGCCGGCTGCTCTGGCAGACCCTGCGCGGCCTCCACCGGGGCGGGCTGACTTTCATCCTCACCACCCATTACATGGAGGAGGCGGACCGCCTCTGCCAGCGTCTCGCGGTGGTCGACCACGGGAAGATCCTCACCCTCGACACCCCGGCCGCCCTCAAGAAGGGGCTCCCCGGCGGGCAGATCCTCGACCTCTGGCTCCACGCGGAGGCGCCCCTCCGCCCTCGCCTGGCGGTGCTGCCGGGGGTGATGAACGTCGAGCAGGTGGCGGTGGAGGGGGACGGGGAGGGGGTGGAGCGGCTGCGTCTCTTCGTGGACCCAGCGGACGGGCTCCTCGACCGCGTCCTCCACGAGGTGAAGGGCGCCGGGGCCGACCTCCGCCACGTGAGCCTCACCGCCCCCAGCCTGGAGGACGTCTACATCCACCTCACGGGAAAGGAGCTGCGCGATTGACCGCCTTCCTGGCCCTCCTGCGGCGGGACGTGCTCGTGGCCTCGCGCGGCGCGGGCCCCCTCCTCCTCGCCACCCTCACCCAGCCGGTGCTGGTGGTGCTCGTCTTCGGCAACATCCTCCCCCGCCTCGAGCTCGTGGCCCCCGAGTTCCGGACGGTGATGGTGCCCGGCCTCATGTCGATCACGATGCTCATGGCCGGGGTCCAGGGCGTGCTGATGCCCCTCGTGACCGACCTCTCGGGGAGCCGGGAGGTGGACGAGCGGATCCTCGCCCCGATCAGCATCCTCGGGGTGGCCCTCGAGAAGGTGGTGGCGGGGGCGCTCCATTCCGGGCTCGCCGGGGTGATCGCCCTCCCCGCGATGATGGTGCTGATGCACGAGGTGGGCGGCGTCTCCGTGAACCCCGACTGGGCCGTCCTTCCTCCCCTCGTCGCCCTGTGCGGCCTCCTCTCGGCCGCGTTCGGCCTCACCCTGGGGACCCAGGTCCAGCCGCGCTTCTCGGGCCTCCTGTTCGCGGTGGTGCTCGGTCCCCTGATGCTGTTCGGCTGCGCCTACTACCCCTGGACCGGGCTCCACGTCCTCGGCGCCTTCCAGTACGTCTTCCTCCTCAACCCGCTCGTCTTCATGAGCGAGGCGATGCGGCTCGCCGTCACCCCCGGGGTCCCCCACATGCCGGTCCCCCTGCTCCTCGCGGGGATGCTCGGCTTCACCGCGTTCTTCACCGTGCTCGGGGCCAGGTCCTTCGAGCGGAAGACGATCCTCTGACCGGAAAGCACCTCGACTATGATCGGTCGATGCGGCTTCGCGGGTCGATGCGGCTTCGCGCCCTCGCGCGCTCCCGGGGGCTCGGGCTCTTTGTCCTCGCCCTCGCCGCCTGCGGCGGGGGAGGCGGGTCGCCCTCCCCGCCCCCGACCCCCGCCCCCACGCCGACCCCGAGCCTGGGGCCGCCCAATGTCGTGATCATCCTGGCCGACGATCTGGGCTACGGCGACCTCGGCGCGTTCGGGCATCCCCTCATCAAGACCCCGAACCTCGACCGGATGGCCGCGGAGGGGATCCGCTTCACGAGCTTCTACGTCCCCGTCCCGATCTGCGCGCCCTCCCGGGCCGGCCTCCTCACCGGCCGCTGGCCCTACCGCACCGGCATCCCCTGGAACCCGCCCACGCGGCTCAACGACGACGAGGTCACGATCGCCGACGCGCTGCGGGCCCGCGGCTACGCGACGGGCATGGTGGGGAAGTGGCACCTCGGCTGGACCGCCGCGGACTTCCCCACCCACCACGGGTTCGACTCGTACTACGGCATCCCGGCCGGCGAGGACGAGAGCGACTTCGTGCGGGGCGACCAGCTCACCCCCGACCGCGTGGGCTCGGAAATGCTCGCCCGGCGGTACACCGACGAGGCCATCACCTGGATGAGGGGCGTCCCCCGGGGGCGGCCCTTCTTCATGTACCTCGCCCACCGTTCGCCCCACCTGCCCAACCACGTCGCGGCCCCCTTCGCGGGCCGGTCGGCGGCCGGGCTCTACGGCGACGTGATCGAGGAGCTGGACTGGACGGTGGGCGAGCTGCTGAAGGCGCTCCAGGACATGGGGGCGGACGAGAACACCCTCGTCCTCTTCACGAGCGACAACGGGCCGGTGGTCCCTCCGGAAGGGCCGGGCTCCGCGGGTCCGCTCTACGGCGACAAGGGCTCCTGCCAGGAGGGCGGCATCCGCGTCCCCGCGATCGCCCGGTGGCCGGCCCGCATCCGCGGCCCGCGGGTGGTCTCGGAGCCCGTGTCCACCATGGACCTCTTCCCGACCCTCGTGGCCCTCGCCGGGGGGACGCTCCCCGCGGATCGCCGGTACGACGGCATGGACGTGAGCCGGCTCCTGACCGGCGAGATCGCCCGGCTCACCGGCCCCGGGGTTGACGGCGGCCGCGAGATCGTCTTCTGGTACGGCCGCAACCCGGTGGCCATCCGCTCCGGGCGATGGAAATACCTCCGCCCCGGCTTCTGGAATCCGTTCCCCGCCCTCTACGACGCCGAGGCCGACCCCGGCGAGGCGAACGACCTGAGGCAGGCCCGCCCCGACCTCGCCGAGCAGCTCGACGGGCGGATCGACGAGATCCTCGATCAGGGCTGAGGGGCGTCGCTCCTCTTCACCCCGAGCTTCTTCATCCGGCTCTGGAGGGTCGAGGGCTTGAGGCCCAGCAGCTCGGCGGCGCCCCCCCGCCCGTAGATCCGGCCCCCGGCGAGGACGAGCACCCGCTCGATGTGGTCGCGCTGGGCCTCGTCCAGGGTCGCCACGCGGGCTTCCTTCCCGGCCGCGGGGGGAGCGGCGGGCTCGGGCCGCGGCGGCCGGCGGCCGGGGAGGTCGAGCGCCTCGGGGCCGATCTCGCGCCGCGGGGAGAGGATCGTCGCCCGCTCGAGCACGTTGGCCAGCTCGCGAAGGTTCCCCGGCCAGTCGTAGGCGGCGAGCCGGGCCAGGCCAGGGGCGCCCACCCGCATCCCCCGCCGTCCGGTCCGGCGGGCCTGCTCGTGAAGGAGGAACTCGACGAGGCGCGGCAGGTCCTCGAGGCGCTCCCGGAGGGGGGGCAGGCGCAGGGGGAAGACGCTCAGTCGGTAGTAGAGGTCCTCGCGGAAGCGGCGGTCGCGGATTGCCTTCTCGAGGTCCACGTGGGTCGCCGCGAGCACCCGCACGTCCGCCTTCACGGTGCGGTCGCTCCCCACCGCCTCGAAGCGCCCCTCCTGGAGGGCCCGCAGCAGCTTGGGCTGCAGCTCGAGGGGCAGCTCCCCGATCTCGTCGAGGAGGAGGGTCCCCCCGTTCGCCATCTGGAAGCGGCCGGGCCGGTCGCGAGTCGCCCCGGTGAAGGCGCCCTTCACGTGGCCGAACAGCTCGCTCTCGATGAGGGCGGGGGGGATGGCCGCGCAGTTGATCGTGACGAAGGGCTGGTCGGCCCGGGCGCTCCAGTGGTGGATCGCGTGGGCGAGCCGCTCCTTCCCGGTGCCGGTCTCGCCGAGGACGAGCACCGGGGTGTTCGTCTCGGCCACCTGGCGGGCGCGCCGGGCCACCTCGCGCACGGCCGCGCTCCGGCTCGTCTCGAGGATCCCCTCGGACTCCCCGTGGCGCTCGGTCTCCAGCAGCTTGGCGTGCTCGTGGTCCTGCCGGTGGAGGCGCTCGAAGGCGTCGCGCTCCTGAACGTTGTGGATCGCGAGGGCGAGGAGCTGGCCGTAAACCTCGACGAGGCTCACCACCTCGGCCGGGTAGGGCTCGCAGACCGCGCGGTCGAGGGTGAGGACCCCGAAGGCCTTCTCGCCCGCCCACAGGGGGACCACCATGCAGGAGTGGCCGTCGGGCAGGTCGAGGACGCCGTCGAAGGGGTCTCCGTCCCCGTGGGCGTGGTCGTGCTCGGTGAACGCCCGGGCCCGGCGCGTCTCGAGGGCCTCGCGGATGGTGGGGAAACGGGCGAGGTCCAGCTCGTGGGAGCGTACCCGGTCGTCGGCGAGCCGCCCCCGGGCGGTCCGGGCCACGAGCTTGCCGTCGTGGAGGACGAACACGGTGGCGAGGTCGTAGGGAGCGACCCGCCCGAGCCAGTCGAGGCCCCGGCGCAGGAGCCCGGTCAGCCCCTCGCCGTGGGTCGCCAGGTCCACGAGGTCCTTCAGGTCCTCGCTGAGGTCCACGGTCTGGGGAACGGGAGCGGCCATGCGCCATTCTAGCTCGACTCGCACCGGGATATCAGTGTCTCATCCACCGACATATCGGTTCTAAACCGGTATGTCGGTGGCGATGACACGACCCATGGCCTAAGCCCAATTGAGTCATGGCCACGGAAGCCTGGCATGAGCGATGCTCTCCAGACGGCCGTCCCGGGCAGTTCCCGAGGAGGAATGACCAGAATGCTGACCGTCGGAGGGGGGTCGCCGCCGCGTGCGCGATGGCCTCCCGCAACCCCGCGCTCCGCGACGCGGTCCTCGGCGACGCCCGGGACGAGGCCGGAGAGCCGGTGGTGGAGGACGCCCGCGCCGCCGCCGTCCTCATGGGGATGAACAACGTGTACTATCGCTTCCGCCACGTGGTGGGGAAGCCGTCCTACTCCCAGAAGCCGGCCCGGCTCCGCATGCAGCGGATCGCCCAGCCCGCCACCAACAAGCTCGACTTCGAGCTGTTCTGCCTGGCGGTGAGCGCGATCAGCGGCTGCGAGGCCTGCGTCCGCGCCCACGAGCAGGTGGTGGTCGAGGGCGGCCTCACCGAGGACCACGTGCACGACGCGGTGCGCATCGCCGCGGTCGTCCACGCGGCGGCGGTCGCGCTCGAGTCCTGACGAGACGTCCCCCGCTCCGGCCCGGCCCTCCGGGCCGGAGCAAGCCGAAGGAGGTTCCCATGTACCGCAGCCCGAGTCCCCTCAAGGAGGAGGTCCGGAAGAAGGTCGCCGCGTCCCTCAACGGGCGGCTGGCCGACGGCCTCGACCTGCACAGCCAGATCAAGGTCGCCCACTGGAACATCAAGGGCCCGCAGTTCGCCGCCCTCCACCCGCTGTTCGAGACCTTCGCGGTGAGCCTGGCCAACCACAACGACGCGGTCGCGGAGCGGGCGGTGACCCTGGGGGCGCAGGCCTACGGCACGGTCCGGCACGCCGCGAAGACCTCGACCCTCCCCGAGTACGAGCGGGAGACGAGCCGGGACCTCGACCACGTGCGGCTCCTCGCCGACCGGATCGAGGCCTACCTCGCCGGGGTGCGGGAGACCCGCGACCTCGCCGAGGCGGAGGACGACCAGGACACCGTCGACCTCGTGACCGGCATCGTCACGGAGTTCGAGAAGCACGCCTGGTTCCTCCGGGCCTCCCTGGAGAGCTGAGGTCCGCGGGGGGGCCGTCCGTTCCTTGACGGGGCCCCCCCGCGAGGGTACTGTGCCGCCCTCGGACCGCCCGCGGCGTTCGAGGCGGAACCCCTCCCACGAGGGCACGATGAGCACCGGCCTGACCATCCGCAAAGACGGCGCCCTGGACTTCCTTTCCCTGGGCGCGCTCGTCCACCGCCTCGATCCCGGGATCCTCCCCTTCCGGAAGGCCGCCGAGTGCGCGATCCACGTCAGCGGCGGCGAGTTCAACACCGCGGCCAACCTCGCCGACTGCTTCGGCCTCCAGACCGGGGTGGCCACCGCGATGGTGGACTACCCCATCGGCGAGCTGATCGCGGAGCGGGTCAAGGCCATGGGGGTGAGGCCCTTCTACAAGCGCTTCAAGCACGACGGGGTCCGGGGGCCGAACATGGCCGCGGTCTACAGCGACCGCGGCCAGGGGGTGCGCGCCCCGGTGGTCTTCTACAACCGGGCCAACGAGGCGGCCGCCATGCTCGCCCCCGGGGACTTCGACTGGGGGGCGATCTTCGGGGCGGGGGTCCGCTGGTTCCACAGCGGCGGCATCTTCGCCGCCCTCTCCGAGACGACCGCCGAGCTGATCATCGAGGGGATGCAGGCGGCCAAGGCCGCGGGGGCGGTGGTCTCCTTCGACCTGAACTACCGGGAGAAGCTCTGGAGCACGGGGGGGGGACACGAGCAGGCCCTCTCCGTCCTCGGGCGCATCGTGAAGAACGTGGACGTGCTCGTGGGCAACGAGGAGGACCTCCAGAAGGGCCTGGGGATCCCCGGCCCCGAGGTGGCCGCGAAATCCAAGCTGGACCCGAGCACGTTCTTCGGGATGATCGACCGGGTGGTGGGCCGGCACCCGCAGGTCAAGGTCGTGGCCACGACCCTGCGCGAGGTCCAGTCCACGAACCGCCACTCCTGGGGGGCGGTCGCCTGGATCGACGGCCGGACGTTCGTCTCGCCCACCGCCGAACTGGACGTGCTCGACCGGGTGGGGGGCGGCGACGGCTTCGCCTCGGGGTTCTTCTACGGGCTCCTCGCCGGGGAGGCCCCCGAGGAGGCGGTCAAGCTCGGCTGGGCCCACGGGGCCCTCCTCACCACCTTCCCCGGCGACACCACCATGGCGACGGTGGACCAGGTGAGGGCCTTCGCCCGGGGCGGCTCCGCGCGCATCCAGCGCTAGCTCCAAGGAGGCGGTGAAGCAGACGAGCGCCGGGCCAGGTGGACGCCCGCTGCTTGACGCGTCCCTAGACGGCGATGCGCTCGATCGCCTCCCGGCCCCTCCCCCCCTGGCTCCCGGCGCGCCTCCGCCGGACGAACGGCCCCGCGCCCTCCCGGCGCCGTCAGGCAGCGGGCAGCCCCCTCCCCCACATGCACGCTGCCCGCCGGCGCCTCGCCGCGCCGCACCCGCCGGCGACGGCCCCGCCGCGCAGCGAGCGCTCACATGACGATCGCCTCCGCGCCGAGTTCGCCATCGCCGAGGCGCACGTGCTGTCTGTTCAGGGAGCCCCCCTTGAGGGGGGCGGACGGGAGCCACAGCTATCAGCCGACCTGCAAAGGGCGTGACCCTCGCGTGCGCCGCCCCGCCATCGCACGCGAGGGCGCACCGGGGCCCGTGGTGCGCGCGATCCTCCCCCAGGGGCCCCACGCGCCGCCGCGCAGCGCGGCGCCTATAAGCGCGTGGGGGGATGGG
>Ga0268386_10000860_pt1 | contig 20126 bp, 21 predicted proteins | sample RVTome_15_FD_200260 | JGI IMG/M metagenome (GOLD analysis project Ga0268386, IMG submission 200260) | Soil microbial communities from uranium-contaminated site in the Upper Colorado River Basin, Wyoming, United States - RVT150D86... ...
GGCTGATGTTGTTCTCGAACATCGAGTAGATGATCCGGCGCTGGACCGGCTTGAGGCCGTCCCTCACGTCGGGCAGGGCGCGAGCGACGATCACCGACATGGCGTAGTCGATGAAGCTCGCCTCCATCTCCTTGGTGATCTCGACCTCGGGAGAAGGATTGATCGTGGTGTGTTCGTCGGTCATCGTCTCTGTGGATCCCTGGGTTAGATGTCGAGAAAGCGGACGTCGTCGGCATTGGTCTGGATGAAGGCCTTCCGAGAGGCGACGTCATCGCCCATCAGGGTCTCGAACACCTCCTCGGCATGGGCGGCATCCGCCATATCCACACGAAGCAGTGTCCTGGTCTCCGGGTTCATTGTGGTGTCCCACAACTCGCGGGCGTTCATCTCACCGAGGCCTTTGAACCGGGTCGGCTTCACCTTCGGATGCTCTTTGCGGAATCGGGCGAGGTCGGCGTCGTCCTTGAGGTAGTGGACCTTGGAGCCCACCTTGACCCTGTACAGCGGTGGCTGGGCGACATAGACGTACCCGAAGTCGATCAAGGGTCTCATGTGCCGGAAGAGCAGTGTCAGCAGCAGAGTCCTGATATGGGCACCGTCGACATCGGCGTCGGCGAGGAGGATCACCTTGTGATAGCGGACCTTCTCGATGTCGAAGTCGTCACCGATGCCCGTCCCCATGGCGGTGATGATGTCCTGCACCTCGGCGTTCTGCAGCGCCTTGGCGAGACGTGCCTTCTCCACGTTGAGGATCTTCCCCCGGATCGGGAGGATGGCCTGGGTCTCGGAGTTCCGAGCCGATTTGGCCGGTCCGGCCGCGGATTTGCCCTCGACGATGAACAGCTCGGATTCCGCCGGGTCCCGACTCGAGCAGTCGGCCAACTTGTCGGGGAGACCGCCCGACTCGAGACCCGACTTGCGTCGAGTCAGCTCCCGGGCCTTGCGTGCCGCCTCGCGCGCCTTGGCGGCGTTGATGCACTTGTCGACTATTCGCCGCGCCTCTGGCGAGTACTTCTCCAGCCATTCGGGCAGCTTGCGATTCAGGGCCTTCTCCACGTAAGACCTGATCTCGGTGTTACCAAGCTTGGTCTTCGTCTGACCCTCGAACTGGGGCTCTTTGACCCGCACGGAGACCACCGCGGTGAGCCCTTCCCTGACGTCCTCGCCGGTCAGGTTGAGATCTTTCTCCTTGAGCAGATTCTTCGACCGGGCGAAGTCGTTGATCGCCTTGGTCAGGGCCTTGCGGAAACCCTCCTCGTGGGTCCCACCTTCGTGGGTGTTGATGTTGTTGGCGAACGTGAGCACCGACTCGGTGTACGAGCTGGTCCATTGCAGCGCCACCTCGAGCTCGGCGTCCTCGGTGACATCGGCGATGTCGACGATATGGGGATGGAGGGGGTCCCGCTTGGCGTTCAGGTGGTTGACGAAGTCGACCAGGCCCCCCCTGTAGTGGAAGGTCTCGATCCGCGGGTCTTCGCCGCGCTCATCGGTGAGGGTGATCTGGAGCCCCCGGTTGAGGAAAGCGGTCTCACGGAGCCGCGCCGCGACGATGTCATAATCGAACTCGAGTGTCTCAGTGAAGATCTCGGGGTCGGGCCAGAAGCGGATCGTGGTCCCGCTCTTCTTGGCTGGCTTGACCCGCTTCGGTTCCTTGGTCTTTGGCGAACCGACATTGAACTCCTGGGTATAGAGGCTTCCATCGCGACGCACCTCGGCCTCGAGCCGGGTGGAGAGGGCGTTCACCACCGAGACGCCGACACCGTGGAGACCGCCGGAGACCGTATACGCGCCCTGTTCGAACTTTCCCCCAGAGTGGAGCGTGGTGAGCACGGTGGTGAGCGCCGACCTCTTGGTCTTGGCGACCTTTTCTATCGGGATACCGCGACCGTCGTCGACGACCTCGACTCCGCCGTCGGCGCGAATGGTGACGGTGATCTTGTCACAGTGTCCCGCCATGGCCTCGTCGACGGAGTTGTCGACGACCTCCCAGATGAGGTGATGGAGACCACGGGGACCGGTGGAACCGATGTACATGCCGGGTCGGCGACGCACGGCTTCGAGCCCTTCCAGAACGGTGATGTCTTTCGCCTGATAGCTGTCGCGGGTGGTCGTCACGACCCTCCTAAATGCATGAGATTGCGGACCTGGTGGGGAAGGAATGTGCCGAATCCACGGCAACTTTCACATATGTCATTCTACCGGGAGAAGGTGACAAAAACGAATTCATTGCTGGGCTTTTCAGCCGTCAGGCCCGGCCGGGCGGCCGAATATCCACAGCCTTCACGATGCCTTCTCCAAAGCGGCGTTGCAGACTCTCGACGAGCCCGATCTCCCCATAGCGGAGGAACGCCACCATCGACGCACTCGACGCTTCGACGACGAGTGTGGTGCCCTTTATGTAGAGGGGTTTGGACCGCCCCGACCAAGGGGCCCCTGCCAGTTGCTCCCACTCCGCGGTCAGCGCCGCCATCACCACCGGGTCGGATAGGCCCAACCTGCGGAACATGTCATCCATCGAGTCGGAGAAGTGCTCGAGGTCCCTCCTGGGATGGTCGCCCGCCGGGCTCATCGTGTGATTCCTCCGGCCACTTGCCAGATCGAACCCGAGATCGGAACGTCCTCGGGACGGGCGGACGTGATCATTGTCTGCGTGTCGGAGGGGAGGGCTCGGGCAAGCGCGGACGCCCGGCTCGGATCGAGCTCGGAGAACACATCGTCCAACAGGAGCACGGGTGACTCACCCACAGCACTCGCCACCGCCCGATGGGCGGCGAGCTTGACGGCGAGGGCAAGGGTTCGCTGCTCGCCCTGGCTGCCGTGGACCCGCGCCTCATGCCCGTCGATGGAGAACCCAGGATCGTCGCGATGTGGCCCCACGGTGGTCATCCTCCGTTCGTAATCGATCCGGTGACTCCGTTCAAGGGCTTCGGCGATTCGGTCGGCGAATTCGGCTGCCGACGAGAGATCGAGGACGCCCAGCCAGGAGGGCTGGTACGTGAAGCTCACCACGACTGCCGACTCCGCAACCTCGGCGTAGGCCGTCGTCAGCGCCGGACTGAGCGCCTCCACCACCCTCGCCCGGCGTGCTACCACCCGCCCGCCCGCCTGGGCGAGACGCGAGTCCCAGACCGCCAGTGTCGCTTCGTCGTGGTGCCCCTGCTTCAAGAACGCGTTGCGTTGTCGCAGGGCCCGATCAAATTCGGCCTGGTCGTGATGGGCCGTGGGCCACAACTGGACCGCGATTTCGTCGAGCAGATCCCGCCGATAACCAGGCCCTCGTTTGACGAGATCGAGGTCGTCGGGAAGGAAGGCGATCACTCTGAGCACACCGAGCAGGTCGCCAGTGCGACGGACCCGGGACTTGTCAACCTGTGTGCGGCGGCTCCCCTGACGGGGAATCTCGATTTCGATGAGGCGCTCACGTTGTCCGCCGACCAGGCCGGCACGAATGATCGCGCTGTCCATGTCATCCGTGATGAGACCGGCGTCCGGGACGGAGCGAAACGACTTGAGCGTCGCCAGATAGGCGACGCTCTCCAGGAGATTCGTCTTCCCGGCGCCGTTGGGCCCGATGAGCAGGTTCACCTCGGCGTCGGGACTCCAGTCGAGTTGGGGATAGGACCTGTAGTTGACCAGGGAGACCCAGTCGATCCTCATTCAGACCCGGACGGGCATCAAGAGGTAGATGAAGTCGCTCCCGTCGCCGGCATCGAGGACACCCGGCTTGAACGCATCGATGACTCGAATCCGAACCGAATCACCGAGGATGGCGGCCACACCGTCCTGGAGATATCGAGGGTTGAAGGCGATGGAGACTTCCTCCTCGGTGCCGGTGAACTCACCGGACAGGTGCTCGCTCTCGCCACCGACGTCCTGACGGCTCACGGTCACCTCGACTCCCCCCTCCATGAGCTTGAGACGGACGGGTATGTGATCTTCGGCGACCAGGGTCACCCGCCCCAGGGCTTCGAGGAGCTCCTCTTTGCTGAGGACCACCTGGTTGGGATAGGTCTCGGGAAGCAATGACTGGTACTTGGGGAAGTTCCCGTCGATCAACCGCAGTCTTAACGTCCCCCGATCGGATGAGAACACCGCCTCGCGTTCACGTAGCTGAGCGGTCACTTTGGGGGCGCCGATCGTCCTGGGCAGTTCACGCAGACCTCGGGCCGGGACCAGCGCCGTACCTTCCAGGCCGACGCCGGGAAGATCACGCTTGGAGAGGCGGTAGGAGTCGGTAGCCACCATGCGGAGACCCTCCTCGGACGTCTCGAACAGGACTCCGGTCAGGATTGGGCGGGCTCCATCGCCGGATGCGGCCACGGTCACCTGATTGATCGCCTCGGCGAATGCCTCTCCATCGACCTCCACGCCATCGCTGACAACCTCCTCCTGGGTTGGGAAGTCGTCGACGGCCAGGGGTCGAAGTGTGAAGCGAGGGCCATTGCCCTGGATTTCGATATCGGTGTCGGTGGCCCCGATGGTCACTTGCCCCGGGGGCATCTTGCGCACCGCCTCCGAGAGCAGACGTCCGGGGATCACCGCACGCCCTTCCGCCATGACTTCGACCTCCGCCTGCGTGCGGACCGTCATGTCGAGGTCCGTCCCGGTCACGCGCAAGGTGTTACCGGACACCTCACAGAGAAGACCCTGCAGTACCGGCAGGGCAGTCCGAGTGCCCACGGCACGGTTTGCTCGGACGAGCACATCGGCGAGATCGTCTCGCTGGGCTCGGATTCTCACAGGCAGTTGTCCCTTCTTCTGTTCTTATGAATCTTCATTGAAACGTTATTAGTTGTAGTAGGGGGTTGTGGAAGTGTGGAAACTCGTGTTCTGGCCAACTGACGGCTGGATAATCACTTGTGGATCAACGTGTTGATGTCCCGGCCTCTTCTGGGGACGCGCCGTGGACAACTCAGGAGCCTGTGGAAACACCACCACCTTTCCTCAGCTCCTGTGTGAGCTGGTTGACACGATCGAAGACAGCGCGATCAGACCGAAGGATACGTTTGACCTTCTCCACCGAGTGGAGAACCGTGGTGTGATCACGATCGAAGTGCTCGCCGATCTTGGGCAGTGAGAGGTCGGTCAGTTCCCGGCAGAGATACATCGAGATCTGGCGGCAGAGGACCAGAGGCTGACGCCTACTGGCACTCAGCACGTCTTCGACCGAGAAGCCGTAGGCCTGCGCCGTGGTGCGGATGATGGTCTCCGGACCCAGGGGAACAGGCTCATCGGTGGTGACGATGTCTTTCAAGACCCTTTCGGCCGTCTCCAGGTCGATGTCCCGTCGATTCAACGCGGACCAGGCCGTGACTCTGGTCAGCGCACCCTCGAGCTCTCGGATGTTGTCCGAGACCAGCCCGGCGATGTGCTCGAGGACGCCGACAGGCACCGGGCGTGGGGCGAATTCCGCGTTCCGGCGGAGAATGGCAAGTCGGGTCTCCATGTCCGGAGGCTGGATGTCGGTGAGTAGGCCCCACTCGAAGCGGCTTCGCAACCGGTCCTCTAGAGACGAGAGGTTGCGGGGATGACGATCGGAGCTGATGACCATCTGCTTACCGGACTCGTACAGTGAGTTGAACGTGTGGAAGAACTCCTCGAGGATCTGCTCCTTGCCCTCGAAGAACTGGACGTCGTCGAGGAGGAGGATGTCCACTCCCCGGTAGCGTGACTTGAAGTCATCGGGGCGTTTGCGTCGAATCGACTCGATGAAGTCGTTGAGGAAGTTCTCCGACGAGACATAACGGACCACCAGATCGGGATACATCTCCAAGGCTTGATGGCCGACGGCATTGAGGAGATGGGTCTTGCCCAGCCCGGCGCCGCCGTAGATGAAGAGCGGGTTGTAGTGAGCTCCAGGCTGCTCGGCCACGGCCATCGCAGCCGCCCAGGCGAATCGGTTCGACTGACCCACGACGAAGCTCTCGAACCGGTAGCGATTGATGAGGTTGGTGACCTTGGCGGGTGAGGTGAGTTGTTCCTCGTCTCGCACGGGCAAGACACCGGACGTGGAGTTCTCATCATCCAGCGGCAGGGGTAGTTCCACCGACCGGTTCTCGCTCACGCGATAGGCCGGACCCACATCGGTCCCGAAGACCGAACGGTAGGTGGCATCGACCAAGTCTCCGTGCTTGTCCTGCACCCAGCGCATGTGAAACTCACTTGGAGCCACCAAAACGATCCGGTCACCTTCGGTGTCTGGCTCGAGACGGGAGAGCCAAGTGTCCCAATTGGTGTCGGACACCCCGGCCCTCAGTGTGCCCCTGAAGCTCGACCAGAGGTCATTTCCTCGTTCGGGTTGTGTCAATTGAAGGCCACTCCTCCCAGGGCCGAATTTGTCCACAGAAGCATCCACACCTGTGGAAACCTCTGTGCACATCCTCCAGCGGGTTCGGTTCTTGGTCGGCCCGGGTTCGCATCGCTGTCATCCGCCAGCGATGAGGAAGTGGGGGCACTCCCGGGTTGAGTCGAGCGAGTATTGGATAGCGGTCAGACCCAGTCAAGAGCGCGAGAATCGTCGTTGTGGAAGAAGGGACGGCGACGTTTCCACAGCAATTTCCCTGCTAGCCAAGCGATTTTCCAGATGATGGGTTAAGCCCGCCGTAGTCACGACCGACCAAGGGCACCTAATCGAATTTTCGCGTCCTTTTCCGTTTCTTCGCGACTCCGATCGGCGAACGACTATTCAGGGCGCATAAGGGAGCCACGTCTCCCAAGAGGCTTGCCGCGATCGACGGCAACTCGCCCGTCCGGAGCGCGGGAGAGGAACGGCGGTCACATTGCGAAACCGCCGGCCGCTTCGTAATCTGTACGGATTCCCCCTCCAACCCTTTGGATTTGCCCATGAAGAGGACCTACCAGCCCAAAGTTCGCCGTAGGAAGCGACGTCACGGTTTCCGCCATCGCATGCGCACGCGCGCCGGGCGGGCGACGATCAAGAATCGTCGTCACAAGGGTCGGAAGCGACTCGCTGCCTAGCTACGAATCCCTCCGCATATCTCGAGACTTTCGTAGAGTCCTGTCTGAAGGGATTCGACGCCGGAAAGGCGGGATCGTCATGGTCAGCTCGCCAGGGCCGACCGGACCGCCTCGTCTCGGGCTGGTGGTCTCCAAGAACTGCGGCTCGGCCGTGACACGCAATCGCATCAAGAGACGATTGCGGGTGGCGGCCGACACCATCGGACTACGACCAGGAATCGACTACGTGATAATCGCGACCAGCGAGGTGGCTGACGCCCCCTACGACCGTTTGATCGGTTGGCTGGGGCGCGCCCTCGAGGAGTCGGCGCATGCGTGAGGCTCTCCGGCCCCGAAGTTGGCTCGTGGGCCTCATCCGAATTTACCAGAAATTGGTAAGTCCAACCCTCGGAGCCAACTGCCGATACCAGCCCACTTGTTCGTCGTACGCCGCAGAGGCCATTTCCAGGTTTGGTGTCTTTCGGGGTGGTTGGTTGGCGATGATGCGTATCGGCAGGTGTCATCCGCTGCGACCGGGGGGATACGACCCGGTGCCAGAAAATTGGAGAACTCAGTAAATGGGCGAGATATTCAACACGTTGGTAGAGGCCCTGGGCTCGGTACTGGCATTCTTCTTCGAGTTCCTGCACGGCTTCATGAGCGATGGAGTGGCTTACGGCCTCTCCATCATCCTGCTGACGATCGCCATCAACATCCTGGTCTTCCCGCTCACCCTGAAGCAGACCAGGGCGACACGAGCGTTCAGTGCCCTCCAGCCTGAGATCAAGAAGATCCAGGCCGAATTCAAAGATGACCCCCAGGAGATGCAGAAGCGACTCATGGCGGCACAAAAGGAGGCCGGTGCCACTCCGGGGGGTTGTCTTCTCCCGCTCCTGGTACAGATGCCGATCTGGTTTGCCCTATTCCGGCTTCTCGGTCAGCCCCTCGACTACATCAGCGAAACCACTGCGTTGGGCGCCGCCCTGGACAACGGAGGCCTCACCTTCCTCGGGATGATGCTGGGCACCTCACCGAGTCAGGCGGTCAGCACTTTGGGGATCTTGGGGGCAATTCCCTATCTGGTGATGATCGTCATCATGGTGGCCACCCAGTACATCCAGCAGTGGCATTCCACCTACGGACAGGTGCGTGACCGCAGTCAACCCGGTGCCGGAGCACAACAGGCCATCACCAAGATCATGCCTTTGTTCATAGGTTTCATCTCCTGGAACTTCCCGGCCGGTTTGGTTCTCTATTGGACCACCTCCAACCTCTTCCGGCTGGGTCAGCAGGTTCTTATCTTCAAGATCGATGGGCGCCCACCCACACCAGGGTCCGTGCCGAAGGAGTTGGACACGCCAAAGAATGGCTCCAGCGACACCAACTCCTCCGAATCCGCACCCCCGAAGCCACAACAGGGTGCCAATGACAAGCGCCGTAGGCGCAGGAGGAGATGACGTGGAGTACGTCGAAATCGAAGTCAAGGCCAAGACGGTCGACCTGGCCGTCGAGGCCGCGATGCAAGAGCTCGGTGTCAGCGACCGCGAAGAGGTTGATGTTCAGGTGATCACCGAGCCGGTCAAGGGGTTTCTGGGGATGGGTGGCCAGGATGCAGTCGTCCGGGTGAAACGGCGGCCGGCAAAACGCCGCCGTAACCGGAGCCGGGGTAACGATCGAGCGGCACGATCGGGGAACAACAACAAGAATCGGCAGCAGGAACGTTCCGGCGGCGGTAAGAATGGGGGTAAGCGGCCGGAAAAGCGGGGCTCGTCCTCCAAGTCCGGTGGAAAACACGTGAGAACGGAGACCAAAGTGTCCGATGATCGGCCCAGTTTGCCGGTAGACGAGCAGGCCAAGGTGGCCCGAGAGTTTCTCGAGGGGCTGGTCGAGGCTTACGGTCTCGAGGGCACGGTATCCACCCGGATCGAGGACGACGTGATCGTGGCCGACGTCGCCGGGGATCAGACCGAGGCCATGGTGGGGGTCCGTGGCTCGGTGCGCTCGGCAATCCACGAGCTCACCCGTACCGTCTTGCAGCGTTACTCCCAGGAGACCGCTCGACTACGGCTCGATATCGCCGGTTATGCCGAGCGTCGTCGCCAGGCGCTGTCGATCTATGCGGAGCAACTGATCGAGCAGCTCATGGGGGAAGGCGGTGAGATAATGCTGGAGCCGATGAGCCCGGCCGATCGCAAGGTGATCCATGATGTCGCCGGCGAGCACGATGGGGTCACCTCGTACTCCGAAGGTGAGCCACCACGTCGTTATGTCGTTCTCTCCCGGGTGGACACCTCGGAAGAGGAGTAGGACATGAGCGTCCGGTAGCCCGAATCGCTCGGTTCGGACTACTTTTGGTTCCACGTGAAACATGTCATCTCCGCCGCCCGGTTCTCTGGCGTCGAGCTCAGCGAAGACCAGTTGCAGCGGTTGAAGACATACTCGACGTGGCTGACGACCGAGGGACTCAGGGGCGGTGGCATCGGGCCTGCCGAAGCAGATCGTGTCGAGAGACGGCATCTCGCTGATTCGATCTTGTTCGCGTCACAGTTTTCCCATGAGATCGGTGAGGTCTGGGATCTGGGGAGCGGGGTCGGTCTACCCGGGATTCCTCTGGCCATCGCACTCCCCACGGTGCAGTTCAGATTGGTGGATCGTTCCGGGCGGCGAGCGCAACTGCTTCGCCGCATCCTGCGCATCCTCGACCTGGCGAATTGCGTGGTGATAGAGGGAGAAGTCAGCCGTCTGGTCGGTCGTGTGGAAGTCCTCGTGGCTCGGGCCAGTCTCGATCCGGAGACGATGCTGCCGGTGGCACGACGACATCTCCTCCCCGGTGGGGTGACGGTCTTGGGTGGCTCATGGCACCGGCCTCCGGATCACTACGGTTGGGTGACAGTAGAAATACCGGCGGATGTGCTTGACCAGACCGTCTGGCTTCTTATCATGCGCCACGAATGACCAAACCGAAAGTGGTCGCGCTCGCCAACCAGAAGGGTGGTGTCGGAAAATCGACCACCGCCATCAACCTGGCCGCGTCGTTGGCGTTTCAGGACAAACGGGTGCTGCTGATCGATCTCGATCCGCAAGGGAATGCCTCCAGTGGTCTCGGTATCGACCGCGGGTCGATCGATGTCTCCATTTATGACGTCCTGCTCAAGGAATCCCCGCTGGAAGACGCGGTGGAGCCAACGTCGGTGCTCAACCTCTTTGTGGTTCCGGCCACGATCGACCTCGCCGGTGCCGAGATCGAGTTGGTATCCATGTTTTCACGTGAAACACGGCTTCGGGGGGCAATCGAGGAGATCGATGATGAGTTCGACATCATTCTCATAGATTGCCCACCTTCCCTGGGGTTGCTCACGGTGAATGCCCTCACCGCCGCTCGCGACGTGGTCATTCCCATACAATGTGAGTATTACGCCCTGGAGGGTTTGAGCCAGTTGCTCCGCAACGTCGAGCTGGTCGCCGCCAACCTCAACCCCCAGTTGACGGTGTTCGGCGTCGTGCTGACCATGTACGACGGTCGGACCAAGCTCTCTAGAGAGGTTGCCGATCAGGTTAGGGAATACTTCGGTGAGATCGCTTTTCGCACCGTGATCCCTCGTTCGGTCCGACTTTCCGAAGCGCCCAGCTACGGGGAGCCGATCGAGGCGTTCGACCCGATGAGCCGGGGGGCTATCGCCTATCGCAATCTCGGTCGAGAGTTCTTGGAGAGATACGAGGAGTCGAAGAAGTGACCACCAAACGCAAAGCAGGTCTCGGGCGTGGGTTGGAGGCGTTGATCCCCACCGAGCCGGCGGGGACGGACGAGAACACGTATCTCGAAATCCCGGTCGACAACATAAGACCCAACCCCGACCAGCCACGTAGCCGGTTCGACGACGAGACTCTCGAGGAGTTGGCCGCCTCCATTGTCGAAGTGGGTGTCCTCCAGCCAGTGGTGGTCTCCAGAGACGATGAGGGCCGACTCTTTCTCATCGCCGGGGAGCGTAGATGGCGGGCGGCGCGCAAGGCTGGGTTGAGCACGATTCCCGCGGTCGTGCGAGGTACCAGTGGTGAGTCGACCCTGGTCGAGGCACTCATCGAGAATGTCCAGCGACAGGATCTGACACCTCTCGAGGAGGCGCACGCCTACAAGCAACTCCTGGAAAATACTGGAATGACTCAGGAAAGGGTGGCGGAGCGGGTGGGCAAGTCACGACCCGCCGTCTCCAACACTCTGCGACTCCTGCAGTTGCCCGGCGAGGTTCAGTCGTTGATCGATTCCGGTCGACTGAGTGCCGGTCACGCCCGGCCGCTGCTTGGGCTCGAAGACGAGAAGTACGCCGTCTACCTGGCGGAGAAGGTGGCCAACGAAGGATGGAGCGTCCGCGCCGTGGAAGACGCGGTCCGGGATCGCAAGACGATCGGCGAACCGGTGACTGCCCGATCCGTCACCATCGTGAGACCGGTCGAGATAATCGAGCTGGAGAAACGTCTCTCTGATCGTCTCGGCTCGAGGGTGAAGATCAGCTACAGGAACAAGAAGGGGAAGGTGGAGATCAAATTCGGGTCTCTCGAAGACCTGGAGAGGATTTATCGCATCATCTCCTGAGCTCCTCGCGGGAGTGGGCGAAGAACTGATTGAGACCCTCGGTCACGGCGAGGCCGGTCTTCTCATCGAGTCGACGCAAGGCCACCACGGCGGCAGGGGCCCGGGTCTCCTTGAGCATCGCGCTGGCCCGGCCTTCGACACGAGCACCCACGGTGAGGGCGATCGAGCGTGCCAACTCTTCTCCCGCCTGTGAGGAGCTGCTCTCCGAGGAGAAGTAGTAGACGGCGTCCTCGTCATCCCGGTTGAGACGGAAAGCGATGATCAGATCCGACCCGACCCGGTTGGCGCGCCGGGCCCGAAGCCGCTCAGGGAGTGTGATGTCGCTGCTCCGCGACATGACCGGAACGCCACCAGCTTCCTGGATCGCCAGAGCGGCGGCTGAAGCGGCCTCCCACGCATCCCTGGTCTCGTCGGGATCGCGACAGTCGGCGTCGAGATACACCCGAGCACCGGCCATGGTCTCAGGGAGCATGCGGAGCCATTCACGCTCGCGGATGGCCTGCCGTCCCTCCTTCATCTCGCCCCGGGTGACGAGACGGACTTCGGTCACCACCTCGGGGCCTACCCTTCCATCTTCTGCCAGGTGTCGGTTGTGCTGGAAGTCGACCACCGCCGCCTCGGTCTTTGGCCCGTAAATGCCGTCGACCTTTCCCGAGTCGAAGCCGAGTGAGTTGAGACGCGATTGGAGCTCGGCGACATCTTCGCCCCGTATCATCGGTCGTCTCATGAAGACGATCCGGTCGCCGAGCCGGTAGCCGGCCTCGTAGAGCGCCCGCCAGGTGTCGGGACCAACGACGCCGTCGGCATCTAGACCCCGGGCCTTCTGGAACCCGATCACCGCGTGACGGGTGCCGTCACCGAAGCTGGCTCGAAGGTCGTTCCCGGGCTCGAAACCGAGCGCGGCCAGCCGGTCCTGGATATCACGGACGGCAGGGCCTTGATCTCCGACCCGATAAAGACGCATGAGGCCCTGATCCTAGGATCAGGGTGTGGGTACCACCCCGTGGAGACGTTCAGACGAATTCGGCGAGCTCGTTCAGGAGTCGGTGCTTGGGAGCGGCACCGACGATGCGCTTCTTCTCGACTCCGTCTTTGAAGAGGATCAGTGTGGGGATGCTCATCACGTCGTGTGCGGCTGCGGTCTGCGGGTTGTGGTCGACGTTGAGCTTACCGATGGTGAAGTTGTCCTGCTCTTCGGCCAACTCCTCGAGTACGGGCGCGATGACCCGACAAGGGCCGCACCACTCCGCCCAGAAGTCGACCAGCACCGGCTTCTCGGCGCTGATCGCGTCGTTGAAGATGCCATCGTTGAGGGTGGTGATCTCAGCCATTCATTTCTCCTTGGTCTGTTCTGTGAAACCTCGAGGGGCCCACGGTCATTCCTGGTCGGCGAGCCAGCGCTCGGCGTCGATTGCAGCCATGCACCCGGTTCCGGCCGCGGTCACCGCCTGGCGGTAGGTGTGGTCGGCGACATCGCCCGCGGCGAAGACGCCCTCCACCGAGGTCCGCGTTCCCCCGTTGCGCCCAGCGATCAAATAGCCATTGGAGTCGAAATCGAGCTGGCCGGCGAAGAGCTCGGTGGTCGGCTTGTGCCCGATGGCGACGAAGACACCATCGACCCTGAAATGACGTGAATCGCCGGTGACGATGTCCTCGAGTGTCACCCCTGTGACCGTGTCGTCACCGTGAACCTCGGTGACGACTGTGTTCCACAGCACTTCGATCTTGTCGTGTTCGAGAGCGCGAGCGGCCATGATCTTCGATGCCCTGAACTCATCGCGGCGGTGGACGATGGTGACCTTTGAGGCGAATTTGGTGAGAAAGAGAGCCTCTTCCATCGCGGTGTCACCACCACCAATCACGACCAACTCCTGGTCTCTGAAGAAGAACCCGTCACAGGTGGCGCAGGCAGATACCCCTTTGCCGGTGAGGATCTGCTCGCCGGGGACACCCAGCCACTTGGCTTCGGCCCCGGTGGCGATGATCACCGCATCGGCGGTGTACTGATCGGCCCCGACGTCGACACGCAGTGGTCGGACCGAGAAATCCACGGCGGTCACATCGACCTGGCGCATCCGGGCGCCGAAGCGCTCGGCCTGTTTGCGGAACTGGTCCATCAACTCCGGGCCCAGGATGCCGTCGGGAAACCCGGGGTAGTTCTCCACATCGGTGGTGATCATCAGCTGGCCGCCGGCATTGATCCCTTCGAACACGAGGGGATCGAGATCGGCGCGCGCCGAGTAGAGGGCGGCGGTGAGCCCGGCGGGGCCCGATCCGATGATGATCAGCTTCTCATGTGCCATTTCTCGATCTCCTGAACCAGAGGAAGCCACCCGCGACACCGAGGACGACTCCGAAGACTGCAAATGCCCCGGCGGTCGTCAAGGGGATCTCGAGTGCCCCGAAGATCGTCCACACCAGGAATGCCAACGAGGTCAACCCGAGTGTGGCCGCCACGATTCCCAGGCCCGCGACCTTGATGAACTTGGCCACGCGGTCGACCGTCAGGGATCTGACCTTGACGGCCACCTGTTCCAAGAGGTCGGCGAACCTGGCGGCGTACTCGTGCATTCGGGGGGAGACTAGTTGTGGCGGCGGTGAATCCCGATGTGTGTCATTCGTCGACGTGGATCAACTCGCAGTCGAAGAGATCGACGAAGGCGATCAGGGCCGACTCGAGGTCGGCGCCCTCCGGTATTGCTGCGATGAATGGGGCTATGTCGGCAGGGATCTCCACGGTGCTGACGGTGCCCTCTTCGGCGACCATGGGCTGGGGCTCGGCTCCCACGACCGTGAAGCCTTCGAGACCGGCGTCCTCCAAGCATTGGAGCAGGAGGGTGAGAGGTGTGTCCGTTTCGAGCTCATCCAAAACGACTGCGTCGGAGTCTCCGGCGCGAACCTTCTCCGCCTCTGCGGCATAGAACGCCTCCTCGGACGCACTGAGCGTTCGTGTCACGTCTTCGGCGGCGGGTTCGTCCACAGAGCCACCAGAGGGAGCCAACGGGGCAGCCTCTCCGCCGCCGTCGCCGCCTCGGTCGGATTCGGGGTCCCCGGTGTCGTCGCCCTGGGTCGCCCCGGCGATTGTGGTGACGGTGAACTCGGCGGTGGCGGCATCACCACCGCCGAGAGAGCCCGCCTGGTTGAGTACCGCCACCAACCCGATGACCACGAACATGCCGGCCGCGACCGGTGCCCAGCGGGTGTACCAGGGGTGGTGCGCCACAGGGGTCTCCGTCTGGCGCAAGGCCGTCCAGAGATCGCGATGGAGTGCGGTGCGCTCCGATGGAGTGAGGGCGGCGGTGCCGACTGAAGAGAGGGCCTCATGAGCCGCCGCCTGGGCCTCGTACTCCTCACGCATCTCGGGCGAGGCATCGATCAAGGCGCGCGCCTCGGCCTCGTCTTCGATTCGCCCTTCGACGAGGGCTGCGATCAGCTCGAGATCGTGATCACGCATTCGGTTCCTTGGATGCTCTCATCACACTGTTTGGTTCCCCAACTCCTCGGCCAGAAGCCGTCGCCCCCGGAACACGCGCGACTTCACCGTCCCCACCGGGACACCGAGTATCACCGCCACCTCGGGGAGGCCGATCCCCTCGATGTCGGAGAGGACCACGGCTGCCCGGAAGTCCGGGGGGATCGCTGCAAGCGCCTGCGCGATCTCTGGTCTCAAGGCGGCCGAGTCGACCTCCTCCTCCGCCGAGTAGTCGATGGGGTCGAGATGTTCGGGGATCGGGTCCGTCCTTCGTCGGTTCTGTCTGCGCAGTTGGTCGTAGCAGGTGTTGACCGCGATCCGGTAGATCCATGTGCCGAGGGCGGAGTTGCCTTTGAACTGCTCGGCCTTGCGAAAGGCGGTGAGGAACGTGTCCTGAGTGGCGTCGAGCGCCTGCTCCCGATTGCCCATGATCCGTAGGCAAACCGAGAAGACCCGGTCCTCGTGATTCTTCATGATCTGGCTGAACGCTTCGTGATCCCCGCTGACAACACGCGCCAATAACTGGGCGTCCTGGGCTGCAGTGGTCACGGCGAGAAGCGTAATTCTGCGACGGAGGACAAATGGGTCCCGTCGTCCTGGACCGAGAGAGTCGTGAGCCAGATCAGCCAGAAACCGCCCTCTCGTGGTGGTAGGTCCATGGTCGTGGATCCTGGAGACGCCCTGGCGCCGGCGATTCGCTCCCAAAGCTCGGGGTCGTCCAAGCGTTGTGCCGACCAATAGACGTCGAAGACCGTGCCCTCGCTCATCTGCACCACCTGCATCCGAGTAGGTATCCCCGTCATGCGGACGGTGACACCCACCCCCGGTTTCAGCAGCTGCAGCGGGTCGAGGTAGCGCTCCGTCTGCCACGAAGTACCGATGTCGCCATCGACGAGGTTCAACACGAGCTGGTTGTTCTCACCGCCCTCGCCGAAAGGATCGAGGGTGCTCGGATCGCTTGGCGAGGCCCTTTCCTCGGACAGAGTGGTGGTCACGAGTGAGGTGACCGTCGTCGCGGATTCGCTCCCGGTCGTGGGGGTCGGGACGACCGGCGCAGTTCCGCCTGAGAGGATGAAGCCGAGGACCACCAGCCCGCCGGCCAGGACGATGAGGCTCACGGCGGCAGTGAGAAGTCGCCTCGAGGTGGGCCCGGAATCGGAGGTCGGCGCGTGTGGCGTCGGGGCGGCCCTTAGGGCCTTCTCCAACTCCCCAGCGGTGAGACCGCCTGACTGGCCCTTGCGCAGGATTCCGTCCAGAGCCTTGGGCACGCCGTCGACGCGCTCCGAAGGCGGAGGGCCGCCCGGGGGCGAGCCGGTGAGCGCTGTCTCCAGGGCTGCAGAGAGAGCCCTGACGTCGCCGTTGGCGTCGTTCGCCCGGGACCGCCCGAAGGCTCCGAGCTTGGCCGCGTGCGCCCCGGAGTACGAGATGGCCGACGTGTCGATCCGACCGTGCACGGCCCCGCCCTCGTGGAGCGTGGCCAGGGCACCGGCGAGACCCGCAGCGTTGGGGAGGAATTCGGGGAGATCGATAGGCTGTTGGGCCGCGACCCGGTCGGCGACCGTGGCTCCACCGGTCCATTCCGACACCGCGTAGGCGCCACCCTCCACGACCGCGACGGCGAACACCTTGGCGAGATGGGCGTGGGCCGTCTTGGCAGCTCCGCTGACCGCATCCACGAACTCCCGCCGTCTCTCCGGGGACGACTCGGGCCCGAGGCTGCGAATCAGCACCGGGCGGTCGAGCGAGGTGTCGGTCGCCAGCCACTCCTCGATGTCATCGTCCCTCCCGAGACGAACCTCGAGGGTGTAACGGTCGGGTATGGCTGCAGGCACCCGGTCAGTTCAGCAGCTACCGAGGCTCATGACGAAGGACCAAGAGGCCGGTCCCGGTGTCGGAGAACCCCGATCTCTCGTAGAGCTCGCGGGCCTTGTGATTCTCGGCCCGCACATTGAGAATCATCGTCCTCCCTCCCGAGCCTGCCCCCCAGTCGACAGCCGCGGCGAGTAGCGAGGATCCGACGCCTTTGCCCGCTGCGTCGGGACGGACGGCGATCCGGTGCAGGTAGGTCACTCCCCATTGGGTCCCCACGATGGCGTATCCCCGGACGTGGTCTTCTCCGGTGGCCACGAGCAAAGTAGTTACCCGGTTGGTGGCGTGGGCCTCGATGAGCCCGTTTCGGCTCATTCCCCAAAACCCCGCGAACGCGAGCCGGTCGATCTCCAGCACCGCGTCCCAGTCGGGCTCCGGCTCGGCCATGATCGGATGGCCGTCACGGCGATGTGTCTTGGCGTCTAGTGACCTCTCCATCACCACCAACTTGGCATAGTCGTGATATCCGGCACGGCGCCAAACCCGGGTCGAGCCCTCATAGAGTGCTGGGGAGTAACAGCCCGCCACTCCCATCTCCAGCATGCGTTCGGTGACCGCGCCGAGAAACTCGGCGCCACCCCGCTCGAGGCGGATCATGGGGTCTGCCACCTCGTCGTTCCATGGCCTGGCCCTGGCGCGAAACCACCCCGTCGACAGCGTGGTCGGGTTGGGCCAGGAGCCCTCGACACGGAGTATCGCCACTTGTGGGAGAGTAAAGGTCATGGACGTCGTAGTTGCGAGCCATCCCGCGGCCCTGCTCCATGACACCGGTCCCCGACATCCCGAGCGTCCCGATCGGGTGAGGGCGATCCTCTCCGGCATAGACGACTCGGGCCTGGTCGCCGACCAACTGACTGCGCCGAGGATCGAGAGGAGTGAGCTCGCTCTCGTGCACGACCCGACGTACATCGAGTTGATTCACACCTTCTGCCTCGAGGGTGGAGGCGCTCTCGACATGGATACCTTCGTCTCGGCGGCTTCATGGGATGCGGCGCTCACTGCGGCCGGGGGGGTCAGAGCCGTCGTCGAGGAGATTGACGCCCGCTCGAATGCAACCGGATTCGCCGTGACGCGCCCGCCCGGTCATCACGCCATGCCTGATCGGGCGATGGGTTTCTGCTTGTTCAACAACGTGGCTGTGAGTGCCGCCTATCTGCGCTCTCGGGGGAGCCGCGTGGCGATAGTCGATTGGGATGTGCATCACGGCAACGGCAGTCAGGACATGCTGTCCGGCGATCCCGGAGTCCTCTATGCATCGGTCCACCAGTCGCACTTCTATCCGTTCGCCGGCGACGCAGAGGACATCGAGGAGAGCGCCAAGGGAACCGTCGTCAACATCCCTCTCCCCGCCGGAACCGCTGGGGACATCTATCGCCGGGCGTGGGCCGAAGTGGTCCTTCCGGTGCTGAGCCAGTTCGAGCCCGACTGGGTGCTCATCAGCGCCGGTTTCGATGCCCATGTCAGCGATCCTCTAGCCGACTTCCGGCTCACCTCGGACGAATACGGTGCCATGGCCGCCGAGCTGAGCGGAGCCCACCCTGCGAGTCGGACCGTCGTCGTCCTCGAAGGCGGTTACGACTTGACCGCTCTGCGAGAGTCGGCTCGGGCAACGCTCCTCGGTCTGGCGGGACGTGCCCCCACCTCCGTCCCGTCTCTTCAGTCGCCGCCGAGTGCGGCCCGCGCCCTCAGTGAAGCCAGCACCACCATCGCCCGACACTGGCGGCTCTGACCTCCTTTGCGCTCAACCCGTCTCGTTTCCCGCCGATATAGGTGCTCGGAGCTAGGCGAGGTGATCATCCAATGGAGAAGAAGGTCGACGACCTGCTCAAGCAGGCAGTGAATCACGGCGCATCCGACATCCACCTCAAGGTGGGCTCGGCACCGATAGTGCGCGTCGAAGGCGAGCTGCGCAGACTCGACGGTTACCAGCCCCTCTCTCCAGCAGACACCCAAGCCTATGCCGAAGAGCTGTTCACGAAGAAAGCCGCCTCGGACTTCGCGCAACGTGGCTCAGCCGACTTCGCATACGGGCGTCATGAGCTGGGCCGGTTCCGGGCCACAGCGTTCCGTCAGCGTGGCTCGGTCTCGCTGGTGCTGCGTCGAGTCGTTCCTGGATCCAAGACCTTTGTCGAGCTCGGGCTGCCCAAGAACATGGAGAAGATCGCCGCGGCGAAGTCGGGTCTGATCCTGGTTACCGGGCCTTCCGGATCGGGGAAGACGACGACCATGGCGTCGATAGTCGATTGGATCAACTCCAACAAGGGACGGGCCATCATCACCATCGAGGACCCGATCGAGGTCCTTCATCCGGACAAGAGGTCGGTGGTCGTCCAGCGAGAGGTCGGGGTCGACACGGCGAACATGGGAGAAGCCATCCGGGCCGCGATGCGCCATGACACCGATGTGATCCTGGTCTCGGAGATCGCCAACGCGGACGTGGCCCAGGCTGCGATAGACGCCGCGGAGACCGGGCACCTGGTGGTCTCGTCGATGCGCACCAGCGACCCGGCCGACACGGTCAACCGCCTCATCTCGATGTTTCCCGAGTCACAGCAAGGGGTCGTGCGAGGTCAGCTCGCTGCCCAGATGCAGGCTGTGATCAGTCAGATTCTCGTGGACGCCGGACAGGCGGGACGAGTGCTCGCCTGCGAGGTGATGACCAACAACGAACGCGCTCAGGAGTGGATCATCGGCCGTGAGGAACCCTCTTTCCTGGTGGAGGTGATCAAGGAGAGCACCTTCCACGGGATGCAGACATTCGATCAGGCGCTGCTCGCACATGTGGTCGGGGGCACCATCAACATCGAGTCGGTGCTTCCGTTCGTGCGCAACACGCATGAGCTGAAGGCGAAGGCGATGGCGGCCGGCATCTCGGTGTGACCTCGGGGGCGTGACGCCTCCAGCCGATAACCTGACGGCCTGTGATCCCAGAGCGGCTCGAATTCCTGACCCGGCCGGAACTTCCTCCTGCGCAATTAGCGGCATTGTTCGGTGGGGTGGGCGAGGAGATATTCCTCGTTGGCGGCTCGGTTCGTGACGCACTGCTGGATCGGCCCCTCGAAGACTTCGACTTCGCCACGCGCGCCCGGCCGGAACGTGTGGCTGAGCTCCTGGGAGACTGGGCCGACGTGGTCTACGAAGTGGGTGCCCGCTTCGGGACCGTGGCCGCGATCCGTGACGGACGGCTGGTGGAAGTGACCACCTATCGCAGCGAGGTCTACCGCGACGATTCCAGGA
>Ga0268386_10000861_pt1 | contig 20104 bp, 18 predicted proteins | sample RVTome_15_FD_200260 | JGI IMG/M metagenome (GOLD analysis project Ga0268386, IMG submission 200260) | Soil microbial communities from uranium-contaminated site in the Upper Colorado River Basin, Wyoming, United States - RVT150D86... ...
GGCCGCCATACTGGCCCAGTCGCCGCCCGCCCCCGGCAAGAGCGAGCGGAGGCCGGCGATCACTACAGCGCTGCGCGAGTTGCGCGTTGTGCCGCTGCGAACCGACGGTATTCCGGTCGTCTTGCAAGAACGTGCGCAATGGGTCCTGTGGAAACACGAACCAGGAGCTGAAGGCAAGGTGACCAAGGTGCCGTACACCACCCGAGGGACCAAGGCTTCAAGTACTGACCCACGCAGCTGGGGGACGTTCCGCGAAGTGCTCAAGCGGCACCTGGCTGGTGGCTTCAGTGGCATCGGCTTCGTTCTGACCGAGCACGACCGTTTCGTCGGCGTAGACCTAGATCATTGCCTGAACGACGGAGGGCTGGAGCCATGGGCGGGTAAGATACACCGAGATCACGCCATCGACTGAGGGTCTTCGCGTCTGGGTGCGCGGGGCCTGGAAAAGCAGACATAAGGTCAGGGTTGGCTCGGCCGGCGGCCAGCTTGAAGTTTACGACCGTGCTCGATTCTTCACGGTGACCGGCATGCATTGGCCTGGATCGCCCCTGACGATCGAGAACCGTCAAGGGCCCCTTGACGCCCTCGCCTCTCACCATTTCCCGGACAAGCGGATGCCGCCGCCGCCCTCACGTCGGACGGAGCCGCTCGACATCGACGACGAGGAACTGCTGCGGCGGGCTCGTGAGGCCCGGAACGGGGATCGCTTCGCCCGGCTTTGGGCTGGCGAGCTGGGCGACCATGGCGGCGACCACAGCTCCGCGGACCTCGCATTGTGCGGGGCGCTCGCGTTCTGGACAGGTCGCGACCCTGGCCGCATGGACACCCTCTTCCGGCGCTCCGGGCTCATGCGGTCGAAGTGGGACGAGCGCCGCGGCAACACCACGTACGGGAACATGACGATCACGAAGGCGATCAGCGAACGCTCCGAGCCCCGAGGCAATGCTCGATCCCGGGCTGAGGCCCGCCCGGAGCTGGCTGGAGATACCGCGCAGGAGCCAAACGAGGAGACGCCCCATCAGTGGCCGGAGGCTCCCCCCCCGGCCGTTTATCACGGTGTTCTCGGCGACCTCGTTTCGATCCTCGACCCACACACCGAGGCGGACCCGGTCGCGGTGCTGGCGCAGGCGTTGGCGATGTTCGGCAACGTCACCGGTCGAGGGGCGTACTACCTCGCCGAGGCCGACCGCCACCACACGAACATCTACGCGTGCTTGGTCGGGCAGACGGCGAAGGGCAGGAAGGGCACCAGCCACGCCCGGGTCGCGTCGGTCTTCCGATCAGTCGATCCGGACTGGATGTCCGACCGATCGAAGGGCGGGCTGTCGAGTGGAGAGGGGCTCATCTTCGAGGTCCGGGACGGTGCTTCCGGTGACGACGAGGACGACGGCGCGAAGCGAGACGCCGGCATCACGGACAAGCGGCTGCTGGTGGTGGAGTCAGAGTTCGCGTCGGTTCTCCGCGTCCTGGCCCGAGAGGGAAACACGCTGTCGGCGGTGATCCGGCAGGCGTGGGAGACGGGCAAGCTCAACACGTTGGTCAAGCACTCCCCGACGAAGGCGACCGGCGCCCACATCTCGATCATCGGGCACGTGACGGCCGACGAGCTGCGCCGGTACCTCGACAGAACCGAGGCGGGCAACGGGTTCGCCAACCGGATCCTGTGGCTTTGCGTCCGACGCTCGAAGATCCTACCGTTCGGTGGCGACCTACGGGACCGTGATCTTGAGGACGTGACCCGGCGGATCACGCACGCTGTGGTGCGGGCGCGGTCGATCGGAGAGTCCCGCATCGTGTTCGACCAAGAGGCTAGGGGGCTGTGGGCTGACGTCTACGAGGACCTGTCCGAGGGGCGTCCCGGGATGCTGGGGGCCGTGACCTCTCGGGCTGAGGCGCAGGCCGTGAGGCTCGCGCTTCTGTACGCGCTGGCGGACTGCTCGTCGTCGATCCGGGCGCCGCACCTGCGGGCCGCCCTCGCGCTCGTCCAGTTTGCGGAGGCTTCCGCCCGCTACGTGTTCGGTGATGCGCTGGGCGATCCGCTGGCGGATGACGTCCAGCGGCTACTACGCCAGGCCGATGACGAGGGGATGAACCGGGAGGCCCTCCGGGAGGCGTTCGGGCGCCATCGCCGGTCGGCAGAGATCGGGCGTGTCCTCGGCGTCCTGGCCGCGGCCGGTCTGGCCCGGATGGTCAAGGTCCCGACCGCCGGACGGCCAGAGGAGCGCTGGTATGCCCTGCGCGGTAAGCGCACTAAGCGCGGTAAGGGTGTGAACGAGGGGCCAGGAGGGGGGCTTACCGCGCAATCCGCGCTTACCGCGCAGGGGGCAGAGATGGCCGAGGAGACCCTGTGACCACCGCGGAGGCCCTGGCCCGAGCTGCCGAGCTGGAGATCACGTTGACGGTGGACGGGGAGAACCTGAAGGCCCGCCCCGCGCCCCTGCCCGCCGACCTCCGATCCGCGCTCCTGGAGAACAAGCCGCGAGTGCTGGCGGCTCTTCGGCTTCGCGAGCTGCACCAGGGTATGGGCTTGTCGGATGCGGAGATCGCCTTTGTCGAGGCGGCGCTGCTCTCAGGAATCGTGTCGGAGATACGGCTCATCGTGCCAACGCCCCAGGGTGGTGCGAGGCCGGCGTGACTGCCGACCTGGTCGCTCTCGTCCACGAGGCCCCACGCGAAGACTTGCCCACGCTCATCGGCCAGTTGGAGACGGCGAAGGCGATCGCCTGGGCGCGGCTGTCGGCGCCGCCCTCGAGCGCCGCGGACAGGTGCGTGGATCCGGACAGGAACCTATCGGCCGCAGAGGCCGCCTCACGACTAGGGGTCTCCAAGGTGTACCTATACCGGAACGCGAGCACGCTTCCGTTCGCTCGTCGGATCGGTCGTCGCGTTGTGTTCTCGGCGCGCGGTTTGGAAAAGTGGTCCCGTGACCAGCGGGCACGGGTGTAACCTCCTCGGACCAGGAGGTGATGGATGCCACGGGATAGAGGAAGCGGCCACATCTACCGGCGCGGCAAGCGCTGGTGGATCGCCTACTATCGGGACGGGACTCTCCACCGCGAGTCCGCGGGAACCAGCGAAGAGCAGGCAGGAAAGCGACTCAAGGCAATCATGCGCCAGAGCGACGATGCCTTTCTTCCGCCACGGGTGCGCCGCCTCACGGTCGGTGATCTCCTCGACGACCTGGTAACCCACCTAAAGGTCAAGGGGATTGCTTCGCTCGCAAAGGTGCTTTCGCACGTGAAGCCTCTCCGTGACACCTTCGGCGCCATCCGCGCTATGGCACTCGACACGCCCCGCGTAGAGGCGTACCAGAAGGACCGGCTCGACGCGAGGAAGGCGCCAGCGACCGTCAACCGCGAATGCGAGCTGCTGCGCCAAGCCTACCGGCTCGCCTACCGCCGCACGCCGCCCCGTGTCGCTCGCGTGCCTTTCATTCCCCTACTGACTGTCGAGAACGCCCGTCAAGGGTTCCTGCCGCGCGCCGATTTCCTCGCTCTTGCCGCGAAGCTAACCGACCTCGACGTGCGCGACTTCGTGGAGTGGTTTTGGTGGACCGGCATGCGCCCGAAGGAGATCCGGCAGTTGACGTGGGCGATGCTCGATCGTGAGACGTGGACGCTGCGCCTCGACCCGAAGGCAGCGAAGACGCGGTATGGCCGGGTGATCCCGCTTCCGGCCGATGGGCCCCTCCGGGCGATCGTCAACCGTCGGCTCGCTTGCAGGCGGCTCGACTGCCCCCTGATCTTTCATCGCGCCAGCAAGGGACGAACCGGCCAGCCGATCCGTGACTACCGCCGGCAGTGGAAGGCCGCGCTGAAGGCTGCCAACCTGCCTGTGGGGCTGCTTCCCTACGACCTGCGCCGCACGGCGCTCCGCAACATGGTGCGTGGTGGGACGGACTACTCGGTGGCCATGAAGTTGAGCGGCCACCGGACCCGCTCGACGTTCGACCGGTACAACATCACGAGCGAGGACGACCTGCGCGCCGCGCTGGAGCGCACGGCCGCCTACGTCGAGACGCTGCCGGCCGAGCGCAACGTGGCGGACTTCCCTGCCGAACATTCACAGTTCATTCACACTGCGGCTTCCGAGCGGAAGGCCGCATCCTCCGACTGAACAACTTAACCACCGCCAGGTGGCGGAAGCGGGTGGGAATCGAACCCACCGCCCCGGGGGTTAGCCCGGGGCCGGACGGCTTTGAAGGCCGTGCGGGTCACCAGACCCGAATCGCTTCCCGAGAGGGTGTGCGCGGCAAGTCTAACCGGATGGCATGCGGCTTGCTCCGGCGAGGGGCTGGTGCGTTGCGCAACAGGGGATGCGTCGTGAAACGGAAGGCTCGTTCGGCGATCGGTCCGAGGTTCGAGGCGTTCGCGCAGGGGGCCACGCGGGTCGCCGGCGGTAGCGCCGCCTTCGCCGGTGCGGCCGGCGTCGTCCTCCTCTGGGGCGTGACCGGGCCCGTGTTCGGGTTCTCCGACACCTGGCAGCTCGTCATCAACACCGGGACCACGATCGTCACCTTCCTGATGGTCTTCCTGATCCAGCGGACCCAGAACAAGGACTCGCTCGCGATCCAGCTCAAGCTGAACGAGCTGGTGGCCGCGGTCTCGGGCGCCAGCAACCGCCTGGTCAACGTGGAGGACTTGACCCAGGACGAGCTGGAGATCCTGCACGACCACTACGCGCGGCTGGCCGGCGTGGCCAAGCGCGAGCGGAGCCTGCGGGACTCCCACTCGGTCGACGAGGCGAAGGGACGGCACCGCGCGAAGGGCGGGCCGCGGTCGCGGCGGGCCGGGTAAGCGGAACAACCATCCAAGGAACCATCCTGGCGACCATCACAAGAACCATCGTTGCCGCGCCGGCTTTGGCGCCCGAAAAGGGGTTTACATTCGGAGGATGACGCGACATAGTCGCGGGATGCGCGCCGAACGGGGGCTTTGGCACTGGGAGGTCCGATGACACGCGCCACCGTCACCCTCCAGCGGGCGACGACGGGCCGGGACGAGCGGGCGGAGATGGCGGCGGAGGTGCGGGACGGCATGCTGGGTACGCCGCTCCCGTCGATCCCGTCCAAGTTCTTCTACGACGGCCGCGGCAGCGCTCTCTTCGAGGAGATCACCCGGCTGCCGGAGTACTACCAGACCCGCACCGAGGAGAAGATCCTGGAGTCGATCGCCGGGCAGGTGGTCGCGCGCGTGCGCCCCTCGGAGCTGGTGGAGCTGGGCTCGGGGGCATCGCGCAAGGTCCGGATCCTGCTCGACGCGATGGCGGCGGCGCGGCGGCTCGACGGTTGTGTGCTGTTCGACATCAACGAGGCGGACGTGCGGGAATCGGCCTCGCGGCTGGCCGCGGCCTATCCGGGCATCGAGATCCGCGGGATCGTGGGCGACTTCACCGCGGAGCTGGCCGCGCTCGGCCCGGGCGGTGGACGGCTGCTGGCCTTCCTCGGCAGCACGATCGGAAACCTCCATCCGCGGGAGGTTCCGCCGTTGCTGCGCCGCGTGGCCGCGGTCCTCGAGCCCGGCGACGGCTTCCTGCTGGGGCTCGACCTGGTCAAGGACGTGGAACGGCTCGAGGCCGCCTACGACGACGCCGCGGGGGTGACCGCGCGCTTCAACCGGAACATCCTGCTCGTCCTCAACGACCGGCTGGGAGCGGACTTCGACCCCGCCGCCTTCGACCACGTGGCCTTCTACGACCGCGAGAACGCGTGGATCGAGATGCGGCTGAGGGCCAACCGCGCGGTGCGGGCGCGGGTGCCCGCCGCCGGGCTGGACGTGCGGTTCGACCCGGGGGACGAGATCCGCACCGAGATCAGCTGCAAGTACACGAGGGCGTCCCTGGAGGGGATGCTCCAAGGGACCTGCCTGCGCCTGGAGGCATGGTTCACGGATCCGGAAGACCTGTTCGCGGTAGCCCTGCTGGCCCGCGCAGCCGCGGGCGGAGGGGCGTGAGCCACGACGCGCTCCGGCGGGAGCTCCAGACCGCCTGGGAACGCAGCGACGCGCTGTTCAGGCTGATCGCGCCGGAGGCCCTGTCGGCGCGGCCCATACGTCTTCGCCAGCCCTTCGTCTTCTACCTGGGCCACCTGCCCGCGTTCGCGTGGAACCAGGTCTGCCGCGGCGTCCTGGGCTGCCCCTCGTTACACCCGGACTTCGACGCCCTGTTCGAGCGCGGCATCGATCCAGAAGACGAGGACGCGCCGGAGGCGGCCGAACGCGGCTGGCCCCCGGTGGCGGACGTGCTGGACTACCGGGACCAGGTGCGGCGCCGCCTCCTGGAGTCCTTCGACGGGGTGGCCCGGCGCGCCGCGGAAGACGTCCTGGCCGAGAAGGGGCGCATCTTCCGGCTGGTGCTCGAACACGAGCGGATGCACCACGAGACGCTCCTGTACATGCTCCAGGAGCTGCCCCACCGGTGGAAGCGGCCTCCGGCCGGACTCGTGCCGCCGCCGGACGGACGCGCGGGCGCTCCGAGGCGCTGGGTCGAAGTGGCCGCGGGGACGGCCGAGCTGGGAGCCGCGTTCGACGAACTGGACTTCGGATGGGACAACGAGTTCCCCGCCTTCACCGCCCCCGTCGAGGCGTTCGAGATGGAGTCGATCCCGGTCCGGAACCGCGATTTCGCCGAGTTCGTCGCCGACGGAGGCTACCTGCGCCAGGACCTCTGGGCGCCGGACTCGTGGGAGTGGCTGCGGGCCCGGCGGCAGGAGCACCCGCACTCGTGGCGGCGGGACCAAGGCTCGTTCCGGGTGCGCGGCGTCTTCCGCGACGCCGCTTTCGAGGAGGCCTCGGACTGGCCCGTCCAGGCGAGCTGGTCGGAAGCGTCTGCCTACACGCGCTGGCGCGGCCACCGCCTGCCGACCGAGGCGCAGCTCCATCGGGCGGCCTACGGAGCCCCCGACGGGGGCCCCCGTCCTCACCCCTGGGGCGACGACCCTCCGTCCGCCACTCGCGCGAACATCGACTTCGGGCGCTGGGGCCCGGCTCCGGCGGGCGCTCACCCGCGGGGAGCCAGCGCGTGGGGCGTGCAGGAGCTCGTCGGCAACGGCTGGGAGTGGACGTCCAGCCTCTTCGGCCCGTTCCCCGGCTTCGAAGCGTACGCGCGGACCTATCCGGGCTACTCCCGCGACTTCTTCGACGGGCGCCACTACGTGCTGCTCGGCGCTTCCTGGGCGACCGACCACAGCCTGGTCCGCCGCAGCTTCCGCAACTGGTTCCAGCCGAACTACCCGTACGTCTTCGCGAAGTTCCGCTGCGTGCGCGAGCGCTGACGAGAGGGCCTTACGCCTCTGAACCCGGCGGGGGGGTCTACGAGGCGGACTTGTACTCGTTCAGCCGGTTGTAGAGGGTCTTGAGGCTGATCCCGAGGATGTCGGCGGTCTTCTTCTTGTCCCCAGCGCAGTCCTCCAGGGTCGCCAGGATCAACCGGCGCTCGGCTTCGTTCAGCGAAGTGCCCACCTTCACGTCCAGGCTGGAGTTGGAGGCCTCCTCCACGCCGAGGGGGAGGCACTCCGGGCCGATCTGTTCCTCCGCGAGGATGAAGGCGCGGTGGATCAGGTTCTTCATCTCCCGCACGTTCCCCGGCCAGGAATGGCCACGGAGCCTCTGGATGGCGGCCTTGGTGAAGGTCTTGGACGCCTGCTGCTCGCGGTTGAGCTGGGTCAGGAAGCTCTCGGCCAGCAGCTCCACGTCGTCGCGCCGGTCGCGAAGGGCCGGGAGGTGGATCGGGAAGACGTTGAGGCGGTAGAGCAGGTCTTCCCGCAGCTTTCCCTTAGCGACCGCTTCCTCCGGACGGCGGTTGGTCGCCGCGATGACCCGCACGTCGACCGGTATCGAGTCGCTGCCCCCGATGCGGATGATCTTGCCGGTCTCCAGGGCGCGCAGGAGCTTCACCTGCAGCTCGGGCGGGGTCTCGGTGATCTCGTCCAGGAACAGCGTGCCCCGGTGCGCCCGCTCGAAGTACCCCTTGTGCAGGCGGTCGGCGCCGGTGAAGCTCCCCCGCTCGTGGCCGAACAGCTCGGTCTCGATCAGATTCACCGACACCGCCCCGCAGTTGATCGGCAGGAACGGCTCACGGTGGCGCCGGCTCAGCTCGTGGATGGTGCCGGCCGCGAGCTCCTTGCCCGTCCCGGTCTCGCCCGTGATGAGCACGGTCGCCTCGGTCTGGGCCACGCGCTGGATCAGGTCGTACACCTTCTGCATGGCCGACGAAGCGCCGATGAGGGGACCGAACCGGCCGAGCTTCCTCAGCTCCCCGCGCAGGTTGCCGATCTGCTCCTTCAGCTCGCGGGTCCGGAGGACGTTGGCGAGGACCATCTTGACCCGCGCGAAGTCCACCGGCTTCACGAGGTAGTCCGCCGCTCCGCGGCGCATCGCCTCGACCGCGGTGTCGACGCTGGCCTGGCCGGTGATCAGCACGACCTCGGCCGCGACGCCCTCCATGTCCTTGAGCAGGTCGATGCCGCTGCCGTCGGGGAGGCGCAGGTCCACCAGCAGGACGTCCGGCTGGGACTTTGCGATCTCCGACCGCGCCTCCTTGACCGACGCGGCCGTCCGGGTATTGAAGCCTTCCCGGCCGACGATCTCGGCCAGGCCGAGCACGAAGTTCGTGTCGTCGTCGACGACGAGTGCCTGAGGCATCGAATCACTTCCTGGAAATGTGTCCGCTGGCTGCAAAACACGAGCCATGGTGGCAGCGTCCTCCCGGGGGCCTGTTGGCCTCCCTCCGGCCGGATTGGGCATGTCGCAGGCGCTTTCCCTCCCGCCGGGCCGTTCCGCCTGCGGCGATCGGGCGATCGTAGCTTGTACAATTTACACCGCCCCCGCCGCTCGCGCACCTCAGGCACGCCGGTTGCTCTTCGAACCGAGCTTGAGAAACCAACTGCCGCTCGCCTTGCTGGCGCTGGCCGCCGTTGCGTGTCGGAGCGAAGGCCCGCCGGCCGCTCCGGAACAGGCCGTCCTCGAGCGCAGGACGGAGGCCCTGCGGCGCCTCGTGGCCGCGGCCGAGCAGGGGCCGCTGGTCCCCCTCGAGCGGGTTCTGGTCGTCGTGAGCGAAGGGCTCGTCAAGGAGCTCCTGGCCCGCGCGATGCCTTGGGACCAGGTGGTCTCCGACCGCTACCGCGTGCGGGTGGCGGGCGCCGACGTGTCGTTCGAGGACGGCTTCGCCCTGATCCGGCTGGATGGGCGCGTCAGCCTCGTGGGCGCCCTGGACAGCGAGGTGTTCGCGGAGGTCAGGGTGTTCGCGAGCCTGGACGTGGTCGAGCTGGCCCCTGAGTCCGGCGTCCTGCGCGGGAGGCTCGCGCTCATCACGTTCGACGCGCGCCGCGTCGGGCTCTTCGGCGAGAGCGAGGTCGGCCGGGAGCTGCTGGACGAGTTCGGCCGCCAGAGGCTCGAGGCGTTCGCCGCCCTCGCGTCGTCGCTGGATATACCGGTGCGCCTGGAGAAGGCGGTGGAGGTCCCGGCGGTCGGACCGGACGGCCCGGTCTCGATCGCGGCGGCGACCGTCCCCATCAGGGTCGCAGTGACGGACGTGAACGCGTTCCGAGGCCGGCTCTGGATCAGCGTCGACGCGGCCGTCGGAAGCGCCGCGACCGGCGCGGGGGCGACCGCCTCCAGCGCGGAGACGCCCTCGGAGCGGGAGGGATCGTGACCGGGAGGCGCGCCGCGGCCGCGGCCGTCGCCGTGGCGGTCATGGGTGCCGCTGTCGCGGCCTACCTCCTTCGCGGGCGGCTCGTTGGACCCCCGAGCGGCCCGTTCCCGACGCCCGGGCCGGAGCTCGAGACGCTGCGCCGGGAGCACGAGGCGCTCCACCGGCGCCTCGACGAAGCGCTGCAGGCGGACGCGCTGGTCCAGGACGTGGAGCGGCACCCGGCCGACGCGATCGTGGCGGTGCGTTCCCGTTTCGCGACCTCGCTCGTACGGGAGGTGGCGAAGCGCTACCTCGATCGCGTGGTGGTCCGGCTGGAGGACGTGCTCGTGGACGAGGACGGTGACATGAAGAAGAAGACGCCGTTCGGCCGCTTCAAGGTCGGCGAGTGGACGATGACGCTCACGATCCACCGCCTGGAGGGCACGATCCGCGCCGGCGAGCCGAAGGTGGACCTGGAGCTGCCCAACCGCGTCCGTGTCGTGCTGCCGGCGCGCATCCAGGAGGGAAGCGGCGAGGCGACCCTGGCATTCACCTGGGACAGCAAGGCCCTGACCAACCTGGTCTGCCGCGACTTCGAGGTCGTCCGCCCCATCGACGGCCGCGTGCTGCCGGAGGAGTACACCGTCTCGGGGGCGTTCGTCCTCGACGCTGCCGCCGGACGCCTCGTCGCGCGGCCCGAGTTCTCCAACCGGAGGTTCCGCCTGCATCTCGACCTGTCCGACCGCTCGTGGGCCGAGCTGCGCCAGGCGCTGGAAGAGCAGGACAGCTTCGCGAAGTGCGGAGTGCCGCTCGACCCCGAGGACGTGATGCACCGCCTGCGGGAGCTGACCCGCCGCGGGTTCGAGGTAACTCTGCCGCGCAAGCTCTTCCGGCCGGTGGACCTGCCCGCGGGGTTCCGCGAGTCGGTCACGGTGGAGGGCCGCCCGGTGGAGCTGACCCTGGTGTCCCACGACCTGCGGATGACGCCGGAGCTGGTGTGGTTCACGGCCGGCGTGCAATCGAAGGTCACGCCGGCCCCGTCCGGAGGGCCGTGACCAGCTCTACCGGCCCGACGACCCTGCGCGGCTCGGCCGTCAGACCGCCGGCGCGGGGCTGGCGGGCAGCTTGCGCTTGCCCTGCCGCGAGCGCCCCGACCTCGCCGAGCGCTCACGCATCGGCGGGTTGAAGCCCTCGTCGAGGGCCGGCGGGCGGACGCTCTCGAGCGCCCGCTGCTCCTCCTGGCCCTCCTGGCAGGCCCTGCACAGCAGGGCGAAGGGAAGCGCCTGGAGCCGTGCCTCGGCGATCCGCTCGTCGCACTCCGCGCAGACGCCGTAGGTACCCCGCTCGAGCCGATGGATCGCCTCGTCGATCTTGCGGAGGGTCTCGCATTCCATCTCCATGAGGGCGAAGTCCATGGACCTCACGAAGTCCCCGACGCTCTGCTCCTCCTCGTCCTTGACCTCGGCCACCTCCGCCGGCAGAACCTCGCGGAGCGACCGGAGCTTGTTCTGGATCTCCGCCTGCCGATCTCGCAGCATGCGATTCAGCACTTCGTGACGCTTCGGGTCCTTGAGGCTCTGCTTTCGGGTCATGTCGAGTCCCTCCCGTGGTCCCGGCCAGGTTGGCCGCGTGTCGTCCCGACTGGGTAGTCGCCGCTATCAGCAACAAACATGCCGCAGCACAGGACGGGGCGGCCGGGCACGGAACGCCGCAACTGGCGCCGGACCCGGGCGCAAAGATGATCGAACCGGCTACGGCCGGAGGCACAACGCTGTAAATTCTTCAATGGAGGTTCGAGGACAAGGCATGGCTTCAGGAACCCGACGAGCCCCGGCACGCCGAGCCGCCGTCGCGGACCGTGGCACGGCCGAGGCGCCACGTCCCGCCCCCAACCCGGCCGGCCTGGCTGCGGAGCTCGCGGGTCTCGGGGCGCCGCGGCGCCCCGTCTACGCCGCCGACGTCGAGCTGATGCTCGCACAGACCGCGGAGCGTCCGTTCTCCGGCAAAGGCTGGCTCTTCGAGCTGAAACACGACGGCTTCCGCATGCTCGCGGCCCGCGCGCGCGGTGAGTGCCGCCTGTACTACCGGCGGGGCGGGGACGCCAGGCACAGCTTCCCCGACGTCGTCGAAGCGCTCCGCACCGTGCGGGCGGAGGACTTCGTCCTGGATGGCGAGCTCGTGATCCTCGACCCGCAGGGGCGGTCGAGCTTCCAGTCGCTGCAGAAGCGGTTCCAGCTCCTCCGCCGTCCGGACATCGGGCAGGCGGCCCGCCGCCTCCCGGCCACGCTGTTCGGCTTCGACCTGCTCGCGCTCGCGGGACACGACCTGCGCGGGCTCCCGCTGCGCGAGCGCAAGCGCCTGCTTCGGCTCGTCCTGCCGCCGGACAGCCCGGTACGATACGCCGACCACGTGGAGGAGCACGGCGAGGCCTTCTACGAGGAGGTGAGGAAGCGCGACCTCGAGGGGATCGTAGCCAAGCGCGCCGACTCCCCCTACCGCGCCGGCCGGTGGGCGGACTGGCTCAAGGTGCGCGTGGACCGCACGGCCGACTTCGTCGTGGTCGGCTTCACCGAGCCTCGAGGCGGGCGCGCCGGCTTCGGCGCGCTCCACCTCGCCTGGTACGACGAGGGGGAGCTGACGTACGCGGGGCGGGCGGGGAGCGGCTTCGACGAGGCGGAGCTGGCCGGTGTCCGCTCGGTCCTCGAGGCGGCGCGCCGCCCCTCGTGCCCGTGCCGCGGACCGGCCCAGCCGGGACGCGGGCATCACTGGGTGGAGCCGAGGCTGGTGGCCGAAGTCCGCTACAAGGAGTGGACCGACGAAGGGCTTCTCCGCCAGCCCGTGTTCCTGCGCTTCCGGACGGACAAGCGCCCGAAGGACTGCGTCCGGGACCGATCCGTCGCGGCGGGAACGCGGAGCGCTGCCCCGCCCGACCCGCCAACCGAACGTTCCGATCCGTCGAGACGCGTGGTCCGTGCCTCGGCGGAGGGCGCCGGCTCGAGGATCAAGTTCACCAACCTGGGCAAGGTCTTCTGGCCCGAGGACGGGATCACCAAGGGCGACCTGATCGAGTTCTACCGGGCCGTCTCTCCGTGGCTGCTGCCCTACCTGCGCGACCGGCCGCTGGTGCTGACCCGCTATCCCGACGGCATCGCCGGAAAGTCCTTCTACCAGAAGGACGCTCCCCGCTTCGCCCGGGACCGGGTCCGGACCACGCGGGTGTGGCACGGCAACTCCACGCGCGCGATCGACTACTTCGTCTGCGAAGACGTGGACTCGCTAGCGTACCTCGCCAACCTGGGGACGATCCCGCTGCACGTCTGGTCGAGCCGCACGGCGTCGATCGACCTGCCGGACTGGTGCATCCTCGACCTGGATCCCAAGGGGGCGCCGTTCGCGCACGTGGTCCGCCTGGCCCTGGCGATCCGCCGGCTGACCGAGCAGGCGGGGCTACCGGCCTTCGTGAAGACCAGCGGGTCGACCGGCCTCCACGTCCTGATCCCGCTCGGGGCCAAGTGCACTCACGAGCAGTCGCGCTCGCTCGGCGAGCTGATCGGCTGGCTGCTCACGAGTGAGCTGCCGGAGATCGCCACCATCGCCCGGCCGGTCGGGGAGCGCGGCGGCCGGGTCTACGTCGACTACCTCCAGAACGCCCACGGGCAACTGCTGGTAGCGCCGTTCAGCGTGCGACCCCTGCCGGGAGCCCCGGTCTCGACCCCGCTGCAGTGGCGCGAGGTCAACGCCCGGCTGGACCCGGCGCGCTTCAACCTGAGGACGGTCCCGAAGCGGCTCGCCCGGATGCGCGACGAGCCGATGTCAGGCCTCCTGGCCGCCGAGCCGCCGGAACTGGCGCGCGCCCTGGAGCGCCTGCAGCGGCAGATCGAGAGGGGGGAACGCCATCAGCGCCGCTGACGCCATGGTGGGCTCGGTCGTCTCGCGAGGAGAGGTGGGGCGAGAACGCGCTCTCATCGGAGATGCGCCATGCCGCCCGCCGTCTCGCGCGGCAGCCGGCCTTCGCTGCGATCACCACGGGGACTCTCCCCCTGGGGATCGGCGGCGCCACCGCGATCTTCAGCGTCGCCGACGCGGTCGTCCTGCGGGGAGGTCAAGGGTCAGGCGCTCTCGTACGTCGTCTGCGTGCGGTCGCTATTTCCCGTCGTCCTTGGCCAGCCGGAACCGGATGGTCAGGGTCATGCGGCTGTCCGCCGGCGCGGCCTCGTACTGCCATTGCCGAACCGCGTCCACGGAGGCCTCGCGCAGCTCCTCGGGGCCGCTCTCCACCTTGACGTCCGTCACGCTTCCGGCCGCGGTGACGAGCACGTCCAGCACGACCTTACCCTCGATGCCGCTCTGTTTGGCCTCGGCCGGGTAGACCGGGTTCGCCTTCGTGACGATCCTGCGCTCGGCCCGCTTCGCCTCTGCACCGCCGGCCGCCACGGCCCCCTCGACGGCTCCACCGACTTCCGCCGAAACGGGAAAGGCCCGAGCGGCCAGGGCCCCTACCGCGAGCAGCACGGCTCCGCACGCACCCAGGGTGAACGCCGTCATTGCTTTCGACATGCCGTCCTCCTTCAGCAGACCATCGACGCGCCGCTCCAGGCGCGTGGCGAACAGGGCCGGGGCCGGGAGCCTGCCCTGCGGACGCCCGGCCAGGGTCACGAGTGTGCCGGCATAGGCGCGGCGGCCGTCCGTCAGGGCGGCCGTCTCCTCGTCCACGGCCCGCTCGCGGGCCAGCCGCAGCTCGCCCATGACCCATCGCACGCCAGGGTGGAACCAGAGCGCCGACGCCACCGCCTCCTCCAGGACCGCGGCGGCCCAGTCTCGGCGGCGCACGTGCAGCAGCTCGTGCACGAGCGCGTGGCGGCGCTCCTCCTCCCGCCAACGGGGGAAATCCGTGGGAAGGAGCACCACCGGCCGCCGCCATCCCGCGGCCGCGGGAAGTCCGACCGCCGGGGAAATCCGCACCTCCGCCAGCGTCCCCACCAAACGCGCGCTGTCGGCGAACAGAGGCTCCTCGGTGAAAGGTGTGCCGCCGCCCGCCCACCTGCTGAGCCGCCGCATCGCCCACGCCAGGAGGGCCAGGCGAAGCGTCGACACGGCCGCGATCGCGGCCAGGACCCAGCCCGCGGCGCCCGTGCGCTGCGCCGGTGCGGCGGCCGTCAGCGCCGTCGCTACGTAGGACGCTCCGACCTCAGCCGGCGTCGGTCCCCAGGGAGCCAGCAGCGGCAGCGCCAGCCCCGTCGCGAGGACGGCCCTCCAGTATCCCGAGACAGCCGCGGGAGGGGATGAACGGAGAAGCCGCCCGAGCAGGAGGGCTGCCGCGAGCAGGGCCGCGGACTGCAGCCACCAGGCGGCGAGGTTCGCCAACGCCTGGGAGGCGCTCACCGCCGCTCCTTGCCACGGACCCGCCGCGCCAGCTCCTGGAGCTGCCGCCGGGTGAGCCGGCGGTCCTCGATGAGGTGGACGAGCAGCGGCTCCGCCGACCCCCCGAACACCCGGTCCAGGAACTCCCGTACCATCGCCCGCACCACCCGTGCGCGCGGGCGAGCCGGCTGGTAGACGAAGGAGCGTCCCTCGGCCCGCTTCTTCAGATGCCCCTTGCGCTCCAGGACGCCCATCATGGTGAGCACGGTCGTGTACGCCACCCGGCGGCGGTCCCGGAGCACCTCGTACACGTCCCGGACGGTCGCCTCTCCCCGATCCCAGACCAGCTTGAGGATCTCCAGCTCCAGCGGGGTCGGAGTGGGGCTCGGCGACCGCATGTACTAATTTATTAGTACTACAAGTGGAGGATGTCAAGCCTTTCCTTTGCGCTCCAAGCCGTCGCGTCGGCCGCGATCTCCGGTACGGCAGGTAGACGAACGGCCCCGCCGTCTCGCCGATCCAGACGTACTTGGGGAGTGCTGCTGCGCCCACTACTCAGACGGGTCCGCCCCGCGGGGGGCCGTCACGTCCACCGGGCTGGACGCCCCGGTCCCGCCAACGCACAGTCCCGTCCGCCGGCGCCACAGGGCGGCGTCCCGAGCGATGGGGACCGAGCTGCGGTACGCGACTCCGGCGGCTCTTCCGTCACCTGGACCGGCGCCGGCACGCCGGTTGCTCGACCCGCGGCATGCTTGAGCTTCGCCTCGCCGTCCGTTCCCTCCTCCGCCAGCCCGCGTTCACGCTGGCGGTCGTCTCGACCCTGGGGCTTGGCATGGGCGTGACGACCGGGTTCTTCGGCGTCGTCAACGCGCTGGCCCTCCGGCCGCTGTCCGGCGTCGAGAGCCAGGGGCTCGTCACGGTGCATGCGACCGTGCACGGCGAGCTCGCGGGGTTCTCGGGCTTCTCGCCACCCACGTTCCTGGACCTCCGCGAGCGCACGCGCTCGCTGCGCCGCCTGGAGGCCTTCAACGGCCAGGGTTTCGCCCTCGGCGAGGACGCGGGCGGCGCGCGGCGCGCAGCGGCCACGCGCCCGGACGACCTGCTGCACGGCGAGTGACGCCGTCCGCGGCGCGGCCGCCGCATAGACGCCCAACCCGTATACTGGGATCCTCAGGGGTGAGCGCTGAACGACTCGGTACGTGACCGCCTTCGTAACGGCGTCACGTGGAAGGCTCCGGGCAGACATCGCGTGAGGCCCGAGGTATAGGTCCGGTGGCGGCGGCGCCGCGAGGTCGCGAGCCGGACACGGACGTCCCCATCCACCGGCGGCTCGATCTCCTGCTCCTCCCCGTTTTCTTCGCCAGCGGGTTCGCCGCGCTCGTGTATCAGATGGTCTGGCAGCGTCTGCTGACGTTCTTCAGCGGCGCCGACGTCTACTCCGTGACCCTCATCGTCTCCGCCTTCATGGCCGGCCTCGGCCTGGGCAGCGTCGCCGGCGCGTCTCTCGCCGACCGGCTGTCGCCCCGCCGGCGCATCGTGGCCTTCGCGGCGGCCGAGCTGGCCGTCGCCGCCTTCGCGGTGGGCAGCATCCCGTTGCTCTACGGCGTCCTGTTCCAGCGCCTGGGGGCTCACCAGCTGCCCGCGGGGGTGGTGGCCCTGGCGCTTTTCGTCGTGCTCCTGTGGCCGACGTTTTTCATGGGCCTCACCCTCCCGCTGCTCGCGCGCACGCTGACGGAGACGGTCGACCTCTCCGCCCGCCGGATCGGCGGCCTCTACGGATGGAACACGCTGGGCGCCGCGGCCGGCGCCCTCGTCGCGGTCTGGGTGGTGATACGGCAGTGGGGGTTCGGCGCCGCCGTCCACCTCGGGGCCGGCCTCAACGTCGCCTGCGCGGCGGGCGCGCTGCTCCTGCTCGCGCTACCGAGGGACCCCGCGGCCGGGCCGGTCGCGGGAGGGGCCGGCGCGGCGGCGGCCCCGAGACTGCCCAGCCCGCGCGAGGACCGGCTCGAGCTGCCGTTCTGGGCTTGGCTCGGGCTCTACGCGCTCTCGGGCTTCGTCGCGCTGTCCCTGGAGATCGTCTGGCTCCGTCTGCTCGGCACGATCCACAAGCCCAGCTCGTTCACGTTCGCCACCCTGCTCGCCGTCTACCTGCTGGGGCTGGGCGGCGGCGCGCTCTGGGGCGGCCGCATCGCTCTCCGCAGCCGGCGCCCCGCGGCTGCCTTCCTCCTCCTGCAGGCCCTGGTCACGCTGTACGCGGGAGCCTCGCTCGCCGTCTTCGTCGCCATCGTGGACCGGGCCAGCTTCCTGGGTCCCCTCTGGGAGCACCTGGGGGAGTACGAGGCCATCGCGCTCGGCGACGCGGTTCCCGCCACCGCGCGCTGGATCTCCCGCGGCGGCGACGTGGCGCCCTTCGCGCGCGATCTCGCGCACCGCTTCCTCCTAGTGTACGTCGCCGCCCCCCTGGCCCTGGTCGGCCCACCGACCGTCTTCATGGGGCTGAGCTTCGCGTTCCTGCAGCGGACCGTCCAGACCGATCTCACCCGACTCGGCCGGCGTGTCGGGTGGCTGCAGACGGCCAACATCGTGGGATCCACGCTCGGCGCGGCGCTCACCGGCCTGGTCCTGCTGCACTGGTGGGGCACGACCGGCACGTTGAGGCTGCTCTTCCTGCTCGCGGGGGTGTTCCTCGCCCTGTTCTGCCGGGCGCGCTTCGACGGGCGCGCCCGCGGTGTCGCCACCGCAGCCTCGGGAGCGGCCACCGCCGCGCTGCTCCTGCTGCCCCCCTCGCCGGAACGGCTCTGGTCGAGGCTGCACGGGACCACCGCCGACAGCATCGTCCACGCCGAGGACGGCTCCGGGCTCTCGGTGCTCAAGCACGAACGAAGCGATGAGGGCGACGGGACGGTCGTCTTCGTGCACGGTCTGGGGCAGAGCCGGCTCCCCTACGGCGGCTACCACGCCGTGCTCGGAGGCCTCCCCGTTCTCCTCCATCCCCGGCCGGGCCGCGTGGCGATCGTCGGGCTGGGCTCGGGGACGACGCTGTACGCGGCGGCGGCGCGGCGCGAGACCTGGCGGCTCGACTGTATCGAGATCGTGGCCTCGCAGATGCAGGCCCTGCGCGAGCTCGCCGGGCACGGCCGCTACCCTGCCCTCACCCACCTGCTGGAGGACGTCCGCGTGCGCTACGCGTTCACTGACGCCCGCGCGTTCCTCCTCCGCAGCCCGGACCGCTACGACGTGATCGAGACGGACGCCTTGCGGCCGGGCTCGGCGTACTCCGGGAACCTCTATTCGGTCGAGTTCTTCCGGCTCATGCGAGAACGGCTCGCGCCGGGGGGCCTGGCGGTGACGTGGGCCCCCACGCCGCGGGTGCGCGCCACGTTCGCCCGCGCCTTCACCCACGTGCTGGAGGTCGGCGACACGCTCCTGGGCAGCGACCGGCCGGTGCCCTTCGATCCCACGCTCGTCCGCCGCCGTCTCGACGACCCCTTCGTGCGCGGACACTACGCACGCGGCGGGATCGATCCCGACGCCCTCCTGGAGGACGTGCTCGGCGCCCCGCGGTCGAGGTGGGGTCCGGAGGACGACCGCTCGGCGCTGGTGGACATCAACACCGACCTGCATCCCAAGGACGAGTACCTCGCGGGCCGGCGCCTCCTGCCGCGGCTCTCCCGCCGCCAGGGGCGGGAATAGCGGGTCCCGGCGCGGCCATCCCCGGCGGCAGAGGTCGTGCCGCTCAGCCCGGCGGAGGGCGGGTCGTACGCGCTTTCGGCGGGTCGTACGCGCTTTCGGCGGGTCGACGCGCTTTCCAGAACCCACCGCGCCCGTCCGTCGTTATGCCTAGGGAGCGTCGCGCAGCTTTCGCGACGAGGGAGGAGGACGATGAGGCAGCGTCTCTCGCCGGCATGCAGTCCGGTCCTGCTGGCCGCCGTCGCACTGGCGGGCTGCGACGGTTACGACGGGCTCGACGTCCACCAGAAGTCCGTCGAGTCCCGCGCCCTCGATGCCGAAGGCACGTTCCGGCTGGAGAACGTGAACGGCGAGGTCGTGATCACGACGTGGAAGGAGCCGAGGGTCCAGATCGAGGCCGAGAAGGCGGGCAGCCGGGCTTTCGTCGAGAAGGCCACGATCGCCATCGAGGGCGAGGGAGAGCAGGTGAGCGTGGAGACCCGTCACCCCGATCGCTGGTCGTTCGCGTTCTTCGGAGGGAGGGGCAGAGTCACCTACCGGGTGACCGTCCCGGAACGCGCCCGGGTGGAGGTCCGGACGACCAACGGCCGGGTGCGGGTGCTGGAGCCGTCGGGGCCGGTGAGCGCCTCGACGACCAACGGATCCGTCGAGGTGGATCGGGCGGCGCGCAGCGTGGAGGCCACTACGACCAACGGCGCCGTCAACGTGGCCTTCCGGTCGGCACCGCAGTCCGGCCTGAGCCGCATCGCCACCACCAACGGCTCGGTCACCCTCTCGCTGCCCGCGGGCGCAACCGGGGAGTTCGAGGCCGGCACCGTGAACGGCGGCATCCAGACCGACTTCCCCCTCGAGGTCAGCGGCGGCTTCGGCGGTCGCCGGCTGTCGGGGAAGCTCGGCGAGGGCAAGGCGCGATTCGAGCTGCGCACCGTAAACGGCAGGGTGCGGATCCGGAGGAGCTCGAGCGAAGGCTGAGCTCGAAACGAGCCGAAGACGGCGGCCTACGTCGTCCGCGGGGCCGTCCGCTCCTCTTCCTGCAGCCACCGATCCAGCTCGCGCTCGGCCTCCTCGCGGGAGCGGCCGTAGCGCTCCTGGATCTTGCCGACCAGCTGGTCGCGGCTCCCCGCGATCTGATCGAGCTCGTCGTCGGTGAGGCGGCCCCACTGCTCTCGGATCTTGCCCTTCAACTGCTTCCACTGACCGCTGAGGACGTCCCTGTTCATCGATGACTCCTTTCGCTGGGGTCGTGCTGCGCCGATACGGCAACCGATGGGAGAGCTGGCGGCGCGGGGTTGCGTCGCATCAGATCGCCTGACTTAATCTATCACGTCTTAGCATATACTTCAATCAAAAGTCAGCCTAATGCCCGAGGCCGGCCTTCCCCGTGCACGACGGCGACCCAACGCCGGGAGCCGCGATCCCGGGCCTG
>Ga0268386_10000862_pt1 | contig 20095 bp, 17 predicted proteins | sample RVTome_15_FD_200260 | JGI IMG/M metagenome (GOLD analysis project Ga0268386, IMG submission 200260) | Soil microbial communities from uranium-contaminated site in the Upper Colorado River Basin, Wyoming, United States - RVT150D86... ...
CGGCCCGCGGCGTCAGCCGTCACGGCCGCCCTTGTCGCCGGAGGTGGCGATGAGCCTGGTGCGACTGCTCGGGTTCGAGACGCTTCGGTGCGGATGCGTGATCGGGCGATATCACGAGGTGTCGTCGGGGATGCCGATCAGGTACGTCGAGGAGAAGGGCCCCGACTGCCAGGAGCGCGCGCACAGGAAGAACCACGCCGTGAGTAGCCTCGTGACAGCGGGATGTCCCGCCGTCGGCGCCGGCGGCCGGGTTCGCCGCGCGGTGAGGCGCGGCGCGAGGCGCCGCCCGACGCGCGACGCGGCTTGACAGCACCCGAAGACTCAAGCCACAGTGGCCCCGGATGCCGCCGCACGTTCCGCCGGCCGACGTGCTCTCGTCAGGGCCGGCGACTCTCCGCTTTTTCGAGAGCGACTGCCTCACGCTCTTCGAGACCCTGCCCGCGGGGTCCGTGGATGTCATCGTCACCTCGCCGCCCTACAATCTTGGCGTCGCGTACCGCTCGTACGGCGACTCGCTGCCTCGTGACGCGTATCTCGAATGGACCGGGCGCTGGATCGTAGCCGCCGCGCGCGTGCTCGGCGCTGACGGATCTCTGTTTCTGAACGTCGGGTCGAAGCCCACCGATCCGTGGGCGGCGCTCGACGTCGCGCAAGTGGCCCGCACCCACCTGACCTTGCAGAACACGATCCACTGGGTGAAGTCGATCGCGCTCGAGCGCGACGCGGTCGGCGGCAACCGGTTGGACAAGGACCTGGCGGTCGGCCACTACAAGCCACTGAACAGCCCGCGGTTCCTGAACGACTGCCACGAGTACGTCTTCCACTTCACGCCCGCTGGAGACACGCCGCTCGATCGCCGCGCCATCGGCGTGGCGTACCAGGACGCTTCCAACATCGCGCGGTGGCAGTCGTCCGGCTCGGGCCGTCGCTGTCGCGGCAACACGTGGTTCGTGCCCTACGACACGATCCAGAGCCGGACACGCGAGCGTCCGCATCCGGCGACGTTCCCGACGAGGCTCCCGGAAATGTGCCTGAAGCTGCACGGCCTCTCGCGGATCAACCTCGCTATCGATCCGTTCCTGGGGCTCGGCAACACAGCCGTCGCCTGCGCCCGCCTCGGACTCAACTTCATTGGCGTCGAGATCGATTCGGCGTATCTCGCCGAGGCGGTCGAGCGGACGCGGCTCGCGTGCCTGTCGGCCACTGACGAGGACGCGGACGGCCAGGATGGGATACGCGCAGCTCCTCGGGCGTGAGCTGGCGGTTCCCGGCTCGACCGCCAACCTCGGTCCCGGATTCGACGCGGTCGCCCTCGCGCTCCGCGTGTACGTGCGCGCGCGAATCACGCGCGTGGACCCGACCCGCAGCAACGCGCTCGCCTGCACCTTCTGCGGCGTCCAGCTGCAGGGTGAAGACCTGATCGCGCGATCGTTCGCTGCGGCCGCGGCCGCTCTGGGGCGTGACGCCCCCGCGACCGCCGTGAGCGTCGAGAGCGACATTCCGCTCAAGGCCGGTCTCGGCAGCAGCGCGGCCGCCATCGTACTGGGTCTCCGCGTCTACGAGGCCGTCACCGGGCCCGTGGCGACGGCCGACCTGCTCCGGATGGCGGCGGATCTCGAAGGACATCCCGACAACACGTCGGCGTCGCTGCTGGGCGGCCTCGTCGTGAGCTGCCGCGCCGCGAGCGGCGACGTGATCGCGATCGCTTCGCCGTGGCCGGACGCCATCAAGATCGTGGTCGCGACGCCCCACGCCGCCCTCGAGACGAGACGCGCGCGGCAGGTCCTCCCCGGGACGGTGCCGCTCGAAGACGCCGTGTTCAACGTGCAACGCGCGATGCTGCTGGTCCAGTCGCTCGACGGACCCGACCGGGCGGCTCTGCGCGAGGCCCTGCGCGACCGGCTGCACCAGCCCTATCGCCTGCCGCTCGTCCCGGGCTTCCAGGAGGCGTTGGCCTTCGACAGGCCGACGCTCATCGGCGTCTACCTGAGCGGCGCCGGCCCCTCGATCGCGGCCCTCGTTGACGGCGATCCGGCTCCGATCGTCGACGACTTCGATCGCCTCTACACGAGACTGAGTCTGGAACACGCCGTGCGGGTGCTCGACGTGCACACACCGGAGGCTCCGGCGGCAGCCGATCGCTGACGCGCCGGACGGAGCCGGAGGGGTCTACTGGGAAGCGGCCGGTTGCGGCGGCAGCGAATACGACTCCCGGAACCAGACGTCCACGCCTGAACGCTTCACCGTGACGTCCACGCGCCGCGTGCGGTCCGTCGGATCCGGATTCGATGAGTAGTACCCGAGGACGTAATAGTCGCTCGTCTCGGCGTCGATCTGCTTGAGGGCCTCGCTGAAGTTGTTGCGGTTGACGACGGCGAAGCCGCCCGTCTCTTCGGCGAGCACCCGAAGGCTCTGCTGCGTCCGGCGCACGTGGTTGTCCCACTCGATCGGATCGACGGGCTCGTTGATGTCCACGCCTCCTACCAGGCCGCGGGGATCGATGGTGTAAAACGTGGCGTTGGCGCGGTTCGCCGCACGAGTCAGATCGGCGAGCGCCGTCACGAGATCCGCCTCCGCGAAGAGACCGCCGCTTGCTGAGAGACGATCGGCACGGCTGACGTCCTCGAGCGAACCGGAGTCCTCCCAGTTCTGGAACAGCTGGCTCTGCCCGCGGCGACCTTCGGGAAACGGGTCGAAGTCGTAGCCGTTGCTGACGTACACGACGGCTTTCCGGCGGTTCTTCACCTGCTCCAGGTTCTTCATGATGTCGTAGGCGGTCGCAAACGCCACCTGCGCCCGGTACCGGAGCTCGACCGGTCCGTCACGTCTCGATTCCATCCCCTGCAGGATCTCAGTCGGTCGCAGCCCGTTCGGGGTAATCCGCTCGATCGCCGCGTCGAGCCGCGCACGATCGTAGGTCAGGTCGATCGCGATCGACGATGGACCCGTCGAGACGACCGCGAACAGGTCGCCCTCGTGGATCAGCGTGTCGGCCAGGTCACGGAACAACTGGCGCACGCGTCCGGTGTTCTGGAACTGCAGGTGGAGGTCGTCGACGAACAGCAGGAACACGCGTCCTGCGGCATCACTGGTGGGACGCGGCGCGGGCAGGATGAGCCCCTCGACGGGCGGGCGCGCGGCCGGCGATGCCAGACTGAACGTACGCCCGCCGTGGACGAGCACCAGCGACGCGATGTCCTGGACGACGCCGTCTTCCTGCACCTCGAAGTCGGCGGTCGTCAGATCCGCGACGAACGCGCCGTCGCTGTCCCGCGGGATGACGTCGGTGGTCACGAGATCGACCGCGACGGAGAACGTGGGCTGCGGGCCCGTGCCCTGGGACGCGGACGAGGGCGTCGCGGTCTGGCCATGTCCGAAAAGCGGCCAGCACAACGCCACCACGCCAACGGCGAGGGCGCACGCGATGCTGTTCGGCATTTCTCGATTATAGCGAGCCGTCGTCCCCAGCGCGACGATCGGGCTGGGCGGAGCCCGACAGGAGGCTCAATCGTCGGCGCCGGGCGGGTCGGTTTCGGATCGGCCGTTCCCGGACCCACCGGCCGTAGTGTCGCCTGTGCTCTCGGGGCCGGCGTCGCTCGGCGCACCTCGACGGCCCCGGCCCCGGCGGCGCCCGCCGCGACGCCGGCCGAGGCGCATGCGGAGCCGTCGGATCTCCTGCTCGAAGCGCTCGAGCGCGGCGGCGACGTCGGGACCGTTCATCCAGACGTCGGGATCGAGCTGCGCCACACCCTCCCTGACGGCCTGCTGCCGAGCCGGGTCGGTTTCTTTTCGACTGATCCGCGCGAGGATCTCGGCGTACGACGCCCGTACACGCTCGACGCCTTCATCGCCGATGAGGCGAGCCAGCTCGCTCTCGGCGGCGGCTGGCGACTCGAGGTCGTCGACGGCATCGGCGATCGCGGACTCGTCCAGGTCGGCCGCGGGAGTCGCCGGAGCAGACGCGACGTCCTCGGGGCGTTCGTCGGCAGCCTCGACCGCGGGTTCGGGGGCCAGCTCAAGCCGAACCTCGGCCGCCGGAGAGAGTCGGCGCGCAGCGGATCGGCCTGCGCCGGCCGACCGCGAGGGCTGGCTCGCGACCTCACTTCCCTTCCGGCGCCGATCGAGGGGACGGCGGTGAGCCGCATGGCTGGGTGCGGCGAGCGAGTCGCGGAGCTTGAGCATCCGCGGCCAGTCGAACTCCAGATCGGGATGCTGTTCCTCGAGACGCCGGATCGCCGCTTCATCGAGCGCCGAGCGACCCACCTTCACGCCCGGTGGGGTCCTGAACCAGTACAAGAGGCGCGAGCGCGCGCGCCCCGCCTCGCGGGCGGTGTGCACGACGTAGATGTTCTCGAAGCCTTTCTTGTCGCGGACGAAACGCAGAACGGGCACTGATCTCTTTCTGATGCGCCGCAGGCGGCAGGACGCCCTTATTTGCGCTTGGCGGCGGAGCGGAGGCGCTTCACGCTCGCGCTACCCTTACGGGGGGCCACCGCCTTCCGCGCCGGGGACTTCGTGGTCCGGCCCGACGAGGCCGCCCCCGCACGTTTCGCCGGTGTCCGGGCAGGCTTCTTGGCCGCCGAGACGCGCTTGGCCGGCGGACGAGCCGGAGCCTTCCGGGCCGCAGCCTTGCGCGACCCGCCGGCTGACCGGGAGCGGGCCGCTCCCTTCACGGGCGCAGCCTGACGCGAGGTCCGAGTGCCGCTCGACGGTTTCCGCGCGGCGCCCGACTCCGCCGCTCGCGAGGCTTGAGCCGAGGCCGGGGCCTTGACGATCGCCGTGAACCGAATCTGCTCGCCGAGGGGGTAGTAGCTCCAGAGTTCGGTGAGCGGCACGTCGTGCTCCGCGCACAACCTGCGGGCGGCATCGACACCGGACACCGGGACGTACAAGTGAAACGGAATCCTGGAGCGTCCGAACGCCACCCACTGAGCCATGGCCTCGAGGTGGTTGATCGACTCCGAGGTCTCGACCTCGACAATGGCCTGCACCCGGCCCTGGCCCTGAGTATCGGCCATCACCAGATCAGGATAGAGGATTGTGCCCCCGGCCTTGACGAAGCCCACACGCTCGTCTCCGGGATTCGCCTGCACGGCGAAGCGCCGACGAAACTTCGTCTGGAGCGTGCGGATGATACGGTCGTGCTCGAACTGCTCGCGAACCGGGCGGACCAGAATTGGTGACACGCGGCTCCCACCCTCTCAGCGCGCCGGGCCGGCGCACGTCGGGCGCATCCTAACACGCCCGCTCGCCTGTCTCAGGGAATTTTCTGAGGATTCCAGGCGATTGCGAGCCGCCACCCTGGCGGCGCAAACTTCTAGGGCATTCACCAGATATGCCCCGGGCTCCACAAAATGGGGCCTGTCCCCGATCAGATTTGAGACAGACCGTAAAATGGGGCCTGTCCCCTTTCGGGAGTCCCCTTTCGGGACGTCGCGCTGGGCTTCCTCGGGCGCGAAGCCTGCGGCCCTTACGGCCACATCGTTCTATCCCGTTGTACTATCCCGGCGTGGAGTCACGATTTCTGAGCGCCTGCCGGCGCGAGCCCGTTGATTACACTCCCGTGTGGTTCATGCGGCAGGCCGGACGCTACCTCCCCGAATATCGCCGGCTGAGGGAGCGTCACTCGCTCCTCGAGCTCTGCCGCACGCCGGAGCTCGCGGCCGAAGTCACGCTCCAGCCCGTGAAGCGCGTCGAGGTCGATGCCGCGATCATCTTCTCCGACCTGCTCCTGCCGCTCGACGCCATGGGCCTCTCGGTCGACTTCGTCGCCGGCGAGGGGCCGGTCATCGCCAACCCCCTGAAGGCCCCCGGGGACGTACAGCGTCTCCACGTGGTCGAGCCGCGCGAGTCCCTCGCGTTCACGTTCGAGGCCATCCGGCTGACGAAGCAGGCCCTCGCTGGACGGGTGCCGCTCATCGGCTTCGCGGGCGCGCCCTTCACCCTCGCGTCGTACGCCATCGAGGGCGGTCCCGCCCGAACGTTTGCCTCGACGAAAGCCCTCATGTACTCGAACCCTCGAGCGTGGCACGACCTCTGCGAACGCCTCGCCACGGTCGTGACGCGCCACCTCGAGGCGCAGATCGAGGCGGGAGTGGACGCGGTGCAGGTCTTCGACTCATGGGTGGGGACGCTCGGCGCGGAGGACTACCGCGAGTTCGTGAAGCCTCACACCGCGCGCATCTTCGAGGCGCTTGCCGGCCGCGGCGTCCCGACCATCCACTTCGGGACCGGGACGGCCGACCTGCTCGTGGACATGCGGGAAGCCGGCGGCGACGTCATCGGCGCCGACTGGCGCCTCCCGCTGGACGTCGCGTGGGAGCGGATCGGCCACGACCGCGCGATCCAGGGCAACCTCGATCCGACGCTCCTGCTCGGCCCGATGGAGCGACTGCGTCAGGGCGCCACGCTGGTCCTCGATCGCGCGGCCAACCGGCCGGGACATATCTTCAACCTGGGACACGGCATCCTGCCGTCGACGCCGGTCGAGCACGTCCAGGCACTGGCTCGGCACGTTCACAGGTTCGGGCCACGGCACGGCGAACGGCGCCTCGCGTGATCCCGCATGCCTTCCGCTCGCACGGCAGACCCACCGGACGTCATCATCGTCGGCGCCGGCATGGCCGGGCTCGGCGCCGCCTGCGAAGTCGCTCGGGCCGGTCGTCGCCCACTGGTCCTCGAGGCCTCGTCACGAGCGGGCGGCGTCGTGCACACCGAGCACGTGGACGGGTTCACGGTCGACCTGGGCCCCGACGCGATCCTGATCGGTAAGGGCGGCTTCTCGGACTTGTGCGAGGAGCTGGGCCTCGCCGGCCGGCTCGTCCCCAGCACGCCGCCCCGTACGGCGTTCGTGCTCGTCTCGGGCAAACTCGTCGCGCTCCCTGAAGGCGCCGCGCTCGGCCTGCCGGTGAAGCCTCTCGCGTGGCTGAGGAGCCGGCTCTTCAGCGTGCCCGGCAAGGTCAGGGTACTCGGTGATCTCGTGCTGCCGAGAGGTGGCGGCGCCGACGAGTCGATCGCCAGCTTCTTCCGCCGGCGCTTCGGCGCCGAGGCCGAGCGACGCCTGGCCGGGCCCCTCCTCGCCGGCATCCACTCAGGCGATGCCGGCCGCCTTTCGATGCACGCACTGTTTCCCTCGCTCGTCGATCTCGAACGCCGCCACCGGAGCGTCATCCTGGGCCTTCGACGAACCGTGCCGCAGCCGGCGGCCTCCGAGGGTCCGTTCCGATCGTTTCCCGGTGGGACGGCCGAGATCGTCTCGGCGCTGGTCGATCAGCTGCCTGCCGACGCGATCGAGTGCGGCGTCCCGGTCCACCGCCTCGAGCCAGGCGAACCGAACACGGTCGTGCTCGCCGACGGCCGCACACGACGCGCTCCCCTCGTCGTGCTCGCGGTCCCGGCCCACGAGGCGTCCCGCATCGTCGGTCCGGTGGATTCGGAGCTCGGGAATCTGTGCGCGCGAATCCGTGCGGTATCGGTCGCGACGATTGCGCTCGGATACGCTCGCGGAGCCGTGAAACACCCTCTGTCCGGCTCCGGCTATTTGGTGCCGCCCGACGAGCGCGGCAGCCGGCTGCTGGCCGCGACGTGGAGCTCCTCGAAGTGGCCCCACCGGGCGCCGCCCGGATTCGTGCTCCTTCGGGCGTTCATCGGCGGCGAGCGGGCTCCCGATCTTCTCCAGCTCGACGACGAGGGGCTGATCGGGCTGGCTCACGACGAGCTGTCGCGCGTGCTCGGGATCGCCGGGGAGCCCGTGCTGAGGCGCGTGCAGCGATGGCCGGGCGCCGCGGCCCAGCACGAGGTGGGACATCTCGATCTCGTCCGCACGATCGAGGCACGGCTCACCGCAGGCTGGCCGGGCGTGTTCGTGGCGGGCAGCGGGTTTCGCGCCACCGGGATCCCCGACTGCCTGGCGGATGGCCGGGCCACCGCCCGAGCCGCGCTTCACCACCGCGCGAGCACCGAATCGGGCGGCCGCCAGGGAGCGAACCCCCACAAAGGGCATCGGAGCGCACGATGAGCCAGCAACCGACCATCCATCTGTTCGGCGTGCCGTTGGACCTGGGTGCCGGCCGGCGCGGCGTGGACATGGGACCTTCCGCGCTCCGCATCGCCGGCCTCGGCGACCGTCTCGGCGCGCTCGGCTACGACGTGCTCGACGGCGGAGACGTGCCGACGCCCAATCCGGAGACCCGCAGCCCCGGCGATCCGCGTCAGAAGTATGTCGCCGACATCGGCGAGGTGTGCACGCTGCTCTTCGAGCGCGTGCTCGCTGCCCTCGATGCCGGCGGACTGCCGCTCGTGCTCGGCGGTGACCACAGCGTCGCCGCGGGCTCGGTGAGCGCGTCCGCCGCGCACTGGCGCCGGCAGGATGCGGCGACCGGGCTCGTCTGGGTCGATGCCCATGGCGACATCAACACGCCACAGACGTCTACCAGCGGCAACGTGCACGGCATGCCGCTCGCGGCGCTGCTCGGGGAGGAGCCGGCGGCGCTCTCGTCGATCGGGGGGTTCGTCCCGAAAGTCCGGCCGGAGCACACCGTGCTCGTGGGGGTTCGCAACCTCGACGAGCAGGAGAAGGCGGCCATCCGGCGCTCACGCGTGCACGTCTTCACGATGAAGGAGATCGACCGCCTGGGCATCGCGACCGTGGCGTCGCGGGCGATCGAGCTGGCCTCGGCGGGCACGAACGGCATTCACGTCTCGTTCGACGTGGACGTGTGCGATCCGTCGATCGCTCCCGGTGTCGGCACGCCGGTCCGCGGCGGCCTGAACTACCGCGAAGCGCACTTCTTCATGGAGACGGTGAGCGACTCCGGCCTCCTCCGGGCGCTCGACATCGTCGAGGTCAACCCGGTGCTCGACGTCCGCAACAGCACGGCCGCGCTCGGCGTCGAGCTGGCCCTCTCGGCGCTGGGCAAGGCCATTCTCTAGTCATCGAGCGGGTGGGCTACGGCGCCTGCTCGAGCACGTGCTCAGCGAGGAGGCGTGCGCGTTCGGCGGTTCCCGCGGTCACTTCGACGCCCGTCTCGCCGCGGACGACGTACACGGTCGCTTGCGCTTCGGACGCATTCTCCACCACGAACGCGCGATCGCCGAGGCCGTCGAGCGTCTCGGCTGACGCCTCCTGCCCCAGTCCCCTCGCGGTCTCGAGCACACTCTCCGGGTCGCGGATGGTCGCCGCCGGCTGGATCCAGATCGCCACGAACTCGAACCCCCCGTCTGCCGGTGTGAGGCTGTAGTCGCAGCCCTGGTACTCCCCGCTGTCGCTCCGATGCGGCTCGTCGGAGATCGTCCCGCCCAGCAGATTCTCGACGGCCGTGGCGGGAACCAGTTCGCAGACGTCCACGCTCGGGAGCGTCGCGGCGGGCGACGCCGGAGCCTGCTCCTCCGTGGGCCGCGAGTCCTCCGGTTCAGCCGCCGGCTCGGGGGCGCCACCGCCGCACCCGACGAGGCCCACGATGATCACGAGTAGCGCCGTTCCACGTCCGCCCATCGCCTGCTCCCTTCTCAAGCTGCGCCGGCGCGCGGCAGCCGGACACCCGCCTCATCGAACACCTGACAGTGCCCCGCGAGCAGCCCTATCGAAACCGTCTCGTCCACCTGCACGGACACGGCTCCCGGACGCTGCAGGATCAGCCACGTGCCGTCGGTGGTCTTCACGTGGACCAGCGTCTCGCTGCCCAGCGGTTCCACCGCCATGACGGTCGCGGTGAGCTGGAGGTCGCCGCCGTCCAGGACGAGATTCTCCGGCCGGACCCCGAGGGTCACGGGCTGACCCGTACCCACGGCCGCGGGCTCGACGTCCAGATCGAGCCGGTCAGACGTGGCGAGCTCCACGGTCACACGGCCCGCCTGTACCTCGACCGCCCTCCCCGGCACGAAGTTCATCGCCGGCGAGCCCATGAACGACGCCACGAAGGTGTTTACCGGATGGCGATACACCTCCAGCGGCGCGCCCACCTGCTCCACGCGCCCGGCGCGCAGCACGACGATCCGCGTCGCGAGCGTCATGGCTTCGACCTGATCGTGTGTGACATAGACGGTGGTCGTCCCGAGCGCCGCGTGCAGCCGCGCGAGCTCCACCCGCATCTGGACACGCAGGCCGGCGTCGAGGTTCGACAGCGGCTCGTCGAACAGGAACACGCGCGGCGACCGCACCATGGCCCGGCCGATCGCCACCCGCTGGCGTTGCCCGCCCGAGAGCGCCTTCGGCTTCCGATCGAGCAGCTCCTCGATCTGCAGCAGGGCGGCGGTCTCGTCCACCCGCCTGGCGACCTCTGTGGCATCGTGCCGGCCGAGCTTCAGGCCGAACGCCATGTTCTCCCGCGCGGTCATATGAGGATAGAGCGCATACGACTGGAATACCATCGCGATGCCACGCTCCGAGGGGGCCAGCGCCGTCACGACCCGGCCGTCGATCAGGACGTCCCCCGCCGTCGGCTCCTCGAGGCCGGCGATCACCCTGAGCAACGTGGACTTGCCGCACCCCGACGGTCCGACGATGACGATGAACTCGCCGTCGCCGAATTCGAGGTCCACGTCCTCGAGGACCCTCGTGGCGCCGAAGCGTTTCTCGATGCCGCGCAGACCCACTCCCGCCACGTGTCCTCCGTCCTTCACGCACCGACCCGGCCACGGTCGCGCCCGCCTATCCCTTGATCGCCCCTGCCGTGAGGCCCGAGACGATCCGCCGCTGGAACACGAGCACCAGCAGCACGAGGGGCACCGTGACGGTCACCGAGGCCGCCATGATCTGCCCCCACGGCAGCTCGAACTGGCTGGCTCCGCTGATGAGGGCGATCGCCACCGGCACGGTCCGCTGCTCGCTCGAGAGTGTGAACGTCAAGGCGAACAGGAACTCGTTCCACGCGGCGATGAACGCCAGGAGTCCCGTGGTGACGAGCGCCGGCCCGAGCAGGGGCAGAAAGATCCTCACGACGATGGTGACCGGTCCAGCGCCGTCGACGATCGCCGCCTCCTCGAGCTCGCGGGGAATCTCCCGCATGAAGGTCGTCAGCACCCAGACCGTGAACGGAAGCGTGAAGATCATGTAGGCGAGCACCAGCCCGGGCAGTCGGTTGTACAGGCCAAGGCCTCGAATGAGCTCGAACATGCCGGACAGCACGGCGACCTGCGGGAACATCGAGACGCCGAGGATCGTGAACAGCAGGAGTCCGCGGCCGCGGAAGCTCACCCTGGCCAGCGCGTACGCCGCGGACACGGCGAGGGCGAGCGAGATGGCCACGCTGCTGCTGGCCACGAGCACGGAGTTCAGGATGTTGCGCCCGAAGGGCTGCTCGCGGAAGACGTTCGCGTAGTTCGACCACGCCGGCTGCTCGGGAAGCGGCGTGACCTCGAACAGCGCCGAACCGGTCTCGAGCGACGTGACCACGGCCCAGTAGAACGGAAAGAGCGAGTAGAACACGATCGCGCCGATGAGCAGGCCGAGCCCCAGCCGCTCGACCCTCCGCCGAGTTTTCATGCGTGTGCCTCACTCGTGACCCGCACACGGGTGACCGTCACGTAGACGACGGTCAGCAGCGCCACGATCGCGAAGAGGAGGCTCGCGGCCGCCGATCCGTATCCGGTGTCCTGGAAGTCGATGAGCTGGCGGCGCGCGTAGACCGACATCGACATGGTGCTGGGATTGTTCGGCGTCAGGACGTAGATCACGTCGAAGATCCGCAGCGCGTCGAGCGACCGGAAGATCACGGCCACCAGCAGCGCGGGACGGATGAGCGGCAGCGTCACCCGGGTGAACAGCGTCAGGGGGCGGACGCCGTCGATCCTCGCCGCCTCGTAGCATTCGGTGGGAAGGCCCTGCAGCGCCGCGAGCACGAGCAGCGCCATGAACGGCGTCGTCTTCCAGACGTCGACGGCGATGACCGCGAGCATGGCGAGCCCGGGCTCGGCGGTCCACGCGTAGCCCACGCTGATCAGCCCGAGGCCACGGAGCACCTCGTTGATGACGCCGTACAAGTCGTGGAACATCCAGCCCCACATCTTGGCCGACACGATGGTCGGGATCGCCCACGGCACGAGCACCGCGGCCCGGACCAGACCCCGGCCGCGCACGCGGGCGTCGAGGACCAGCGCGATGGCCACGCCCAGGACTGTCTCGATCCCCACCGACAGTCCGGCGAAGACCAGCGTGTTCCGTACCGATCGCCACCATTCCTCGTCGGCGAACAGGTACAAGAAGTTCTCGAAACCGACGAAGCGCGGGGGTTCGAGGCTCGCGAGCGTCGCGTCCGTGAACCCGAGGTAGATGGTCCTCAGGAGCGGCCAGCCCGCGGCAACGGCGAGCACGCCGAGGAGCGGCGCGACGAAGAGCACCGCCGCCCGGCGCCGCCGGCCGGCCAGGGTGACCCGACGGCGCGAGACGGCAGGGATCGGGGCGTCGCTCACCACCCCCCTCCGCGGCTGAGAAGCGTCAGTCGCTCCTCGAGCTCGGCGAGGTTCGCCGCCGCCGACCCGTCGCCCACGAGCGTTGCGTGCACGGCCGTCCAGAAGGCGCTCGACACCTGGTTGTACCTGATCCCGGTGATCGCCGACGGCCGGGCAATCGCCTCGCGGAAGAGCGGGGCCAGCTCGCCGAAGAAAGGCTGCGCCGCGAGCACGTCGGGGTCGCGATAGAGCGCCTCGATCGTCGGGAGCAAGGCGCCGGTGATGGCGCGCCGCTCCTGCTCGTCACGGCGGGTCAGCCACCGCACGAGATCCACGGCGCGCTCCGGTTGGGTGGAATACCGCGAGACCGCCAGCTGCCACCCACCGAGCGTGCCGACGTGGCGGCCTTCCGCGCCGCGCGGCAGCGCAGCCACACCGACGAGCCCGGCGACCGGACTGTCGCCCCCGTTGGCCAGCGCCCAGGCGTACGGCCAGTTCCGCATGAAGACGGCGTCTCCGGACTGGAACACGCCGCGCGCCTCCTCTTCGGCGTAGTTGAGCACGCCCCGCGGCGAGATGACGCCCACCCACGACGCAGCGACCGTCAGGGCGCGCTCGGCACGCGGGTTAGCCACGGTCACACGACCCTCGTCGTCCACGATCCGGCCGCCGCCGTGGCTGGCGATCCACTCGAGCGCGTTGCAGGTCAGCCCCTCGTAAGCGCGTCCCTGCCAGACGAAGCCCCACATGCGGTCGTTCCCCGATCGGCGTTCGGCCCGCTGGATGCGCTCCGCCGCTGCCCTGAGCTGGTCCCACGTCTCGGGCACGGCCTCGCCGTACCGCTCGAGCAGGTCCGACCGGTAGTACAGCAGCCCCGTATCGGTGAACCAGGGCATGGCCACGAGTCGTCCGTCCACCGTGTTGTTCGCGATGATGGCGGGAAAGTGCCCGTCGATCTCCGCCTCGGGAACGAAGTCCCGGAGATCGACGAAGTGCGGCCCGAGAATTCCAGGCCAGACGACGTCGATCTGAAAGACGTCGATGTCCCCGGCCCGCGCCGCCAGCAGCTGCTGGTACAGCGCGAGGCGCTCGGTCGAGGAGTTCGGGGCCGACACCAGCCGCGCGGCATGGCCCGTGCTGGCGGACCAGGCCTCGACCCCCTGGCGACACAGCTCGAACTGTGTCCCCACGCCGGCGCACGAGATCGCCAGCACGCCATCATCGGCCGGTGCGCCGCACGCCGTCGCTGCGATGGTCCAGACGGTGGCGAGCGTGCCAAGCACACGCCGCATCGGGCGGCGGCGCCAGGTACGAACCGAAGCAGACAGTCGTGGCACGTCTGAAGGCTTCCCGCGCCGCTCCCTACGCGCGCCCGGCGTCGCCCGCGGCGGTGCCCATCCCCTCAAGGACAGTGGCCGGCGGGCTCGCCGGCCCGTGGACCGGCACGGTCCACGAGATGCCGGGCGAACAGCGCCCGCAGGTCGGGTGGCACCGGCACGCTCTCGAAGCGGCTCATCCGCGCGGTGACGATGACGTGCTCGACGGTCGCCGAAACCTCGCCGTCGGACAGCCGGCTGATGCGATGACGAAGGCGAATGCTCGCGTCGCCGACCGCGAGCACGCCGGTCTCGACGACCGCGGTATCCCCGTACCGCACCGGCGCCCGATAGTCGGCCCGCACGTGGACCGTCGGCGTGCCGAGATCGCGCTCGCGCATCAGTCCGGCGGCGCCCCCCGGCGCCGCGTCCAGCAGCGCTTCGAGCGCCTCGTGGCAGTACTCGAGCGCCCGTGAGAAGAACATCACACCGGCCGCATCCACCTCGGCGAACCGGACCCGGTGCTCGTGGCGGAACATGGACAGCACCCAACTCGAAGAGTCACGGAACGGCGCACGTCGAACGACTCCGCGTCCCGCCGCCCATCCTTGTGGATGAGTCTGGAGCATATCGAATGGCCTTCCGTTCCGGCAAGCACGGCCCGCGCCAGCTCCCCTCCCCCGACGACATCGGGAGCGCGAGCCCCCGGGCGGCCGGAATCCGTTGCCGTACACCCGCTGGGCAGGGCCACCACGTGCGCCCGGCGGTCTCCACCCTTGCGCGCCGCCGCACGTCGATGCATGTCGCGCAGCCTGGTCGCCGTCTCGTCTCCCTCGCTGAGGACGTCCGACGGCCTGCCGTGTCTCAAGCCGCACCGCCTTCCGCCGATTCCCGGGACGTCGGGCTGCTCTGTCGAACCGAGCGGCACAGGAAGGCGACTCCCGCGCGGCGCCCCGGTGGGTGGAGATGACGACCATGACCGATCACGAACATCCAGAACGCCGATCAGGGGCGGAACGGCGGGTCGCCAACCGTGTGCGGGCCGACGACATCCCCGGCCTGCGCGCGCGGCTCCTCGCTGGCAGAGAGGTGGACGTGGTCGACGTGTCGGAGAGCGGCGCGCGCTTCCGCAGCGACCAGCGCCTCCTTCCCGGGTCAAACGTCGGACTGAAGCTGGTGTCGGGCGACGCAGTCTTCACCGCAGTGGCGCGAGTCGTGCGCTCGACGGTGTCGCACGTCACGACGACCGGCGTGGTCTACGAGTCGGCCGTGTCCTTCGACAAGCGCTTTCCCCTGCTCGAGCAGACGACGAGCGCTGAGACGGTCTCGTCCTCGTCGCCGCAGGAAGGCGCGGGGCAGACTCCGAACCTCGCCGGCCTGCCGTCCGCGCCAGACGAGGCGCTCACGTTCACGGCGTTCGTGCCCGAGAGCGGCCCGGACATCAAGGAGATCTTCGAGGCCAACCGCTGGTGACAGCCCGCTCAGCCCTTGTCGGGCCCACCGATTCACGGAGTGTGGTCGGCCGCACGTGCCGGCATCGCCGGCGCTGAACGGGCGTCTCGAGAACGCAGACAGGCATGCAACGAACTGGTGGGGCCACCGCCGCACGTCACGGCGATCCGGGCGCTCGGGGCGGGGCTCCGACCGACGCCAGCTCCATGCGCGTCGCCGTCGTCTCGCCCGATCCAAGCGCCGGCCAGGGCCTCGTCGAGGCCGTTGGCCGCCTCGCGCCCGCGCTGCGGCTCGAGACCATGGCGTCGCTCGACGCCGCCCTTGATCAGGCCGGTTCCTCGCTCCACGCTCTCGTGCTCGACGACGAGGCGACCTCGGGGAACCTGTCCCAGGCCGTGATCGCGGCGGCCTCGCGTGCCCCGCAGATTCCGATCGTCCTGCTCGTGAGCCCGGCTCGTCTCGACGCGGCGTTACAGGCGCTGCCGCTCGGCGCAGCCCATGTCGTCCTCAAGCGGCCGCCGCACGAGCACCTGCTGGCCGTGGCGCTGCATCAGGTGATCGGCCAGCGGCGTCTGCTCATCGAGATCGCGAACCTGCGCGGGAGCGAAGCCCGCCTCCGCTCGATCGTGGAATCGCTGCCCGCCCCGGTGGCGGTCATCGCCCCCGACGGCACGTGCCTGGCGATGAACTGGGCGGGGCTCGGGGTGATCGGCGCGGCGCGCGTGGACGAGATCGTCGGACAGTCACTCCCGGCCCGAGTGGCGCCCGCCGAAGGCGACCTCGTCCGTGCCTTCCTCACTCGGGTCGCCGGAGGAGAGCGAGCGCAGATCGACGTCACGTGGCCGACGCCTCAGGGCGGCCGCGAGACGGTCCGGATCGACGGCGTTCCCCTGCGCCGCGACGACTCGGGCTCGCCGTCCGCGCTGTGCACGTTGTCGCGTCCGTCGTCGGCGCCGGACAGTCCGCCGCTCGCCGCCGCTCCGGCTGCCAACGAGGTCGAACCGCTTCGCGGCCGGATCGAGGCGCTGGAGGGCGAGCTCGACAGCGCGCGGAGCGAGCTCGAGACCGCGCGCAGCGTCGCGAACGAGGCCGACTCCACCCGGGCAGCACTCGACGCGCTGCGCGAGCGCACGACGGGGATCGAGCAGGCTCTCGAGGACGCCACGGTCCGGCTGGACGGGGCGAACGCTCGCTGCACGGAGCTCGAACGGACGGCCGAGGACGAGCGGCACGCGGACGAGACGCGCCGTGCCGCGCTCGAGGAACGAGTGGCGGCGCTCGAAGCCGAGCGTGACGAGCTCCTGGGGCGCGTCGAGCACGTGCGGGCGAGCGAGGCCGGCCAGGCCGAAGCCGAAGCGCGCGCCAACAGCCTCGCCGTAGAGATCGAACGGCTGGGAACGGAGATTGAACGGCTCGACGCCGGGCGGGCGCGCGCGGCGTCGGAGGCCGAGCACCGTGAGCAGGCGCTCGCGAGCGAACTGGCCCGGGTGCAGAGCGTCGCGAACGCGCTCGAGGAGCGCTGCCGCAGGGCGGAGCATCTTTCGCTCCAGCTCGCACCCGTGGAAGCCGCGCTCGAAGATGCCCGCGCCCGGGTCGCCGAGAGTGAGACCCGCCACCGCCAGGAGGTCGAAGGTCTCGACCGGACGATCCTGACGCTCCGCGGTCAGCTCGACGGAGCCGCGCGCAGCGCGACGGAGACCGGGCAGCGTCTCGTCACGCTCGACGAAGCGCTGGCGGAAGCCCGGAGCGAAGCCGCAGCCCGGGATGCCGCGCACACCGCTGACCGCGAGCGCTGGGAAACTATCTCCGCCGACCTCCAGCGCCAGATCGACGAGGCGTCGGACCGCACCCGCGAACTCGAAGACCGTGCGGGGCACCTGCACCGGTCGCTCGAGGAGGTGACCGCCGAGCGGCTCCGTGCGGCGCAGGACGAAGTGGCGCGTCTCACGACGCGCCTGGACGAGGAGACCGCACGCGTCCGCGAGCGCGATGCCGAGCTCACGGGCCGGGACGAGACCATCGCCCGGCTCGAGCGGACGCTCGACGAGGCGAACCGTCTCGCGACAGGGCTTCGCACCGAGCTCGATGCGGCGGCCGAGGAAGCCGAGAAGCGGCAGCGGGAAGCTGCGCTCGCCAGCGAGTGCCACCGGGACCGCCTCGAGACCCTGCAGGCCCACCTCGGCGATGAACAGCAGCTTCGCACCGAGCTCGAGTCACGCGTCCGGGAGCTCGACTCGGAGATCATCACGCTCGCGAGCGATCTGGTGGGTGCACGCGAGCGGTGCGAGGCGCTCGAGCGCGAGCGTCAAGCCGTCGAGTCGCGGACCGAGACCGACGCGGCGCGACTCCTGGAAGAACGACGGGCGCTCGAAGAACGCCTCGAGCGCGAGAGCACGACGCGCACGGGACTCGAATCCCGGGCCGTCGCTCTCGAGTCACAGCTGCGCGGCCTCGAAGAGGAACGCCGGGCGCTCGACGAGCAGCACGCCACACTCGGCCACGAGCGTGCGGCGCTCGAGCGCCAGTGCTCGACACTGGCCCAGGAGCGCGACCAGCTCAGCCAGGCGCTGTCGACTCAACGCGAAGCGCACGACGGGATCGCCGGACGTCTCAGCGAGACCGAAGCGCGCTGCCGGACGCTGGAGGACGCCGCTTCCCGCGCTGAGGTGGCGTTGACCGAGAGCCGGGACACCGTGAAGGCGCTCCAGGACGCACTGGCCGCGCGCGAGCAGGAGCGGCTCGACGCCGCCACAGAAGCCGGACGTCTCGACCGCGAGCGCTACTCGCGTGAGGAGGCGGATCGCGCGGCGTACGAACGTCTGGAGGCGGAGAGCCGCGTTCTCCGCGAGCAGGTCGTTGCGGCCGAGACCGCGCTGGCCACTCTGCGCGCCAACCCGCCGCGCGACGAGCGGCAGCGACGCGCGCTCACCCACGCGCTCGAAGCGCGGCAGCGGCTGGAGCACGAGCTGGCGAAAGCCCAGGGGCAGCTCCGGCGCCTCTTCTCGTGCGACGTCGTCGCGCGCGCGGTGACGACGTTCGACGGTCGCATGGTGCGGTTCAACGCCGCGTTCGCCAGGCTGTTCGGTTACGGATCGGGCACCGAGGAGACCCGGGCCGTGCTCGAGTCCATCGCCGGCCGGGAGGCCCTCAACGCGCGGCTTCACCTGGAGGGGCGGGTCTCCGGCGTGAGCCTCTCCGTGAGGCGGGCCGATGGCCGCACGTGCTCGGTGATCGAGTCGGCCGTGGTGGTGAAGGATCCTGGCGAGGCGCCCGTGGTGGAGCGCACGTTCATCGACGTCACCCACACGCGCTCGCTCGAGACGGAACTCCGACGGGTGCGTCGGCTCGAAGCCGTCGGCCGGATGGCCGGCGGGCTGGCCGAGGAACTGGCGGCCTGCCTCTCGACGCTCGACGGCGCGTGCCACCTCGTGAGCGAGACCCTGCCCGAGAACGACCTCGTGAAGGGTGAGGCCGATCGCGCCGCGGCCGCGGCACGGCGCGCGAAGGCCCTCGCCGAGCAGTTGCGGGCGTATGGCGTGAGGCAGTCGCGGGAGCCGGTGCCCCTCGATCTGTCGGTGATCCTGAGCCAGGCCGAGCCGGTCCTTCGCCGGCTCGCCGGCGAGGATCTCGCGCTCGAGATCTGCCCCGGCACCGACGTCAGCCTGGTCTCGACCGATCGGCAGTTGCTCGATCAGGCGCTCACGTCGCTCGTCGTCGTGGCGCGCGATCTCCTTCCCGCCGGCGGAACCGTCAGGATCACGACCGTGGACGAGACCGAACGGGGCAGCGCGGACGCCGGACAGCCGCACGACCCGGGCGCGCCGTGTCTGGTCGTCACGGCGAACGGTTACGGCTGCCGGCCGCCGGGCGACCTGTCGGCACTCGAGATGCTCACTGCCGAATGTGGCGGCCGCCTCCGCGCCGACGTCGCCGCGAACCGCGTCCAGTTCACGCTCGGGCTCCCCGCGGTCCCGCCTGCCATCGGCCCTCCGACCGCGCAAGCGTGACGCCTTCCTCACGACCTGCGTCTGTGTCGGGGCAGGGCTGCCGCCTTCGCCGGAGGTTTCGGCGCCCAAGAACGCCCTGCGCCACGACGTTCGTGTCGAATCGGGCGCGCACTCGCGTGGCCCGGGACGTGATCGGACTACGGCTGCTCGGCAGACGGCGCCGGCCGCACCGTGGGGTACGTGATCCCCAGCTGCTCGAGGTACGTGTCGTAGTGCGAGGGATCGTAGTAGAGCGGCTCGAGCTCGGGGCGATAGCGCTCCATGATCCCCTCGTTCAGCCAGATCGCGGGCTCGTCATCCGGCCTCAGCAGCGGCGTGTACGTCCGCTCCTTGGTCTGCACGTTGCGGAAGTAGTCCCATGCCGCCTCGACGACCTCGGGCCTGAGCACGAGGTCCAGCATCATCATGGCCTGCACCTTGGCGCCCGCCGTCGCCCCCTTGTGCGCGATCGGAGTCGCCATGGCAATCGCGTTCGCCCAGTTGTGGCCGGGGCCGGCCTGGAAGTTCGACGGGAAGCGCAACGACACGGTCGGCACCGTCCACGAGATGTCGCCGATGTCGTCCGACCCGCCGCCGCGCTTCTCGTCGTCGTCGATGGTTTCCTCGCCGTTGAGCTCGGGGATCTCCGTGGCCAGGCCTTGTTCCTCGACGCCGAGCTCGCGCTGGGTCGCCCGCGCGAGCAGCTGATCCTCCTCGCTCCAGTCAGGCAGGCCCACCTTCTGGATGCTCGTGTACAGCGTCTCGGCCAGCGGGCGGTTCATGTGCGAAGGCCACGCGGAGCCGAGCACGCGGGAGCGCATCGTCGTGTCGGTCATCAGCGCGGCGCCCTCCGCAATGCGATCCGCCGTCTCCCACATCTCCTTGATACCGTCGTAGCCCGTCTCCCGCAGGAAGTACCAGACCGATGCGGTCGGCGGCACGACGTTCGGCTGA
>Ga0268386_10000863_pt1 | contig 20069 bp, 15 predicted proteins | sample RVTome_15_FD_200260 | JGI IMG/M metagenome (GOLD analysis project Ga0268386, IMG submission 200260) | Soil microbial communities from uranium-contaminated site in the Upper Colorado River Basin, Wyoming, United States - RVT150D86... ...
TGTGGAGCGAGGCGCCGTCGGCATAGTCACCATCCGGACCCCTGCCGATCAGGAACGCTTGACCTGGCCGCGAGTCCTGGGAAGCGCAGGAAGTTCCGACATGCGCTGGCTCGCTCCCGGCGGCGCCCCGCACGAGGGTTTCCCGCAGCTCCGCGGGAATGCAATTCTCAGTGAATCCGGCGCGGTTCGATTATTCGAGTTGGCAGGCCGCGATCTCGACGCGCTGTTCGATCACCATGACCAGGGCGGCACCGGCAGTTTCGAGTTCGATATCTCGGCCACCTTGAGCCGCCGGTCATCGCAGCAGCGCACGTCCTCACCGAATATATTGGCGATGCTCCCGGGCAGCGACGGCGCGCTTCGACATGAGCACATCCTGCTTACCGCCCACCTGGATCACCTTGGAATTCGCGCCGGCGAAGACGGAGATAGCATCTACAACGGCGCTTACGACAACTCGGCGGGTGTCGCCACCATGCTCGAGGTTGCGGACGCGTTGACGAAGCTGTCACCGGCGCCTCGTCGGTCCATCATCTTTGCGGCCGTCACGGCGGAGGAGAAAGGCTTGCGTGGATCCGATTTTCTTGCGCACAACCCGCCAGTTGCCATCGAGAATATCGTTGCCAACGTCAACGTTGACATGCCGCTTCTCAGTCACCCGATCGCCGACGTCGAAGGATTCGGTGTTGAGCATTCCACGCTTCACCATTCACTGTTGCGAGTGACTGAGGAACTCGGCCTCGTGTTGGCCCCTGATTCCCGGCCGGACCTTGTGCGGCTAATTCGTTCGGATCAGTTTTCGTTCGTCAAACAGGGCGTACCCGGGCTGAATCTGAAACCGGGATCCGCGTCCTCGGATCCCGCGATCAATGGCTCTGAGTTGCAAACGACGTTCCTCCGCGACCATTACCATTCGCCCAGTGACGACCTGGCGCTTCCGTTCAGCAGGCAGGGCGCGACGCGATTTGCGAAGGTGGTACTGACGCTCGTTCTGGCAATTGCCGACGACGACGAGGCGCCACAATGGAAGGACGGCGATTTCTTCGGGAAACGCTACGGAAAGCGCGAAAGGGTGCACTGATGTGAGAGCCCGCAGATCGGCGTGAGCCGACCTGTGCCCGCTCTGGTCTACAAAGGGTCGCGAATGAAACTCTACTACTCCCCCGGCGCCTGCTCATTGGCAGCGCACATCGTCTTTCGTGAAATTGGCGTGCCGATCGAGTTGGTCGAAATAGTGGTCGCCCGTCGAGAGAACTTTTCACCCGAGTTTCTGAAGGTGAATCCGCGTGCCCGGGTACCGACGCTGGAGATCGACGGCGAGACCTATACGGAAGTGCCCGCGCTGCTGACGTTCGCCGCTTCACTGAGACCGGACGCTGGCCTTCTTCCGCCGCTTGGGTCGGCCCAGCTTGCCCGCTGCCTCGAATGGCTCGGTTGGTTCTCAAGCAGCCTCCATATCGCTTATGCCCAATTGTGGCGGCCGGAGCGTTTCCTGCCGCCAACGTCCGACAGCCGGGAATTCATTGAAAGTGCGCGACCGATAGTCGAGCGCATGAATCGCGAAGTCGAAGATCGGATTCTCGGACCCTGGCTGCTCGGGGATCGCTATTCGATTGCCGATGCCTATGCCCTGCCGTTCTACCGCTGGGGTAACCGTATCGGGATTCCGATGGCAGAGTGCTGCCCTCGTTGGGCCGCCTGGGCTGAGCGCATGCTCCAAAGGCCGGCGGTCCGTGAGGCCATCGATACCGAGAAACTCGGCTACGAGTCATTTGACGTCAAGAATTCCGATTGATATGGAGCAATCCGGGCGTGTAGCCGGTGAGCCGGGCGATCTCGGTGCCGGCCACCCCCAAGGCCATCAACAACACCACACGCGCCCGGCGACTGATCCCGGCGGGCGTCGATGGCGAGCGCTGCAGACGTCACAGCTCCTCACGGTCCACATCGTCGAGCGCCAGCGGTGGAGCACGGTTGGCCACGACTCTTTCCTCGCGAAAGGATACGTGGCTTGATATAAACGTGACTTGCGTTACGAAGCACTAGGGAAGGTCTGCACAGGTGCAGACCCTTCCCGTGCGGGGCAGGGATGCCCCGCCGCGCCAATCGCGTAAGCGATTGATAGCGCGTGAGAAGGGCGAAGCTTGGCTTTGCCCTTGCGTCACTGCACCAGTCCAGGATGGACTTGTGCAGAGGTTCCCTAGTGGGTCATGCCGAGCAGTCCGATGAAGATGCCGGCCGCCAGCGCCAGACCGATCGCCACGGCCAGGAACCCGAGGATGTAGATCTTCGTCATCTGCCCCTTCGTCGGCGGGGGCACGAGGTGTGCTTCCAGCGTGCCGTTGTCCACCATGCGCTGGTACTCCAGCGGTCGTTCGTCCTTGAAGCGCTCCAGCGGCACGCTGCCCGTGAAGACGACGGGGTCGAGCGGGAAGCTCTCCGGCCGCAGGTGCGTATGGAAGAAGTGGAACAGGAAGATGAAGCCGGTTGCGAGCAGGGCTTCGTCGCTGTGCACCACGTACGCCGCATTCAGCACCCAGCCGGGCAGGAACGAGGTGAAGAATCCGGGGAACCAGAGCATGAGGCCCGACAGGCCGATGATGACCATGCCCCAGAACACGGCGAGGTAGTCGAACTTCTCCCAGTACGTCCAGCGGTCGCCCGCGGGGCGCGGCCCGAGGTACAGGAAGTACTTGATGTTGCCGATGAGGTCCTTGCCGTCCTTGAGCTGCGGCGTCATGGAGTTCGGGCCCCAGAACAGACCCTTCTCGCGCTTCACGAAGAAGCGGTAGGCCAGGATCGACAGGTGCCAGAAGAAATAGCCGAACGTGCCGATCGCCGCGAGGCGATGCAGCAGCTGCGCCATCTCCGGCCCGCCGAGCAGGTTCACGAGGGTGATCGCCCACGGCGCGTTGTCGAACTTCAGCGGCAACCCGGTCGCGGCCAGCGTCAGGAAGGTCACGATGATCAGGATATGCATCCGGATGTCGACCTTGCGGAAGCGGCGGACGTACTGGCCAGATTCGCTGTGATGACCGGCGTATTCGCCGCGCACCGCGCCCACGATGGCGCGCTGCAGCCACAGGATGGCATGGAGGCCGAAGAACCCGAACACGCCCAGCAGCAGGGCGATCATGAACATGAAGACCCAGTAGACGATCGCGTTGTCGTTCGGATCGGTCGGGTCGTTGTGGGGATCGAACGCCAGGAAGCCCGCGCTCATGCCCTCGTGGCAGTTGCCGCAGGTTGCGTCGAGGTTGTCCGGGTGGATGCTGGACGCCGGGTCCGTGGCCGGAAGGTTCGCGTGCGGGGTGTGGCAGTCGGAGCAGGTCGCCGCCGTCTCCATCCCCAGGTGGGTGGCCTTCCCGTGGAAGCTGCCGCGGTAGGACGTGTACAGCTCGCCGTGGCAGTCGCCGCACTCGTCGACGATCCCCAGTCGCGTTGCGCCGACTGTCGGATCCCCGATCGCATGCGACTCGTGGCAGGTCGTGCAGACGGGTGTCTCGTCGTTACCCGCCGTCCAGCCGGCACCGTGCGCGCTCGTCTTCCATTCGTCCAGGACGAGGGCGTGGCAGCTGCCGCACAGCTCGGGCGCATGGCTGGCGGAGGTGGCGGACTTGTCGTCCTCGATCGGCAGGATGCGATGGTTGCCGTGACAGGTCGCGCAGGACGGCGAAACCGTCAGGCCCGAGCGGAGCAGGCCCTGGCCGTGGACGCTCTCGATGTACGCCTCGACGAGCCCGTCCTGCTTCCCGTGGCAGCCGCCGCAGGTCTTGATCTGGTTCGCCGGCGACATCGTCGAGGCCAGCTCCGAGGGCGGCCGGATGTCGTGCGGCTCGCCATGACAGTCGACGCAGGCGGCGGCGCCGCCGTGCACGCTCTTCGGCAGCTGGCGGGCGGCCATGCTGTGGCACTGCGCGCAGATCGCATCGCCGGTCAGGTCGGCGAGGTCGGCCGCCTTGTGGCGTGGCTTCTCGACGTTCGTGTGGCAGGCCTGGCAGGCCTGCTCCTCGTGCACCGATCCGGCGTGAGACACGTCGTCGTGGCAGCGGGCGCAGTTGATTTCCTTCTTCTCGGGGACGTCCTGGGCGACTGCCGGCAGCGGCAGTAGCGCGAGGGCGGCACACGCGGCAAGGACACGCAGTCCGACGGCGAACGGTGAGATGTTGGGCATGAGGGTCGTCCTGACTACTGGGCGGCTCGAGGACCGAGAGGCGGCGGCATCCTGCCGGATTTGCGATCGCGCAGAATTTTCCGCGCTGCAGCGGCGTCCGGCATCGGGGTCATTGCGTACCTGGGGATTCGGGCCCGCGCGCAGCCACGCCCGACTGCAGCGGGCTGGCGCCTGGCTCCTCCCGGATGCTATGGCGCATCAGGTCGCGGAAGTCCGAGACCGCCATGAAGAACTCGCGCATGATCAGGATCCACACTCGCATACCGTAGCGGGTCAGGACGAGCCGGCCACCCTCGTCCCGGATCGCTCCCATGAGCTTGAGGCCGGCGATTTCGGGCGCGAGCTTCCAGCCGAAACCGGGGTGCAGCTGCTCGGCCCGCGCCTTGTCGAGACTCAGTCCGAACAGTGCCATCAGCAGGTGGTAACGGAGCTGGTCGCGCGGGGTGAGGGCCTGCCGGCGACTGATGCCGAAGCGCCCGGACTCGATTGCCCGGTGGTAGTGGTTCAGCGAGAAGGTGCTCGAGTAGAGCCCGCCGGCGAGGTACGACAGCGAGCCGCTGCCAAGCCCCAGGTATTCATCGTTGTCGATGATGTATTCGTCGACCATGTCGCCGCGGGCGTTGAAGCACCAGGCCGAGGCCGGCCGGTAGGCGTCGGGGAGGGCGTCCAGAATCAGGCGGTAGTAACGGCCCTCGCGATCGAAATCCACCCGCCCCATGGTTTTCAGCATCGTCCGGAGCGTGCTGGAGGCGCTCATCAAGGGGTAGAAAGTGACCTGGTCCAGCGCGAGCTCGCGCGTGAGCCGATCCACGTCGCCCAGCAGCGAGACCTCGTCCTGGTGCGGGAGGTTGAAAATCATGTCGGCGTTCAGGGTGGGAAACACGCCGCGCGCCCGGTCCAGCCGCTGCATGACGTCCCGGGCGGAGCCGTATTTCCCATAGCGGTCCATTTCCTTCAGGAGCCGGTCGTCCAGGCTCTGCACGCCGACCGACACCCGGCTCACCCCCGCATCTTTCAGGCGCGAGAGGATTTCCGGCGTGAGATCGTCGGGATTCGTTTCCACCGAGATGCTTCGCATCGCCCCGAGCGCGTGCAGCAGCTCCAGCGTCGCCGTCAGCTCCGCGGGCAGGACGGTCGGGGTGCCGCCGCCGACGTACACGGCCGAGAAGCGATAGCCCGCCTCGGAGGCCATGCGGATCTCGCGGCGTAAATTGGCGTAGTAGCGCCGGGCCTTGTCCTCCTCGAAGCAGACGCGGTGAAACGAGCAGAACGGACAGAGCACCGTGCAGAACGGCACGTGCAGGTACAGCATGTAGCGGCGCTGCGGATCGGGCGCGGGCAGCGACTCGCTCGGCTGCGGCCGCGCGAAGCGGGTCAGCCGCCGGCTGTTGTGCCGGAAACCCGCCGTGAGCAGCCGGTCCATCATCGTCATGGGCGCGCGCTCCGCCGGGCTCCGCGCGCCGGACGTAGCGCGGCCCGCGCCGCGGCCGGACGGGTTCGCACGGGGAATCCGGCAGGGAGGTGCAAGCGCATCCGCATGAGCGGTCTCCCCAGGGGAAAGGTGACGCGGAGTATCGCCCGTCTGATTTCGCCGGGCATGAGCAGATTCACGGACCTGCGGTCGCCATGCGGCGCCATTTGCCTGCTTGCCACCCGCGGGTGGACGATGCATTCCAAACCCGGCCCGTTCACGCAGGAGCCGAATTCCGATGCCGCCTGATCCGTTGACATTCGCCCGCGTGTTCGTCGTCGGCGTCGCCGCCACCCTGGGTGGTTGCGGCGGCGGTCCGGATTCATCCGCAGTCCCTGCAGCGCAGATACTGGCCGGCTCCACCTCCGGTGGTGGTGAGGACGCCCTCGACGCCGCCGTGTCGACGGCACGGGCCGACCTGGCCCGCCGCCTGGGTGTGGCGGAATCGGCACTCGCCGTGCTGGAGGCGCGGCGCGTCACCTGGCGCTCCGGCGACCTCGGCTGCCCGGAGCCGGGCATGTCCTACCCGCAGGTCCTCACGCCCGGAGTCCTTGTCGTGCTGGCCGCCGACGGCACCCGCTACCGCTATCATGGCAAGCCAGGCGCCGCGCCGGCCTATTGCCCCGCCGACCGCGCGCAGCCGCCGGCGGCTGGCGCGGAATCCGACCGCTAGGCTGCCCGCGGCTTGATCCGACAGAAGAAAAAGGCCCCGCGGCCGAAGCCGCGGAGCCCTGAACCGGAGCGAGGCCCCGGCCTTCTTCGTTGCTTCTTGTTAGCGCGTTTCGATACCCACCATCGTGAAGACCAGCGGGTTGTCGCTCGTCGCGGCGACCGCTTCTTTCGGTAGCTTACGCCACAGAGATAGCGCGTGCCCGGCGCAAGGCCGGTCCAGTCGACGTCGACGGCTTCCGGGCCGGGGTTGGTCGAAGTCGACCCCGCCATGTTCCCTGCGTCGTCTTCCATGCCTGGCGTCCAGACGGACAGCCCGTATTCGGCGCTCGGTCCGTCCGTCTCCCCGACGGGCAGTTTCGCAGGCCGCCATGGCCACCTTCGGCAGCGGGCCGCACGCGCTGGTTAAGCAAGTATTTGAAAACAAAAAAATTATATGTCCACGATTCGGCTTTGCGGCGGCCCTGCGTCAATCCGGGCTTTCCTCGATGGATCGCTGCCCCCGCCGGACTATGTTCAATACGGCCGGCGGCCCCGCGGCGCCGGAGGTTGAGTCACAAGGAGGATCCAGGCCATGTCGACGGTACGCGAGTTGACCCCGAAGGTATCGGGGAAGGGCTCGAAGGGCGTCGCACGGACGATCAGGCCCCTCACCCAGGGCATGGAAGAACTCTTCGAGAACTTCTTTGCCAGGCCATGGATGGAGCCGATGAGCTGGAGGCGGCCACTGCTGGCCGAGCTTGAGAACTACGAGATGAAGTTCCCGAGAATCGACCTGGTTGACCGCGAAAACGAATTGTTCGTTCGCGCAGAGGTCCCGGGCATCAAGAAGGACGAGCTGGACATCACGATTGCCGATGATTTCCTGACCATCGTCGTGAACCGCTCAGAAACGAAGGAGGAGAAGTCCGATCGTTACTACCGGTCGGAGGTGTTCCGTGGCGCCACCGAGCGGAGCATTCCGCTTCCAGTGGATGTCGTCGGAGCCAAGGCAAAGGCCGAATTGAAGGACGGCATCCTGGAGCTGGTCATCCCGAAGGCCACGAAGGTGAGCCGGCATACGGTGGAAGTGCGCTAGCGGGTTCCCCGCGGGCGCATGGACCGCAACCGCGGTCCGGCGGCCGGGGCGGCGAGAGCGGCCCCGGCCGCGTCACGTACACGCCCAAGGTTGCGAAGCGCGTGCAGCCCTCGACCCGCTACGGCCGGCGACTGCCGGGCAACAGCCGATTCAGCCTTCATCCCGGTCCCGGCGCCGCAGCTCTTCCAGGCGGGCCATGGGCGCAATGGCATCGAGCTGCTTTTCGACGCGCTCCAGCGGGGACAGCGCTCCGGCGGCGATTCGCCGGAACAGACGCACGATCGCCGCCGCGTGCGTTGCAAGCTGGGCCATGAGCGGGTCGTCAGCTTCGGGAACCGGAAAGCGCACGCTCAGCACGGCCCCGTCCCGTGTGAAGCTGCCCGGCGGAACGTAGGGCTCCAGCAGGCGGCGGATTCGCTGGTTCTCGACGTGGGTCCGGCCGATGGCCGTGCGAATGCCGTCCTCGCGCATCGCGGCCAGCAAGCGATGCAGCAGGATCCGGCCGATGCCGCAGCCCTGCCAGGCATCCACGACGGTAATCGCGAACTCCGCCGTCGACGGCTCTTCCGGCGTGCGGACATAGCGGGCAATGCCGATGCCGCCTTTCTCGCCGCCATCCGCGCCCAGGGCAACCGCGGCCAGCGCCAGATGCCGCCCGTCTCCGGAGGCGAGAACCTCGTTCAGGTCCGCGTCGGTGAGCTGACTTTTGGCGTGAAACCAGCGGTGGAAGCGCGACTCCGGGGATAGTTGCGTGAAGCCGGCTTCGACGCCGGCGCGATCCTCCGGGCGGACGAGACGCAGGCGCATCAACCGCCCGTCGGGAAGCGGAAGCTCCTCGTGGTAGGGCGCATCGAACAGTCGGCTGCCGGCCATGGCGCGTCCGCGGTGCTGCAGTGCAACAGAGTTTAGCACCAGCGGCCCTCGGGGCATACCGGCGCGCCGATTGTGCCGCTCCCTGGGCGCGGCGACGATACGCGGCATGGATGCCGACTCACCCGAAACCATCTACCGGGCGCGCACCCGGCGCCCTTGCGCCGAGGTGGCGCTGGTGCTGGAGGCGGTGGGCATCCGGCCGTCGCTGTTCGACCTCGGAGGCAGCTGGATCGTCGTCGTCCCGGCGCATGACGCGATTCGCGCACGCCGCGAGATCGAGGCGTGGCGGTCGGAAAACCGGGTCCGGCCGCTCGCGCCTCCGCCGGTACCAGTGGCCGACGCCCGCGCGGGGGTGGCGGGCTACGTCGCCTTGCTATTCGCCGTCGCGCTCGCCGCGGGCAACTTCATCGCGGGGCACGACTGGTTCATGGCCGGACGGGTAGATGGTCTGGCCATGCGCAGTGGTGAATGGTGGCGAGCCGTGACAGCGCTCACCCTGCACCGGGATCTGGAGCACCTCCTGGCCAACCTGCTGTTCGGCTCCGTGTTTGGCTGGTTTGCGGGACGCTACCTCGGCTCCGGAATGGCCTGGCTCGCCATCGTCGCCGCCGGCGCCGCCGGCAATGTGCTCAATGTTCTTACCCTGGGGGGCAGTCACCGAGCAATTGGCGCCTCGACCGCGGTTTTTGCCGCCCTGGGCCTGTTGGGCGCCTGGGTCTGGTCCGGGAGACGCGGTGCCGCGGGCTGGGTGTACCGCTGGGGCCCGGTGGTCGCGGCCGTAGCCCTGCTCGCTTATACGGGCACCGGCGACGAGAACACGGACGTGGGCGCCCACCTGTGGGGATTCGTCGCGGGACTCGGGGCTGGGGTGTTGCTGGCGCGCATCCCGCCGCGGCGGCTCGCCTCCCACAGGCTGCAACTCGCTGCGGGCCTGCTGTGCCTGGCGCTCGTGCTCTGCGCCTGGCTCGCCGCGCTGGCAGCGTAGGCACGCACTCGTGGTGGCTTGCCGGCATGCAATGCTGCGCTGCGCCGGGACTATACTTCAGGGACTCTGACAGCGGAGAGCTGCGATGAGTCTCGCGACAACGGTGAATCAGGCCCTGGCGCTGACGCGGGTCGATTACCAGATTTTGCACCACCCACATTCCGCGACGGCCGCGGAAGCGGCGCGGCGGGCCGAGGTGGATCCGGCGTTGCTCGCCAAGGCCGTTGTGCTGAAGGATCACGTCGGATACCTGCTGGCAGTGCTGCCGGCGAGCCGCCGCCTGGATCCGGAACGGTTGCGCGAGCGGCTGCACCGACCGGCACTCGAGCTCGTTCCGGAGGACGAGCTCGATGGGGTGTTCTTCGATTGCCAGCGGGGCGCCGTGCCGCCGCTCGGCCCGGAATACCGGGTGCCCACGGTCGTTGACCGGAGCCTGCAGGCCGTCGACGACGTGTACTTCGAAGCAGGCGACCACGAAGATCTCGTGCACGTGGATCAGACGAGCTTCCGCAAGCTCATGCGGGGCGCCGAGTATCTCGACATCGTCGGCGCGACGGAATGATTGCGGCGGGCGCGCAGGGGCGCCTGGAACGGTTTCGATAATAGACGGCAGCATCCGGTGCGTTCGGCCGCGCCCCGGATCGATAACGAGGAGGCGCTTGCGCGCCTCGGGGGGAGAGATGGCGAATGGCCGCGGAGCGGATGCTCCGCAAGACGGCGCCGGCAACATCGGCCGGTATGTCAGAGTGGGGTCAAGCCACGCGCGACTCGCGGACTGCTCCACTTTGCCCATGTACGTGTTTCGCTCCGGCAATCAGCCGTACCGCTGGTGGGAGGACGAGCCCGAGGCGCACGAACCGGTCGCCTCGCCGGTCCAGCCGCGCACGGACGACTAGGGAAGTCTGCACAGGTGCAGACCTTCCCGCGCGGGGCACGGATGCCCCGCCGCGCCAATCGCGTCAGCGACTGATAGCGCGTGAGCAAGGGCGAAGCTTGGCTTTGCCCTTGCGTCACTGCACCAGTCCAGGATGGACTTGTGCAGAGGTTCCCTAGGCACCGAAGCCCGCGAGTCGAGGTGCGGCTGCAGGAAGCCGCACCGCACCCTTGTATTCCCTTTCGGCCGGCGTAACCTCTTCGGCTGTCGCTCGCAACGTGTCGGGCGCAGCAGGAGGACAGCGTCGCGGCGCATGTTGCGGCGCACTGGTCTTGAAGCCGACCGATACCCAGCACCCGGACTGGTACCACCGGGTAGTCGACTGCCAATGGGCATGCCCGGCCCACACTGACGTCCCCGAGTACATACGCCTGATCGCACAGGGACGGTTCGCCGATGCTTACATGGTGAACCGCGAGTCGAACGTTTTCCCCGGCATCCTGGGGCGGGTGTGCGACCGGCCTTGCGAGCCCGCCTGCCGGCGCAGCCGCGTCGAGGCCGAGCCGGTCGCCATCTGTCGTCTGAAGCGCGTAGCGGCCGATCTCTCCGACGACATCACCGCCCGCCTGCCTCCGGTGCCCTTGCACCGCAATGGCCGGCGCATCGTCTGCGTCGGCGCCGGACCCGCGTCTCTCACGGTCGCCGACGATCTGCTGCCGCTCGGCTACGAGATTACGATCCTCGAGGCGCTGCAGGAGCCCGGCGGGCTCATGCGCTCGAACATTCCCGCGTTCCGCCTGCCCGCGTCCGTGCTCGACAAGGAAATCGGCATGGTGATCGGTCGCGGCGTCGACCTGAAGCTCGGCTCGCGGGTGGACTCCATGCGCCACCTGCTGGCGGAGGGCTGGGACGCCGTGTTCGTCGGCTCGGGCGCGCCGCGCGGCAAGGATCTCGAGCTGCCTGGCCGGACGGATGCGGCGGCGAACGTGCACATTGGCATTGACTGGCTGGAGTCTCTGGCGTTCGGACACGTGAACCGCATCGGCGGGCGCGTGCTGATCATCGGCGTCGGCAACACGGCGATGGATTGCTGCCGTAGCGCGCTGCGGCTCGGCGCCGCGGACGTGAAGGTGATGGCCCGCAAGCCGCGTGGCTTCTTCAAGGCGTCGGCCTGGGAGCTGGAGGATGCGGAGGCGGAAAACGTCGAGATCGTCGTGAACCATGCGCCGAAGGCCTTCGTCGTAGAGGACGGGCGGCTGACCGGCATGATTTTCGAGGCAATGGCTTACGACGAGCTGCCGGGCGGCAAATTGAAGGGTCGCGTGTTGGGCGAGCGATTGTTCCCCTGCGACGACGTAATCCTGGCAATCGGTCAGGAAAACGCGTTCCCCTGGATCGAGCGGGACCTCGGCCTCGAGTTCGACGAGTGGCACGTGCCGGTCGTCGACAAGCTCACGTACCAGTCGACCCGGCCGGGGGTTTTCTTCGGCGGCGACGCGGCCTTCGGCCCGAAGAACATCATCTGGGCAGTCGAGCACGGCCATCAGGCCGCCACCTCGATCCATCTCCATTGCCAGGGGCGCGACCCGGCTGTGCGGCGCGCCAACCGGATCCGCATGGAGCCGCGGAAGATGGGGATACACGAGTGGGCCTACTCCAACGATTTCGACCCGGCGGAGCGGCGGCTGGTGCCGCATGTGTCGTTGAAGGAACGCTTCAGGCGGCTCGACATCGAGGTCGAACTGGGCTTTACCGCCGAGCAGGCGACCCAGGAGGTGCAGCGCTGCCTGAACTGCGACGTGCAGACGGTGTTCACGGACAAGCTCTGCATCGAGTGCGACGCGTGCATCGACATCTGCCCGGTCGACTGCCTGGGCATCCTGCCGGATGGGGAGGAGGCCGGGTTGCGCGAGGCGCTCAAGTCGCCCGCCCGCAACCTGGAGCAGCCATTGTTCGTGTCCGGCCCGCTCAGGCAGACCGGCCGTGTCATGGTGAAGGACGAAAACCTGTGCGTGCACTGCGGCCTCTGCGCGGAGCGCTGTCCCACGGCCGCCTGGGACATGCAGAAAAGCCGCGTGCTCATCCAGCACGCCGCGGACGAGGAGCCGGAATGCCCGGAGCAGCGCAAGAGCGCCTGAACGAATTCACGCTGAAAGTCGCGAACGTCAACGGCACGGGGTCGGCGAGCGCGAACACGCTGCTCATGAAGAGCATCTTTCGCATGGGCGTGCCCGTAGTCGGCAAGAACTACTTTCCGTCCAACATCCAGGGGTTGCCGACCTGGTTCGAGATTCGCGTGAGCGGCCAGGGCTATCGGGCCCGCTCCGGGCGCGTGGACCTTGCCGTGGCAATGAACCCGCAGACCTACGCGCAGGATCTTGCGGAGGTGAGTCCGGGCGGCTACCTCCTGTACGACTCCACCTGGCCGCGCAGCCACGTGCTGGCGCGCGAGGACGTGACGGTGCTGGGCGTACCCTTTGCTGAGTTGTGCAACGGTGCCTTCGACGGCGCGCGCACGCGCATCCTCATGAAGAACATGGCTTACGTCGGCGCGCTGGCCGCGTTGCTGGACCTGGAAATGGAGGTCGTCGAGGAGCTCGCGCAGGCGACCTTCGGCAAGAAGGCGGGCCTTGTGGAAGCCAACATGAAGGCCATCCACCTCGGCTACGACTATGCCCGCGAACGACTCGAGCCATTGCCGTTTCGCATTGCGCAAATGGACGCGACGGGCAACGCGATCATGATGGACGGTAATACTGCCGCCGCGCTCGGCTGCCTGTACGCCGGAGCTTCCGTAGGCGCCTGGTATCCGATCACACCCTCCACGTCGCTGATGGACGCGTTCCGCGCCTACTGCGCGCGCTGGCGGGCGGACCCGGAGACGTCCGAGCGACGCTACTGCGTCGTACAGGCCGAGGATGAGCTGGCAGCCATCGGCATAGTGCTCGGTGCCGGCTGGGCGGGCGCACGCGCGTTCACGCCGACCAGCGGGCCCGGCATATCGCTCATGTCGGAGTTCATCGGCTACGGCTATTTCGCCGAGATCCCGGCAGTCATCTTCGATGTCCAGCGCGTAGGGCCATCGACGGGCATGCCGACGCGCACGCAGCAATGCGACATACTGACCTGCGCCTATGCATCGCACGGCGACACGCGCCACCCGCTGCTGTTTCCCGCGGATCCCGCTGAATGCTTCGAAATGGCCGTCGCGGCCTTCGACCTCGCCGAGCGGCTGCAGACGCCGGTGTTTGTCCTCTCCGACCTGGACATCGGCATGAACGATTGGATGGTGCCGCCGCCAACGTGGGACGATTCGCGCCGCCCGGATCGCGGCAAGGTGCTGACTGCCGCGCAGCTCGAGCAGATCGGCACGTTCCGCCGCTACGATGACGTGGATGGGGACGGGATCCCCTGGCGCAGCCTGCCGGGCGTGCATTCGCGCGGCGCGTACTTCACGCGCGGGTCGGGCCACAACGCTGCCGGGCAGTACACCGAGGATGCGGCGGAGTACCGCGAAGTCGTCGACCGCCTGCGGCGCAAATGGGCGACCGCGGCGACCCTCGTTCCGGCGCCGGTGCTGCAGCGGGCCGGTCGGCCCACTTCGGTCGGTCTCATCTCGATCGGCAGTTGCGACGGTGCCGTGCAGGAGGCGCAGGACCGGCTCGGCACGGAGGGGCTCAGGCTGGACTACCTGCGTATCCGTGCCTTTCCCTTCAACGCCGACGTGCAGGCGTTTCTCGACAGTCATGAGCGCGTGCTCGTCGTCGAGCAGAATCGCGACGCCCAGCTGCGCACGCTGCTGCTCTCCGAATGCAGCGTCGATGGCCGCAAGGTGGAATCGATTCTTTCCTACGACGGCCTGCCGATGTCGGCCGAGCCCCTGGTCGCCGCAGTGCGCGAGCACTTGCGAAGGGGCGCCGCGGCATGACGTGGATCAAGAAACCGCAGGTCGATTACCCGGGTCTCGCAAAGAACGCCCTTGGCCTGACGAGGCGCGATTACGAGGGGACGGTGTCGACGCTGTGCGCCGGCTGCGGCCACGACTCGGTGACCGCGGCCGTCGTCCAGGCCTGCTGGGAACTGGCGCTGGCTCCGCATCGCCTTGCGAAAATGTCGGGCATCGGCTGTTCGTCCAAGACGCCGGCGTACTTCGTCAGCGGGGCGCACGGACTGAACGGCGTGCATGGCAGGATGCCCTCGCTCGCCACCGGGGCCGCGGCGGCCAATCGCGCCATGCAGATCATCGGTGTCTCGGGCGACGGTGATTCGCTGTCCATCGGGCTCGGCCAGTTCTGCCACGCAATGCGGCGGAACGTGAACATGCTGTATCTGATCGAGAACAACGGCGTGTACGGCCTCACGAAGGGGCAGTTCTCGGCCTCGGCCGACGTGGGCAGCAAGGCCAAGCGCGGCGAGATCAACATGCAGCCGCCCATCGATCCGGTGCTGACGGCGCTCGCGCAGGGCGCGAGTTTCGTGGCGCGCAGCTTCTCCGGCGACAAGGCGCAGCTCGTGCCGCTCATCAAGGCGGGGCTGTCTCACCAGGGCTTCGCCCTCATCGACGTACTGTCGCCGTGCGTGACGTTCAACGATCACGAGGATTCGACGAAGAGCTACGCCTACACGCGCCAGTACTACCATCCCGCGGTCCATACGGACTTCGTGCCGCCGGCGGAGGAGATCAGGGCGCGCTACGACGAGGGCGAGGCGATGTCGGTGGATCTGCATGACGGCAGCCGGATCGTGCTGCGCAAGGCTGGCGAGGGATACGACCCCACCGATCGGGACGCCGCGTTCGTCCGGATCCGCGAGCGGATGCGGGCGGGCGAATGGCTGACTGGCCTCCTGTACGTGAACACGGAACGCGAGGACATGCACGGCCTGAACCATTCGATCCCCGAGCCGCTGGTGTCCCTGCCGCATGAGGCGCTATGTCCGGGTGCGGCGGCGCTGGAGCAGATCCTGGCCCGCCACCGGTAGTCGGCGCCGGGACGCTTGCCGGGCGCACCGGGCCGCCCGGTCGCCGCAGGATTCATGAGCGATGAAGGTTGCCGCTGGGGCGCCCAGAATGGCGGGCGCCCTGCGGCGAGGCGTGAATCAGTCCATGGCGCTCTGATCGCCCATCGCGGGGCTGTACAGGCCCGCAGGACACTCGCCGTCCGGAGCGCCTGCTGTGGCGGCGCCGGCGCTCATCATCCCGAATGTGCCGCTGGTCGGCGCCGTGAACCGCGCCAGCGAGCGGAACCCGATCGGAACGCGTTCGCGCGGCCTGACAGCGGCTGCAGGAATTGCCGCCCGTCGGGCGGGCGTGCTAGAAGTTCCGCTCCCCGGGGCCGGCGCCGGCCCCGGTCAACCCACGCAGCCCGACGAGGACGCATGCCGCCACCGCCGGATCCCCACGGCATCGCCATGATGCTGCTCGCCGCCGTCGCGCTGTTTCTGTTCAGCCGCGACCGGATTCCGATGGAAACCTCGGCGCTGGTCATACTCGCGGTGCTGGTCGTCGGCTTCGAGGTTTTCCCCTACGAGGTCAACGGCCGGACGCTCGACCCGGCCTCGTTCCTGGCGGCCTTCGCCAACGACGCCTTGATCACGATCATGGCGTTGCTCATCTGCACGCGCGGGCTCGAGGCAACGGGTGCGCTCCAACCCGTGGCGGACCGGCTGGCCGTGCTCTGGGCGAGGTCGCCGAAGCTTGCGCTGCTCGTCGCATTGCTACTCTGCGGCGTGCTGAGCATGTTCCTGAACAACACACCCGTCGTCGCCATGATGCTGCCGATCCTGGTGAGCGTCTGCATCCGCACCGGCACGCCCACCTCCGGGGTTCTCATGCCGATCGGCTATGCCACGATCCTCGGCGGTCTGTGCACCACGATCGGCACTTCGACGAACCTGCTCGTCGTACAGATGGCGGTCGAGCACGGCATGCCGCGCATGGGCATCTTCCATTTCACTCCGATCGCCGTCATCGGGGCCGCGCTGGGGATCCTCTACCTGTGGCTGTTCGCGCCACGGCTGGTGCCGGCACGAGCCTCCCCGATGCCGGATACCTCGCCGCGGGTATTCGAGGCGATCCTGCACGTGAACGAGGGCAGCCAGATCGCGGGCAAGAGCGTGCGCGAGGTCCTCGCGCGGACCGAGGGGCAGATGAGGCTCGAGGGCATCGAGCGTGGCGATGGCCTGTTCGTCGCCCGCTTTCCGTCCGTGATCGTGCGGGCGGGCGACCGCCTGCACGTGCGGGATACGCCGGACCGGCTCAAGCGGTTCGAGACGCAGCTCGGCGCAACCCTTTTCGACGCCTACGATCCGAGCCACGCCGTGACGGCGGACGAGCGCCTGCAGGCGGGCGATCAGAGGCTGGCGGAGATCGTCGTTACCCGCGGTTCGCCGCTGCACCGGCGGACGCTGAAGAACGTGCCGTTCTTCGCGCACCATGGCCTGCTGCCGGTGGCCGTGCACCGCCCGCGCGCGCCGACCGCGGAGTCGGCAGACATCGGCGAGATCTTCCTGCGCGCGGGCGACATAGTGCTCGTGCAGGGCCGCGGCGCTTCGCTGGACCAGGTGAAGCGGCTCGGCAACGTGCTCGTAGTTGACGGGTCGCTGGACCTGCCGCATACGAGCAAGGCGTGGGTCACCTCGACGATCATGGCGGGGGTCATCGTGGCGGCGGCTTCGGGAATCGTGTCGATCACCGTATCGGCCCTGTGCGGGGTCCTGGCGATGATCGTGACCGGCTCGCTGACCTGGAAGGCGGCTCTCGGCGCGATGGACCGGCGCCTGATCATCGTCATCGTCACGAGCCTCGCACTGGGCAGGTCGCTGACGGCGACGGGGGGCACGCAGTTCCTTGCCGACCTGTTCGTCACCGTCGCCCAGCCCATGCCGCTCGCGGTCTCGCTGGGTGCGCTCCTGCTGCTCGCCGCGCTGGTCACCGAGATCGTGACCAACAACGCGACCGCCGTCCTGGCCACGCCGGTTGCCATTTTCATCGCGCAGAAACTCGGCACCGATCCCGAACCCTTCGTGCTGGCCGTGCTGTTCGGCGCCAACATGAGCTACCTGACGCCGATCGGCTACCAGACGAACCTGATGGTGATGTCGGCCGGCGGCTACCGCTTCGCCGACTTCTTCCGCGTGGGCGTGCCGCTGCAGATCATCATGTGGCTCAGCCTCAGCATCGTGCTCGTAGTGGCCTATCAGCTCTATTGACGCCAATGAAGCACGAGGCTGCATCGCACATGCTTCGGCCGCGCACCGCGATTTTCGGCAAGCAGGTCGCCGACGCCATGCAGCGGCCGCCGCCGCTCGTGCCCCCGGACCTCACCTGCGCGACATTGCTCGACAAGATCCGTGCCGCACGCGCGACCGGCGCCGTAGTCGTCGATGCGAACCTGCGGCCGCTCGGCATCGTCACCGAGCAGGACATCGTGCGTCGGATGACTTTCAGGGTCGCGCCGGAATCCCCCGTCAGCGCCGTCATGACCCATCCCGTGCACACGATCGAAGCCAGCGATTACCTGTACCAGGCGATCGGTCGAATGCTCAGGCTGAATGTCCGCCACCTGCCCGTCACGGGAGAGGGCGGGGAGATCCGCGGCATGCTCGCGCTGAAGGACTCCCTGGCGGATGCCGCCGGCCGGACGCTCGACCACATCCGGCAGCTCACGTGGGACAACGGACTGGAAACCATCGGGCAGGTGAGGAGCGCCCAGGCGCGTCTGGCGGAGGAGCTGCTCGACGAGGAACTGGGGGTTGTTGCTGTCCAGCGCCTCATCACTCATATCAACAACGACGTCTATGCGCGCCTGGCACGGCGGCGACTGAAGCGCATGGCGGATGCGGGACTCGGCGATCCGCCGGTGGAGTGCTGCCTGCTGGTCATGGGGTCCGGCGGCCGGGGCGAGAACTTCCTCCGGCCGGATCAGGATCACGGACTGATCCTCGGCAACTATCCGGATGCGGACCACGACCGCATCGACGGCTGGTTTCGCGAGTTCAGCGAGGGGCTGATCCAGGACCTGGAGGCGGTGGGTTTCCCGCGCGATTCCGGCTCCGTGATGTCCCTGAACCCGATGTGGCGCAAGACCCTCAGCCAGTGGAAGATGCAGGTCAACCTGTGGGCCAGCCGGGGGGGCGCGATGAACATCCGCCTGGCCGATATCTTCTTCGACTTCCAGCCGGTGTTCGGCAACTTTGCGTACGCGCGCGCGCTTCGCGAACACATCGACGCGCTCGTGCTGCGCTCGCCGATGCTGCTGAAGGTAATGGTGCACGAGCACGAGGAACAGGGCGTGGCGCTCGGGATGTTCGGTGGCTTCATCACCATGGGCCGCGACAGCGAGTTCCGGGGCCACATCAACCTCAAGCACACGGGCACGCTCCCGCTGGTCTCCGCGATCCGCCTGCTGGCGCTGAAGCACGGCATCAGTGCCACGGGCACGCTGGAGCGCATGGAAGCCCTGCAGGCGAAGGGTCTCCTGGACAACACGGAGTTCGAGTCCTTGCAGCGGGCGGCCGACTTCCTCTCCGGGCTGATCCTGCGGCACCAGCTCGACCGGTGGCGGCACGATGAAAACCCGGACTACTATCTGCATCCGGCGAGCCTGAGCCGCCCCCAGCGGGCCCGGTTGAAGCGGGCACTCAGAACGATCCGGGGGCTGCGCGACCGTGTGCGCACCGAGATCACCGGGCAGGTGTTCTGATGCGGGACTGTCGCCTGAATCCCGTCCGGGCTGCCACCGGCGTCACCCACAGGCAGGTTTTCCTGTGGTCGTGCCGGCATCGCCGAGGCGCTGATGGAGCCGGCAGCCGACCGTTACGGCTCTGTAATGATGGCTGCCGCGATATCGTCGTTCCGCGTCCATCGGCCCAACGAAGTGGATGGTGTGGAGCATGAGACCCGAGCTGGAAGGCCCCCTGCCACACCCCCGCACGTCCCTCTTCGCCAAGCGGGTCAGTGACTCGTTGAACCGGCTGTCGCCGCTGGTGCCCCCCGACCTGCCGTGTTCCGATTTGCTGGAAAGGATCCGGCAGGCAGGCGCAACCAGCGCTGTCGTAGTTAACGACCGACGGCAGCCGCTCGGCATCGTCACTGAGCGGGACATCGCCCGCCGTATCGCTTTCAAGGTGGGTCCCGGCACGCCGGTCAACCGGGTCATGACCAGTCCGGTTTACACCATCGAGGCCGGCGATTACCTCTACCAGGCGATTGGCCGGATGCTGAAGCTCGGCGTGCGCCACCTGCCGGTCCTCGACGGACGTGGCCACGTCAAGGGGATGCTGGAATTCGACGAGTCGCTGGTCGGTGCAGCCGGCCGGACGCTCGATCACATTCGACAGTTGACGGTGGAGGACGGAATCGAGGCGATCGGCCGGATTCGCGGCGCCCAGGCGAGCCTGGCCGAGGATCTGCTCGAAGAGGGCCTGGCAGTTGTTGAGATTCAGCGCCTCATCACGCATGTCAACCAAGAAATTTACGCTCGCGTCGCTCGCCGCCAGTTGCAGCTCATGTCCGAGGCAGGCTGGGGATCGCCGCCGGTGGGGTACTGCCTTCTCGTGATGGGGTCCAGCGGTCGCGGTGAGAACTTCTTCCACCCTGACCAGGATCACGGCCTGATCCTCGACGACTATTCAGATGCGGATCATGATCGGATCGATGGTTACTTTCAGTCGTTCAGCGACGGGTTGATCCGGGACCTGGAAACGATCGGTTTTGCCAGGGATTCCAACTATGTCATGTGCCTGAACCCGATGTGGCGGAAGACGCTTAGCCAATGGAAAGCGCAAACGTGCCTTTGGGCCGGCCGGGGCAGCGCCACGGCCATGCGCCTGGCGGACATCTTTTTCGATTTCCAGCCTGTCATCGGCGACGTTCGGCTGGCTCAACAGCTGCGCGGGCACATCAGGGCACTTGCGATGCAGAACCCCAAGCTACTGCAGTCGATG
>Ga0268386_10000864_pt1 | contig 20048 bp, 20 predicted proteins | sample RVTome_15_FD_200260 | JGI IMG/M metagenome (GOLD analysis project Ga0268386, IMG submission 200260) | Soil microbial communities from uranium-contaminated site in the Upper Colorado River Basin, Wyoming, United States - RVT150D86... ...
TAGCCCCCGGTTCCGGACAATCACAACCCCAACCGGGGGCTAGCGCCCGCCGGCTGATCAACTTGTACGACGGAGGACTGCCGATGCGCTGCCGAATGATCCACCTGCTGCTGATTCTGCTTTTCGCCGCGCCGGTGTTCAGACCGACAAGGGCCGCGGCGGCGAAGCACCGCAACGTCGTGCTGTTTGTCGTCGACGACCAGGGATTTCAGGCCGGCTGCTTCGGGAACAAGACGATCAAAACGCCCTCCATCGACCGGCTGGCGAAAGCCGGCACACGGTTCACCCGCGCCTACGCCACGACCGCCAGTTGCAGCGCGAGCCGCAGCGTGCTGATGACCGGCCTGCACAACCACGCCACCGGGCATTACGGCCACGCGCATGGGTACAACCACTTCAGCACTTATGAGACGGTTCAGTCGCTGCCGGTGATGCTCGAAGCCGCCGGCTACCGCACCTGTTCGATCGGCAAGTACCACCTCGCCCCGAATTACGTCTACAAATTTCAGGACTACCGCAACCAGGGGGTGCAGGGGAATCGCAACTCCGTCCGCATGGCGACGAATGCGAAGGCCTGGCTGAAGGAAGTCGGCGACAAACCGTTCTTCCTCTACTTCTGCACCAGCGACCCCCACCGCGGCGGCGGGCCGGGCGGGTTCGCGAACTTCAACAACGACCCCGGCCATTATCCCGGCGTGAAGGAAGTGAAGTACAAACCGGAAGACGTCGTCGTCCCCCCGTGGCTGCCCGACACGAAAGAATGCCGGCAGGAACTGGCGGAATACTACCAGGCGATCTCGCGGCTCGATCAAGGACTCGGGCTGCTGATGGACGCGCTGCGGGAAACGGGCAAATGGGACGACACGCTGTTCCTCTTCCTCAGCGACAACGGCCCGCCATTCCCCGGCGCGAAGACGAACCTGTACGAACCCGGTGCGAAGCTGCCGTTGATCGTCCGCGTCCCCAGGCAGAAGAACGCCGGCGGAACGTGCGACGCGAAGGTGACGTGGGCGGATATCACGCCGACGATTCTCGACTACTGCAACGTGAAGCCGAAACCCGCGCCGGACATCCGCACCACGGACAACGTCGGCCGCCGCATCACCGCGTCGCCGAAAGCGAAGGGGAAACGTCGCAAACGGAAACAATCGCAGCCGTACCGGTTGCACGGGCGGTCGTTTCTTTCGGTCGTCGACCAGCCGCATCCGAAGGGCTTCGACGAAGTCTACCTGTCGCACACGTTCCACGAGATCACGATGTACTACCCGATGCGGGTGGTCATCAGCGGCAAGCACAAGCTGCTCTTCAACATCGCCCACCGGCTCCCCTACCCGTTCGCGTCGGACCTGTACGCCTCCCCCACGTGGCAGTCGGTGCTCAAGAGCGGCCGCACGAACTACGGCAAGCGAACCGTCTACGCCTACCTGCACCGCCCACGGTTCGAGCTGTACGACCTCGCCGCCGACCCGCACGAAATCAAGAACCTCGCCGACGACCCGAAGCACGAGAAGACGCTGAAGCAACTGCAGTCGAAACTGCAAAGCTGGCAGAAGCGGACGCGGGACCCTTGGGAGTTGAAGTGGCGGTATGAATGAGGCACCAATCGCAGCTTCGATGACGCCAGTCGCCGACCGCAGGAATTGCCGATGGCCGAAACGTATGAGAGACTTGATGGTGTGAGACGTGCGAAAGCCTCTCAACTAGCAGGGACCCAGACAATTACGGCCAGACTTTTTGATCAGCACTCGGGGAAGCTCTTGCGAGAGTTCGCCGTCTCGATCGAACGCCTCCGGTCGCCGCATAAGCATTCGATCAGACGGATCACTCGCGCCGACCAGATTCGCTGGGATCGAATCGAGAAAGGAGCGGGAGAGGTTCCCGTTCCGTTTCCGCCCATTTCGATTGTAGAAGGCGACCGCGGACTGAAGATTGAAAGCATTTCGTTCGATTTCGGGGGAAGCCCATGATTCAAGCCGACAAATATCAAAGCGCGCTGCAATCCCTCAACACGATTCTGACGCGCGCCCGATGGATGGCCTACGAGGCCGAACATCCGGAACTGGCTGAATTGCTTGACGCGGCAGAGATCCTTCCAACATACATTGCGCAACCGGAGGACGCGACCGACGCGTTCCGGGCAAGTCTCGAGAGTATCTCTGAACAATTCGATTGTTGCTCACACGTCATTCATGACTTCGACAGTTCGCGCTCCTGCGTTCCGTAAGTTTCCAATTCCCCAATGTCCCGTCCGCGTCCGCGTAGCGAACGTATTGACTCATCCCCGCGAAACGTCCAGAATCCGCCCCCCAAGGGGTGGCGGGGTCTCCGATGCGATGGATGTTCTTGATCGCCGCGGTCTTCTGCTGCAACGGCTGCGGGACGGTGCTTTCGACGTACTTTCACGGGCTGAGTCCTTACGGTGGCGTCAAGCTCGACGTTGAGAACATTTCCGAAGCGACGACCGACAAGCATCGCTGGATCACCGACGACACTCCACCGGTCCTCGACCGATTCGAGGCACTCCAGGCGCTGAGCCTCGTCGTCGTGGCCTGTGACGTGCCGTTCAGTCTGGTCGCCGATACCTGCCTTCTTCCGTTGTGGCTGATGGGTTTCCGGCACGTCCTGGAATGGATGTAGCCCGTGGGCAGCCGTCTCGACTGGGCTGCATTTCGCTCCGGAACCGCCGGCTGATGACTAATCCCCGTTAATCCCGCCCGCTCAATTCGGTCGGTTTTGCAGGAGGATGAAGCAATGGCCGTATCCGACGCAACGCTGCAAACCCTGATTCAAATCGCCGGCGCGGGAACGCTGGCGCTGGCGGCGGCCAGCCCGCTGATTCCACGGGCGTTGCAGTGGCGGGAAAAGCTGACGGCGCTCGACCCGCTCTTGCGGCGGTTATTCTGGGTCTACGCGTCGTACATTCTGGGAACGAACATCGCGCTGGGCCTCGTCTCGTTTCTGGCCGCCGACGCGCTCGTGCATCCGGGACCGCTGGCGCTGGCCGTCAATCTCTACGCCGCGTTGTACTGGGGCGCCCGCGTAGCGATCCAGTTCGCCTGTTTCCAGGACGTCAAGCCGGAAGGCGTCGGCTACCGCGGGGCCGAAGCCGTGCTGATCGCGCTGTTCGTCTATTCGACCGCGGTCTACGTGCTCGCGGCGCTCTCCGGAAGCGGAGTGTGGGGATGAATGCCTACGCGCCCAGCGGCAACGCCCTCATTGAGGTCGCGGCCATTCTCGCGACGGTCGTCATCTGCGGAATCCTCTTGAACCGGTTCGGCGACCGCGGCGTATTCCGCCTTGCCGCGTGGATGCTGACCGCGGTTGCGGCCGTGACAGTGGAACGCCTCTCCGCCGCCGAGCCGGCCGGGTTCCGGATGCTGGCGATCATCGCCGCGCTGCTGTACGGCATGAAAGCCGTCGTCGCCGTCGAATTGCGGCTGGCCGGCAAGCCGCCGCTGTCGCTCGTGAGGTGGATGATCTTCTGTCTGCTCTGGTTCGGCATGCGGCCGGAGATTTTCCGGAGGCTGTTCCGCGCCCCGCGCCCCGGCGCGGCGTCGATGTTCGCATCCGGCCTGCTGCGAATGGCAATCGGCAGCGGATTCCTTGCGGCGGCCGTGTGGACGGCTCCCGGATTGCCGTCATTCCAACCGCGGACGCTCGCGTCCCTGCCGTTGCTGATGGTCGGCCTGAGCTTCCTCGTGCACTTCGGCCTGTTCGACGTGCTCGCCGGCTTCTGGCGGGCGCTCGGTTCCGATTGCCCGAAGCTGTTCCGCGCCCCTTTCCTCTCACGATCGCTGACGGAATTCTGGAGCCGCCGCTGGAACATCGCCTTCTCCGAGATGGCCGCCATCGCCGTCTTCCGCCCGGCGAAACGCACGCTGGGTCCCACGGCCGCGAAGACCGTCGCGTTTCTGTTCTCCGGGTTGTTGCACGAGCTGGCGATCAGCGTGCCGGTGCAGGCGGGCTATGGCCTGCCGTTCTTCTACTTCCTGCTGCACGCGCTGGCGATGCACCTGGAGACAATGCCGCTCGTCCGCCATGCCCTGCAAACCCGCTTCGTCGCCCACCTCTGGACGGCCGCGTGGATATTGCTGCCATTGCCGCTGCTGTTCCACTGGCCGTTCTGCGCGGGGGTGCTGCTGCCGTTGCTGTGACGTGATATACTGTCAGATGCAACGGCCACTGCTTGCGAGGACAAACGATGTCAACCGTGACGATTCCAAACCAGAACGCGCCGCCGATGGGCAGTTGCGTCGTCTGGCACGACGTGACGTGGGACTTCTACGAGGATTTCCTCAGGGAGTTCCGCGATCGGCGTTGTCCGCACAGTTACGTGAACGGAGAGTTGCGCATCACGTCCCCCAGTTCGCGGCACGAGAATCCGAAGCGACGCATCGGCCGGCTGGTAGAGACGCTGACCGAGGAACTCGACCTGTGGTGCATCAGCCTCGGCTCGACCACGTTGAAACGAGCCTTCAAGGACCGCGGCGCCGAACCGGACGAGTGCTACCTGATCGCAAATGCCCAGAAGGTCCAGGACGTCGACAACTACGACCTCGAAACCGATCCACCGCCGGATCTGGTCGTCGAAATCGACGTGACCGCCCCCTCGCTGAACCGCCTGCCGGTCTACGCAACGCTCGGCGTGCCGGAGGTCTGGGTCTACGACGGCGAAACGCTGCAGGTCGGCCTGCGCCGCGACAACGACAGCTACGAATCGAGCGAAACGAGCGCGACGTTTCCGACGCTGCCGCTGCGGGAATTCGCGGGCTGGATCGACAAGGGGTACGAGACGCAGAATGAAACGGCTTGGATTCGTGGGTTTCGGGAGTGGGTGCGGGAGAAGGTGAAACCAGGAGTTTAGGCACCGAAGGAGGTCGGCAATGGGAAGTTTGGCCGCCGCGCAATCGCCAGGGAGCGAAGCAGTAACGGCTGTCAACCTTGTCGTCATCCGATCCATCCAGCCTGCTGCATCGGTGGAGTTCTTCAAGATCCTCGGGCTCAAATTCGCCGAGGAGCAACACGGCAGCGGACCGGTGCACTTTGCCGCGGAAGTCGGCGACGTCGTCTTCGAGGTCTATCCGGCGAAGGACCGCGAGGCGGTCGCGGACGTCCGCCTCGGTTTCCGCGTGGCCGACCTCAGCGCAACACTCGCCGCCCTGCGAGCCGCCGGTGCCGCGATAGTCGCCGAACCGAAACTTACCACGTGGGGCCTGCGGGCCGTTGTGGCAGATCCGGATGGGCGTAAGATTGAGTTGACCGAACGCGCCTTCGAGTAGCCCTCTCGAATGCCCCACTTCCAGCTCACCAGCGACTTCCCCACCCGCGCGACCAGCCGCTGTTGGAACAACAATTGCCGCCAGGATATAATTCATCTCCTGACCGGTCGACTTCCATGCAATACCGCCTCTCGTCCGGAATTCCGTCCGTCTTATCCGAGCACACTCCATGTCCCGCATGGCCGTCGAACTCATCCCCGACCTGGAACAAGGCGGATTCACCGCCCACGTGCCCGACATTCCCGCCTATGGCGAGGGGGAGACCGAAGACGAAGCCATCGCCGACCTGAAAGAAGCTCTGCGGGCCTACGTCGACGCGTTCGGCATCGAGGACGCGCAGTCGCGGCTGCAGGCTTCGTCGATTCTACCGACCGTTCAATGGAGCAGGATCGTATGCCGCTGAGTGTGGAGTTGGATGACAACCTCATCGACGAGGCCCGCCGGGTCGGGAGACACAAAACTCCGAAGGCAGCCGTTACGGCGGCCCTGAAGGAGTACGTGAAAAAGCGCAAGCGCCTGCGCATCCTCGAACTGCGCGGCAAGATCGACTACGACCCGGACTACGACTACAAGGCCGCCCGGTCGAGGAAGGCTCTGTGAGCGTACTGCTGGACACATCCGTCTGGTCCGTCTTTCTGCGTCGGCGTCGGAAGAAACTGACCGCCGTGGAAGAGTCCATCCGATGGGAAGTCGGCGAACTGATCAAGACTGACGACGCACTGCTGATTGGCCCTGTTCGGCAGGAGTTGCTCACCGGAATTCGAGACAAGCGGCATTTCGAAAAGCTGCGAGACTACCTGGCCGCTTTCGACGACGAGCCGCTCGTAACCGAAGACTATGAAGCGGCGGCGCGCTGGGCCAACGATTGCCGGCGGGAGGGAGTCAGTGGCTCCGCGATCGATTATCTCATCTGTGCCGTCGCCATCCGCCGAGCTCTGCCCGTCTTTACGACAGACGACGATTTTGCCCGGTATGCGCAGCACATCCCTTTGGTTCTGCATGTTCCAACGAATCCGAAGACGTAGACGTTCGTCGTCCCCTTGAATTCCGAATGTCCCAATTCCAGCTCACCAGCGACTTCCAACCCGCCGGCGACCAGCCGCCGGCGATCGACGCCCTCGTGCGCGGCCTCGAAGAGGGCAAGCGGAACCAGGTGCTGCTGGGCGTGACCGGGTCGGGGAAGACGTTTACGATGGCCAACGTCATCGCCCGCGTGCAGAAGCCGACGCTGGTGCTGTCGCATAACAAGACGCTGGCCGCGCAGTTATACGGGGAGTTTCGCGAGTTCTTCCCGCACAACGCCGTCTCGTATTTCGTCAGCTATTACGACTACTACCAGCCGGAAGCCTACATTCCGCAGCGGGACATCTACATCGAGAAAGACGCCTCGATCAACGAGGAGATCGACCGGCTGCGACTGAAGGCGACCAGTGCGCTCGTCAGCCGGCGAGACGTGATCGTCGTCGCCAGCGTGAGCTGCATCTACGGTCTCGGTTCGCCCAAGGACTATCTGCAGATGATGGTCCCGCTGCAGGTGGGCCGCGAGGTCGACCGCGACGAACTGCTGCGAAAGCTGATCGACATCCAGTACGACCGCAACGACTTCGAACCGAGCCGCGGCAAGTTTCGCGTCCGCGGCGACGTGATCGAAGTCTGGCCGGCCTACGAGGAATTCGCCTACCGCATCGAGCTGTGGGGGGACGAGGTCGAAAGCCTGGCGATCATCAACCCCGTCAGCGGCGAAATCGCCCAGCGGCTGCAGGACGTCTACATCTACCCCGCGAAACACTTCGTGCTGCCGCAGTCGCGGATTGAGAAAGCGCTCGACGAGATTCAATCGGAACTGGACCAGCGGCTCGAAGAATTCCGCAAGCAGGGCAAGCTGCTGGAAGCCCAACGGCTCGCGGCCCGCACGCGATATGACATGGAATTGCTGCGGGAAGCCGGGTTCTGCCCGGGGATCGAGAACTACAGCCGGGCGCTGGCGGGGCGGAAGCAGGGGTCGCCGCCGGACACGCTGATGGACTTCTTCCCGGACGATTTCCTGCTGATCGTCGACGAATCGCACGCCACGGTCCCGCAGGTCCGCGGGATGTTTCACGGCGACCACTCGCGAAAGACGACGCTCGTCGAACACGGCTTCCGGCTGCCGATGGCGATCGACAACCGGCCGCTGAAATTCGAGGAATGGGAGCAACGCCGCAAACTGACGCTGTTCGTCTCCGCGACGCCGGCCGACTGGGAACTGGAGCAATCCGGCGGGGAAATCGTCGAGCAGGTGATCCGGCCGACGGGGCTGATCGACCCGGTGATTCACGTCGTCCCCGCCCGCGGCCAGGTCCCGCACCTGATGAACGAAATCCGCGAACGGGCCGCGAAGAGCGAACGCGTGCTGGTTACGACGCTCACCAAACGGCTGGCGGAAGACCTCTCGGCGTACCTCGTCGACGAGGGCATCCGCTGCAAGTGGCTGCATTCGGAAATGGACGCCATCGAACGGGTCGAAGTGCTGCGCGAGCTGCGCGAGGGGCAGTTCGACGCGCTCGTCGGCGTCAACCTGCTGCGGGAAGGGCTCGACCTGCCGGAAGTCTCGCTGGTCGCCATTCTTGACGCCGACAAGGAAGGCTTTCTGCGCAGCGAATCGTCGCTCGTGCAGACGATGGGCCGCTGCGCCCGGCACGTGAACGCCGAGGTGTTCCTCTACGCGGACCGCGTCACCGACAGCATGCAGCGGGCGATCGAAGAAACGAACCGCCGCCGCGAGCTGCAGTTGAAGTACAACGCCGAGCACGGGATCACGCCGGAAACGATCCGCAAGGCGATCCGCCGCGGCATCGAAGAGGAAATCGCCGCCCGCCGCATCGTGCAGCAGGTCAGCGGGACCGGCAGCGAAACGCAGTACGTCACGCAGGAGTTTCTCAACGCCCTGGAAGCGGAGATGCTGGAAGCGGCCGAACGGCTGGAGTTCGAACGGGCCGCCCAGTTGCGCGACCGGATTGTCGCGCTGAAGGAACAGATGGGGGAAGCGGTGCCCGTGGGGGACGAGAACTCGCCGGGATTCGCCCAGAACGCCCGCCGCCGGGGGAAACGCGGGCGGCAGCGCGGGAAACGGTTTGGGGGGCGGGTGCCGCGGCCGAAGGCGCGGGAGTGAGGCCGTGATTTTGATCCGCCCTTCGTCGGCTGAAAACGGAGGGAGCGGCGACAGCGTGTCTGCATTTGCCGCAATGATGAATCCGATGTAAGCTATGTATTGGGTTGTTTGCTTTGATTGAAGACAAATGCTGAGGGACGAGTCCGTGCCGTCCAAGAGCCTCACCAGACAGAAGTCCGCGACCGGGAATAAGCCGGACCGGGGCGTTGCTCGCAATGGCCGGGTCGACAAGACGCCCCTCGTGCTCGACTTCGATCACTCCGGATTTCGGAAGGACGTCGAATTCGCGCTGAGCCGCGCCGGCAAACTGTCTCCGCTCGCCGCGGACCACGTTCGGGCGGAATTCGTGTTGCGATATCGTTTTCCCGCTGAGTTCGTCGCGTTCATCGACGAAATCGCGATCGAGAACGAGACCGAGCAACTGCGGCGATCGATCGTCTCCCACGGATCGTCCCTGTCCGAGGTGACGCGCGCCGTCGACAAACTGGACCCCAGCGACCAGCGACAGGTGACGTTGATTTTTGTCGAGCCGGCCGAGGAAGAGCCAACAAACTTCCCCACCGTCCTGCCGGAGCATTCCTGAATGCCGTCGAGGACTTACTCGATCCCCATCGAATACGAAGTCAGTCGACGGCACAAGCGGCTGCGATACCGCATCCGCGTTCCCTTCTGGGTCAGGAACAGGAAAGGCGAATTCCGTCCGCTGCCGTGTTACCTGGATACCGGCGCGGGGCATACGTGCATTCCGATGTCGCTGGCGGACGCGCAGAAGATTCCCTACCGGAAAGCGAAGAAGAACCGCGTTGGAGTGAAGACGCCCATCGGCGAATCCTCCGCCGACCACCCACTCTACGCTTCGCCGATCGCCTTCGCGCTGGAGCCGGCGCCCGCGGACGAGTTGCAATTCGACGGCATCGGTTATTTCTCCCCCTACGACATGGGCTACGCGCTGCTGTCCTTCTCCGACGTCCACGAGCATTTCCACATCCGCACGGAACCGCGGCAGGCCGCTCCGTTCGAAGCCCTGGTGCTCGAGCGCCGGAGCCGCGATCTCTCGAATCCCCCGGTGACGACCCGATGAATTCAGAACCCCCACGCGACAACCGCGGCTTCGTCCAGCACTGGCGGCGGGTCGGCCCGCTGCTGGAGGCGATCAAGCGGCGAGAGCTGCGTGAGTTCGACCACGCCGCCAATTTCGAAATCATCGACGCGCTGCTGCAACTCGGGGTCGACCACGGCCAACCGCGCACCACCAGCGGGTTGGTCGAACTGCAACGGCGGCTGCACCGGGGGAAGCAATGAACGGTCTCTACACGGCGGCGTTGGAGGTGCAGGAATTCTGCGAAAGCCGGCAGTGGCGGTTCTGCATTATCGGCGGGCTGGCCGTCGCGCGGTGGGGGCAGCCGCGGGCGACGCAGGACGTAGACGTCAGCCTGCTGACCGGGTTCGGCTCGGAAGCCGGGTACATTGACGCGATCCTCGAACACTTCGCAGCCCGTTTGCCCGATGCGGCTGAGTTTGCATTGCAGAGCCGGGTCGTTCTGGCGAAGGCGACGAACGGCGTTCCGCTCGATATCGCGCTGGCGGCGTTTCCCTACGAAGAGCAGGTGATCGATCGGGCGACGCGATTCGAGTTCGCGCCGGGCGTTGAACTGGTCACGGTTTCCGCCGAAGACTTACTCGTCATGAAATCGTTTTCCGGACGGAATCAAGATTGGAGCGACGCGCAGGGGATCGTCACACGACAGCAGGGGCAACTCGATTGGGAGTACGCGATTCGCGAACTGGAGAACCTCTGCCAGTTAGACGGAAACAATGATCCGCTGGATCGTCTGCGGACGCTGCGCGAGCAGGGCGGCTTGGAAGACCAGAACTCCGGTCGCTGACGCTCCCGGCTCGCCTGCACAATCCGTCATCGGCGCTGGACCGGCTTGCCTCTTCGCGCCGACTGCGGCAGCCGGTCCGACTTCGTCACAATCATCGGCACCCGAATCACCGGATACTTCGCGTGGTCGGTCGCGATCGATATGATCGCCCGGTGTCGTCCCCAGGGGGCGTTGCCGGGGACGGTGACGTGCAGCAGGTGCCGGGGGTGGCCCTCCGCGTCGGTCTGGGTTTTGCCGAGTTCCACCTGCACCCAGTCGAGGTTGCAGCGGACGGCCGTCAGCTTCAGGCCAAGTTTCGGGTAGTCGGAGACGGCCAGCGTGCGCATCACGTCGCCGGTCCCCAGCAGGTAGACCATCAGCGATCGCGGCTCGACCATCACCTGTTTCTCGGGGAGCGTCACGCGGAAGGTAAGCGTGGTTTCGTTCGGTTCGGGGTCAGTGTATTTGACCTGCACGCGGTATTCGTGCGGGCCGGGGGACTGGTTCGGCGTCTCGACCGGCAGGATGATCTCGCCGGTCTCACCCGGTTGGTAGACGCGCTTCTTCAGCCGCGGGGAGAGGCAGCCGCAGCTTGGCTCCAGCTTAAGGATTTCGACCGGAGTCTTGCCGTGGTTGGTGAACCAGAACCGAGCGCCGACGGTCTTCATCGCGGGGACGCGGCCGAGGTCCACCATCAACTGGTGAAACACCAGCCCCGGCCGCTCGGGAGCCGGCTCGACGGCGGCGGCCGCGGAACCGGTCATCCGCTGTCCCAGCGCCCAGCCGAACGGCAACAGGCTAATTGCCAGCAGGAGGAAACGAGCGCCGCCGCAGCACGTGGCCGACGCTGCCAGCGTCGGTTCGGAAGCTGGCAGCTTCCGCCACGTCGGGGCGGCCTGCCGGTCGTCGGTTCGCAGGGATTCCATTCCCGTTCCTTTGCGCGAAAGTGCCGCGAGATCACTTCTGACGGCCGGTTTCTAGCAGAATCGGCGGGGAGGGCAAAGAGATGTTGCGAGAGGTGAGTGGTGCACGACGCACTTTGCAGTCGTTGATTGATCCAACAGCAGGGGAACGCCGATGACGCGGATCAGGCGGATCTGCGCGGATCAGAAAAGCCTTGGCACCACGATTTTGCGGCAGAATGATGTCGTATGCCGTCAGTTGTCAGCGCTCCGCAATCCTGCCCGACAGGTAAGAGCTCACCGCTGACAACTCGCCAAAATCAGTCATCCGAAAAAATCATTCTGCCTCTCTACCTTCTGATCCGCGTAAATCCGCTCGATCCGTTGAATCCGCGTTCCCCCTCGCCTGCGCGCGAAAATCGCAAAGTGCGTCGCGTGCTCATGCTCGCGGTGAACGACGATCCGGTCTTGACCCGCGGCCGCATTTCTGCCAAAACCCCGCACCCCACACTCTCCCCACTCCCGTTTCCACAATCTCTTCGCAGACGACGTCGGTCCCGCCCGCTTGCCGGCCGCGGGGGGCGTCCAGGATGGCGACGATGGTACGAATCGCAGCGGTCGCGGGCGTCGGGTTGGCGCTGGGCCTGTTCGGAATCGGGTGCACCCACCTCATCGAATCGCGGACCGTCAACAAGTTCGCCGAGGCACTCGACAAGAAGAACGTCAGCCTGGCGAAGAGCGAGGCGACCGAGGAATTCAACCGCAAGGCGCTGCGGCACACCCGCGCCCTGGACGATTTCGAGGTGCTGCATCTGCCCGCTGGCAAGGCGTCGGTCGTGAAGGTCGAAGACGAAAGCCCCACCGTCAAGAAAGTCACCGTCGAGGTCGGCAAGAAGAAGCGCAAGCTGCTGTACAAGCTCGTCAAGAACGAAAAATCGGACAAGTGGCTTGTGGATGACATCTACGTCCGCCAGCGGCGGCGCGGCGCGACGGTCACCGAGCCGGTCACCAAGCAGATGGACCTGCTGCTGACCGTCCGCGAGTTTCTCGAAGCGTGGGACGGCGGCGGTCGCGGCCAGATTCTGAACGTTGTCACGCCCGAACTCGGCGGCGAACTTCGCCAACTCCCCGGGCCGGCCCTCAAACAGCTCGCCCGGCAGGTGGTCGGCAAGCCGTCGGCCGACAAGAAGCTGCGGCCCAAGGCCGAGCTGGACGGAGCCGCGGCGATCGTCTCGTTGCCGCGGATCAACGGCAAGATGGTCCTTGCTCTCAAGATGCGCGACGGAAAGTGGAAGGTCGCCGACGTCGCCGTCGAGGCGCGACGGCAGAAGGACCATCTGCCGTCGCTGTTGAAAAAGACGGTCGTCGTACGGACGGCCCATAACTTCCTCGCGGCCTACGCGGCCGGCAACCGGCGGGAACTCGAAAAGCTGAGCACCCGCAAGTTCTACGCCGAGACTCTTTCGAGCTCGGATCTGGCGCTGATGCCGTTGCAGTCGCCCGGCGCCGCCGACGCCGAGTTCGAAGTGACGCTGGAGAAAACGCGGGCGAACTTCCTCGTCAAAGAGCCGAAGCGCTGGGTGCGGATTTCCTTGATACCGCTGGATAAGAAGGCCGACGCCGCGGAAGGCGGAAGGCGGAAGGCGGAAGGCGGAAGGCGGACGAACGCAGCCACGCAGTACCTCGTCGAAGACGTCGCCGTGCACAAGCTGGGGACGAAGCAGGAAGTGCGGCTGTCGTCGTTCTTCACGGGCCGCGCGAAGGCGACGCTGTTCGCCGCGGCGATCGCCCGCCGTGACGTGCCGGTGCTGTCGAAGCTGTCGACGGGGGACTTCCGCCGCCGGGTGTGGGACGACCTCGACCCCGGCATGGAGCGTTCGCTGCCGATGCCGGGGCTGGCCGATTCGCGGCTCTTCGTCGAGTGGGTCGACTTCCACGGGGCGGTCACCGAGCTGCACGGCCGGCAGGGAACGCAAGACGTGACCTACGTGCTCCGCGAACGGCAGGGGCAGGTGCACGTCGACGACGTCCGTGTGTTGAAATACGGCAAGCCGACGTCGCTGAAGGGGTCGCTGGAGCTGGCGATCCCGCTGCGGAAATTCGCCGCCGCGATTCAGAAAGGGGACATCCCCGCCCTGCAGCGGGTCTCGTCGACTGACTTCAACCGGCTGATCTGGAAACAGGCCCGGTCGATGCCTCCTTCCGGCAGATTCGTACCACGCTACCTGGAAGGTGCGATCGCGTCGGTCGTGCGCAGCGGCGACGAGACGATCGTGTCCGTGGGAGACTCGCGGCACGGCGCGAAGGTGAAGCTGCTCGATCAGAACGGGCGGTACGTCGTGGACGACATCGTACTGATCGCCGGCCCGCTTCCCTCGCAGCGGGCGGCCCTCAAACAGCAGTTGCGGACAGAGATGGCGAACTCGCTGACGGTGTTGCCGCACGTCTCGCCGCGGCGGCGGAAGGAGCTGACCGTCATCAAAGGTACGACCAGAGGTACGACGGCCTTCCAAGGCCGTCGTGATGCCGCTGACGGCCTCGGAAAACCGACGTACAGTTCGAATCCCGACGGCCTGCTGGACCTGCCCCTGGCGGCGTCCGGCGAAGTGGCGGAACCGCGGCGGTCTCGATCGCGCGTGCGGCAAGTCTCGGCGCGGATCGACCCGCGGGTGGCCGATCTGCCGAACCAGCGCCCGATCGTGGACGTCGACGTCGATCCCACGGGCGACGCTTTCGCGGCCGATCCGCCGCGGCGAGCGGAGCGCCGATTCTCGCGCGGCGTGATCCGCACGTCGGACACCGACCCGATTCTGCCCCGGCATCAATTGCGGTAGGGTCGACGCCGGATGTAGGACGGATTGCCAATCCGTCCTACCGATTGAGGTGGATTTCACCGCGGCTGCTGACGGAACCGGTCACAATCTGTGATCGGTTCCCACCAGTATGATGTCCTCGCAGGCGGCGCGGTCTGCTGCGTCGTTCATGCGTGGCCTGTTCGTCGAGCCGGCTCATTTCCTGCCGGCAAAGGCGTACAGATGCTTCTCCGTGCGAAGATACAGCGTGTCGTCCGCGATGGCGGGAGTCGCCCCGGTCCGTTCGCCGAGCTTCGCATTGTTCGCCACGACGACCGGCTTCGTGGAGCCGGCCTTGAGCACAGTCACGGCACCGTCCAGGTTCGTGAAGTAGATGTTCCCGTCGGCGGCCACCGGGGAGGCGTAATACTTGCCCCCCGCGGGAAGGCGCTTGCGGTACACTCGGCGGCCGGTCTTTGCATCGTAGGCGGTGACGATCCCGCCGTCTTTGACCATCACGTACTGGCCGCGGTACAGAATCGCCGAGGCGATGTAGGGGAGCCCCCGCGTCTGCTTCCAGAGCATGTGGGACTTTGTGACGTCGCCGGTTCCGCCGGCCTTCAGCGCGAAGGCGCTGTTCTTTCCCTCGGCCATGAACTTGAGGACGACGCCGTACTCATCGCGGGTGATCTTGCCGTCCTTGTTCCCATCGATGCTGTCGAAGAAGCCTTCGAACGCCTTTCCCGCCTCGGCTTTGGACAGGACCCCGTCTTTGTCTTTGTCCAGCATCTTGAGCATGCCGGCGAAACTGGGCATCTGGTTTTCCTTGTCTTCCGGGCCGCCCGGAGAATAACCGGCGAAGTACAGCACGCCGTTGGCGGTGACGGGAGTCGTGCAAGGGCCGGACGGCATGCCGAGGACGGACCACTTCTCGTCGCCGGACTTCACGTCGTAGGCGATCATCCTTCCGTGGCCGGCCGCCACGATCTGCTTCCCGAATTTGGTGTTCCACACGACCGGCGTGCCGTAGGAGACGGGGGATTGCCGCTTCTGTTCCCATTTGAGCGTGCCGGTTGCCGCGTCGACCGTGTAGATTCTCGCACCCTTCAACTGGTCCCGGACGAGTATCACCAGGCCGTCCGCGAAGATCGGCGAGACGCCGCTGCCGAATTCTCCGGGCAGCGACACCGGCGGCAGCTCGAACGTCCACAATTCTTTCCCCGACAGGTCGTAGCAGACCAGGCCGCAGGAACCGAAGTACGAGACGATGCGTTTGCCGTCGGTCGCGGGGGTCGAGGCGGCGGGGCTGCCTTCGATCTTGTGGAACGGCTCGATCTTCGTCGCCGGGGCCGCCGCCCGCCAGGCTTGCTTCCCGCTGGCGCGGCTGTAGGCGATCGTGTACAGCTTCCCTTTGTCGAACGCGGTGATGACGAGCTTGTCGCCGGCGACGATCGGCGAGGAGAGCCCGCCGGGGACGGCGACCTTCCACTTCACGTTGTTCTTCGGGCCGATTTCGACGGGTGGCTTCTGACCGTCCGCGATGCCCGACCCGCCCGGCCCACGAAACTGCGGCCACGCGAGCGGACGGTCGTCGCCCAGGCCAATGGCGTTGAACATCACGACCGCCGCGAACGCAATCACGCTCTTCATGTCGTACTCCTCGGTTGTTGTGAGTAGCGGAAATCGTCTTTCACACGGCGCTGCGCTGCCGGCCGACCGGCAACGGGCAGGCAGCGCCTGCGGAATTGCCCTCGGACTCGATCCCGAACGCATGGTCGAAGAGGGATGAGGGAACAAGAATGAATGATGAATGATGAATGATGAAGGATGAAGGATGAAGGATGAGCCATGCGTGGAGAATTCTAGTCATCCGCAATCCGAAAGTGGCGAGTTTTTGATCTCGGCGACGATGGCTCGCATCAGGCAGCCGCAAGCCGCCAGCTCCGTCCCCCGAACATGCGCCGCGGAAAGAAACCCTCTGCCACACGACGTACGGTTCGACCCGCACCAACCGCAGCGCCATTTCGTGGCCGGTTTCTCCCCGCGGAAAGGCCCTGGCCGGCGTCCCGTTCCGCACGCGCCCGATGTCCCGCTCGTCGACGTCGACGCGGACGTGATACGTGCTGAGATCGCCCAGCGTTCCCGGATGTTGCCCGGCCACGGATAGCGAACCAGAGCGTCCATGACGGCCGTCGGAATCGTCTCGATCTGCCGCCCCATCCGCTGGGCGAATCGCTGGGCGAAGCACCGGGCGAGCATCGGAATGTCCCCCGTGCGCGAGCAGGCGTTTCATCACGACGAGATCGAGCTGCTCGGCGAGGTCGCCAAGCAGATCGCGATCGCCGCGGAAAACGCGCGGGCCTATCGCACACGTGATCCGAAAAGCAGCGCCATCGATCCTCAGGTTTTGCTGACAGAAAGATTGATGACAAAAAGATGACTTTTCACTGGAACGAAGCGGTGCCGAATCACAGATTCGTCACGAGATCGGCCGAATTTCCAGTATTCAACGGATCGGTTGCCAGATCTCCGCCGAACAGGAGAAACTAGTCGTCGCCGTCCTCACCCGTCAGTTCGTCGTCCGATTCATCGTCGAAGAGCTTGGAGAAGAACGAGTCGAGCGCTTCGACGTCGGCCGCCCGGTCCGCGACGTCCCGATCGGGGTCGTTCCAGATCGCCCGCACCGCTCGCAGATCGGCGGCATCGTCGGCGAACGACTCGACTGGGTTTCCGCTGTCGCTGTTCGCGGCGAAGATTCCGCCGAACAACAGGTCGCTTCCCGGCCCGCCGACGAGTTCGTCCACGCCGCCCCCGCCGATGAGGACGTCCAACCCGCCGCCGCCGTTCAGTTGGTCGTCGCCGTCGCGGCCCAGGATGATATCGGTTCCGCCTCCGCCGACGACATTGTCATTTCCGCCGCCGGCGTCGATCAGCGCCGGCAGGTCGATGTTGCCGGCGACGATCATGTGGTCGTCCCCCTCGCAGAGGACTGCGACGATGGAGTTCACGGCCGAGGCGTCGAAGGTGCGTCCTTCGGCTTCTGGAAGGAAACTGCCAAGAACACGGATCAGCCCGTTGCCTTGCTGAATGACCGTAACGTGGTCATCGCCCGACGTGCCGACGATCTGCAGTTCACCGTTCAAGACGCCAACGCCGGTGACGAATGCGGTCGTCGTGAACGCATCGCTGCCGTTGTCGTCGTCGGTCAGCGTGACGGTGACCGTAAAGACCCCGCCGGTGGCGTACGTGTGATCGAGCGACAGCGAACGGTCGCCCAGCGGCAGCACGCGTGTGTCGTTGTTGCCGTCGCCCCAGTCGATGACGGCCGTGTGCACGTCGAGCGTGCCGGGGTCGGTAAAATCGAACGCCAGGGTCACCGGTTCGCCCTCGTCGGCCTTTTCGGCGATCGGCGCCGGGTCGACGAATGAAAGGATCGCAGGGGCCACGTTGTTGACGGTGACAACCAGCGGCAACTCCTGCGTGAGCTGGACCGCGTCGATTTCAAGCTGCCCCGGCCCCGTGGCCGACTGGGGGATCTGTTCCCGGAAGAAGACCCGTACCGTCTGCCCGGCGAAAGCGGACAGATCGACAGAATGCGACTGCCAGTCCGTGTCGCCGGTGGGGTTCTCCGCCTGGGTCCCGGTCGAGAAGGAAAAAACGGTCTGCAGCACGGCGTTCGTGTCCGGATCGCGGATTTCCACGTCGTACAGCCGAGGCAGCGTCGCCGTGGCCCCGAGTGTGAAATTCCACTGCACGCGGTCCATCCAACTCAAGTCGGCCGACGAAGCGCCGGGTTCGATCGCGACGTCCTGGAACAACTGGAATTCCATCGGGCCGCCACCGTCGAAGCCGTTCCAGGCCACGAACGAACCTTCCTGCGGCATCGTCGGCGCGAAGTTGGAACCGCTTCCCTCGCCGGCGCCACTGACGGCCCACGGGCGGAAGGGATTTCCCGTCGTCACGGTCGTCCAACCGGTGAAGTCTCCGCTTTCGAAGCCGCCGTTGGTCAGCAGTTGCTCCGTGACGGCGCCCGCCGTGACCGACCCGCCGAACGCGTCGGCCACCGTGACGATGATGTGGAACTCGTCGGACGGCGTGCCGTTGCCGGGCGAGGGGCCGTCGTCGGCGTAGGTGTGCGATGCGGTGAAGCTGTTTTCTCCGTCTGTCAGATCGATGATGGTGTTTGGGTTGCCGTCCCCCCAGTCGATGACGACCGTGTGCAAGTGGGGCGAGTCGGGGTCGCTGAAGGTACCCGTCAACTCGACCGAGCTGTTTTCGTCGATTATGGCGGAATCGAGAGACACCGTGTCGATCGTCGGCGCGACGTTGATGTTCTGGTTGCCAAAGTCGAAGCCGGTCAGGTCCTCTGCCGGTCCCAGCGTCACGCGGTGCGCGTCGTCGACGACAACCGCGCCTCCCAGGCCGAAGACCGGGAAGTTCACGTCCAGCGCCCGTTGCGGGTTGCCGTCCCGGTCGAACACCCGGATGTCGAAGGTCGTGCTGAAGAAGCCGAGATAGATTTCCCCGCCGAAACCGGTCAGCCCGCCGTCGAAGCTGGGCAGCCCGTGGTCGAAGCTGCCGGTCACCACGCCGGTGGTCGGGTCCAGGAACACGACTTGGTTTGTACTCGTCGCGGCGACCAGTTCGCCGCCGCTTTCGCCGATCCCTCCGAAGAAGAAGTGCCCGGGATTCACGGCGTTGAGGTCCAGCGTGTTCAGGACCGTGTCCGACACCGGATCGAACACGAGGATGTCGTCCAATCCGGTATCGATGACGTAGACGAGCCCGCCCAACGCCGCCACTCCGTCATAGCTGCGGTTGGGAAGCAGCGTCGAATCGAGGATCGTGCCGTCGTCCAGGTCCAGCTCGAACAGTGTGTCGTTGAGGGAATCGAGGTAGTACAGCGTCGTCCCGTCGAACGCCAGGCCGTGCAGGGCCGTGTTGGCATTCACCGGCCCGTCGAACGTGTTCAGCGTCGCCCCGGTCTGCGGGTCGATCTCCCGAATGGCGTCCGGCGAAGCGGCGACATTCGTGGCGAACAGACGCGGTGTCTGCATCAACGGCAACGTCTGCCGGAAGGGGAACGGCACCACCTCGCGCACGATGTAATCGTCCGGCTGCAGATTGGCGAATTCGTAGTGGCCGTCGGCGTCGGTCGTCGTTGACGGTTCCAGCGTGCCGAACACGAGGTTGTCCAGCCGGCCGAAACTCCCTTCACCAGGATTGGTGTAGGCGATGGCATAAGCGATGTCGGCCGCCGGTCGCGCGAGCGTCATCGTTTCGACGCCGCCGCCATTCACCATCTCGGTCAGATAGGTGTCCAGCAGATTGTCGTCGGCATCGTAGATTTCCAGCCGGCCGACCTCCGTCAGCACGGTGTTGCCTCCCGCGAAATCGATGGAGACCTGGCTGGCCGGGGCGTCAAAGTCCATTTTCAGCCGGCGGAACGAATTGAAGAAGGGAATGTTGGCGTGCCCGAACACCTGGGTTCCGGTCGAAGCGAATCCGAAACTGTCGACGGTTGCCGTCACCGGGAAGGGAAGGGGATTGTTGGAACTGTCGAGCACGGAGAGCGTCACGCCGGGAAAGGCGGTGCCGACGTCGGTCCCGGCGGCGAAGTCATCCGGCTCGGCCGCGCCGCCCACGTCCAACAGGCCGTTGTCGTTCAGGTCGAGGTAGATCGTCACCCCTTCCAGCGGCCCTTCGCCGGGATCGCGCATTCCGTCCCCGTCGACGTCTTCGAATTTCGTCCCGCTGATCGACCCCAGGATGTTCTGGTTGCCGAAATTGAGACCGGTCAGGTTCTGCGCCGACTCCAGCGTGACGCGGTGTGCGTCGTCGACCACAACGGCGCCTCCCAGTCCGAAGACCGGGAAGTTGACGTCCAGCGCCCGTTGCGGGTTGCCGTCCCGGTCGAACACCCGAACGCCCAGCGATGAACTGCTGAAGCCGAGATAGATTTCCCCGCCGAAACCGGTCAGCCCGCCGTCGAAGCTGGGCAGCCCGTGGTCGAAGCTGCCGGTCACCACGCCGGTGGTCGGGTCCAGGAACACGACTTG
>Ga0268386_10000865_pt1 | contig 20030 bp, 16 predicted proteins | sample RVTome_15_FD_200260 | JGI IMG/M metagenome (GOLD analysis project Ga0268386, IMG submission 200260) | Soil microbial communities from uranium-contaminated site in the Upper Colorado River Basin, Wyoming, United States - RVT150D86... ...
GGTCGACACCGAATGCGGCCAGGATTCGGCCGCTGCTGATAAGCACCAGGGCGAAAGGCAGGCACATGCCGGCGGCCAAATATAGCCCCTGGCGGGTCTGCACGCCGGCTTCGATGCGCCGCCCCGCACCGTCGAGATGGGCTACGGTGGGCTGCACCGCCATCATCGACCCGATGACCAGCATCAGCATGGCCGACCACAGCGCGCCGCCGGTGCCGAGTCCCGCAAGCGCCAGGTCGCGCTCGGGCAGCCGGCCCGCCATGACGGTGTCGATGAAATTCATGCCGAACACGCCGACTTGCCCGATGATCACGGGCAGGGCAAGCTGCAGGGTGCGATGCGCTTCCGCGAGGTGCTGTCGCGCTGTGGGTATAATGGCCATCTTGACTGTCGGCAGAGGGTCGCGCTTGGCGCAGACGGGGCATTCTACCTGAGAGATCACTCGACATGAGTCTGACGGCATTCGTCACCGGCGCAACCGGGTTCGTGGGTTCCAACCTCGTCCGCGAACTTGACCGCCAAGGCTGGAAAACGACGGCGATCGCCCGCCCCACTTCCTCGCTCGAGGACCTTGCGGGCCTTGACGTGGAAATCCGCATCGGGGACATCGTCGATGCGGACTCCCTGCGCCAGGCCGTTCCCCGCAACGTTGACGCCGTATTTCACGTCGCGGCCAGCACCAACGTCTGGGCCGGCAACAACGACGAGCAGGATCGCATCAACATCGACGGCACCCGCAACATGATCGAAGCGGCGGTCGAGGCCGGCGCGCGCCGTTTCATCCTCACCTCGAGCTTTACCACCTGGGGATTTCAGAGGGGTTTGATAACCGAAAACAGCCCGCGCTCCAGGAACAGCGACTGGATCAATTACGTGCGCACCAAACGGATCGCCGAGGACCTTGTCAAGGCGGCGGTCAAGGCGGGGCGGCTCGACGCGGTCATCCTGAATCCCGCCCACATCCTCGGTCCCGGCGATCGCCACAACTGGTCCCGCATGATTTGCATGGTGGCCCTCGGGACGCTTCCGGCCCTGCCGCCGGGCGGCGGGGCATTTGCGGACGTGCGCGAGGTGGCCAAGGCACATGTCGCGGCGTTCCACCGGGGGGAGACCGCCACGCACTATCTGCTCGGCGGTGATGAATTCAGCTTTGCCGAGGTTATTCAGCTGGTCGGCGAAATTCTGGGTAAGGAAATTCCGCGCAGGCCGACGCCAGCCCTGCTGCTGCGCACCATGGCCCACTTTCATGCGGCCGTCGCGTCGATCACGCGCAGGCCGCCCAGGATCACCCCTGAGTCCGCCGTGATGATCTGCCACCACTCCAGGTGCGATTCAACCCGCGCCAAAACAGTGCTCGGCTACCGCCACACGCCGATTCGCCCGCTGGTGGAGGACACCGTGCGTTGGCTGCGGGGGGCCGGGCTGCTCAAGTGAGCGAGGAACAGGCCAAACCGCATACGCTTTCCAAGTCGCTGACCATCAAGCCGCAGCGCCTGGCGGGTTCGTCCAACTGCCTCAACTGCGGCACGCCCCTTAAGGGCCCCTTCTGCTATTACTGCGGCCAACCCGACAAGCGCCTGCTCCGGTTCTTCCCGGTCTTGATCCGCGAGTTTTTCGAGGATTTCCTGGAACTCGATACGCGATTCAGCCGCACCATGAAGCCGCTGTTATTTCAGCCGGGGCGGTTGACGCGCGACTACCTCGACGGCCGCCGCTTCCGCTACACGCCGCCCATTCGGCTGTTCATTTTCTCCAGCATGCTGTTCTTCATCCTGGCGGCAACCCTGGCCAGCAACGCCATCCAGGTGGGTGACATCCGTTTCGACTCCGATGACGACATCGATGTCGCCGCCCTGAAAGACCGGGACGAACTCTCGGGACTGAGCGAGGAAGACTGGACAGAGGTCGAGGGGGAGATCGAAAAACGGAGAGCGCTTGCCGAGGCCGAACGGATGTGGAAGGACGCTCAGGAGCCGTCGGCGCCGGATGAGCCGGTCGCGCCCGACGACGACGACTTCACGATCAGGTTCAACGACGAGGATTGGGACCGCGAAACCAACCCGCTGATCATCCCGGGCATGCCGGATTCCTTCAACCAATGGATCAACGACGAGATCGAGAAGTCACCCCAAAAGGCCAAGGAGATCGAGGAGAACCCCAACATCATCGTCGACAAGATCTTCGAGTTGTTGCCCGCGACGATGTTCATCATGCTCCCCTTCGTCGCCCTGCTCTTGAAGTTCTGGTACATGTTCGCCAGCAAGTACTACATCGAGCACCTGATCCACGCCCTGCACAACCACGCCTTCCTGTTCGTGGTGCTGACAATCACGCTGCTGAACAACGCGCTGATCAGCTGGCGAGTATCGGAAGGGGGCGGCAACTTCTGGCAGCAACTCGCCTGGCTCAACGTCGCGATCTACCTGTGGATTCCGGTCTACCTGCTGGTGTCCCTCAAGACGGTGTACCGGCAGGGCTGGTTCCTGACGGTCTGCAAGTATTGCGTGATCGGAATCAGCTACATCATCCTGCTGACCTTGATCACCACGGCGGTCGCCCTGCTGGGCTTCCTGTTGCTGTGAGCTGGGCCCGGGCTAGGACCCGGGCGGGAAACGATCCTCGAGGTAGGAATAGACGGCCCGCAGGCCCAGGGCCTCACCGCCTTCGGGCCGCCCGGGACGGCTCGTTTGGTTCCAGGCGAAGGTGTCGATGTGGGCCCAATGATCGTCGTCGGAAACGAAATGCTCGAGGAACAGCGCGGCCGTGATACAACCGCCGTAAGAACTGCTGGCGTTGTTGTTGATATCCGCGACCTTGCTTTCGATCAGCTTGTTGTAGGGATGCCATAGCGGCAGGGTCCACAGGGGATCCTCGCAGTCATCTCCGGCGGCCTGGATGCCGGCCGATAGCGAATCGTCGTTGCTGAACAGCGGCGGCAGGTCGGTGCCCATGGCGATGCGGGCGGCGCCGGTGAGGGTGGCGAAATCGATGATCAGCTCCGGCTCGTGCTCGCTCGCGTAGGCAAGCGCATCGGCCAGGATCACCCGGCCCTCCGCGTCGGTGTTGCCGATTTCGACCGTCAAACCCTTTCGGGTGGGGATCACGTCGCCGGGCCGGTAGGCATTGCCCGACACCGAGTTCTCCACCGCCGGGATCAGCAGCTTGAGGCGAACCGGCAGCCGGTGCTGCATCACCAGTTGAGCCAGCGCCAGCGCATGCGCCGCCCCACCCATGTCCTTCTTCATCAACGCCATGCCGGTGGTGTTCTTGAGGTTGAGCCCGCCGGTATCGAAGCACACGCCCTTGCCGACCAGGGCCACCAGGGGCGCGTCCTTGCTGCCCCAACTGAACCCGACGAGCCGTGGCGCGCGTGACGAGGCCCGCCCGACTGCGTGGACGGCGGGGAAGTTCTTCGTCAGCAGATTGCCGTCGCGCACGGCTTCGAACTTGGCATCGAAGCGCTCGGCGACGAGGCGCACGACATCTTCCAGTTCCTCGGGCCCCATGTCTTCGGGGGGCGTGTTGACCAGGTCGCGGACCAGTAACTGCGCTTCAAGCAAAGACCTGACACGCGCCGAAATGTCGTCGTCGAGCACCAAATCGCGGCGCTCATTGCCGTTGCCCTTCTTGTAGCGATTGAAACTGTAGGTGGCGAGCCCCCAGCCGAGGGCCGCCTGGCTGCGCTGGGAGGCGTCCCACTCGCTGGCCAGCCGGTAGGTGCCGCCGGGAAGCCTGCCGGGCAGATCCGCCATTTGGTAAAGATATCCGTCCTCGGCCATCCCGAACAGGTAGCTGGCGATACTGCCCTCGCCGTCCGCCAGCGGGCAGAGCTGGCCGGGGGCGGCGGTGAATCCGCTGGATTCGACCCAGCGCACCTGTGCGCCGGCGGCGGCCGACTTCCATTTGTCCAGCCCTTGGTTATCGAGTGGGACAAGCGGAATTGCGTGGTTGGTCTCGTGCTTCGCATAAGTCATGTCATGTCGCCGCCGTTATTCGATGCGAGCGTCATAATCACTCCGATCCCGCCGCAGTCGCAAGATCATCTGCCCGCCGGCGAGCAGAACAGCCTCCTGGAACTCGGCGAGGCTGGATACTCGGCTGCGGTTGACGCCCATGATGATGTCCCCGGGCCGCAAGCCCTGTCGGGCCAGTCTGCTGCCTTGCTCGAGTTCCGACAAGAGCACGCCGCGAACCCGGTCGGCGCGCGCCTTGGCCGGCAGATCTTCGAACACTGCACCGGCCAGGCGCCGGTCGATGGAACCACCGTCAAGCTGCTTGAGCGCCTCGACGTCGATCGAAACGCCCTGCGGGCGTTTGTCGCGAATGAACTCCACCTCGGCTCGCTTTCCGATCGGCAGTTGTCCCTCGACGTTGTGGAAGTCCTGCGCGCTTGTAACCGCCAGCTCGGAAATCGCCACGATCACGTCGCCCGGCTCGATGCCGCCGCGTGAGGCAGCGGAATCGGCCACCACCTCGGCCACCACTGCGCCACCGCGGACCTCGACGCCCAGCGCCCCAGCGAGCTCATCGGTGAGATCCTGGACGAACAAACCCAGCGTGCCGCGCCGCACCTCGCCAAACTGCGCGAGCTGCTCCATCACGTAACGCGCCATCGACGACGGGATGGCGAAGCCGATGCCGACATTGCCGCCACTGGGTGTGAAGATGGCGCTGTTGATGCCGATGAGCTCGCCACGCAGGTTGATCAGCGCCCCGCCGGAATTGCCCGGGTTGATCGAGGCGTCGGTCTGGATGAAGTTCTGGAACTCCAGGCCGCGAAAGCCGGTGCGACCCAGCGCGCTGACGATCCCCGACGTGACCGTCTGGCCGAGCCCGAAGGGATTGCCGACGGCAACTACGAAATCGCCCACCCGAAGTTCATTCGAATCCGCCAGCCGCAACGCCTGCAGCGTGTCGGCTTCGATTCGAATCATGGCAAGGTCGGTGTCCGGATCGGTGCCGATCACTTCGGCCGAGAAGCTGCGGCCGTCGTGCAGGGTGACCGAAATGTCGGTGGAACCGTCGATCACGTGGTTGTTGGTGAGGATGTAGCCCCGCTCCGCGTCGACGATCACGCCCGAGCCCAGGCTGCGCGAAATGCGTTCCCGGGCGCGCTCCGGGACGTTGAAGAAGTGGCGGAAGACGGGGTCGTCGAGCAGCGGGCTGCGCACCTGCACGCGGGTCTCGGTGAATACATTGACCACCGACGGTGTCACCTGCTCCAGCACCGGCGCCAGCGAGGGCAGCGGCTCGCCATCGACTGCGGCCGGAAGGGCTGCCAAGGCGAGGTTTTGAATGAAGAGAGCCGCGACCATGGCAGCGAGAGTCAGCGTCCGTGAATTAGATTTCGAAGTCGATTTGGGCAATCTTTCCTCCTCGTTTCGGAAGCCGCATCGCGCCCGATCCGGCGACATGCGGGCTCTGACAGGGCCATGGGTCAAAGGTTCTGCTATCCTCCGCAGGTTCGCTCACGCCAGGAGCATGCCGCGTGCAGAGTCTGATTCCTATTCTCCTGTCCGCCATCGCCATTGCCACGGTGCTCAACGTGGTGCTCAAGCGCGTCAACATGCCGACCATCATCGGCTACATCATCACCGGCGCGATCGTCGGCAATGCTTTCGACATTCACCTCCACGGCAACCCGGAACTGGAAACCATCGCCGAGTTCGGCGTGGTGTTCCTGATGTTTACCATCGGGCTCGAGTTCTCTTTTAGCCACCTCAAGGAAATGCGCCGGGAAGTGTTCCTGTTCGGCTCGCTGCAGGTGGTCGTCACCGCGGCCGTGCTCGCCCTTGCCTGCCACTTCCTACTTGGCGTCGACCTCCGCAGCGCCACCATCGTCGGAGCCGCGCTGGCGCTGTCGTCCACCGCGATCGTTCTGAAGATTCTCACCGAAACCGGGCAGATCAAGAGCGGCTTCGGGCGCAACGCCCTCGGTATCATGATTTTTCAGGATATTGCCGTCATCCCGATCCTGCTGATGATCACGCTGTTCACGCAGCAGGACAGGAGCCTCGGCGAGCTGCTCCTGACGACCGCTATCAACGCGGTCGCAGCGCTTGCAATCCTGATCGTCGTGGGCCGTTACGTGCTCGGTCACGTATTTCGCATCGTGTCGGCGGCAAAGTCGAAGGAAATCTACATGGGCTCGGTGCTGCTCACCGTGATCGGCGCCTCGTTCATTGCCCACGAATTCGGCTTTTCCTACTCCCTGGGCGCGTTCATCGCCGGCATGATGATCGCCGACACGATTTACAAGTACCAGGTCGAGGCCGACCTGATCCCATTCCGGGACCTGTTGCTCGGGGTGTTTTTCGTCACCGTCGGCCTGCAGATCGAACTCCGGGTAGTGGCCGCCCAGCTGTTCACCATCTTCGGAGTCACCGTTGCCCTGATGCTGACGAAGGCCGTCCTCGTGTTCGCTCTGCTGTGTTTCAAGGACGACCGGCGCACTGCCATGAAGACGGCCGTGAGCCTGTCGCAGGTGGGCGAGTTTTCTCTCGTGGTCTTCTCGCTGGTGTTGGCTCACCGCATGCTCGAGCCGACCTGGGTGCAGATCACCCTGGCGGCCATCGTGGTGTCGATGATCGTGACGCCGGTGCTGATGAAACACCTCGAACGCATCACCGATCTTGTCTTTCGGCGCCGCATCGAGGAAGAGGCCCAGGATCAGGCAAGCTCCATCAGCGGCCACGTCATCCTGTGCGGCTACGGCGCCTTCGGACGCGCGGTGTCGGAGCGCCTCGATGAGTCCGGTGACAACCACGTCATCCTGACGGACAATACCGAGGATTACGTCGACGCCAAGGAGGACGGCAAGACCGTGGTCTACGGCGATCCCGCCGACCCGGTGCTGCTGGAACGCGTGCGTATCAAGGACGCGCTCAGTACCATCGTGGCACTCGACGACTTCGAGCACGTCAAGCGGACCTGCGCGGCGATTACCCTGATCGATCCTTCGCTGCGCCTCATCGCCAAGGTGCCCACCGAGGAGGACAGGGCTGCGCTGGCCGATTTCAATAACGAACTGGTACTGGACGACAACAGCCATACCGCGGCGCTGCTGGTCCAGCAGATTGACCGCTCGCGCATGCTGGCGGCGCACACGTCCAGCCTCCGCTACCTGGACGACTATTCCCTCGACGACCCGGCGGGGGCCATCATCAAGGTGGAGCGCGAACAGGTCCGCCTGCTGGAGGTGATGTCGCGCTCCTTCGACGCCCTGCGCGAGGAGAAGAGCCTGCTCAAGGTCAAAGCGCTGCACGATTCCTTCATGGTACTGAGCGAGATCATCAGCAAGGCGATCCAGGACATCATGAGCAACGCCAAGCTGTCGGTGAGCGAATACGAGCGCATCAACACCCTGATGGACAATCAGCACCAGCTCGAATCGATCAACCACCTGTTGGAGAAGCTGGGCAAGGAATTGATCACTCTGAGCAGGAACGACAAGACCAGCGACCTCGCCGCCATGGCGGTGGAGGGGCTGGATACGATCCTGCTGACCCTGCAGGATCTCGCGGGCGATTACGAGGACGAGGAGATGCGCATCCTCGAGCACATGACCGGGCGCGAAGGCGAGGGCCTCACCAGGATCCGCCAGAACTACCTCGGCTCCGAAATCGGGCTCGATCCTGACGCGAAGGCCACGCTGCTGTCCTCGACCAATCACATGGACCAGTTGAAGTCGCTGTTCGGACTGGTCGGACAGAACTACCGCAAGCTGGCGGGCGCGACATGAGCCAACGGGCCCGCAGCACACTGGTGGCGGCGCTGGCTTTCCTGCTGGCCTCCGCCGCCGGCGCGGACGTTTCCGACGATCATATCGTCGTGGGCATGTCGGCCGCCTTCAGCGGGCACTCCCGGGCGCTGGGAATCGAGCTCTATCGGGGCTCCCATGCCTACCTGGAGGAAATCAACGCGCAGGGTGGCGTCCACGGGCGGAGAATCGTGCTTAAGGCCTACGACGACGGTTACGACCCTCCGAGCGCCATCGCCAATACGATCCGGCTGATCGAGGACGACGATGTATTCCTGCTCTTCAACTACGTGGGCACGCCAACCGTCACACGCATACTGCCCCTGCTGCGTCAGTTCCGCAGCAAGAACGTCTTCCTGTTCTTTCCGTTCACCGGCGCCGAACCCCACCGGCAGCCCCCGTACTCGGACTACGTGTTCAACCTTCGCGCTTCTTACTTCAATGAGACCGAGGGCCTGGTCAGCCATTTCATTGGAATCGGCAGACCGGACATCGCCGTGTTCTACCAGGCCGACGCCTACGGGCGAAGCGGCTGGGAGGGGGTGCGCAACGCGCTGGAGCGGCATGGTCTGACCATCCACGCTGAGGCCAGCTACCGCCGCGGCACGGGATTTTCCAGCAGCTTCGCTCGCCAGGTCGAAATTCTCAGGGCCTCCGAGCCCGACGCCATCGTCTCCGTGTGCTCCTACGAGGCCTGTGCCGGCTTGATCCGTGATGCGCGCGCCGCGGGTTGGGACGTCCCCATCGCCAATCTGTCGTTCGTGGCCAGCGAGGCGATGGCGGCGCTGCTGACCGGCAGCGCCCCGGACGACGCCGAGCACAATATCGCGAACCTCATCAATTCCCAGGTGGTGCCCTCCTACGAGGATCTCTCGCTGCCCGCCGTCAGGGAGTACCGCGAGCTGATGGATCGTTATGGTGACGGCATCCCGGGGGTGGCCGCCAGGACCGACTACCAGCCGCTTTCCTACAGCTTCGTCAGCTTCGAAGGCTACCTCAACGCGAAATTGCTGGTCGAATTCCTGCGCCGCCTCGGACCGGAGCCGTCCAGGGAGCGTATACGCAACTCTGTCGAGGCCATGCGCAACATCGACCTCGGCATCGACAGCCAGGTCTCCTTCGGCCCCTACCGCCACCAGGCCTCGGATGCCGTGTATTACACGACGCTGCAGGACGGGGTCTTCGTGCCGTTGAGCGACTGGAATCGGTGGAGGCCTCAGCAGCCATGAGAGAGCCATGAGGCAGCCATGAGGCATCCATGAGGCTGTTCACCAAGACACTGATCCTGATCGTGATCCTGTTCGCCGTGATCGCGGCCGCCATATCGATACTGTCGGCGCGAAACCTTCACAACGCCCTGACCACCGAATACGAAAGCAAGGCCCAGGCCATCGCCCAGGGCATCGCGGATTCGAGCACGGAGATCCTGCTCAACCGCAACCTGGCGACCATGCAGGCCATCATCGACCAGTTCATCGAGATCCGGGGCGTTGCCTACGTGTTCGTGTCCGACGTCAACAGTGAGATCGTCGCCCACACCTTCGTCCCGGCGGTGCCGGAAGAGATGAAGGGCCTCGTGGCGCCCTACCAGCGGCGCGGCGTCATTTCGGGGCTGGAAACTTCGCGCGTAGAGGTCGACGGGCTCGGATCGTTCATCCACGTGGCGGCACCCATCCTGGCCGGCGTCGCAGGCTTCGTCCACGTGGGCATGGACCTCGGCTACATCGAGGAGCAGATCTGGTCGGTGGTGATCAAGCAGCAATTGCTGATGCTGGTGATATTCGTCGTCGTCGTCGGCATCGCCTACTTGGCCGTCAACCGCATTGTCCAGCCCATCACGCGGCTCGCCGCTTACACGCAGACCCTGGCCGAGCACGATTTCTCGGCCGGCCTGGACATTCCGAAGGAAATCCAGCGCATCGAGGAGAAAAACACCGGCGAGATCGGCGAGCTGGCAGCTTCGTTCATCGCGATGGAGACAATTCTCCAGCAGTACCTCAAGGACCTGGAGGAAACCACGGCCGCCAAGCAACGGATCGAGAGCGAGTTGAACATCGCGCACGACATCCAGATGAGCATGATCCCGAAGACCTTCCCGCCTTTCCCGGAGCGGCGGGAGTTCGACCTGTACGCCAAGCTCATCTCGGCGCGCGAGGTAGGCGGTGATTTCTACGATTTTTATTTCATTGACGAACGGCACCTGTGCTTCGCGATCGGCGACGTTTCAGGCAAGGGCGTCCCCGCCTCCCTGTTTATGGCCCTTACCAAGACCCTGTTCCGCGCGACGGGTGGCAAGCTCAATCCCACGGCCCGCGAAATCCTCACGCACCTGAATAACGAGATCAGCCGCGACAACGCATCCTGCATGTTCGTGACGTTGTTCTGCGGTGTACTCGACACCCAGACGGGCGAAGTCGAATACACCAATGCCGGGCACAACCCGCCCTACCTGATCGTCAGCGGAAACGTTTCGATGCTCGAAAGGACCGGCGACATCGCCCTGGGCGTGATGGAGGGCCTGCGGTACAGGGCGGGCCGCTGCCGCCTGCAAGCCGGTGACGTGATGGTGCTCTACACCGACGGCATCACCGAGGCCATGAACGCGCACAACGATTTCTACACCGATCAGCGGCTGGGTGAGCAACTATCCGCTTCGCAGGGAGAAGCGAGCCGCGGCGTCATCCGCAGGATTCTCGAGGATGTGCGGGCGTTTGCCGGAGACACCCCGCAGAGCGACGACATGACCATGCTGGTGCTCCGATACAGGGGCCCGGAGGCCGAGCAGGTGCCGACCTTGGCGGTTCGACTCAAGAACCAGAATACCGAGCTCCAGCGCTTCAACCAGTTGATGACGGAATTCGGCGAAGAACATGGGGTTCCGGAGGAAACGCGCTTCCGGGTGCGCCTTGCGCTCGACGAAGTGCTCGTGAACGTGGTGCGATATGCCTACGACGACGAGGAAGACCACGATATTCGGGTGGTCGCCACCTGGGACGGCGAGTGGCTTGTCATCGAGGTGCAGGATGACGGCAAGCCGTTCAACCCGCTTGAGACCTCGCAGCCCGACATCGGCGAGTCACTGGAGGAACGCAAGGTCGGCGGGCTCGGCATCCACCTGGTGCGCAATATGATGGACGAGCTGTCGTATCGCCGCGAGCTGGACAGCAACATCCTGACGCTGAAGACCACGCAGCGGCAGAAATAATGGACCTTCAAAACCATTTCACAACCTGATTCAATTCAGAGAGAATGAAAACATGGAAATTACCTTCGATGACGCCGGAGACGTCAAAATCGTCCGTTTCGAGGGCATGATCGACACGGTGACGGCCGCCGAGGTCGAGGCCGCCCTGATGCAGCTTCTCTCGGAGGGCGTGAGCAAGATGCTGCTCAACTTCGAGCGGCTTTCCTACATCAACAGCATCGGGCTGCGCGTCATCCTGGTGGTGGCCAAGCAGCTCAGACGCAATGAAGGGAAACTGCGGATCTGCAGCCTCAATGAACCGGTGCGCGAGGTCTTCGACATTACCGGTTTCTCTACCATCCTGACTGTCGAGGAGTCAGAGCCCGCCGCGCTCGAAGGGTTTTAGGAATCACAGCGCCTCTATCCCCTACGACTCCACCCAGTTCTTCGAGACCCGTGGCGTAACCGTCACGATCGCGTCCGGAATCAGCTCGATGATATTTTCCTGGATCGCACGGCAGCGGCGGTCGACCTCGTAGAGCGGCATATCGGCGTCGAACTCGAGGTTCATGTCCACGAAGGCATGACCCCCCGAGCGCCGTGAGCGCACCGCATCGAACTGGTCGAAGTCATCGAAATAACGCGCCACGACTTTCAGCAGCATCAACTGGTCCCTCTCAGGTAACGCCCGATCCATCAGGTCCGGCAGGCTTTCCCGCAGCAACTGCGTGGCAATGACCGCCATGTAGACCGCCGCAAACAGCGCACCCGCGGCGTCGAGGAGGGTGGCGGCTTTCGGGTCGGGCAGCCATGTCGCCGCGACCAGCACGGCGACGACGATTGCCGATGCGACGGTCTTTACGAGGCGCGAGCGGATCTGGGAGTCGAGTATCAGCGAGCTTTCGTTCTGGTTGGAACGAATGAAATCGCCGGTGCAAAACAGGTTCACCCCGAGGTTCACGCTGGCCACGATCACCGCGAATATCATGGCCGGCGTCGGCAGGATCGTCGGCTGTGACAGCCGGTCGAGTGCACTGCCAAGCGTGTAGACCGCTGAAAAGTAGAGCCCCCCGGAAATCAGGATGGTGATGACGCGCTCGATCTTGCCGATTCCGTACTCGAACTCGGCGAATTTGCCCCGATGCGAGCGCCACATCGTGATGAAAGTGATGATCTCGATGCTGTACAGCAGCGTGCCGCGCAACAATTCCGCCATCACCGTCAGGGAGGCCGAGGTGATCGCCGCGACAGTGATTCCCACCAACATGACGAAGTCCAGGCTGATCGCGGTCAGCAGCGATCGCTCCTGCCGGCGCTGTGCCTCGCTCATCCCTTGGCCGCCGACGAAGCGGGTGGGCGGGATGTTTTCGCCGCTCATCCCTCAGGTCTCCGCCCCGGCACTGGACCGCGTCACCTGAAAATTGGAAGGATCAGAAGTTCGAACAGGTTCAGGTCTTCGAACTCGGCGTAGGCGGTCCGCCCGATGCCGCAGGACGCCGGCGGCTTTTCGGAGAGATCCGACGGCTCCAGCCGGGCCAGCACCCGCCCCTTTCTCGCGCCCCTGTTTTCAACCTCTGCGGCGAGTGCCGATGAATCGCTGTTGAGCGCCGCCGAACCGCGCACGAGCATCACCTTGGCGGGGCGGTATGCGAACGAACCGAAAAGGCGAACCCGGACGTCCGAACCGGGCTCGATCAGCTCCAAGGTGGCGTCGTCGACCGCGATGTCCACCATCAGCCGTTCGCAATCGACGAAGGTGAGCAGCGTGCCCCCCTCGGTAGCCCAGGTTCCGGGCGTCGCGTGGACCTCCCAGACCTTCTTCCCCGCAGGCAACCGCAAGTCGGCCGCGGCCTGCCTGTCGAACGCCGCGCGCGCCGCCGTGGTCTCGGCGATCGTCGCCTGCAGATTGGCTTCGCTGCGCTGCGTCTCCAGCTGCAGCCTCATGAGTTCGACATCCAGGTCCTGGGCCGCCTGCCGCGTCAGCAGCACGCCCTCCGGTATGTCCACCTGGAAAACGCCCTGGTCGATTTCCTCGAGGCGCCCGGTCAGGCGGATGCGTTCCAGCTCATTCGCCGAACGGTCGGCAAGTGCGCGCTCATAGGCGGCTTCCGCCGCTTCCACGTCCGATATGGACAGCAGCTCGCTTTCGTACAAGCGGCGGATGCGCTCGCGGTTTCCTTGCGCCTCCGTCAGTGCCGACGCACTCGCCTGGGTCCGGTCGGTGACGATCTGGAGCTGGCTGACCAGGTCCTGCTCCGCCGAACTGACGTTGCTCAAGTATTCCCGGTTGCGCGTGTCAGCGAGGTTGCGCAGGGCCTGCAACTGCAATTGCAACTGCTCGACTTCCTCCTGCGCCCGATCCTGCAGGACCTCGAGACGGGCTACCCGGCTGCCGTCGACCTTGTCATTGTGAATTGACACCAGCGTCATGCCGTCGGCCGTCACCGCGCCCGCCTCGGCGGCGACTTCCCGGATATGGCCGGAAATCGGCGTCTTCATCGAGAACAGGTAGGCGGTGGTGACGGCGTTGCGCACGACCAGGCTGCGCGCGTGCGGCACCACGAACAGGATCGGCAAGACGATCACCGCGGCGACGGTCCATCGCCAGGCGCGGCGGTTCCCAACCAGCTTTCTCAGCCGCTCGACCGGGCTTCCCACCTAGTGCCTCATTATGAGGTCGACACAAACGCCGCCGAAGTGGCAAGTAGCAGGATTCAAAAGCGGCCTCCCCCGATGATCCACGCCTATCACGGCTTCGGTGCCATTGTTCCATGCGCGCTCGAATTTTGCTATTGCCGGCCGGCAGACCTCGGCGCGGCTTGGGCCGTGACTTGTGTTTTCCGGCAATACGGGATATATAGCCACCAGTTCGCAACAAAAGCACAATATGTTGTGGTCTTATCTTGAGACGCTGCGGCGCCCTGCAGATCGTTGTATTCCGGGGGACGCCGTTGCAGAATGATTCCAATGGATCTTCAGCAACAGGTACTGAGAACCGATGTCTCGGGAATGCCGCTCGAATGGATCGGCTACCAGGAAGCCGTGCGCCTGATTTCTCTCGACCAGGTCAGCTATTCCCTCGGCCGCAGGGTGTATTCGGTGCATGGCGGGATCAACGCGATTTCCGGTCGCCAAAGCGTGATCGACGTCAATGCCATCATCGCCACCACCGGCCAGCACCCGCACGAGCACCTGTTTTCCGAGCACTACACGCCGCCGCTCAGCAACAAGGCCTTGTTCCGGCGCGACCAGTTCCTGTGCCTGTACTGCGGCTCGCAATTCCCCAATTTCATGCTGTCGCGCGATCACGTGAAGCCGCTGAGCCAGGGCGGCCGCGACAACTGGGTCAACTGCGTGACGGCCTGCAAGCGCTGCAACAACTATAAGGCCGGCCGCACACCCGAGCAGGCCGGCCTGGAACTGCTGGCGATTCCCTTCAAGCCCACGCACGCCGAGTACGTCTACCTTCAGGGCCGCAAGATCCTGGCCGACCAGATGGAATTCCTGCTCGCCCACTTCCCGCGCAACAGCCTGCTGCGCCAGCGCGTCGCCAACGGCGAAAAGCTCCTGACCTGAAAGGCCGGGGCTTTCACGCCATCCCGAATGCCCATCGCGGCGAGGGCGCCGCTCCTACAAGCACATCCGAACGCTGCGAAGAGCTTGTAGGAGCGGCGCCCTCGCCGCGACCGTCGCGGCTGAAGCCGCTCCTTCACTGTGAGCGGGATGAGGCATCCTGCCTCACCCGCATCTCGCCGTCGAAAAGCGCGGTTGCGGTTTTCAACGGCTCGCGGGCTCCGCCCGTTGGCACATCCATGTGCCAATCGTCCTTTAAGCGTTGCAATGGGCTTGTAGGAGCGGGATGCAAGTGGGCCAGGATGGCCCATCTTGCTCATTTATTTATGCACCGATCGTGGCAGAATGGGCAGGCATGAGTTTGCCCCCCGTTTATCTCGTCGACGCCAGCGTCTACATTTTCCGCGCCTGGTTCTCGCTGCCGGACGAGTTCCTGAACAAAGCCGGAGAACCGACCAACGCCGTGTACGGCTTCGCCGGCTTCCTGTGCAGTTTGCTGGAGCAGACCGGCGCGCAGCACGTCGGCATCGCCTTCGATGAATCGCTGACCACCAGTTTCCGCACCGAGATCTTCCCGCAATACAAGGCCAACCGCGAACCCGCCCCCGTAGAACTCAAGCGCCAGTTCGGCTGGGCCCGCGCGGTGGCCGAAGCCATGGGTCTCAAGTGCTATGCCGATCCGAATTATGAGGCGGACGACATCATCGGCACCCTGAGCGAGCACTGGCGCGCGGAGGGCCATCCAGTGATCGTCGTCACCAGCGACAAGGACCTCGCGCAACTGGTACGTGACGGGGATTACTGGTGGGATTTTTCGCGCAACCAGAAACTGAATGCCAAGGGGATCGAGAACAAATTCGGGGTGACGCCCGAACAGATCGCCGACTTCCTCGCCCTGGTCGGGGACTCGGTGGACAACATCCCGGGCATCCCGGGCGTGGGGCCGAAATCAGCGACGGCCCTGCTGGCCCACTTTGGCAGCCTCGATGCGATCTACGAGCGACTGGCCGAGGTCGAGCACCTCAGAATCCGCGGCGCCAAGTCACTCATGAACAAGCTGCTCGAGCACCGCGCGGCGGCCGAGTTTGCCAGGTTGCTGACGGTAATCAATACGCGAGTGCCCTGTGCCCTGGAGGCGCCCGAAATACTGCGCGCGGCTGTCGATGAAACCCGCCTCCACGAACTCTTCGATAAGCTGGCGTTCGGCCCGATGCTGCGCCAGCGCGCGTTACGGGCCTAGTCGCGGCGAGGCGCCGCTCCTACAAGTACTTTGCAGCGCCGCGATGGGCTTGTAGGAGCGGCGCCTCGCCGCGACTATGGGTTATTACGAACCTTGCTTAGGGTTTCTTCCTCGAACTTGCGCATATCCGGGGCGACGATGGTGGCGCCGGCATTGAGCGCAGTTCGCAACACCGTGACCTCTTTCGGCGGGGCGCCGGGTTCGGGCAGGGCCGCGTCGGCAAAGTAGTACACCGAATCGCCGCGGATGGTGCCACGCGAGGGCCTGTCGAACCACTGCAGCGCGATCGCCATGGGCCGCACTTCCTGGACCTTGCCGCCGGTGGAATCGAGCACCAGGGACATCAAGCGCTGCGGCTGAATGCCGGACTGCACGATGATCAATTCGCTGCCCACGTGAAACAAGCCCTCGATGCCGCCAAGATTGAGCGTATCCGGGCCTTCCAGCATCACCGCGGCCTCGTTCTCGGGGTCGATCACGAGGATTCCCTTGTCGGCGTCTGCGAGATAAATTCGCTTCCCGTCGGCGGAGATCGCGATATCGCGAAAGCCGCTCAGCGTCTGGTCGGCGACAAACGGCGCGATCCCGTCCGAGCCCGCTTTCTTGATGTAGAGCACGGCATTCTCGCGATCGCCGACATAAACATCGCCGTCGGTATCGAGGGCGATGGCGCCGAGCACATGGGGCTCGCCGTCCCTATCAACGAGGTAGCGGCCGACGGCTTCCAGGCTGTCGAGCTCGAATTCGAAAAGCCCGCTGTGGCCGGCGTTGGCGTCGGAATAACCCGAGAATAGCGGAATTGCGGCGCTCGAAAGCCACAGGCGGTTGTTGGCCTCGTCGACCTCGATGTCCATGATCGACCAAAGGCCATTGCCGACGTCGGCCGCCAGCAACTCCTTGGCCTTGCCGTTCTCGTTTATGGCCAGCACGGCGCCCTCACGCGCGGTGCCCACCAGGAACCGCTCGCGGCTTTCGTCCCAGGCGATCGCGCTCGGCAGGGCGTGGTCGGGCTCGATCTCAAAGGCGGGCTCGGCTTCGCCGGCCGGTTCCCCGGAGCGTATCAGAAGATCTTTCAGGTAGTCGTAAACCTCGGTGCCGTGGAGGTTGATCGTTTCCTCGAGCTGGTCGAAGTCGTAGCTGAGTCCCTGCTGCTGCATCTGCAGCATGTAGTGGTAGGCAGAGGTCGGCTTGTCCATCATCGCATAAGCGCGGACCATGTTGACCATGTGCCGCGGCGCGTAGGGCTGCTGGCGGCGCAGCAGGATGGTGGACTGCAGCAAGCGCAAACCGTTGTCGTCCGCGATCGCCTGCTTGGCCACTTCCTCCAGGCCCGCGACGTCGTCGGGGAAGCGGCTCGAAGTCCGGCGCGGTTTTTCAGACTCCGCGCCCGCTTCGGGCTCCTGAGCCTGCACGGACATCAGGCAGGTGATTGCAAATCCGGCAGCAGCAATGGGGAGGAGTATCGATTTCATTTCGGATCCTGGCGGGCCGGTTTCGGCCACGCTTCTTGTGTCTGTTTTGGAGTGCACATTGGAGGGTTATTGCCCATATTGGTTCAAATCGCGCCGAATGCAACGCTACAATCGGTGCCATGAATAAGCAGCGACGAGACGACTCCGATCTGAAGGTGCATGCCAGCGGGCGCTTTCTTCGCCTGCTGGAACGGGACAACTGGGAATACGCCAGCAGGGCCAATGCAAAGGGCGTCGTAGTGCTGCTTCCGGTAAGCGACGACGGCTGCCTGCTGCTGGTCGAGCAGTACCGCACCCCGGTGCAGGCACGCGTCATCGAGCTGCCTGCCGGGCTGGTCGGCGACCAGGATGACAGCGAGGAATCCCTCGTGACGGCGGCCAAACGGGAGTTGCTCGAGGAGACCGGTTACGAGGCGGGGACCTGGTCGGTTCTTATGGAATGCCCCAGTTCCCCGGGCATGAGCGACGAGATCATCACCTTCCTGCAGGCCACAGACCTGCGAAAGATTGGCCCCGGGGGCGGCGATCCCAGCGAGGACATTCAGCTTCACTGCGTCCCGCTTGGCGAAGTGGACGGCTGGCTCAGGGATCGGGTCGGCGCCGGGATGCTGGTCGACCCGAAGATCTACTCGGCGCTTTACTGGTTGAAGTTCCCGGAGGCGGCACCATGCTGGAGGAAACAATCATGAAGATCGCCAAAGCCCTGCCCCGGTTAAGGTGGATCGCCCGCCCCTGCCTCGTCAGCCTTTTCCTGCTCGGAGTACTTTCAATGAACAGCAACCACAGCCGGGCCAGTGACACGCCGATCGCGATCGTGGTGCACGGCGGCGCCGGCACCATCCGGCGCGAGGAGCTCGACGCGGAACGGGAAACCGCCATCCGCTCGGCACTCGAGGAGGCCGCGCGCAGGGGCCGGGCCGTCCTGGAGGAAGGCGGAAGCAGCCTCGATGGGGTCATCGCAGCCGTGGTGGTGCTGGAAGACTCGCCGCATTTCAACGCCGGTCGCGGCGCGGTGTACAACGCCATCGGCGGCCACGAACTCGACGCGTCCCTCATGGAAGGCGAGTTTCGCCGCGCCGGCGCCGTGGCGGCCGTGCGTGGCGTGCGCAACCCCATCCTCCTGGCGCACAAGGTCATGACCGATTCGCCCCACGTCATGCTCATCGGCGAGGGCGCCGAGCAATTCGGGCAGATCCACGGGATCACCTTCGAAGACGATTCCTGGTTTGACACCGAGTTCCGGCGCCAACAGTGGGAGCGGGTTCGCGAGAAGGACCCCATGGCGCATGCCGTGTCGGAGTCCACCGACCACTGGCTATCGACGGTCGGCGCGGTGGCGCTGGACCGCCACGGCAACCTCGCTGCGGCGACTTCAACCGGCGGGACCATCAACAAGCGCTGGGGGCGGGTCGGGGACTCCCCCATCATCGGCGCCGGCACGTTTGCCGACAACCGCTCCTGCGCGGTCAGCGCCACCGGCGATGGGGAATATTTCATCCGCGCGGCAGTGGCCAAAGACATCTGCGCGCGGGTGCAATACCAGGGCAAGTCGCTCGCCGAAGCCGCGCGTGATCTGATCCACGGCGAGCTCGTCGACATGGGCGGCGAAGGCGGCGTGATCGCTATCGACCCCGCGGGCAACATCGTCATGGACTTCAACACTGAAGGCATGTACCGCGCCGCCATCGGCGCGGACGGTTCGATCGAGGTCCTGATTCACCGCGAAGATTGACGGACGTAATACCCCGACAGGTTTTGCCACAGCCGCAGCGTGGCGTTGGCCCGGTTGAGCGTGTAAACGTGCAGGCCCGGCGCGCCGTGGTCCAGCAGGCGCTCACACAGCGCGGTGACGACCTCCAGTCCGAATTCACGGATCGAAGCGCCGTCCTCGCCGTAACTCTCCAGCCTGCGGCGGATCCATTGGGGTATCTCCGCCCCGCACATGCCCGAGAAGCGCGCGAGCTGGGCGTAGTTGGTGATCGGCATAATGCCGGGCGTGATGGGAATGTCGATTCCCATGCCTGCCACTTCGTCGAGAAAACGGAAATAGCTGTCGGCGTTGAAGAAGTACTGCGTGGTCGCCCCGTCGGCGCCCGCCTCCACTTTCTGCTTGAAGTATTTGAGCTCCGAATCGGACGAAGGCGACTCGGGATGAAACTCCGGATAGCAGGCCACCTCGATGTGGAAGGCGTCCCCAAACTCCTGCCGCAGCCACGCCACCAGTTCGTTGGCGTACTGGAACGGCCCCGGACCCGCCTCGCCGCCGGGCCGGTCGCCGCGCAGCACAACCAGCCGCTCGACGCCGCGCTCGAGGTAACCGTCGAGAAGGTCTTTGACGCATTCGCGTGATGGCGCCATACAGGAAATATGCGGCGCGACGGGAACCCCTGCCTCGTTCATCAGGGCGGTGACGGTCTCCTGGGTGGCATCCAGGGTCGAGCCACCGGCACCGAAGGTGACTGACAGGTAATTCGGCCTGACCCGGGCCAGCTTCTGCCAAGTCGACTCCAGCACCAGGCGCTGTTCCGCCGTCCTTGGCGGAAAGAACTCGAAGGAAATGCCCGGCTTGGAGGCCACGGGATCAGCCCCGTTTAATAGCGATAATGCTCCGGCTTGAACGGCCCATCGACATCCACGCCGATGTAGTGGGCCTGATCGTCGCGGAGCGTCGTTAGCTGGGCACCGATGCGCTCGAGATGCAGCCTGGCGACGTGCTCGTCCAGGTGCTTGGGCAGCACGTAGACCTGGTTCTCATAGCGCTCGTTGTGCGCCCACAGCTCGATCTGCGCCAGCACTTGGTTG
>Ga0268386_10000866_pt1 | contig 20008 bp, 19 predicted proteins | sample RVTome_15_FD_200260 | JGI IMG/M metagenome (GOLD analysis project Ga0268386, IMG submission 200260) | Soil microbial communities from uranium-contaminated site in the Upper Colorado River Basin, Wyoming, United States - RVT150D86... ...
TGCGAAATGAATTTCGCACTACGTTAATCCAACTGAAACTGCGCCAGATACGCATCCACCTCGTGCTCCTTCGCATTCGGCTGTTCCGTCTTGAACAATACGAAATTCCCGATCACCAGCACGTCCATGTTGGTCGCCATGAAGCAGCGATAAGCGTGCTCCGGCGTGCAGACGATCGGTTCGCCGCGGACGTTGAAGCTGGTGTTGATGACCACCGGCGAACCGGTTTGCCGTTCGAACGCCTTGAGCAGTTTGTAATAGCGGCCGTGGCGGGGTTCGTCGACGGTCTGCACGCGGGCGGAGTAGTCGACGTGGGTGATGGCCGGCACGTCGGAGCGTTTGACCTTCAGCTTGTCGATGCCGGTCAGCCGGTCGAGCTCGCCGTTCAGCTCAGCCCGGTGCGATGGCTTCACCGGGGCGACGAGCAGCATGTAGGGGCTTTGCTCGCGGGGCCGCATGTCGAAGTAGTCGTCGACCCGCTCTTCGAGGACCGACGGTGCGAACGGGCGGAACGACTCGCGGAACTTGATCTTCAGGTTCATCACCGACTGCATCTTCTCGCTGCGGGCGTCTCCGAGGATGCTGCGGCCGCCCAATGCCCGCGGGCCGAACTCCATGCGGCCCTGCATCCAGCCGATGACCTTTTCGTTCGCGATTTCGGCGGCGATCCGTTCGCAGAGCTGGTCTTCGTCCGGAATTTCGTGGTACTTCGCGCCGATGCCGTCGAGGAAGCGGCGGATTTCCTCGCGGCCGAACTCCGGTCCGAGATAGCTCGCCCGTTGGCTGCTGAGCGGGTCGGGCGTGCGTTCCTTACCCAGCAGTTGATGCCAGATGAACAGCGCCGTCCCCAGCGCTCCGCCCGCGTCGCCGGCGGCGGGTTGCACCCAGAGGTCTTCGAAGTCGGTCTCGCGGAGGATGCGGCCGTTGGCCACGCAGTTCAGCGCGACGCCGCCGGCCATACACAGCTTCTTCAGGCCGGTCTCGCGGTGGACGTGCCGGGCCATGCGGAGCAGAATGTCTTCCGTCACCGCCTGGATCGACGCGGCGAGGTCCATCTCGCGCTGCGTGATCTGCGACTCGGCTTTCCGCGGCGGGCCACCGAAGAGACGGTCGAACTTCTTCGACGTCATCGTCAGCCCTTCGCAGTAGTTGAAGTACGACATGTCCATGCGGAACGACCCGTCCGGCTTCATGTCGATCAGCTTCTCGGTGATGAGGTCGACGTACTTCGGCTCGCCGTAGGGGGCCAGGCCCATCAGCTTGTATTCGCCGGAATTCACTCGGAAGCCGCAGAAATACGTGAAGGCCGTGTACAGCAGCCCCAGCGAATGCGGGTAGTGCAGCTCGTGCGAGAGATCGATGCGGTTGCCGCGACCGGCGCCGAAGCTGGCCGTCGCCCACTCGCCGACGCCATCGACGGTGAGGATGGCGGCTTCCTCGAACGGCGACGGAAAGAACGCGCTGGCGGCGTGCGACTCGTGGTGCTCGGTGAAGATGTACCGCTTCTTCCAGGCGTCGTTCAGACCTTTGTTCATTTCGCGGCGGAGGTACAGCTTCTTCTTCAGCCAGACCGGCATCGCCATGAGGAACGACCGGAAACCCCGCGGGGCATACGCCAGATACGTCTCCAGCAGCCGTTCGAACTTCGTGAACGGCTTGTCGTAGAACCCGACGTAGTTGAGCTGCTCGGGCTTGAGCCCGGCGGATTGCAGGCAGAAGTCGATGGCGTGGGTGGGAAACTCGGCGTCGTGCTTTTTGCGGGTGAAACGTTCCTCCTGAGCGGCGGCGACGATCCGGCCGTCGACGACGAGTGCCGCGGCGGAGTCGTGATAGAAGGCGGAAATGCCGAGAATGGCGGTCATGGAACCGGGACGCGGAGCATCGGATCGGGTGCTTTTCCAATTGTAATCGTCGATCGAAGGGAAGGCGATGAGTGCGTGCTCCGCAACGTAGCGTGGGCTTCAGCCCACGCGAGAGAGAGCTTGTTCGGCGATTGTCGCTCGATGCCGACTCGCGTGGACTGAAGTCCACGCTACGTGGAGGGGATGGAGGACGCCATCTTCCGGCAGGCGGCAAATTTGGATATAAACCGCCGCGACCGTTGGTGTACCGACCTGCCGTGAAGGGAATCATGGCGGAATTCACCCCGTCCATCTCGCACTGCGACGATTCGCGGAACGCGTTCGCGGCGTTTCCGGCGACGTTGTCGCGTTCGCAGACCCGCCGGCTGCTGCTCGGGCTGTGCCTGCTGACGGTGGCGCTGCGGGCGTTGACGGCGTGGCGGCTGGCGGCCGTCTGTGACGACGCCTACTACTATCAATGGGTGGCGACGATGTGGGAGCAGGGGCGGACGGCGACCGCGCTGAAATACCTCAACGTCAACGTGTACCCGCTGATCCTGTGGGGGCTGAAATCCGCCGGGCTGTCGTGGCCGCTGGGGGGAATGCTGTGGGGCCTGGTCGTGTCGGGGCTGACGGTCCTGCCGCTGTTCGGGCTGGCGCGGCGGCTGTTTGATGATCGGACGGCGGCGGTGTCGTGCTTCCTGTTCGCCGTGCATCCCCGGCTGATCTTCCTGTCGATCGAGCCGATCCGCGAGCCGACGTTCTGGCTGATGTTTCTGTTGTCGGCGTACTGGATTCATTGCTTCGCGAAATCGAGCCGCGGTTGGCCAGCGGCGATGGCGGCCGGAATCGCGCTTGCGCTGGCGATCCATACGCGGACGGAAGGCTGGGCACTGTTGGTCCTGCTGTTTTCGTGGCCGATGACGCTCGCCCCGGCGCACGTGACGCGGCCGCGGAGGGTGTTGCGGATCGGGTTGGCACTGGTGATGATCCCAGCGTTCCTGCTGGCCGTGAACCTCACGCTGCTCCGCGACCACGACCGCTGGGAATGGGGCCGCTTCGCGCCGCTGCGGGGCTTGGTGGAATGGCTGCCGATCGATCTGACTGGGAAAGCGGTCGAAGGTCAGAACGTCGAAGGTCGAAGGGCGAAGAGCCGACGCAAGGAATGCCCGGGGGGCGAACGGGAAGAACGCGGACCACTGCGGAATTCTTACTCCGTACACGGCAGGAAGTACTCAGTACTCAGTACTCAGTACTCAGTACCTAGTACTCAGTACTCAGTACGCAGCACCCACGACCGCGTCGACCTTCGAACCTTTGACCTTCCGACCTTTGACCTTCCGACCTTGCGACCTTCCGACCTTCGACTTTCCGACCTCCGACCTTCCGACCTTCCGACCCTCGCCGTTTCGACCTTCGACTTTGCGACTTTCGACCTTCCGACTTTCGACCGTCGCGCGGGGTACGTTTTCGTCAATCAGTTCGCCGAAAAGTTCGAATACGTCAGTCTCGTGTTTCTGCTGATCGCGCTGGTCTGCCGGGGGCGGGAGTGGTTCGATCGCGACCATCTGCCGATGTATCTGTTGTTCGCCGGAATTCTGCTGGCCATCTGGGTGCGGCTCGCGCAGTTCGGCGACATCAACGGCCGCTACTTTCTGACGGCGTACCTGATCGCCCTGCCCGTCGAAGCGGTGGGGGTGCTGATCGTGATCGACCGGCTGCGAACGTGGACCGCGAGAGTCGCGTGGCGCGACTGGCTCCCACGCATGGTGCCGTTCGCCATTCTGCTGGCGTTGGCGACGGTGTTCGGCGTCAAGACGGTGATGCGGCGTCACAAGGGCCGGATCGCACAAGCCGAACTGGGGCTTCGCCTCCGCGAGCAGTTGCCGCCGTTCCGCGTCATCGAGGTCGACCGGTCGGCAGTCCGCGTCGGGCATTTCGCTCTGGGGTCGCTGCCGCAGGTGTCGTTCGACGACGAAGGTGACGGCCCCCCGCCGCGGGAGCCGGACGTCATCATCTCCGCGATTCCCGTGCCGCCGTCCGTGCGCGAGCGTGCACGGCATTGCGGGCTGGTCGAGTTCTCGACGCCGGACCTGCAGCCGGAAGACAGCGGGTTTCGCGTCTTTGCGCGGCTGTCCCGAGCGCGGCGGATCGGAATCGCGAACCGACGTGCGAACGACGAACGACGATAGAGTGCGCAAATCAGCCGGCGGGCGCTAGCCCCCGGTTTGGTGCACGCGAAATGTTCTGAACCGGGGGCTAGCGCCCGCCGGCTGATAAAAAAGGCGGGCTATGCAGTTTCGGACTCGCCGGAATGGAACTCCGGCCAGCGCCGCCAGGCGTAGGTCCATTCCATCCACATCCGCATGATGGACCACAGCAGACGCATCTGCGACAGGTGCGGGTCGGGCAGCCGAACGTTCCGCTCGACTGCCGCGCGCGCATCCAGCGCCGCGTCCCGCAGACCGAACCGCGTGGCGAGCCTGCGGCAGAGTCCGTCGGCGGTGAGGTCGACCGGGGAATCGTCGTCGAGAAAGCCGGCCCCCTCGGCAGTCACGAACAGTTCGAAGAGCCGCCCGCGATACGGGTCGACTTCGAGCGGCCGCGTGTTCCGCTCGGCGTCGCGCGCGATCTCTTCGATGCGGCGGACGATTTCCTCATCGAGCGACGTGGCGACGTTGAGGGATTCGGAGAGCATGGCGGTCGACGGCCGTGCGAGCGTGGTTCGCGAGGGACTTGCGTGCGTCTCAATTATCCCGCAGCTGGCAGCGCACGCAAGTCGCGCGGAGAGCGAATCGACCGCACGCCGCGGCCTGAATATTGAATATCGAACACGGAATGATGAAGGATGAAGGAAGAACCGAGGCAGAATGCCGCCTCTTCCTTCGACCTTCAACATTCCGTGTTCGATATTCGATATTCCGATCCCGTCGTTCACGGAATCAGAAAGAACAGCCCCGTCGCCACGCCTGCTTCCACACCCGCGGCCTCGGCGTTCCAGGGGACGCGGTAGAACAGCTTGGGGATGCAGGCTTCCCCCGGGCGGTAGTAGCCGAGCGTGTAGATTTCCTTGTGCACCGGGTCGATCGCCGCCTGGTAAGGCAGGCCGAGAAGCTGCGCGCTGAACAGCGCGATCGAAGCGAACGGCTGCACGATCTCGGGATAGCTGTGCCCGTAGCGTTCCAGCGGGACGTCTTCGAAGTAGAGCGGATTGTACGTCAGATTGCTGGCTTCCCAGTTGAACATGCGGTTGGCGAATTGCAACCGCTCGTACTTCTGGTCCTGCCACGTGGGAACCGGTTCCCTCCGCTGCTTCGGGGGGACGTAATCCGGCGGCCGGTAGTCGGGGTAGGGGTCGATCTTGTTCAGCGGGCGAAGGACCGGCGTCGTGTCCCTTTTCGGGGCGGGTGCCTTGACGACGGACTTTTCCGGCTGCAGGACGACCTCATCGAGCTGAAACGTCGGCAACGATCGCGGCGCGACGGCGATTTTCGGGGCCGCCGATTTCGCCGGTTTCTTCGGCGGCGCGGTGGGCTTCGCCGTCTTTTCGGGCAACGGCCGCGGTTTCGTCGGGTCGGGGAACGGCTCGGCCTTCGGTCCGTCAGCCTGGGGCGTGACGATCGCCGGCGCCGACTGTGGATTCGGCGGGCGGAGCGGTGCGGCGGTCGATTCGAGGGCTTTCCAGCGCAAGTCGGGGGAGCGGGACTTCAACGAATCCAACGCCGCATTTCCCGTGGAGCCGGCTTTCGGATCGCGGGGCGCCTCCGCCGTTGCGAGACAGGGAAACAGCGCGAACGCCGCCAGCAACAGCGGTAGCAGAATTCGTGAGAATTCTGGCGTCGGTTTTTCGCGATGCAGAATTCTCACGAATTCTGCTACCACAGACGCCGCCAGCAACAGCCACGGCCGGTTACAGAATCTCCGCCGGGGAATGTTCGACAGTGTAATTGGGGGATTCCTGCGTGATCGCGATGTCATGGGGATGGTTCTCCCTGACCGATGCGGCTGAAACCTGAATGAATTTCGCTTCCGTGCGAAGAGCGGCGATCGTCTGCACGCCGAGGTAGCCCATGCCGGCCCGCAGCCCGCCGACGAGCTGGTACAGCAAGTCGCTGAGCGGCCCCTTGTAGGGGACGCGGCCCTCGACCCCCTCGGGGACGAGCTTGCTTCCGGGTTGGGTTTCCCCGTTGTCCGCCTGCCGGTATCGTTCGCTGCTTCCCTTCACCATCGCTCCCAGCGACCCCATGCCGCGGTAGCGTTTGAAACTCCGTCCCTGGTACAGAATCATCTCGCCGGGGCTTTCGGTCAGCCCGGCGAGCAGGCCGCCGAGCATCACCGTATGGGCGCCGGCAGCCAATGCTTTGACGATGTCTCCGCTGTAGCGAATGCCGCCGTCGGCGATGATCGGCACGTCCGATTCGCCGAGGGCCTTGGTCGCGTTGGCGATCGCGGTCAGTTGCGGCACGCCGACGCCGGAGATGATCCGCGTGGTGCAGATCGACCCGGGGCCGATGCCGACTTTGACGGCGTCGACGCCGGCGCGAATCAGGTCTTCGGCCCCTTGCGTGGTGGCGACGTTGCCGGCGATGACTTCGATCTCCCAGCGGCGTTTGATCTCCTGCACGGTTTCGATGATGTTCTTGGAATGGCCGTGGGCGCTGTCCACGACCAGCACGTCGACCCCTTTTTCGATGAGAAACGCGATGCGTTCGTAGTCGTGCACTCCGACGGCGGCCCCCACCCGCAGCCGGCCGCGGTCGTCTTTCGAGGCCCGCGGGAAGCGGAGGTTTTTGTCGATGTCCTTGATCGTGATCAATCCCTGCAATTGATATCGGTCATCCACCAGGAGAAGTTTCTCCACTTTATTCTCCAGGAGGATTCTCTGGGCCTCTTCGAGCGTGGTGTGGGGGCCAGCGGTGACGAGCTTGTTCTTGGTCATCACCTCGGAGATCTTGACGTTCTTGGATTCCAGGAAACGCAGGTCGCGGCGCGTCAGAATCCCCTCAAGGTGCCCATTTTTCGTAATCGGCACACCTCCGATATTCCGCGCATCCATGATCTCCGCCGCCTGACCCACGGTGGCGTCGGGGGGCAGCGTGACCGGGTCGACGATCACCCCGTGCTCGCTCCGCTTCACCCGGTCCACCTGCAACCCCTGGTTTTCGATGGACATGTTTTTGTGAACGATGCCGATGCCCCCTTCCTGCGCCATGGCGATCGCCATTTCGCTTTCGGTGACGGTGTCCATCGGGCTGCTGACGATGGGCACGTTGATCGGAATCCGCCGCGTGAGCCGGGAGGCCGTGTTGACCTCCGTCGGCATCACCGCGCTGTAGGCGGGTTCGAGGAGCACGTCGTCAAACGTCAATCCGCGGGCGGTGATGCGGTCTTCCATGGCGGGCGTCCTGTGGCGATGGTGGTCGGGGGATGTGGTTGATGGTTGATGGTTGATGCACAGGAACCGTCCGCTTGCGGCTTAGCACGCATCCGGCATCGCCGCTCGAATCCGGTTCGCCAGCCGGACGAGTTCCGGTACCGGCATTCGTTCGGCTCGCAGGTCGGGTTCGTAGCCGAGTTCCTCAAGGATCGCGTCGATTTCGGTTTTCGGCAACTGTTTGCGGTACATGCCGCACAGCACGCTACGGGCGAGTTTGCGACGCTGGTGGAAGAGACGCCGCACGAAGTCCTGAAAGAACGGCCGGTCGGCGATCTGTTCCTTCCCCGCGGGATTCGGGCGGATGAGCACGATGGCCGACTCAACTTTCGGCCGCGGCCAGAAGACGTTCGGCGGGAGTTTTTTGAGGATCTTCACGAAGCACTGCGACTGCAGCCAGACCGAGAGCGCCCCGTATTCGCTCGTCGACGGTTCGGCCACCATCCGCTGGGCGAGCTCCCACTGAATCGTGACGACCATCCGCTCCCACGGCAGATCGGTCGCGACGAGATTCGACACGACCGGGGTGGCGATGTTGTAGGGGAGATTGCTGACGAGCTTGAGGGAGGGTCGAGAGTCGAGAGTCGAGAGTCGAGAGCCGGAAAGTTGAGAGTTGAGTGTTGAAAGTTGAGAGTCGGAAGCCTGCTGACCGCTGAAAGCTGACGGCTGACGGCTCAGCTTCTCCTCCAAAACGGAAAGCAACTCCGGCGAAAAGCGGTTCTTGCTCTTCAGCGCGTCGGTGTGCAGCAGCGTGACGTTGTCGAACCCAGCGGTGACGGAGCGGGCCAACGCGATCATTTTGTCGTCCACGTCCACCGAGATGACGTGGCCGCCTTTCTGGGCGAGAAACGTCGTCAGCCCGCCGGTGCCGCAGCCGATTTCCAGAACCACGTCGCGCCGCTTCAACTCCGCCTGCCGGGCGATGTACTCGACCAGGTTCAGGTCGATCAGGAAGTTCTGCCCGAGGTCGGTGCGCGGATGGAAGCCGTGCAGCTCGAAAAGCTCCAGCAGATGCGTTCGCGTTTGCCGGGCGGCGTCTCTCATCTGGAGATTGTCAGTGGTCAGTCGTCCGTTGTCAATTGCGGCGCAGCCGCCGGAAACCCAAGCCGACAACTCGTTGTCGGGGTGTGGTGATGTGGTTCACTGCGACAGCAAGCTTCACTGCGACAGCAAGCTTCACTGCGACAGCAAGCTTCACTGCGACAGCAAGCTTCACTGCGACAGCAAGCTGTCGGTTTGGGTTTCCGGCGCCGCTACCCCATTACCCGTGGTCCGATGAGGCGCTGCACGTATTTCGCGAGGATGTCCGTCTCGATGTTCACCGCGTCGCCGATTTGCCGCGTGCCGAGCGTGGTCACTTCCAGCGTGTGCGGAATCAGCGCCACGCTGAAGCGATCAGATTCGGCATTGACCACGGTGAGGCTGATACCATCAATGGCAATGGAACCTTTGGGGACGATGAGCCGGCCGAGCTCGGCCGGCAGGCGGAACCACATCGTGATCCATTCGCCGTCCTGCCGGATGTCGTCGACCGTGCCGACGCAGTCCACGTGTCCCTGCACGAAATGTCCGCCCAGTTCGCCGCGGACGATCAGCGGGCGTTCGAGGTTGACGGCGTGGCCGCGTTTCAGGAAACCGAGGTTCGTTTTCGACAGCGTCTCTTCCCCGGCTTGAAACGCCCAGCGGTTGCCGGCGATCTCCACGACCGTCAGACAGCAACCGTTAATGGCGACGCTGTTGCCGATGCGGATCGGGGCCCGCGTCTCGTCGTCCGCCATCGATGGTGGGACGTCGACCGTCAGCCGCACCGCGGAGCCGTCCGGCTCGAGGCCGGCGACGATGCCGCGGGATTCAACCAGGCCGGTGAACATTGGGCGGAGTCGAAGGTCTGAACGTCGAAAGTCGAATGTCGGGAGGACCGATCGCCGCTTGCGGCTTAGCCGTCAAAGTCCGAACCGGCGTCTGCCGCTGAGGCGTCCTTCCTGAACACCTTACGGTACGCCGCCTGGGCCGGCGCCACGAACGCGAAGTAGCCGAACAGCAGCATCAGGGCCGCGCCGGGGATCACGACGATCACGGCCCCGGTTGCGATGAGATAGATGACGTGTTTCCGGCTGCGTCGCCCGAAGAGCTGGTTGAAGAAATGCGGGTAGCGAATGCGGGAGACCATCAGAAACGCAACCACAACCGTGACCAGCGGCAAGAGGGATTTCAACGCCGCCAAGACGTGCAGCGACAAGCCGTGGCCGGCGATCTCAGTTTCTTCCGCCAGTTGCCGCAGGCCCCAGATGAAGATCGGAAACGACGCCAGCACGCCCGCCCCGGCCGGCGACGGAAGCCCGCTGAAGAACTCGTGCGAGTCGTCTTCATCCGTCTCGACGTTGAACCGGGCCAGCCGCAGCAGCACGCAGAACACGAACAGCACGGCGATCAGCCACACGATTCGCGGCGGATACGCCAGCAGCGGTTCGACGCTCAGCCGTTCCTCGACGAGGTGCCGGCCGACGGTGAACTGGATCATCAGAAACGCCGGCGCGACGCCGAAGCTGATGGCGTCGCAGAGGCTGTCGAGCTGCGCCCCGAACTCGCTGGTCTGGTTGGCCCAGCGGGCGGCGCTGCCGTCGAACATGTCGAAGATCATCGCCACGTAGATCAGCCCCGCGGCGATCCACAGCTCGCTGCCGTAAGCCGCCGTCGGCCCGACCTTCGCCGCGAACGTAATCGCCCCGAACCCGCAGGCGGCGTTCCCCAGCGTCAGCAGCGTGGGGAGCACGGCGAACAGCTTCTGCCGGCGTTTGACCGGCAGGGGCGAATCGGGGGAGACGCGGAGGGCGTCGGGGGTTTCGTCGATGAGTTTTGGCATGTTGCTCGTTCGACCGATGTTGGCGCTTCAATTGCGGGATGTCTCTGCGCTTTTCCGTTTTTTCGCGTGGATGGCAAGCGCCTCTTGAAGCGTTTTCTCAGCAAAGTCGAGGTCCCCGCGGGCGAGTTCTGTGTAACCGCAGTCCAGCGAGTCCAGAAGCTCCAGCGCGGGTTCGGGGACAATAAAGACGTCGTCGGGCAGGCATACGATCCGGCCGCGCCGCGCCATTTCGACGAACGCCTTTGAACGAACCGTCTGTCTGGGGATCCGAATCTTGATGAATTGAATCGTTTCACCACAATTCCGGTTCATCAGACTGCTCCAAAATCCTTTGATCTGTTTCGGATACTCACTCATCCGTCACACACCCCTCCGACGCGCTCTTCACCGTCTTGATGTACCGGTACAACGTCCCCCGCGTGGACTTGTACGGCGGGCGCTTCCATCTCGCGGCGCGGTCGGCGAGGATTTCGTCGGGGAGCGCGACGTCGATGCGGTTCTTCTCGGCGTCGATCGTGATCTGGTCGCCGTTCTCAACGACCGCGATCGGCCCGCCGTCCTGGGCTTCGGGGGTGATGTGGCCCACAATGAACCCGTGCGAGCCCCCGCTGAAGCGGCCGTCGGTCATCAACGCCACGTCGCCGCCGAGGCCGGCCCCCATCAAGGCGGAGGTCGGCGTGAGCATCTCCGGCATGCCGGGCCCCCCTTTCGGACCTTCGTAGCGAATGATCACGACGTCCCCCTTCCGGATTTCCTTCCGTTCCAGTCCCTGAAGCATAGCTTCTTCAGAATCGTAAACGCGGGCCGGACCGGTGAATTTCAGCCCTTCCTTGCCCGTGATTTTCGCGACGGCGCCGTCCGGGGCGAGGTTGCCGCGCAGAATGCGGATGTGCCCGGTCGCTTTGATCGGCTTGTCCAGCGGTCGCACGATTTCCTGTCCGTTCTTCAGCCCCGGCAGGTCGGCGAGGTTGTCCGCCAGCGTCTTGCCCGTGACCGTCAGGCAGTCGCCATTCAGGAACCCCGCTTCCAACAACAGCTTCTGCACCGCCGGCGTGCCGCCCACGTGGTGCAGGTCTTCCATCACGTACTTGCCGGACGGTTTCAGGTCGGCGAGGTACGGGACCCGATCGCTGACTTTCTGGAAGTCGTCGATCGACAGCGGCACGTCCACGGAGCGGGCCATCGCGATCAGGTGCAGCACGGCATTCGTCGACCCGCCCAGCGCCATCACGATCACCATCGCGTTCTCGAAAGCCCGCCGCGTCATGATGTCCCGCGGCTTGACGTCGGCTTCCAGCAGGTGGCGAATCGCATGCCCGGCGGCCACGCATTCCCGCAGCTTGTCGGCGTCCTCGGCGGGAATCGACGAGCTGTACGGCAGCGACATGCCCAGCGTTTCAATCGCGCTGGCCATCGTGTTCGCCGTGTACATCCCGCCGCACGCGCCGGCCCCGGGGCAACTGTGCTTCACGATGTCCCGGCGTTCCTCGTCGCTGATGCCTTCCGCGAGATACTCCCCGTAAGACTGAAACGCCGAGACGATATCCAGCTTGTCGTACTTCGCGGTGCAGCCGGCCCGAATGGTGCCGCCGTAGACCATGATCGCCGGCCGGTTGAGCCGCCCCATCGCCATGATGCAGCCCGGCATGTTCTTGTCGCAGCCGGGCAACGCGACCAGCGCGTCGTACCATTGGGCCCCCATCACGGTCTCGATCGAGTCGGCGATCAGGTCGCGCGACTGCAGCGAATACGACATCCCCTCCGTCCCCATTGAAATCCCGTCGCTGACGCCGATGGTATTGAACCGCATCCCCACCAGCCCCGCTTCCTGCACCCCCTCGCGAACCTTCGCGGCGAGATCGAGCAGGTGCATGTTGCAGGTGTTGCCCTCATACCAGACGCTGGCGATGCCGACCTGGGCCTTCTGCATGTCCTCTTCGGTGAGGCCGGCGCCGAACAGCATGGCCTGCGAGGCGCCCTGCGAGGCGGGTTGGGTGATGCGGGACGAGTACTTGTTGAGCTGCGGCATGGAAAATCGTCTGTCACTGGTCTGGGGCGATGGAATGACTACGAACAGCCGCGATTCTATCGAATGAAACCCAACCGCCGCCACGCCCGGCAGGTCGGCCGCGCGTGGGCGGTGTCGTCATCCATGATGATGCTGCTGTCGGAAACGAAGAGTGCATCATGAACAACGCCGCTCCCGCGGACCCCGCCCCCGGCATCCCGTCGCGCACCCCGTCCCGCCGTCCGCGCGCACGATCATCCCCACAACGCCGTCGCATTGTTCGCACCTCCTCTCGCGGCTGTCGACCCGCGAAACACAATCAGGCGGCATCCTGGCTCTGGTAGCCGGTGGAACGCAAGTGCAATTTCCGATGTCGCACGCGGTCGGAAGTCGAAGGTCAGACGACGCAGGTCGACCTGTACGAAATCGCCCCCGACGCGCAACCAACCCGTGTAGGGTGAAGGGGCGATGACAAGGGATGAAGGATGAGAGTTGAAGGATGAGGGATGAAGGATGAGGGATGAGGGATGAAGGATGAGGGATGAAGGATGAAGGATGAGGGATGAGGGATGAGGGATGAGGGATGAGGGATGAGGGATGAGGGATGAAGGATGAAGGATGAGTTCCCTCCTACTCATACTCAGTACCGAGTACTCAGGAAGCCAGACTTCCCACCATCGACCTTTAGACCTCCCAACCTCCCGACCTTCGACCTCCCGGCCTCCCGACCTTCGACCTCCCGACCTCCCGACCTCCCGACCTTCGACCTTCGACCTTCGACCTCCCGACCTTCGACCTTCGACCTCCCGACCTCCCGACCTCCCGACCTCCCAACCTTCCCACTCACCCCCCATGCACCACTTCCCAATCGACCAGACCTTCGTCGACACCCTCCGCGAGATGGCCGAAGAGAACCCGAACGTCACGCTGCGGCAGTTCTGTTTGCGGATGGGCTGCAGCGAGAACACCGTCGGCCGACGCTTCGGCTGCTGGAACGTCCTCCGCGTCGCCGCCGGCCTGCCGGAATCCCTCGCCGGCCGACCCGCCTCCGCCCGCGGCTACACGCACGACGAACTCCTCGCCGCCCTGCAACGCGCCGTCGACATCGCCGGCCCCGACGTCTCCTACGACCGCTTCGTCTGCATCACCGGCATCACCTACCCCGCCATCGCCCGGCTGTTCGGGAGCTGGACCCGGCTCCGCGCCCAGTTCAACCTGCCAAAGAACCGCCCGCAAACCCCCTACAGCGACGACGACCTGTTGAAGACCCTCGACCTGCTCTCCCTCCGCCTGGGCCGCCACCCCACAAACGCCGACATCAACGCCCTCACCCCCCACGCCGCGACCACGTACAGCAAACGCTTCGGTTCGGCCAGTAAGCAGAAGGAAGCCCTGTTCAAGTACCGGTTGCAGCAGGCCCTGCAGAAACGCCTCGCCGCAAAGCCCCCCGCCTCCCCGCCCGGCGAAGCGACCCGGACGCTGCCAGCGTCCGGGTCGCTTGATCCGGCCGAACCCGCCAGCGCCAAAACCAACGCCCCCCGATCCCTCTTCACTCCCACCCCCGCGCCGCGCGAACCGCCAACGGCGAACCGTGACGCCGCCGTCAGGCACGGGGGTGCCTGACCTGCCGAGCTTCGGCGAAAACAAAGAGTCCTGACCCGAATGGCACTGCCGCTTGCGCCGCATTGACTTACGCGCTTCGTTGACCGCCGAGGGCCGCGCGGGCGGTGGCTCGGGGGGTCTTGAGCAGGTCGTGGGGTTTTGGGCGGCGTTTGATCGCGCGCGGTTCGACGCGGTCGGGGCGGTTGCCGACGGGGTGGCTGCGGCCGTGGGCGATTCGCAGCGCGACCAGCGGCGCGGCGTCGCGCGGACACGACAGCACGGCTGCCGTCAGCCAGGTGTTGGCCAGCATCTGCATCGCCGCGGTGAAGCTGAGTTGGTCGGGCCGGCGGTCGGCGGCGTGGGCGGATTGCAGCAGGGACTGGCGGATCAGGTTGTAGGCCAGCAGCCCGGTCCAGAGTTCCTGGCGGACCATCGCGGGGGTCTTGCAGCGGAGCACGTCGAGGTGCATCGTGGACTTGATGTCGCGGAGGTGCAGTTCCACGGTCCAGCGCCGGCGGTAAAGTGCCGCGAGGTCGTCGCGCGAAATTTCTTCGTCGTCGAGCAGCGAGGTGACGACCACCAGCGACTCGGTGCGGAAGCCGGGGACCGCGACTTGCACCTGCACTTCGCGGACAACGAGTTCCTGCGGCAGACGGTCGTAGGTCTCCCGGTCCATCCAGGTGGGACGTTGCGGCTTGGGCCACGAGACCACGTGGTCGCCCCGTCCCAGCCGGCGGCCTCTGCGGAAGTCGGCGTCGCGGTATTGGTGCAACCGGGTCACGAAGTCGACGCCCCGCTCCTGCAGCAGGGCCAGCATGAACCAGCCGCCGTAGTAGCGGTCCCCCAGCAGCACGTCGCCGGCCGACAGCGTGTCGAACAGCGTCCGCAACAGCGCCGGCTCGCCGGTTTCTTTGCCGGCATACGGCCCCAGTGCCGCGGCCGTGAGCAGGCCGGTGGCCAACGACGTCAGCGCGACGACGCGCAACAGCGGGAATCCGAGTCCCTCGGCCTGCGAGTCGGGTTGGGGATACTCGGCCTGGTTCTCCGGCGTGTCGGGCATCGACAGCGTTGTGCCGTCGACGAGCTCCACCCGGCGGCCCTTCCAGCGCCACTCGTCGGGGGCTTCTTGTTCGCAGCGTTCGGCAACGCCTTGCGCGAGCCGCCGCACCACCCCTTCACCCACCTTGGCCCGCGCACGGCAGTAGGCGCCGGTGTTGGTCGCGCAAATCTCGCGGCCGAGCAGCGCGTAGTACGCCGCCACGCGAACCACCGCCGCCACACACGAACGCTCTTCGTCGCTGAAGAGCATCTGCGAGAGCATGGCCCACAACACGACGGCCGGCGTGTAAACGATGCCGTCGCTCTTCTCGTCGTCGCCGTCGCCGAACGAGATCCCCTCGTCGTCGAATGCCTGCTGAATCTGCTCGGCCGTGAGCGCCGCGGTGAAGGGCAAGTCATCCGATTGCAACAACGACCGCCGCACCAGCTCAAATGCACTGGACCCCAAGGGCCGCGGTGTGCGAAAAGACATGAGACCTTCCCTGGTCCAAGTCACACACCCAACCCAGGGAAGGTCTCACCGAGGGCGGAAGATAGGCCAGGGCGATCTCACCAGCAAGCCCAACTTCTCAATTCCGCCCTCGACGATCCCCAGAATTCCCCTCAAACCAACACGCCCCGCGCTTGCCTCTCGCGGTACGCGCCGAACCGGAGAAACCACTGCCGGCAGTGCCATTCAGTCCTGACCCCTTTGATCGCCCTGACCCCTTTGATCGCCTCGACGCCGCCGTCCTCACCGCCTACGGCTTCAACCCGAAAGACCACCTGCTGCAACAACTGCTGGACCTGAACCTGAAGGTCGCCGCGAAGATCGCGAAAGGCGATCCGGTGACGCCCCCCGGCGTTCCCGCCGGCCATCCGGACGCGTCTCGACTGGTGACCAACGACTGCATTCGGGCCGCGGAACCGACATAGCCGATGAACACCGGGGGACCACCGGCGTCGTCGGTAGCTGTAGGGTGCAAAGCCTGGACGCACCCTACCCGGCTTCAGGCGTTGCTCGGAAGAGTTGGGACGTGCAAGTTCAGCCCGAATGCTTCGCAAAGAAGCTCGCTTTCACGGATGTTCGTCGTTCCGAAGTCCTTCAGGCCGCGCGCCAGGCATTCGAGATGGATCCACACATCGCCGACATTCAAACACCGCCCGTAGTCGTAAAGCCTGGACGGGTTGTTCAGCGCCTTTTCCAACTCGTCGCATGCCTTTCGAAGTTCTGTAGTTACCGCCGGGTCTCCTTGATTATCGAGAGCCTTGATTCGCTCACAAAGAAGGACGAGCCGGGGTCGATTCTCGATGAAGACGTTTGCATTGTTGCACGCTTGGTTCAAGCACTTCCGCCTATTTACCCGAAGAATGAACTCACCGGTCTCTGTCCGAATCGGACCCTCGGCGGCTCGCTTACAATCCAGCCGATCGGTCATATGGTCGACGCTACGCATAAACCAATGCCACAACGCTTCGATTGTGTTTCTTATGTATGCCGAAGCCCGACGGTAAAGGATCCTGTCCAGCCCTTCTCCTTTCTTCACTGAAATCGTTCCGTCGAGCTGCATTTGAAGCCAACTCAAGATGTTGACAAGCGTGCTGACCCTGCGGGGCGTTTGAATGAGCCTTGTCGCCCTGCGGTAGGCAGCGCAGAACGACTTCTCTTCTTCCAGATATCGCAGTATCAGATAGAGGTTCTGAAGCACAACGCGCTTGAATTCCAATCGGGAATAAGCGCAAGCGTTGATGCCGTCGAATCTCGCCAGCAGCGAACCAATCGCGTCCGCTGCGAGCTGATCGTGTTTCTTGAGAATCCGGTCGACTTGTATCGTCGTGTCGACGAAGAGTTCGCTCATTTTGTGGCTTTACGAATCTCGACGAAGAACTCTTCGTCCGCATCCATGACTACGGGTGAGATCACATCGATATTGGCGTCGACGAAAGCTCGCAGGTGCTTGGACACCTGCTTCGCGTCAACGAAACTCTTCGGAAGGTCGATGATTGCTTGCCGAATCGTGTCGCGCTGTTCTGGATTGAAGTCGCGAAAATCGCGATTGCGAAGAGCAGCGTCGAGAAGTCCCAAAAGATCAATGAAAGCTTGGCCTCGCACCTCGCAATCATCCCATTGCCAGATTGACTCCAACAATTGCCAGCATTCCTGGAACGACTGCTCTGCTTCAGTCTCATCATTGCTTTCGCAAGCATCTCGAAACGCATCTCGTGCCGATCTTGCCGAAACAGAAACTGCGTGCGAGGCGTCTTCTAAAGACGATCGCTTCGTCGGCGTCGCAATCGGTTGTGTCAATGCAAGTGGCGCGTCGGCTGGATCGACTTGATCATCATCCGCGACACGCGTGCGGACGCCGGCATTGGTCATCGGGACCGATGTCTGATCTGCGAGTTCATTCAGTTGTCCGGTTGGCATTGTCGATCAACCTTTCAGGGATTTTGAGAGATCCGCGAATAATCGTCTTGCCATTCGGAGGGTGCGATGGTACGCATTTTCGAAAAACGTCCGTGAGGAATCGAAATGTCCCTCTGGTGGGCGAGTGAAGGTGTCGATGTCAATGAGGACACCGCTCTTTCGATTTTCGCCTGGCAATCCTGTCAAATCCGGTTCCCCGATTTCCGTTCGAATCGCAGGCGACAGCATGACGGTCGTTCGGAAGCCTGTTTCAACGTCCTCGATTTGACACCGGATTGACCCGGAATAGACCTCCTCGTCCTTTCCCGAAGCGTTGATGATCGAGGCAGCGAACGGTGTGGCATTCAGTGCAACTGCGACGACTCTCTGGGCATCTTCGAGCGAAGTTGCTTCGGCAATGAAAGAGAACCGGGCACCGACGCGGGTTGTGTTAGGTATCTCCAGTGATTCGCAGATAACCGGGTACGCCTTCGAGATCACCGGGGCAATCGCACGTACATGTTTTTCCGCGTCCTTCGACGGAGTCCATTCATTGGAAGAACGAGAGATTATCACCTTCTTCGGGTCGAAACTGATTACCACCGGCTCGTTCGGCCAAATGAGAATCGTCGATTCCAGCGCAACGCGCTGCGCGACAAGTTGCGGCAACTCCCGCCGGAGTCGGACGACGGTTTGTCCGCAAAGATCGAAATACCGATCTCCCTGATCAAATCTGGCCTCGAAAACGACCGTTTGAACCTTGAATTCACGTTCGTCGAAGTTGACCATTTCGAAGTTGCCCGAGCAGTTCTGACGAAATCCGTAATCATAGAGTATATCACGAAGCGCGACGATGTGAAATCGAATTCATCTCCGAGCATCTCCTCGAGTTCCGACACATTCCCGTGAGCCGAGGACGGCGGATGCCACAGGCGCCTGCCCCGCCAGTGCAGAACGGAGGAGTTGAGGTGACGTCGCCGCTTGACGTCGAGGAGCCCGCCGACCGTATCGCCTGGCTGGAGAACCCGTGGAACGAGCGGACCAGCTTCAGTTGCGACGCGGCCGGCCGGCGGACGCTCAAGAAGCTGGCGAACGGCACCCGATTAGACAAGATTGCGGATTGCGGAATGCGGAGTGCGGAATGAAAGAATCCGCAATCCGCAATCCGCAATTCCCCACTGGTTTGAAGGGTGACGCGAATGGCGAGCATCGGATACGATTGCAGAAGCGGACAGACCAATGCTCCACGATCACTGCCACCCGCCGCTGAGCCAGCAACGCCATTGGACCGGGTTTCACAGCGCCTGGGCGACTCATATTGCCGGGGACCTCAACCGGCAGTTGCCGGACGAGTGGTTCGCCGAGCCGAATGTCCACTGGGGGATCGAAGTCGACGTCGGCGCGTATGAGGAGGTCGGCGTGCCACTGATTGCCGTCGGCGGCTCGGAAGCATCGGAATGGCAGCCACCGGAGCCGGTTAAGACGATCGTCTTTCCGCAACGCACCGACGTGGTGGAAGTGCAGGTTCATCGCGAATACGGCGACGTGCCGCTGGTCGGCGTCGTCGAGATGGTCAGCCCGGCCAACAAAGACCGGCCGGAGACGCGCGATGCATTCGTTTCGAAATGCGACAACTATCTGCGCGACACGATCGGGCTGATCATCCTGGACGCCGTGACCGAACGCCGGGCCAATCTGCACTCGCAGTTAATGGACCGGGCCCGTGAGGAGGACGAACGCGACGACCCGATTTATACGTCCGCGTACCGCCCCATACGACGAAACGGCGACCAGACGCTGACGATCTGGTATCAGGCACTGCAAATCGGCGGTTCGATTCCGGCCATGCCGTTGTTCCTGAAGGACGGCCCGATGGTCCGGGTGAATTTTGAGGACACTTATCGCCAGACCTGTGACGTGTTGCGAATTCCTCCAAAGTTCGAGTAGTGCCGATTGTCGCATTTTGTCGGAACGGCACCTGGCTCCACGTCACGCGGCTGCCGTCGGCTTCTCGCGCGATTCGCCCAACGCCTCCGCGGCGTCGCGCGCGTTGGCGAACGCTTCCTCCACGGTTTCGTCTTCGGTGATCAGTTCGGGATCGAACGGCGACGTGACGACGTACCATCCTTCCTCCACGGGCTCAATCGTCAGCACCAATTCACCGTCGCTGACGGTGTATTTTGTAGTGTTCATCGGGTTGTCTGTGTCGCAGCGATCAGTGTGTGCATCACAAAAATCGGTAATCAGCTGACGGTGCGTTTCCAGTAGGTGCTCCACAGTCTGCTCTTGTACATCGCCCGCAGTTGACACACCGATGTCGTCCCCGATTCGCGCCACCGCATGCCGGGACCTTTCAGCCGGCGGGCGACGACGCTCTTGCATGCCGACTCCACCTTGCCCGAACCGATCTGCCAGCCGTTCTCCACGTAGCGCGGATAGTCGGTGCGGTGCAGGTTGCTGCCCACGTAACCGGTCAGCTGGCGGTGTGCCTCGCGAACCTGCGGCGAGGCGCGCGAGAGGTCGAGGGCTTGCAGCGTCTCCAGCAAAGCGCCTCCCCCTTCGTGCTTCAACTGGTGGCACCAGGCTTTCACCTGGGTCGAACGCGACTCTTCGTCGGCGATCCACAGCTTGGCGAACTCCTGCAAGTGCTCGGACGCGTGCCAGAAGTCCAGAATGAACTCCACCTCTGCGACCTGGCCGGCCAGCACGTCGGTCAGGCAGTCTTCCAGCCCATTCCCGCCGTCGGTCAGGGCGATCACGCGGTCGGCGCGGCCGATGCCCACCGCCCGGCACTCGCGACGCAACTGGGCCCCCA
>Ga0268386_10000867_pt1 | contig 19998 bp, 22 predicted proteins | sample RVTome_15_FD_200260 | JGI IMG/M metagenome (GOLD analysis project Ga0268386, IMG submission 200260) | Soil microbial communities from uranium-contaminated site in the Upper Colorado River Basin, Wyoming, United States - RVT150D86... ...
TCAGGAACCTCTCCACGTATTCCCGGTAGACCGCCGCATCGGGGTGATCAGCCATGTCGCCAACTCCGAGTCTCGAACAGTCAGATTACTCGGCTGTCCAACCCCGAAGCTAGCGAAGAACAACTGATCCCGGGTGATAACACGCATCTCAGGATGTGCACGCCTGGCAACCAGCGCAGATCAACTGATCTCGGACGAAACCGCCCATATCGCGAACCGCCCGGGATCGGCACTTCGGCGTGCGGGTCCGCCAGAACTCAGACCGCTCGTAGTCTCCGATTGGTCCCTCCGAACAGAGGCAGGGATTCGTATTTATTGCCTGCATTATGGCGAGCCACTCGCCAATTACAGACGGGTAAGAGAGGCGATACGGCGGATGATCGAGGTAATGCGGATCTCGGCGCGCTCCATCACCGTCTCCACCGTCGGACTGGTCCCGGGGATCAGGAGACTGGCCGACGAGCCCTGGCCGGTCTACGTCGCCATCAGTCTCCACGCCGCCGACGACGATCTGCGCACGGTGCTGGTGCCGATCAACAAGCGCTACCCGATTGCGGAGCTCGAGGCAGCGGCTTGGGAGTACTTCGAGAAGAAGGGGCGGCGACTCTCCATCGAATGGACCATGATGGAGGGCGTCAACGACACGCTCGATCAGGCCGACAAGTTGGCGTCCATCGCCCGACGGCTGCGGGCCCACGTCAACCTGATCGCCCTCAACCCGACCCCAATGAGCACGGAACGGCCGTCAACTGAGCTGCACATCGAGCATTTCGCCAGGGCACTGAGAGTCCGTGGGGTCAATGTAACCGTCCGGGATACCCGAGGGCGTGACATCGACGCGGCATGTGGCCAGCTTCGGGTTATGTCTGGAAATTCGCGACGACCCGGGTAGGCTCACCGATGCGGAGCGAGTCAGGGGCTGAAGGAGTTGTGCCTTCAAATGCCCAAGTTACGTCGTTCTCGCGCCCTCCTGGTCGGCTCAGCGCTGGTGCTCGCAGTCGCCATCTTCTCCGTCGACTACACCGTCAAGCCGGGGGACACCCTTGGTGAGATCGCCCGCCAACACGACGTATCGATCTCCGAGCTGGTCGGCGCCAACGACATCTCCAACCCGAACCTCATCTATCCAGGGCAGAGACTCGTCATTCCCGGATCGGACGAGATCCACGTCGTCGTATTCGGTGAGACCCTGGGGAGGATCGCCCGGAAGTACGGCAGTTCCGTATCGGGGATCGCCAAAGCCAACTCGATCTCGAATCCCAACCTGATCCGCATCGGCCAGGAGCTCATCATCCCGCTGGGCGGAGGAAATTCCGGGGCGACCGGCACGGGCTCGTCATCAGAGGGCACGCTCTCGGATCGCAACGGCAAGGTGCATATCGTGAAGAGAGGCGAGAACCTGGCGCGGATCGCCTCGCAATACCGCGGTGTCAGCTCCGATGACATCGCCAAGGCGAATGGCATCGTCAATGGCGTCATCTACTACGGGCAGGCCCTATACCTGAGCGGCCCCGGATATGTCGCCTCGGGCACCGCCGGCGAGACGTCTTACAAGGTTCGTCGGGGCGATCGTCTCGGTGACATCGCCCACGCCCACGGAGTGTCCGTCAACACGCTGACGTCTGCCAACAACATCAGAAACTCCAACCTGATCCGGATTGGGCAGAACCTGGTGATACCGACCGGCACCAGCTGGATCTGCCCTGTCGCAGGCGCCTCTTTCAAGAATGACTGGGGCTTCCCCCGCGGGGGCGGGACGCGATATCACGAGGGGAACGACCTGTTCGTACGGCGGGGCACCCCGGTTCGCGCACCCGTGGCGGGGACGGTCAACTTCCGCACCGGCACGATCGGCGGCAAGCAGTTCACCCTCGATGGGGTGGACGGCATCCGCTACATCGGAACCCACATGGACGGCTTCGCCAAGGATGGCCGAGTCAAGGCAGGCGACGTGATCGGCTACGTAGGGAACACCGGCAATGCAGTGGGCACCAACCCTCATCTCCATTTCGGCATGTACTACAAGGGAACACCGGTCAACCCGTACCCCTCGCTCTACGCACACGGTTGCACATAGGAGTTGTCATCCCGGACGGCCGACGTCGAACCGGTCTCGAGTGCTGATGTAGGTGGTCCCCGCCATCCGACCCACGGCCCTCAGTGCGTCGTTGTCGATACGTGTGCCATCGAGGACATCCTCCTCCACATGGATGGCGACGACGTCCCCGACGACCAGTTTCGTGTGCTCCCCCAGATCGACCACCTGACGGACCGTGCACTCCAGATTGGCCGGTGACTCGGCAACCAACGGGGCACGGACACGGATCCCGGCGACCGGGGTCAGACCGGCAATGGCGAACTCGTCATCCTCGGCGGTGAAGGATCCCGAAGTGACCGACATCGCCTCCACCACCGTCTCGGACACGATGTTGACGGTGAACTCTCCGGACTCCGCCGCCAGGCTCGCCGAGTCCTTGGGACGATCGGTGTGACTGCCTGCCGAGAACAAGACCACGGGTGGGTTGGTGGACACCACGTTGAAGAAGGAGAATGGGGCCAGGTTGAAGGACCCGTCGTTGCGTCGTGTCCCGATCCAGCCGATGGGTCTGGGCACGACGAGACCGCTCAGAAGCCTGTAACTGTCACGAGATTCCGCGGCAGCCAGATCGAAGACGGTCTTGGTCACGCCATGACCTGCCACAGATGATCGAGTCGGATCGCGCCTGCCTCGAGTATCCGACGGTGAAAGTCCCTCATGTCGAAGTCACCATCACGGCCGGCCCGCTCCCTCATCGCCAGGATCTCGCGCTCACCCACCTTGTAGGAAATCGCCTGGCCGATCCAGCCGAGGTACCGCTTCACCTCGGACTCCGACACGTCACGTGCCTGCAGGCCGACCTCGATCATGTAGTCCACGGCCCGCTCGTAGCTCCAGGCCTCATCGGGGTGGAGCGGAGCATGGTGGGGAATGGGAAGCCCCAATTGGCAACCGATGTCGACGACCACCCGCACCGAGCGAAACAGCTGACTGGCGAGGAGGCCGAGGCGGTACTCGGGCTTCTCGAAAAAGCCCAGCTCGTCCATCAGCCGCTCGGCGTAGAGAGCCCAGCCCTCCCCGGAGCCCGGGTACCAGATCACCGTGCGGTGGAACCGTGACAACTTCTCCCGCTGCAGAACTGCCGTCCCCACCTGAAGGTGGTGACCGGGGAATCCCTCGTGATATGCAGTCGACACCTCTTGCCAGTAGGGGAGTCGCTCCCGGGACCCGGGGGCGTACCAGATCGAGCCGGGACGACTGAAGTCCTCCGCCGGTGACATGTACCAGGCCCCGAGACTGCCACCCGGAGGCGCGATATTGACGGTCACCACCTCGAGCTCGCCGGGCACGTCGAAGTGGGGTCCCGACAGCTGTGCGATGGCCCGAGCCTGGATTTCGGAGACGAACTCGACGAACTCCTGTCGGGTGGCGGCCGAGCGCGCCGGATCGGTCTCGAGGAGCTCGATCACCTCGCCAATGCTCCTGTCGGGATCGATCTCGGCGGCGGTCTCGGCCATCTCGGAGCGGATACGGTGAACCTCACCCCACCCCCATTCGTAAGTCTCGTCGGGATCCAGTGGCATGCCCAGATGCTCGTCCACCGCATGCAGATACGCCTCACGACCCACCGCGTCCTCAGGTCTCGCCGCCGGTAGATAGTTCTCACGCAACCAGGTCCCAAAGTCTGCGCACCCGGCCCGCACCGAGTCAACGGCCCGCCGCACCCGGACCTCGTCGCTCCCCGCCGCGGCCGCCTGGGCGGGAAAGGTCGAAAACCGTGACCGTTCGGAGGCGACGGCTTCGACCTGGTCCAGCACCGACTCGGCCTGGCGCAAGGCGACGGTGTCGCCGCCGGCGACCCCGGACTGAAGGCACTCCCGATAGCCCTCGAGCATCGCCCCAAAGCCTTCGAGTCGGGCGTTGATCGCCTCCCAGTCTCCGGCCGTCGCCTTAGGCATGACATCGAAGACGTCCCGCATCGATTGAAAGGGGCTGTCGATATGGTTCAGGTCGTGCCTCCACTTCGCGGAGTCGAACTGTCCGATCTTCTCGTCGAGCCACCCACTGAGAACCCTGGCCGCGAAAACCTGAACCGGATCGACACCCTCGAGATGAGGGGCGAGGTTGTCACGAGTCAGGCGGTACAGGTCGGCACGAGCAGCATGGGCGTTCGGCGAGTAGTCGGTGCAGAGGTGATCCCTGCCGGCGATGCCATAGCCGGTGGCGGCTATCGGCATTGCATCGGCCCATGACTCGGTAAAGCGGTCGGAGATCTCGAATGGCGTCGGCATTTTCGGGAGGCTAACCCTGCCCGATGCCGGGCAACATCCGATACTCTCGCCGACCGTGAGCGACCTGATCGACGTCCGACCCGACGAGAGGTTCGATGTCGACCGTCTCGTCGGCTGGCTCGAGACCGCCGGGGGGTTCGCCGAGGGGACCCCGGGAGTCGCTCAGTTCGGAGGGGGGAAAGCCAACCTCACGTATCTCCTCACGTTCCCGGATGGCGCAGAACTGGTCCTACGCCGCCCGCCCCTGGGCCCGGTTGCCCCCGGGGCCCACGACATGGCTCGGGAATACCGAGTGCTGTCCCGGCTCTGGCAGAGCTTCGAAAAGGCACCGCGCGCCGTTGCCTATTGCGCAGACGAGTCGATCATCGGGTCCGAGTTCCTTCTCATGCAGCGTCGCGATGGCGTGGTCGTCCGGGGAACGATCCCGGACCGCTTTGGCGGTGGAGATGACCCCGTCGCCAACCGCAAGCTGTCGGAGGTGGTCGTCGACACCCTCGCCGAGTTCCACGCCGTCGATCCGGCATCATGCGGTCTCGGTGACCTCGGCCATCCCGAGGGGTTCTTGCAGCGTCAGATCGAAGGCTGGGCGACACGTTGGGACCGGGCGAAACACGAAGAGAACGAGGTGGCCGACGAAGTCGCCGACTGGCTCGGAGAGAACCTACCCCACGAGACCGAGGCGACACTGCTCCACAATGACTGGCGACTCGACAACATGGCGGTATCGGCCACGGATCCCGGGACGTGTGTCGCCGTGTACGACTGGGACATGGCCACGAGGGGGGACCCGCTCGCCGATCTCGGGACCCTGATGGGATCGTGGTTCGATCCCGGGGAGGCTCCCGGAGAGCTGAGCATGATGCCGACGCAGAGCCCGGGCTGGATGAGCCGGGCAACGGCAGTGGCCCGATATGCGAAAACCGCGGGGACCGACCCCGCCCGGATCGACTGGTACCTGGTGTTCGGCGCCTGGAAGCTGGCAATCATCCTGCAACAGATCTACATCCGTTGGCGTCGCGGCCAGACGCAGGACGCTCGATTTGCATCCCTGGACGACGGAGCCCGCCACCTCTTTCGTCTCGCCGCCGACCGCCGTAACTGACCCTTTCGTTCTGTGAGGGTTTGTGACGGCTGGAGCGCTACAAACCCTCACAAAACGTTGGTTGGCGAGAGTTCATCGCACATCGAACTGTCAGAGCCGGGAAGGTGGTCAGTAGTCGATCCCACGTCTCGCCATGACGCCACGGTCGAAGGCGTGTTTTACGTTACGCATCTCGGTAACGGTGTCGGCGAGTGAGACCAACTCATCAGGTGCGTCCCTCCCGGTGAGGATCAGGTTGACCCGCTCGGGACGGTCGCGCACCACAGAGACCGCATCCCCGAGATCTATCCATCCCCAGACGATGGGATAGGTCACCTCATCGAGAACCACCAGGTCGTATTGGCCGCCCGCGATGACTCCGCGGGCATGCTCCCAGGCGGCGGTGGCGACCGCCTCCGATTCGCCGATATCCTCCGAGTCCCAGGTGAAGCCGTCACCGAGCACCCACCAGTCGATCCCGAGCTCGCGCCCGACCTTCTCCTCGCCAACGCTCCACTCCCCCGACTTCAGGAACTGCACCACCGCGACCTTCCATCCGCGCGCCAGGGCGCGAATCGCAGTGCCGAAGGCAGCCGTCGACTTGCCTTTTCCGTCGCCGGTGTTGATCAGCACCAACGATGGGGCGCGCACGGTTGCCTTCGGTGGCGCCTCGGTCGGGGGTGTCTGCTCAGCCATCGGAACTCCTCACAGGGACGACCACAGGACCTTCGACGTCGTCCAGGACTCTGATCCCGGCACCGTAGTGAGCTCGTAGGGTCGTCTCCGTCAGCACTTCGGCGGGGGGGCCGTCCGCCACGACCCGGCCTCGACTGAGGAGCACGAGGCGATCGGAATAGCGACCAGCCAGGGTCAGGTCATGAGCAGCGGTCACCACGGTCAGCCCCTCCTTCCGGCGCAGATCGTCGAGCACGTCGAGTACCTCGACTGCGTGCCCGACGTCGAGGCTTGCCGTTGGCTCGTCGAGGAGGAGCACCGGCGCCTCCTGGGCGAGAGCGCGGGCGAGGACCGCCCGCTGCGCCTCTCCCCCGGACAGTGTGCCCAGCGGACGTCGCGCCAGGTGCCGCAGGTCGAGTTTGGCGATGGCGTCACGCATCGTGGCCACGTCGTGGCTGCTCTCCGCGGCCAGATACCCGAGGTGCGGGGTCCGCCCCAGCAGCACGTAATCGCCCACGCCCATCTCGTCGGGAAGGTGCGGCCGCTGTGGCATCCATGCGATGTCCAGCCCCGGTCTACGCTCACGGCCCCCGAGTGAGACCGATCCGGCGTGTTCCACTAGGCCGACCGCCGATTTGAGCAACGTCGACTTGCCTGCCCCGTTGGGCCCGATGAGGCCCAGCCATTCCCCGTCGGCGACCCGGATGTCCACCGGGCCGAGCACTCTCTCCGCCGCGAACGAGACTTCGACTCCGTTCCAACTGATCATGTCGGGCCGCGCATCGTCCGCAGGACGAGGAGGAAGAAGGGAGCTCCGAAGAAAGCGGTCACCACGCCGATCGGAAGCTCGGCCGGCGAGATGATGGTGCGGGCGGCGACATCGGCCACCATCAGGAACGCGGCGCCGAACAGGATGGACAGTGGAATGATCACCCGATAGCTCCATCCGAAGATGATCCGGATCGTGTGCGGGACGATGATCCCGACGAATCCGATCAAGCCGCTGACCGAGACAGCGGCCGCCGTGGCGAGGGTTGCGGACAGCACCACCACGCCTCGTACCCTGGCCACACTCATACCCAAGGCCTTCGCCTCGTCATCACCGATGGAGAGGACGTCGAGCATCCGTCTGCCGACGAAGAGGACACCCATCGCCACGAGGGCATAGGGAACCAACTGCCCCACCTGGCCCCATCCCACCGTGGTGAGGCGGCCCAGTATCCAGGCGTAGACCTCCCGCAGAGTCTCCACGTTCTGCTGGAGCAGATAGGTCTGCACGGCTGTGGCGAAAGCGGAGACGGCCACACCGGCCAGGATCAGCGAGGTGGCCGACCGCCGCCCGACGGAGCGACCAAGCGCATAAGTGGCGACCACCGCCGCCAGACCACCGATGAAGGCAAACGGAGCCAACCAGTTGGTGTCGCCCGAGACGGCGAACGCCGCGGTGGCGCCGAGCCCGGCGCCCGCAGCAACGCCGAGCAGATAGGGATCGGCCAGAGGATTGCGGAAGACGCCTTGGTAGGCGGCGCCGGCGACTGCCAGCGTCGCCCCGACGATCGCCCCCAGGACGACACGGGGCAGGCGGATCTCGAAGAGGATGTTGGTCTCGACATCGGTCAGACCCGAATCGATGGACACACCGGGCAGCAGGTCGAGGATCGCGGCGATAACGGAGATCGGCTCGAGACCCGCCGGGCCCACCACCGCCCCGAGCAGGGCGGCACCGAGGACCGCGGCCAACCCGAATGAGAGCGCCCCCCAACCCACCCGGGTCGAGCGCGCCTCGGTCCGGGCGGCCGGTCCGCTCAACTGGTGTAGTCCACGAGAGCATCAGAGACACTCTGGGCGAAATCGACGAGGCGCGGTCCCCACCGGGAGGCGACATCTGAATCGAGTGCGAAGACGTGGCCGGCCTGGACGGCGCTCAACACGTCCCAGCCGGGCCGGGCGGCAACCGTCTCCGCCGACTCCCCATAGAGGGTGTCGGCGAGAAAGATCAGGTCAGGGTCCGCCGCCACCACGAATTCGCTCGACAGCTGCGGGTAGCCCGGAGCGGCGCCGTCGGCGTCCGCGGCGTCCGCGATGTTCTCCAAGCCGAACAACGCGAAGATCTGACCGAAGAACGTCGTCGACGTGGCGGTGTAGAGCGTGTTGTCCAGCTCGTAGAAATAGGTGGTGCCCTCGGGGGTACCCGGCGCCTCGTCGACGATCTTCTCCAGATCGGAGGAGATCGTCTCGATCACGGTCACAGCCTCTTCGTGGTGGCCCGTGGCCGTGCCGATCGCCTCGATCTGGTGATAGACGTCGTCGAAGGTCATCGCGGCCGTGTAGTTGATGACGGGCACACCGGCGGCGGCGAGGGCGGCGACGAGATCTCCAGGGTCGTGCGAGATGAAGACGAGATCTGGCTCGTACGCCAGGATCGCCTCCACGTTCGGGGTGAAGCCGGAGAGATCGGTCATCGGGGCATCGGCTGGGTAGTTGGACTGGTCGTCCACCGCAACCACCTGCGGGCTGGCGCCGACTGCGAACAACATCTCGGTCGCCACAGTGGACAGTGAGACGACCGCTCGAGGCATGGCATCGATGGTCACCGACCCGTTGTCGTCTTGGACGGTCACGGGGAATTCCGTCGACGTGGCGACGGTAGTGGTGTCGAATGGCACCGTCGTCGTGGTTTCCGCGGCATCGCCGATCGTGGTGCCGCCCAACGTCGTGGTGGCCGGCCGGCTACCGCCGTTGGTCCCGCATGCCGCCAGAACGAGCAGCACGACGGAGAGGGAGAGACTCCGCTTCATATGAAAACATCCTCCGCTTGTGGAGGATGAAGAGGTGATGTGGGCAACCCTTACGCCCACGGTTCCGTCTTCATCCGAGACTTTCTCGTGGCCTTGGGATCAGGCGACCTGGCTCGTCTCCTCGCGGAGCTTCACAGTTGCGGGACAGCACCGGGTTCCAACCGGCTTCGCTGCTCTCGAGGCACCCGCGGTTGTGCGGGCATCGCGGAGCTTAACCGTTGGCGACGAGCATCGCGCGCCGGTTCCGGGACGACGATGCTCGGCTCGCGAGATCGGCTGTCGTCAACCGATATCTTCTTCGTTGACACCGAGCGTGACCGAAACGGTCTGCTCGTCACCATCGCGGATCAGGATCAGATCGATGGTCTCACCCGGTTGGTGGGCGCGAACTTGGGCTTGGAGATCGCCGATTCCGAGGATGGGAACGCCATCGAACCCGATGATGACGTCGGTTTCGACGATCCCGGCGACGTCCGCCGCCGTGTCGGGGATCACGGATGTGATCAGGGCGCCGGCCTGCCCATCGGTGTTGACATTGTCGCCCTGCACGCCGAGGAACGCGGCCAGCAAGGGCTCGCCGGAGACGATGGCGTCCGCGTAGGCGGTGGCAATGTCCGCCGGCACGGCGAATCCGACGCCGTCGTTGGCACCCGAGCTGCTGAAGATCGAGACATTGATGCCCACCACGTTCCCCTCCCGGTCGACGAGGGCGCCACCGGAGTTACCCGGGTTGATGGCAGCATCGGTCTGCACCATCGAAGAGCAAGCCTCGAAGGCACAGTTGGTCTGGTCAACTGCCGAGATGATCCCCGCTGTGACCGTGGACTCGAGACCCCACGGGCTGCCCACGGCAATGGCCATCTGCCCGACCCTCGGCTTTTCGGTGCTGAAAGCCGCCGCCGTCAGGTCGTCGCGATCGACCTCGATCACGGCGATGTCGACTTCCGGAGACGTGCCGACGACGGTTCCCCTCACTTGTTCGCCATCGGCGAACCGGACCCGAACCGTGTCCGAGCCATCGACGACGTGGGCCGCGGTGATGATTAGGCCGCTGCTGTCGTAAATGACCCCCGACCCAACCCCGGTTCGCGTCTGGATGTGGACGACAGACGGCAGAATGACCTGGGCAGCGTCGGCGATGGGCTCCTCGCCTGGAGCGTATGCAGGTGCGCTGACCTCGACCGGGGTGACCGAAGTGGTGGCTGTCGCCTCATCGGCGGCGGGCTGAGCCGGGTCGGGGTATGCCCACATGATGCCGGCGACGACCAACGCCACCGCACCGAAGAAGAGGAGAGCGGACAGCCAACCGGGTGACCGACCTCTCTCCTCACTTCTGAATTCTTCTGTCAATTCTGACCTCCTGGCATCGAGGCTACGCCCGCACCGTTAATACGCTCCTAAACCTTCTATTAAGAGTCGGTAAAGGGGGAACCTTCCGGCGTCGCACCCCGGTCACCGTCGGCCTCGGTCGGCAGCCACATCACCATCGTGGTGCCTTTCCCCGACCTACCCTGAAACGAGGCGAGCGACCCACCATGGCCCTCGGCGATCTGATTCACGATCGAGAGGCCGAGCCCCACCCGTTCCCCCGGTTCATCGGGCAACCCGGGGCCGAGATCCTCCACGGCAATCCACGCCCACCCCCCCGCCACACCGTCGCCGAGACGAACCGCCGAGCCCTCAGGGGCGGCGCTGACGGCATTCTCGACGAGGTTGGAGAGGGCACGGTCGAGGGCAACTTCAACCCCGAGGATGGTGACGGGCTCGGGGTGGGCGATGAGGTCGACCGATCTCGCCGCGGCGATCGGTGCAAAGTCGGCGACTTTGGCCACGATGAGATGACCGAGATCTACCGAGACCGATTGGGCTCTTCCCGTCTGTAATCGGGCCGTGGCCAGCAACCCCTGGATCATCTCGGACATCTTCTCGGCGTTACGTCTGATCACGCCACCCGCCTGTCGCCAGTCATCGACTGTGGCGTCGGAGTCGTCGGTGACCAACTCGACGTTGGACCTGATCACTGTGAGCGGCGTGCGCAGATCGTGGCTGGTGTCGGCGAGGAACTGTCGTTGACTGGAGAATGCCGTGTCGAGCCGCTCGAGCATTTCGTCGAAGGTGTCGGCGAGTCGCTTGAGCTCGTCGTCGGGGCCTTCGAGCGCGATGCGCCGGCTCAGGTCGGAAGCCTGAATCTCGTGGGCGACCGTCGTGATCTCGCCAACCGGCTTGAGCACACGCCCGGACATGACCCAGCCGATGACGATGCTGAGGAGGAACAAGATCACGACGGCGATCACCGTGAATCGGGCCACCTCATGAAGCACGATCTCGTTGTATATCGACTCGATCGCCCGGACTTCGATCTCCCGGTAGTACGGCAGAGTGAAGCTCTGACCCGATTCGAGCACGACGCGGCGGCCCTCCCAGAGGTGGACCATCATCGTCTGGGATCGCAGGCCCCGCTGGATCGCCAGATAGACCAAGCCAAGCAATGCGCCGCCCAGACCAAATACCAGTCCCGAGTATTGGACCGAGAGACGGAACCTGATCGACTGCCAGCTCGGCATCAGTCGTCGTCCAACCGGTAGCCTCGTCCGGCGACGGTGGTGATGAGCGATGGCTCACCGAGCTTCTTGCGCAGGTTGCTCACCGTCACCCGGACGACATTGGTGAGGGGGTCGGCCATTTCGTCCCAGACGTGCTCGAGGAGATGCTCCTGACTCATGACAACGCCGGGATTCGCCATGAAATAGTGGAGTAGGGCGAACTCCTTGGCGGTCAAGTCGAGACGCTCGCCGGCCCGTCTTGCCACGAACCGGGCAGAGTCGAGCTCGAGAGGGCCCACGTTGATCACGGGATCACTCTCGGTGTCACGACGGATCAGGGCGCGCACCCGTGCCGAAAGCTCCGCGAATGCGAAGGGCTTCACCAGATAGTCGTCCGCGCCCGAGTCGAGACCGGCGACCCGGTCCTCGACCCCGTCCCGAGCCGTGAGCATGAGGATCTTGGGGCGGTCGCCCTCGAGGGTCGGGAGGTCACCCGACACGAGATCACGGCACAATTGCAGCCCGGAACCGTCGGGGAGATTCCAATCGAGGACCACCAGGTCATAGCCTGCCGACCTCAGCTTGAGGTCGGCCTCCGCAGAACGGTTGGCCACGTCGACGGCGTGACCGTCACGGCGGAGGCCGCGAGCGATCACATCGGCGAGGTCGGGCTCGTCTTCGATCACGAGGAGCCGCACGAGATCACGATCCGGAGGAGACGCACGACGTCACGATATTTCCTTTGGGGTAATCGGTGAATAAACCGCATCCCGGCGCCGGTCGGCGCAAGTATGGACTTCCGACCTATACGGATCTGCAACCTTTTGCCGAATCTTGGAGTCGGAGACAAAGAGACACAAATGGTCGTGACATTCATCACCGAAGACCGGGACGGTTTCCACACCTACACCGGACACGTAGTCTGCCGGGGTCCGTCGACGATCGTCGTCATGCTCACCGAGCCTTTCAGCCTCGCCGGCCGATCCGTCCAATTCCCGATCGCCGACGTGGTCTCAGAAAAAGTCATCTCTGCCTAGAGCGGAGCCGATCCCTGGATAGGCTGACCCAATGTTCCTAGAGGCGTCCACCCTCCAATCTCTTGCAGTGGCAGGTGGCGTCGGCGCAATCGCCGGGCTCGTCGGGGGGTTCATCGCTTCAGCGGACAACCTCTTCGGGACAGTCCTGATGGGGATCATCGGGGGAATCGCACTCTCCGCCATCATGCGCATCGCCGGAGCACCACCGATCTACGCCATAGGTGTGGAGGAATTCTCGCTGGTGTGGGCCGGCGTCGGCGGCCTGATCCTCGGCTACGTGGTGGGCCGCTCCAACGCCTGACGCTTCCCGAGGTTCCCGACCGGGTGCCGGACCCGACGAACACAGAAAGGCCGCCGTGTGAAGAGTGTGGTCATCGCTACGCTCCTCGTGATGGGTTGCTCACCCGGGGACGTGGCAAGCCCGGCCGCTACCGTGCCCATCCAAGCGACGGCCGTCACCGCCATCTCGACCACCACGTCCTCGACGACGACGTCCACCACCCACACGACCACGACCACGACCACGACCACGACGACCACCACGACCACCACGATGCCCACACCGAAGTACTTGGGGACAGTGCGTGACGTCGATGCCGAGACACTCGCCCATAGCTGGACCCCCGACTGCCCCGTACGGCCGGACGACCTGGTCGTGGTCGAGCTGACCCACTGGGGCTTCGACGGCGAGCCGAACGACGGCGCCATCGTCGTCGCACGACCGGAAGGCGATAACCTGGTGGAGATCTTCAGACGACTCTTCGAGATCGGGTACCCGATCCAGAGCGTCATCCCGATCGGCGATCTCCCTCCGGGCGTCGAAGAAGACGACCCCGACTACAACAACACGTCGGGTTTGCATTGTCGACGCGCCACGGGTTCCACGCGTTGGTCGGATCACGCCAGAGGGTTGGCCATCGACATCAACCCGTTCCAGAACCCATTCGTGACCCCCAACATCCTCTGGCCGGCGAACTCCGAGAAGTACCTCGACCGGACGCTCGGTGAGCCGGCGATGATCACGGGCGGAGACGCGGTGGTGGAAGCATTTGCCGACCGCGGGTGGCTATGGGGAGGCTATTGGGAGTCCATCAAGGACTATCAACACTTCTCGGTCACTGGTCGCTGACGGAGTGCGCCTCGACCCAGGCGAGGACACCTTCGCGTGACACGCCGAGGTCGATGAGCAGTCTGGCCCCCGGAGAGCCCTCGTCTCTCAGGATCCCGAGCAACACGTGCTCAGGGCCGATGTGGCGGCTATCGGCGTGGATTGCCTCGCGCAATGCCAGCTCGAGAACCTTCTTCGAGTCGGAGGCGAATGGGATGTGGCCGCCGTCGGGCTCGCCGGACGATTTCTGTCCCAAGGTGGTGCGCGCTGCCTCACCGATCGACGCAGCATCTCCAGTCACGTCATCCATCAGTTGCCGGGCCCGGCCGGTCTTGGCCTCGGCGAGACCGACCACCAGATGCAATGTCCCGATCTCGGACGCACCGAGCTCGTGTGCGCACTCGACGGCGTTCATGACCACCGAGCGGGCACCGGATCCGAACCGGGTGAACAATCCCCGACTTGGCCCACGGAAGCCGGGTCCCCGCCCGACGAACCGCTTCTGGGCGGCCTGCTTCGACACGCCGATGGCCGAGCCGATGTCGGCCCAAGAGGCGCCAGCACGTCGGGCCTGTCGGACGAAGTGATCTATCAGATCGTCGCCGAGCTCGCCGAGACGCCCGGAGATGATCACGGCGTCCGTGACGAGCGCCAGCGGCTCTCGATCCTTGCTCTCGATCCAGGAGATGAGCCTTTCGAGTTCGGGAAGAGGTTCCATCTCGTCAACTGTATGTTGACGATCCTGGGGTTGTCAACCTGAAGTTGACGTAGCCGCTCGGACAGAGGCGGCCCGAGCCGCCCTCTTTTCGCATCTGGATGAGAAGCGCTCTTACCCGATGGCCCCGGCGGCCGCCATGTTGAGCTCGATGAGACGGTTCATCTCGACCGCGTACTCCATCGGGAGCTCCTTGATGATCGGTTCGATGAACCCGGCCACGATCATCGACCTCGCCTGATCCTCGGTCAGCCCCCGGGACATCAGATAGAAGAGCTGGTCCTCACCGACCTTGGATACGGTCGCCTCGTGGCCGATCTCGGCATCGTTCTCTTCGATCTCCATGTAGGGGTACGTGTCAGATCGGCTGTCCGCGTCGAGGATGAGGGCGTCACAGCGCACGAAGCTCTTGGCATTCTCGGCCCCGGGCTCCACCCGGACCAGACCCCGGTAGCCGGACCGCCCGCCACCCTTGGCGATCGACTTGGAGACGATGGTCGAAGTGGTATCGGGGGCGGCGTGGACGATCTTGGCCCCGGCATCCTGGTGCTGGCCCTCGCCGGCAAATGCGATGGAGAGAACCTCACCGTGGGCACCCGGCTCCATGAGCCATACCGCCGGGTACTTCATGGTGAGCCTGGATCCGAGGTTGCCGTCGACCCACTCCATCGTGGCGTTGCGGTAGGCGGCGGCCCGCTTGGTGACCAGATTGAACACGTTGTTCGACCAGTTCTGGATCGTCGTGTAGCGGCAGCGGCCACCTTCCTTCACGATGATCTCGACCACAGCGGAGTGAAGCGAGTCGGTGGTATAGGTCGGTGCGGAACAGCCCTCGACGTAATGAACGTATGCGCCCTCGTCGACGATGATCAGGGTTCTCTCGAACTGGCCCATGTTCTCGGAGTTGATCCGGAAGTAGGCCTGGAGAGGCTGGTCGACATGGACCCCCGGCGGGACGTAGATGAACGAACCACCCGACCACACCGCCGAGTTGAGCGCGGCGAACTTGTTGTCGTTGGGCGGGATGATCGTCCCGAAATACTCCTTGACGATGTCGGGATACTCCCGCAGCGCAGTGTCCATGTCGGTGAAGAGGACGCCTAGCTTCTCGAGATCGTCACGGTTGCGGTGGTAGACGACCTCTGACTCGTACTGCGCGGTCACCCCGGCGAGGTACTTGCGCTCCGCCTGGGGAATCCCCAACTTCTCGTACGTGTCCTTGATGGATTCGGGGACCATGTCCCAGTCCTTCTGCTGCTCACCCTCTGGCTTGACGTAGTAGTAGATGTCGTCGAAGTCGATGGTGTCGAGCGCGCCGCCGCCACCCCATTGTGGGATGGGCTTGCGCAGGAACCGCTGGTAGGCCTTGAGGCGAAACTCGAGCATCCACTCGGGCTCGCGCTTCATGGCGGACATGTCGCGGATCACCTGTTCGTCGAGACCCTTACGGGGCTCGAAGGCCAGCGCTACCTCGTCTTTCCAACCGAGTTGGTAGCCGCCGAGATCGATATCAACTGTGGCCACTTGCCAATCACCTCGAAGTGTTGCTCTCAGTGGGGTACAACGGCATTGGGGAACGCCGAATTTCCACTATCCGGATAGGGTTATTGTAACCGGCCGGCTCCGCTCCGTAAACCTCGCCCGTCAGCGTCTCCGCGCGACGATCCGGGCGATCGGCCAGGTCACGAAGGAGTAGAGGCTGCTCAACTCGACCAACATCGCCCGGATCACCGCCGGCCGCTCGTACGGGGATAGGGTCGCATCGGCCAGATGACTCCGTTTGAGCATCATCGCCCGCTCCCCGAGATCGCTGAGGAGAGCCTCGTCCATCGATTCCACCTTCGAGGGAAACGTGAACGGCTCGGGATGGTCGGCGGTCTCGATATCGAAGCCGTGGCTCTGCAGCGTGGTGACCAGCATGGGAACCTTCAACCCGAATCCCGACTCGCCGAAGGGCCCCTCCCGTGGCGGGAGCCCTAGATATCTGATCAGCGCGGCCCGTCCTTCGTCAGCGTCCGCCAGCAGCTCGTCGACACCGGGGGGGTCCCCGGCGGCCGGAACCGGCTCGAACGGGATGAACTCGTGGAAGGCGATGACCAACCGACCGCCGGGAGACAGGACATGGGCGAATTCCTCGGTGAGGGTGTCGGGGTCGGCGGCATCACCCTCCCAGGTGGGGAACTGGAGCACCATCCGGGCTGTGGCGAGATCGAACGCGCCGGCCGGGAATGAAGAGGCGACCTGGCCGGCGGCGATGCCGGGGCGCCATTCAATCTCGTCGGGGCGCGGTGTCTGCCGCTCCGGCCGAGTCGCCACCACCCTTCGGGCGCCTGAGGCCATCAGGTATCGCGACAGGTCACCTAGGCCGGCGGAGAAGTCCAGGGCATTCGTGCCCCGCGCGAGCTCGGGCGATACGAAGTCTTCGACCAGGTAGTAGACGAGCGGGCGCATCAGGTGCCAGGAACGGCTCGTCTCCCAACTCACCGGGGATACTCGGTGTGGGCCATGGAGGGTATCTTGGCGCGCATGCCGGTCATTGTCGTCGGCGCGGACACCGAGAGTGGCGCCGCCATCCTCGAGAGGCTGTACCAACCGCGACGGGAGATCAGGGCGTTCGTGTCGGACGAGGCGACTGGTCGAAAGCTCAGGGAGCGAGGTTTCAAGGTGGCCATCGGCGACGTCTCCGACTCGAGCCACGTCGAGGGCGCGGCCACCCGGTGCTTCTCTGCGGTGCTGATTTCAGAGGCAGCTCGCGACGACAGAGAGCGGGCGTTCGCCGGGACATCCGAGGAAGTGCTGGAGGGATGGGCCGACGCCGTCGGAAGGTCCCAGGTCACCCGTGTGATCTGGGTGACAACGGAGGAGCATCCGGAGACGAAGGTGAGCGAGGTCGCTACGGTCGACCCAGGCAGGCCCGACCTGGCCGACGTCGTATTCCGCCTCGACGAGGCTCACTCGATCTCATAGTGGGGCCTGTCGGCGACGAGAACCTGGGCAGCCAACCACTCCTCGCGCTCACGTGCCCTGTCGAACGCCTCACGGAGTATCGAAAACGGGTTGATGGGTCGATCATCTCTCCGTAATTCGAAATGGGTGTGAGGAGCCGTCCCCTCGGCGTTCCCCGAGTCGCCGACCCAGCCGATCAATTGGCCTGCTTCGACCGTCGCACCCTCTTGTATGCCGGGGGCGACGGTCAGCCACCATGGAGCATCTCCGTCGTCAGTGCCCGGGTTGTCGTTGTTGAGATGTACGTAGTGACTGGTCCATCCGTCGCCGTGGTCGATCTTCATGTTTCGACCAGAGAGACGGTTGGTGCCAACCGTGACCACCGTGCCGTCGGCGACCGCATATACCTCGGTCATTCGTGGGGCCATGAGGTCGATCCCCTGATGACGACGGCCACCGGAGCGCCGAGCGCCGAAGGTCGATGAGAAGTAGGTCTCGGTGGTCTCTTGAGGGAAGGTGATCTCGAAGGGCGGCTCCACATGCGCAGCGGCGGGGAGGGCGGGGATGAAGGTGGCGCAGCCGACCAAGACAACGAGAGCGAGTGAGGGCAAGCGGGGGACTCGGGAATGCAAGACAACTCCTCTGTCTGGAGTAGGGAGATGGGCGGGCCTGGAACGCCCTATGAACAACGGGGCAGGTTACGGGGGCGCTCGCGCTACGCAAACCTCTAGTTGCTGGAGTTCGCGGGTTACTGGGGAGCTTCCGGCAGCTGCTGCGGGCGGGTCCGCACCGTAAACCGGATCCGGGATACCGGCTGGTCGTCGACCGAGATCACGAACGAATAGGCACCTTCGTGGTCGAACCTGAGGTTGTTGAAGGTGAACGACCTGATCACCGCAAAGTCGGAGGCATCGGGTGCATGGGGCTTCTCGGTGGGCAATCTGATGTCGTTGGCAAGGGGACGGGGCAGCATCCCCTTGCCATCCTCATCCTGGAGCTCGACCGAGAGCCGGAGGCTCTCGGACGCCCAGGAGACTGGGATGCGGAGCCGCAGACCGATCGCCAGGCTGGGATGGTGAGCCGGAAAGCGTGCCACCCAGAGCGTGTCCCACCCTCCTCCCAGGATGAAGAGCTTGCCCCGAACTGCTTGCACCGAGTCTGCCAGCAAGGCGATGTCGACCGTCGGGCCCAAGCCATCGGGCGGGGATTCCATCACCGAGCCGAGCCTAACCAGGGCCGATTCAGTTCAACCGGGGACGCGTCGGTAACGTTGCCCGGAGTGCCCATGACAAACCCAGCCAACATCGCCCCCGCCGACGGCAAGCTCGGCATCCTCACCCCAGGGATGGGGGCCGTCGCCACCACCTTCGCCGCAGGTGTTCTCGCCGTCCGCAAGGGGTTCGCCAAGCCGACCGGTTCGCTTACCCAGCTCTCTCACATCCGGCTGGGAAAACGCGACGACGACCGCAACCCCCTCATCAAGGACTTCGTGCCCCTCGCGTCGCTCGACGACCTCGAGTTCGGTGGGTGGGATCCCTACTCCGACGACGCCTATGCCGCGGCGATGAAGGCCGGGGTCCTCGACGCCCGCCACATCGAGGGAATCGGCGACGAGCTCCGGGCGATCACACCGATGCCCGCGGTCTTCTCCGAACGTTGGGTGCGCAACCTCCCGGGGGTCGACCAGGTCAAGTCCGGCGCCAACCACATGGACAACGCAGAGGCGCTGATGGAGGACATCGACCGTTTCCGAACCGACAAGCAGGTCGACCGGCTGGTGGCGGTCTGGTGCGGTTCCACCGAGGCCTACGAGGAGCCGAGCCGGGTCCATGTGGATCTGGACACGTTCGAACAGGGTTTGAAGGACAATGACCAAGCCATAACCCCGTCGCAGGTCTATGCATACGCATGTCTCAAGATGGGTGTCCCCTTCGCCAATGGGGCGCCCAACCTGACGGTCGACATACCAGCGATGGTCGAGCTCGCGTCGCAGGAGGGGATGCCCATCGCGGGCAAGGACTTCAAGACCGGCCAGACACTGATGAAGACCATGATCGCCCCCGGGCTCAAGGCGCGGATGCTCGGAATCAATGGTTGGTTCTCGACCAACATCTTGGGAAACCGCGACGGCGAGGTCCTCGACGACCCCGACAGCTTCAGGTCCAAGGAGGTCTCCAAGCTGGGGGTACTCGAGCACATCCTGCAGCCGGAGATCTATCCCGAGCTCTATGGGGAGATCTATCACAAGGTCCGCATCAACTACTACCCCCCCAAGGGCGATGACAAGGAAGGCTGGGACCACATCGATATCTTCGGGTGGCTGGGATACCCGATGCAGATCAAGGTCGACTTCCTCTGCAAAGACTCGATCCTGGCCGCGCCCATCGCGCTCGACCTCGCCCTGTTCATGGACCTGGCCGCTCGCGCCGGCAGGAGCGGGATCCAGGAGTGGCTGTCCTTCTACTTCAAGAGCCCCCAGCATGCCGAGGGCATCTATCCCGAGAACGATCTCTTCATCCAGCTGACCAAGCTCAAGAACAACCTCCGTCACATGATGGGCGAAGACCTGATCACCCACCTCGGCACCGAGTACTACGACGAGGGCTGACAGCGGGGTTTGCCATGGCTGACGTGTGGTCGACGGTGGGGGCGTTGGACGCGGAAACGCAGGGCCGTTTGGCCGATGTATTGGAGATCCGTGGCGCCGACCCGCAACAACGGCGCCTTCGCACGACGTTCCTCGACGCCATCCCCTTTCCACCCGGA
>Ga0268386_10000868_pt1 | contig 19995 bp, 17 predicted proteins | sample RVTome_15_FD_200260 | JGI IMG/M metagenome (GOLD analysis project Ga0268386, IMG submission 200260) | Soil microbial communities from uranium-contaminated site in the Upper Colorado River Basin, Wyoming, United States - RVT150D86... ...
CTCGAATTTCTGCGCGAAGGGGGCCAGGACAAACACGTGCGGGACATCCGCTTCATTCTCGCCGCCACCGAGCTGGACTTGACGTTCGTGGAAAGCGAAGTCGCCCGGCTCGGCCTGCAAGCGCAGTGGCGGCAATGCAACCCGGACAGCAAGTAGATTCATGTCCGTCAAGGAAGGGTAGCGTTCCCCCCTTGTTCGCCAAGATTGCCGATTCACGGCCTTCGCCCACTCACGGACCACGATTCACGATTCACGGATCACCGTTCACGGACCACGGCCCGTGAGTAGACTGTCACTTCACGCCCGCGCTCGGCCAGCTCCGCGGCGAGGTCGTTGATGCGGAAGTTCTCGGGCCAGAAATACTGGGTGACGACGAGTTCGCGCATCGGCGCCTATGCAGCAGAGACTGTCATGGCAACACCGCGTGGTTTCCCGTTTCCGACGCCAGAACGCGATTGTTGACCCGGCAATCGCGTCGCATAGGGCCCATTATCGAGGCAATCGCCCGGACCCTCGCCTTCTCGACACGGCCGTCCACCAAGCTCACGCGAGTCTGTTGACAGGTTCGCGATTGGTATCCGCCGGCTGAAATTTCAGTCTGCTCAGCAGCATGCCCCAAAGGAAAAAAGTAAAGATTCCCGGATAGGGCTGCCGCATGCCAACCTTTAGCGAATTGTCGACCAGGACGAGGAAAAGCACGATGACAGTCAGGCCCAGAAGGTCTGGTGATCTAAGAATGGTCCTGCGGTGTTGATAGGCCTTAACCAAGGTCAGCCCGATTAGACCCAACATCGGCAAAAGGGCGATCAAGCCGAAGTTGTACGCGAAATCGAGGTAGTAATTATGAGCGCTCGGATAATACTTCCGGTCAGGCGGTGTCAAGTGTCCAAGCACCGCGCTTTGGAAATCGCTGAGCACCCCTTGGGCGTAGAAACTCCAGTAGTGGAGTCTCTCCAAGACGTTTAGCGGCGCCGTTAATTCACTGCTCGAAAGGGGTCCACCGTTTGTAAACAGCCCGCCACTCGTGAACAGCCCGCTGCTCATGACAATAGGCCGGTAGGCAGCCGCTGAGAGTACGACCATTGCTAACAACGTCCACGTCCGCCAATCCCGCCTTCCCGCAGTCCGCTCGCGGAGAGCAAATCCCATTACTCCCGCGCTGAGGGCCCCAAGGGCCAGCACGGATAGGGACGCCGCTGCAAAGAGACCCATGGGCATGGCCAACGCCGCCAGAGCACGCCTGTAGGAATGGATTTGCCAGAGTGAGTAAAGCGCGAAAAGATAGGCGGCGACAAATATGATGGGCACGTATTGGAGATGCTGATAAACGCTGAATGCATAAAGGTAAGGCGACAACAAGGGATGTCCACGCAGCCACGTCGCCACAAGCTGGGCTGGAACCACCAGAGCCAGCACCCACAGAAAAATCTTCGCGCACACGAGACTAGAGCCTTTCTCGTCTTCATACATCTGTCCCAGGACCAAGGCGAACATTGGTAAAACAAGCTGAATTGCCAGGATCAGCTTCGCCTGCTGCTGGCCGACGTCCCCTTGGTTCAACAAACCGCTGGACATCAGCATGAGGGTGAAGGTGAAGAAAATCGTTGCGAGGGATGCATAAGCCCGGTGGTATCTTCCTAGGAGAACGATGCCGCCAAATGCAAGGACGGACACAGGCACTGGCAAGCGCCGCAAAAGTCCGTCTGTCTCGAAGACATACGCGGGGTCGCGAAACACCGTGCCTGTGAGCTGAAAGAACAAGGGGAAAAGAATCAGCAGTGCAATCAAGCCGTTGATCAGTGCCGCCCAAGGTTGAATCGACCCGGCCCCAAAGTCCGCCGCCTTTGCTGCGCTGAAATAAAACGCAATTGCGAGCACGGAACTGATCAAATACAGAGGGGTAAGGGCATTTACTCCAAATAAAAAGAAGAGGTATGGAACCGATGCAACGAGAAGGATGTTGATCAATACATCAGGACCGAAGACGTCCCGGTCCGCGTGCTGCTGCAGAATGCGAAGGCGATATTGCCACGCGGTGATCATGACGGCGCTACCGATCAAGGAAAGCCCTGTAGCCAGCCAAAAAAGCACGGGTTTACCTGTCCAGGTGAGCAGTTTCGGCTCAGCGGCCGCAACTCCACAGACAGCAGCGCCAAGGACCAAAGAAAGCCACTTAATGGCCTTCAACCATGCCGAACGCATGGTGTGCCCATCGCGCGACTCCTGCAGCACCACAGTCGGGCCAATGGCTTGCGCAAACATGGATCCGAACAGTCCGCCCATTGCAAAGGTCGCGTAAAGATCCCCCGCGACGCTTTTCCCGACGAGAAGCAGAATCAGGAGCCGGAACACGTACACTGAAATGCCGGTAACCGAAGTCGATCCGAAGTGCGGAAGGAGTCGAGACCAGGTTTCCCTCAAACGAGTCTCGACGTCTCCCCTCAGGCGAATATGCCCGCGGCCTATCCAAAGTGGCGACGTTGCCCAGACTCCTAGAGCTACCTCGGGCAGTGGTAGTTCGACTAGTAGCCAGAGAAGGACAGTGGCGGTCAATATTGCCTGCCATGATAAGAACCTGACAGCCGACCGTGAATCTCCACGCATTTCCATGTCGCTGACATGAACCTCTGCAATCCACTCCACGCCGCGCCGGAGCACCAGAACAAAGGCAAGCAATGCATCGACGCTGGCCAGGTGCGTGCTAAGCAAGAGGGACAATGCACCCAGGGGAACAAGGAGCAATGCGCGAGCGCCCAGTATGGCGCTGACGGAAATCGTCGACGATGCATTCAGGATGAGGCTGCGTGCATTCGCCGAGAATGCGAAAAACAGCGCCAGCGTGGCGCCGTGAACGATCCCGAAGTCTGCCGCCAGCTCGGACTTTCCTCCCAGGCTAAGGACAATCATCACGCCCGTCATGGCAAACGTATTTGCCATGAAAGTAGCGGGAAAGAGAAACTTCAAACGACTCAAGATGCGATGCTCATCCAATACCAATAACCGCTTGCCACAGCTAAACCCGGAGTGACGTGATTAGACAATGCAATGCGCCAGCCAAGATCGTCGCGCTTGCCGGGGCATCTCGACGGGAAACGCGTACGTTTACGCCGCCCCACCACAAGGTAGTGGTTTTTGCATGCAATTATGAAACTGCAGGTCATCATGGGGCCACGCAATTCAGACCCGCTTGGCGAGGATGCGTTCGACGAATTCTGCGGGATCGAGTAGCTGAACGTGATCTCCAGGAAGCCCGAGAAACCGCTTGACTGCGCGCGCGATCGAGCGAGGCGACCCGGGATCAAACGTCTGGTCCGGCACGACGACGTCGCGGACATAATCCAACTCCGGTGCGATAACGGGCAGCCCCGCTAGCTTAGCCTCAATGAGCGGCAGTCCGAATGCTTCCAAAGTTGATGCGTAGATGAGCGCGTCCATTTCCGCGTACAATGTGCTTACCGCGCCCCCGTTAACTTCTCCGTGGTTGACCACCTGTCGCCAATCCGCTTCCGCGCAGACCGCGGCGAGGCTGCGCGCGAACTCACCAGCTTCAAGAGTCAAATGAAGCTCCGCTGTTATGCCCTCACGTGCGAGCAAGCGCCAGGCCTCGAGCAAGGTCCGATGGTTCTTGTGGGGCTCGCCTGAAGCCACATAAATGAGCTTTTTGGGCAGAGCCGGCGCCGTAGGCGACTTTGCCGTTCTGGGCGCCAGCCTCGTGGCGCCCTCCACGAACGGCGCGAGCGCCGCCTCTACGCCGAGCGCGGCCCGCGCGCATTCTTGCATGGATGGACTTTGCACGATCAGGATGCCTGCGTGATGCACGAGTCGCCGTACCAGAAACCGCTCAAAGGCGATGCGCGCTCGGACACTCCATGGAAACCCGCTCAATGACATTGCGTCGCAGAGATAGCGGTTTTGCAGGAACAGACAGACTTGCGCATCAAGTGCGTACAGCGGCGGCAGATTCCCGAAACATAAGACGACGTCGTTGTTCCTGGCGATCGATCTCAGGCAGCGCTCCGCGCGGAGGCGACCCCGTATCGTCGGCAAAAATCGATACAGTTTGAGCGCATCCGTTAGATCTTGCGGCAATGTTAGCCGCCCGTCAGCGAGCAACGTGCACGAGGTTCGGTCCACTGCCGCGCGCAGCAAGCTCAGAAGTAGTGTCTTGCCGCCACCTTGGTGAACGTTCGGCGCATGGACGATCAGGGAGGAAACGTTCATGTCGGGCGGGCGAGCACCATTAGGGTATCTCCGCCCAGAAGCCGCACGCCCCAATCCCGATTCAGGGCCCACGCAATGCGGCGCGGAACCGACGCAACGCGAGTTCTCCAGCCACGCCGCGGTGCGCCGAGTGCGGCCCCGGTATACCGGGCTTCGATTACTTGGTAGCCGCATTCCTCAAGGAGAGCGAGCACCAGTCCCTTTGTGTAGTAATTGATGTGACCGACCTTGCGGCGGGCAAGGAGCAGCGGCTTTTCCCGCAGGACGGTAATCGCGGACAGATCAAGCGGAAAGTGAAAGACGTGATACGTGGCGTAGCTCCGCAGCCGCTCCAGGAATTCAAACGAGTTCGGAAGATGCTCTACAACATCAAGGGCAAGGACCAAGTCATACCCAGGCTGCGCGAGCTCGAAAAAGTCGCCAATCCGGAATCGAAGATTCGGTGCTGACGCTCCCGACCAGAAGCGTTGGGCGTCAGGTGCGACGTCGAAGCCGTCTAGAAAGGCTTCGGGAAATGCCCGCTGCAGCAACCGCAGGACTGCACCCGAGCCACAACCGATGTCCGCCATCCTGCGCGGCTGCAGTCCATGCGCGCGGAGCAAATCCAACACCAGGCCTGCTTTCCATGGCGCATCCTCACTGTCCCATGTCGGGTTGTGGCGCAGGTATTCGCCGCTTTGATACCGTCTCGTGATCGAGGTTTCATCTTGCATCATGCCGTCCCCGCGACCGTTTCTTGCCGCGATTACTAGGCCCCAGGCGAGTGACCATTGATTTAATTACCGAAGCCCGCACAACTAAGGGGAATTCTACCTAACTTTGCGTAGAGTTCTTGCCGCCCAAAGTAACCGATGAGCGGGCTGGCTGATCAGGGCGTTTGCTATGAGCCGCCATGTCGCTGGCTTGAGCAACACCAGTGGATGGGCTTTGCACGCAGCGGAGACGCTTCGTGCGGCGGCCTGGTAACGGGAGGAACGCGCGTGAAACTGCCCACAGACAAGATACGCTCTCGCCAGTGAGCGCCTCGCGAGGGCGGCCACGTGCGGCTCCAATTCCGGAAGATTGAAAAATGCTCGAACGATCCGCACGGGCTCGCCTGCGCGCTCCTCGCTCACCGCAGCGAAACTTTGCGAGGATGGGTGGACGCGCCATGCGGCGAGCGGCTCGGTGACGTGCACGAACTCTCCATACCGCGCAAGCCGAAGCCAGAAGTCGAAATCGGCCATCAGGCGCAGTTCCGGATTCCAGCCGCCGGCGCGCTCGAAAGCGCTGCGCCGGAATAGCGCGCCCGGTCCGGGCGGGCATGCCAGATCCAGGAGCATTGCATCAAGGCTGAATTCGGCAGCGCGGACCCGCCGGATCGGAGTGCCACGCGGATCAACAAGCTGGAAATCGCAATACGCGACCAGGGCACCGGGGCGGGCAAGGAGTGCCGTTACCATACGTGCTACTGCGCCTGGTAGCAGCCAGTCATCCGCGCTTAGATAGCCCAGGATCTCGCCGCACGCCATGCGCCAGCCCTTGTTCAGGGTCGCTGCTTGGCCCATGTTTACGTGGGTTTCCCAGTGGAACCGGTCCCCATAGCGGGCAAGCACTTTGGGCGTATCGTCCGTCGAACCATCGTCCAGCACGATGAGTTCCAGATTCCGATAATTCTGGGCTAGCACGCTCTCGATCGCGCGCGCGAGATAGGCGCCGTGATTGTACGCAGGTATGACGATCGAAACCTGGGGGACGGTGTTAGGGTTTGCCATCAAAGGTTGTGACGCTCCAGCGAGGAGGGTTCGACTGCACGCAGGCTGCCTCGCGCCGGGGGGAGCCTTTGAGGGGAGTCAGCTCCCATATGACAAGCTCAGGAGTCTCTAAGCTGCGGTGGACCGCCAGCCAAGGTGGCGCCACGGCGCGACGCATGGCCTCTGCAGCTTTTGGGTGCGTCGTTTTATCGGCGATGACGAACCGGAATCCGCGACGGTGCAGTTTCTCGAGTATGGGGTAGTTCTCACGCAGTGCCAGGTTGTCCTCGGAAATGTCGCGGCATTGCAGTAGATCGGCGCGGAGCCAATAGCCGTAATAGCCCGCGAGAAATGCGCGATCACCTGGTTCCGCGCGCGTGTTTAGCTGCAAAAAGGGAGCACAATACGCGCTAGCGAGCGCGCAGCGATTACCGTCACCGGTGAACTCGGTGATCAGTATGCGTAGGGGAGAGACCACGTGATACGAAGCAGCGGCGACTGCCGCAAGAATGCAAACGATGATCGCCGCGCGCAGCAACCGCGGCTTCTGTTCCATCTCCCAGGCGTGCTCCGCTGCTAACGCGATCAGCGGAAAGGTGAGCAAGACAGTCGCCAGCAGGTATCGCGGAGCGATGATCGATGGCCGCAGGAGCATCCAGAGCCCGAGACCCAGCAATGCAATAATGGTGACTTGCACCAAAAGGCTTGCCTGGGGAACGCGGGGTCGCGGAAGCAGCAGCGCCAGGGGCAGCAACGCGAGGGCTAGAAACGAGAGGTTTCCACCCTGCATCGGGTAACGGCCAAAAACGAGTGCAATGGGGTAGGTGAGCAGAATCCGGCGCGTCATATCTTCCGCGAACCAGATCTGCTGTAGCCAGTTCTTCTCCTGCGGCCCGCCGATAAAGGGCGCGAGTGGTGCGCCGAAAAGTGCCGCATTTTTCAGCAGCTGGGGCGCCCAGGCGAGGGCAGCCCAGATTCCGAATGCCACTAACCGTGCCGCCACCATGGCAACCATGGCGCGCCCCGAATTCTTGTCGCGCATTTCAGCGAGGGTGCGCCAAGCGATGAGGACCATGGCGGGTGGCAGGAACGCTACGATGTAAGAAAACTTCGCGACCGCAGCGAATCCTGCCATCAAACCCGCGAGCTTAATCGGTGCCGCGTTAGGTATCTGGCGACTCGGCTCGAGAATCCAGTACACCGCTGAGAGCCCCATTGCCGCTGCGAACAGATCCACTTTTCCATCCCAGATGTAATGGGTGAAGGTCGAGGAAGTCATAAGCATGGCAAGGAGGAAAAGTTGCCCCTTGCGCCGCAAGCCACATCGCGCACCGATGGCGAGCAGCATCACGGCTCCCGCGATCGCGACCGGCCAGACGAACAGTTTGGCGGCGGCCGCGTTGCCAAGCAGCATGAGCGCGGCAAAGTGCAGCTCGCCTGCCAACCCGATAGTGGAGAAGTTCGCGTACAAGCCAGGCATTGGCGCGAGGTGCTCGGCTGCGGCGATGATCTTCGGGTACGCAAAGTAGAAAGCCTCGGCGTCGCCGATTGGCGGCCGCACCAGGGCCGCGACGGCAAAGGCCAGCGCGAGAACGATCGAAGCGCACGCTACGATTTGCAGCGATGCCGGCTCCCGCAGCTGAGCGCCCACCTCAGAGCGCGCGGAATGGAAACATTCCTTGAGTTGTGAGGCTGCGAACGGAAGACCGGCGGCGCAGAGTAGAACGAGGGCAGCCACAACGGGGCGGTTGAACCATGAAAGGAGTGCGAGCATTGTCAGCGCCGCGCCCAGGAGCGCTTGTCCCAGCAGGAACTCCGTGGCGAGCGTGGGCAGCGCAGCGGCGGCCGATCGGCCGAGGAGCGCTCGAAGCGCTGCGGCGCCGAGTCCCAACGAGGCGGCGGAATACGTGAGCGCGAGTACCACGGAACTCATCATGGTCTGTGCGGAAGATCTGGATAGCGCACCGCGGTCAATGCACGATCGCCTCGCTGTAGAACCATGGCAGCACCGCTGCGCGCAACCGCCAGACGAGATCTGGCAGCATCGTTGCGATAAAGCTGTCCGCGGAAACTGTGACCAGGAAGTACAAGAACACGCAGCCGCCCATCCATGCAATTGCGCACGCCTTGAAATACCAGCGGATAGTCATCGGTGCTCCCCCACTTCTCCGGCGTCGCCACTGCTCGTGCGCCTAATCCACAGCGCGCCGGCTCCAAGCAGGCTGGTTCCAACCAACATTGCGGCGTGTAATGTAATGATGAAGCTCAGGGCAATGGGCCCCGTTATGCCCACGATCGCGAGCGCGCTAACGCCAAAGAACTCGTACGTTCCCACGAACCCGGGAGAGGACGGAACCATTGTGCCGAGCGCGATAACCAGCAGGACGAACAACAAGTTTCCCGGTGCAATGTCGAGCCCAAAGGCATGCGCAACAACATGCAGGATCCAGACTTCCACGCCCCAAAGCACCGTGGTGAGCGAAAAGAAGACTGCCGCCCCGGCAACGGTAAAGAGTCCCGATGCGCCAGCCGCGAACGAATTGGCAATCCGTACCGCGGTTGGGACAAAGCGCGCGGCGCCAACCCGGATGAAGGCGCGCTCGACGAACAGAACCAGGGCGGGGGCCTTGAGGTGCGCCACGATCAGGACCACCAGTGCGGCCATTGTAATGACCGACACGCCGATTCCGGCCCTTCCAAGCCACGCCGGCAGGGCCGGATAGGACAGCAGCACCGCTGACAGCAAGGCAAGCAAGAAAAGAAGCTCACCCGTGCGCTCAACGACAATCGTCGTGAAGGCCCGGGTGCGCGAAATGTCTTGAAGCCGTCCCAGTTCGAGAGCCCGTATAAAATCGCCGGCGCGCGCGGGCATGATGTTATTGAACAGATATCCTACCGAGAGCGCCCTGAATGCATGGCGCAGTCGAACGCGATTCTGGCTCCCAAACAATACCTGCCACCGCCAGGCACGCAGCAGGAAATCGCCAACGATCAACGCCGCAACGGGCACTAACGCCCACAGCCGGGCGGCGCCAAACGCAGCAACGACTTCCGTGAAATCGAATTGGCTGAAAAGCCACACCAGCGCACCGATGCTGATCGCGATCCCGATAACGCTGATAGGCCTGAAAACTGTCTGCGTGCTCACGTATTTCCCATTTCCCGCGTGACTCCGGACAGTGCCGCTTCCATGTCGTGGGCTACCTTGGGCCAGTTGAGGTGCTTAGAGACAAAGCGGCGGCCGCCTTGCCCAATTCTCGCCCGCAACTGCTCGTCGGAGAGCAACGCACCGATGCGTTCGGCAATCTGGTGGTGATTGTTCCCGTCCGCATAGGCGAAATCCGCGAGGTCCTCAAGCATTGCGTCGTCCCCGACGAGTCTTGACGGAACGTTGGCCACGACCGGTATGCCGAGCAGCATGGCTTCTATCGTTGCCGTTCCCAGCCCCACATAGCGGCCCGAAAGCGAGACGAAGAAGACATCGCTCAGGCGCATTTCCTCGATCACTACCTCGTGCGATTGCTCGCCGGTGAAGGTTATGCGCTGCGCGACGCCAAGGTCTCGCGCAGTCCGGACCGCGGTGTCATGGTAGACGTGCCCTACGATCTTGAGGCGCAGTGCGGGAAAGCGTGGCGCAAGAAGGGCAAACGCGCGTATCAGCGAGACGAAATCGCGCTGCTCCGTCACGGCCCCTACGCCAAGGATCTGGTGCTTGAGCCTGTAGTCCGGACGGTGCGCCGCCAGCGCATCAGTCCTGCCGTGAGGCGCGAAATTCACGATGACGGCCTTGTCCGTGACGCGGGCACCGTGGACTTCGGCTAGATAGCGAAGAATCTCGTTGTCCCAGGCAATAATGCGATCGCAGAATGGAAACACCAGGTTGCCGCAGATCAACCGGTCCAGGCGGTTGAGCCACCGATCACGCCAAGGGCGGGTCGACTGCAGTTGCGTGCCGACCGAGCAGGCCAGCGCAATGCGATTGCGTCGGGCCGCATAAATCGCCGGAAATACGATGTCCAGGTAATGATTGACCACGAGGATGATCTGAGCTTGCGTCTGAGCGGCGAGTCGGGCGAGGGCGAGGTAGTTTTGCGGGAAGACCGATGCGACGCGGAAGTGCTTGAACAGGCCCGGCAAAGGCACCAGCAGGGCCGGGAGCCGATGAACGGGGACGGCGGAGGGAGGATCATTGGCTTCGCGGTTCCACAACGTGACAACCGTGACCTCGTGGCCGCGCGCCGTTAGTGCAGTGGCCAGGTTTTGCGAGTAGAAGGATGTTCCCGTACGGATCGGGGGATACATTGCAGAGACAAGCAGAATGTTCAATCCTGCTTCCCCATTCACGCCCCGGTCAGGCTGACCTGGACGACCGCCTGCATCGATCCCCTTGGAGCCATCAGCAGGCGCGCCGGATCGGTACGGCGGGATTGCCGGCGACGACGCTGCCCGGCGCGACGTCGTGCAGCACGACGCTGCCCATACCAACTATTGCATGATCGCCGACCATCGCGTTCTGGATGATTGCGCTCCCGCTGCCGACGTAGGACGCCTGCCCGATCCGCACATTGCCAGAAATGTTCGCGCCGCTCGCGATGGTGACGAAGTCTCCGATCGCGCAATCGTGATTGATGACCGACCCTGACAACACGATTACCTGGTCGCCGATCGTCACGTTGGCCATGATGACCACGTTGGGATACAGGATGACGCCGCGGCCGAGCCTGGCGCTGCGCGAGACGGCAACCGAAGGATGTATCAGCGAGATGAAACGTTCCCGTGCAAGCCCCAAATCGTGGGTGATTCGCTCTCGGATCGCAGGATTCCGGGGGCTGCCAAGCGTATTGATGAGGCCCGTACCCTCAAGATCGACTGCGCGCCGGGTCGATCCCGAGATCCGGATTCCCGCAAGCAAGGTGCCATGCCGGGCAGCATCGTCGTCGAGCAACGCGTCGACCAGATACTGCTGCCCCCGGCAAGAATTGAGGTCATCGACAATAGACAACGCATCGGCCGCCGTGCCGCCGGCGCCCAAGACAACGAGCTTCAAGGCCTCATCCGGCATAACGGTGCCGCGGTAGCGGCGCGCGTTCGGTCAAGCGCGTCAGAAACCATGCTTCACGTACCAATCCGCCGTGCGGCGGATTCCTTCTTCAAGGTCGATTCGGGCCTTGAACCCAAGCAACGCTTCCGCCTTGCGGGTCTCGGGAATTCTAAGCTCCACGTCCGCCGACAACGGAGGCCGAAAGACAATTTCCGAGCGCGAGTTGAGCACGCGACAGACTGTTTCCGCAAGTCCGAAAATGGTCATGACGGCGCGGCCATTGCCGATATTGAAGGACTGCCCGACGGCCTGCGGACTTTCCAGCGCGCGCAACAACCCCTCGATCATGTCGTCAATGTAGCACCACGCCCGGATCTGCGTGCCGTCGCCGTGTATTGAAATGGACTCGTGCTTCAACGCGCGCCGGATGAAGATCTGCAGTGCGCCTTCGCCGGTTTGCCCGGGGCCGTACACATTGAACGGCCGAAGCGTGACAGTCGGCAGGCCGTGCTCGCGGTGGTAGGCGTGCGCGAGATGCTCACCGGCGAGCTTGCTCACGGCGTAGACCCAGCGCGCTTCCCCCGCCGAGCCGGCTACCGTTTGCGCATCCTCGGACACGCGGTAGGCCATTGAACCGAAAACCTCCGAGGTGGAAAAATCCACGATCCGCCCTCTGATGTCATTGCGGTGGGCGGCCCTGAGTACGTTGGCAGTGCCGATCATGTTGACTTCCATGGTCGTCACCGGAGACTTGATGACGGTGTCGATGCCGGCGATGGCTGCGGCATGGACGATGATGTCAGCGCTGCGCGAGGCGTCGAGAACTGCGGGGAAGTCGAGCACGTCGCCTTTCACCACGCACACCCGCGGGTGACTGGCAAGCTGCGTGTGCTGAATCGTGTTCCGGGAAAAGTTGTCGAAGAGGACAACTTGATTCGACGCGCAAAGGCGTTCGGCGAGCGTGGATCCGATGAATCCCGCTCCGCCGGTGATGAAAAGGGTCTTGTTTGATATTGCCATAGGGGCAGATTCTGGGCGTCCGGCGCTTCTCAACCCCAGCCTCGGCTTCGCGCCGCGTCCCGCCGCAGCCGGCCCAGGATGGCGTAAATCTCCGCGCGCCCCAGCAGCGCCCAGGCACAGATGGCGCCCGTAAGCAAGAATACCGCGGCCTTCGCCAGGATTTCCCCGATAGAGATCGTCGCCCCGCTCCCGGAAACCTGCGTGCTCGCGACGACGATTATGCCTGAAATCGCGGAGGCGGCCGCGATCCTGGCCCAATCGTGGGGCACGGGATAGAGTCGCTGGCTCAGCGCCATGAAAGAGGTGAACGCGGCAATTGCCGTCGTCAGCGTGGCGAAGGACGCTCCCATAATTCCCGCGATGGGTATCAGCAACACGTTAAGCCCGAGGTTGGTCGCGGCCGCGAGCGTGTTGACCATGGCGAAAATCCATGTCTTCTTGCGGATGAACAGACCCGGGGCGAAGACATACATGCCCGCGATCACGGTGCTCAGACCCAAAACCGGAATGACGCTCCGTGCGCCGTAGTAACTGGGGGTCGCGAACAGCCACACGAGCTCGTGCGAAAACAGGGCCAGCAGGACCAGAATCGGCAGGGCGCACGCGAAGAAATAGCGAAAAATCCTTGCCAGTTGAGCGGGGGTGGAAGGGTTGCCGTAATTCTGAATTACTAGAGGTGTGAGGGCGCCCTGGAAACCCATCATCAGCAGAGCGACGACGGAGGCGATACGAGCGCCGACCCCGTAGATCCCGACGGCCTCCAACGTCATTAGCTCGTTGATCGCTATGCGATCGACGTACAGGGCAAGGTATACCGCGATGCTGGACGGTACCAGCGGAAGGGAAAAAGACAGCATTTCCCTCAGCTTCTGGCCGGAGAACAGGTAGCCGTAGCTCTGCCTGCTGTACCACCAGGAGCTGGCGATTCCGCAGACTGCCCCGATGACCTGTCCCCAGAACACGCCGGCTACGCCACTTTCTGCGAATACAAGGAGATAGACGGTTGCTGCAATACTTACTAGAGAGTAGATCAGGCTGGCGACGGCGTATCGCCTGGGCAGGATCTGCCAACGCAGGAGGTTCTGGAATAGATAGAACACCCCGTTTGCGGCGATTGCGACGACTGCCACCCGGAAGATGCCCGCCCAACGGTTCGATCCTAGCAACAGCTCGGCCAGCGGTGCGGCAAAGACGAGTCCGAAGAAAATGAACACTCCATAGGCAAGGGCGCAGAACCACAGGGATGTTGATGCGATACGCTGCCGGTCCCTGTCGCCCGAAGCCTCCGAATAGAGGCGGGCCACGCCCTGCGTAATTTCAGCGGCAACGACGTAATTGGCGATCGTTGCAAAGACCGTAAGCAGGTCCAGCGCACCATACTCTTCCGGGGCCAGCAGGCGAGTGAAGACCGGCACCATCACGATCGCGATCCCGCGGCTCAGAACGCCTGCGAGGCCGTACACGACGCTGTGCTTGAATAGCTGTTCAAGCATCGGCATTGCCGCTCTTCGCAAAATTGACGAAAAGCCGCTCGAGCTCGGGATGCTCGGTCAATCGCAGGGCTTCAGTCCCGGCCCGTTCAATCAGCTTCCGCAGGAGCAGGCGCAACCGGCTTTCGGGAAATCCCATTCCGTGAACGTAGCGATTCCTGCCGGGGTCATATAGCCAGTCCCGCGGAAAGTTTCCATCGATCAACTGCAGGTAACGCCTCGCTACCTGTCTTGCTGTCCAATTGCTTTCGACGAACTCCTTCGCCCTCAAGCCAAGTTGCAGTCTCAGTGCGCGGTCGGTCGCCATGGTAAGGATTGCGTCGCGAATGCGCTCGGGGCGGCAGTAAAGGCTCGGCGGAAGCCACGTCTCACGCAGATCCTCCTGTACCCGTTCACAGTAGTAGCCACCGACAACGGCAGGCTTGCCGTGGAAGGCGGCTTCCGCGGCGAATCCCGCCATGGGAGAATCTGAGTAGAGCTGATCGATCACGAAATCGCAGCGGTCGATCTCGGCGAGCACTTCGGCGTTAGGCCGCCCGCGAATTTCGACGTAGTCAATTCTCACGCCATCGCGCTGCAGACCTTCGACTGCAATTCGGATCTCCCTGGTACCCTTGGCTTCCGATTCGGATGGGCTGTGCAGGGCACGCACTGCCCCGCCATCCTCGCGGTACCGTACCGGTGCGCCGGCGAGGTCGAAGGGGAGGCCCACAGCCAAGCCAACGACGAAGGGACGCGTGTGGAATTGAGCCTGCGGTGGCGCGTTCACGACAACATTGGCGTACTTTTCGACGCGTCGGACGTTTTGCTTGCGGGCATTGGCAATCCTGCAATAGGTGCGCACGGTCGTCTCGTCCGGCCACTCGATCCCCGGAACCAGGGCTTGGGGCGGGGTGACGCCTTCGCAGAAGCCGTCGATATAAGCTGGTCGGGAATCGGTGCCGTGAAAGGTGTAGACGATCTTCTTGCCTAGCGCCCGCAGCAGCGGGAGTTCGCGGAACCTGAAGAAGGACGAACCACCGCCGAGCAGGAATGCGTCGAATTTCAGCGCTGCCCAGATGAAAAGTGAAAGGCGAGAGAGCAAAACCATGAGGAACCAGAACGCATGCGCGATCTGATTTTTACGCATCGCGTCGATCCGCTTGACTACGCAATAGCGCGCAAAGGCGGGTACCGACGAATATCGTTCGTCGGTGTATTGGAATCGATGTGCCTGTAGCGGGAAAAACTCGGCATGGATGCCAAGCTCGTCGAACCCCTTCTTCAGCTTGGCGTAATAACCGGAAACTTCCGTCAGACCGATGAAGATCCTCGGATTCCTGCGACGGGTGTTCATCGTTCTATGGCTGCGCAGGGCCGTGGAGGCACGTCAGCATTCCTCTCGCTCGGTTCTCGCGCATACCGCGAGCCCGATTCCGTCCCGGCCATAGTCGTTGCCATTATAGAACATGAACCATTGGTCGTAATGGCGAACGACGAACGGATAGGCCATCCCCCTGGAATCCCACCCCGAGCCGGATGGCTCCAGCTCGGGGGAGAGTGCCTGGCGCACCCATTTCACGCCATCGCGTGAGCGTGCGTACCCGAGGCGATAGCCGTCGCCCCGATCCGAGGAGAACCAGGCGTGGTAGATCCCTTCCTCGCGCAACACGCAAGTGCGACCGATGTTGCGTTCGTTGGAATCGGCGTGGTCGATGCAGACCGTTCCGTTGCGATGCCAGTGTATTCCGTCGTCGGACTCGGCGTACTTGATGTGGTAGCGCGAATGCAGGCCGGCTTCCGTTTCCTCCCACGCGTGGCCGGAGACGTACCACATGCGCCATCGGTCGCCTTCCTTGAGCACCATCGGGGATGTGACCAGGCAGGGGTCGTGATCGGAGCGCGCCATAATCGGCGCTCGCCCGTGCTTGCGAAACGTTTCGCCGCCGTCGTCGCTTATCGCGAGTCCGATGCTCGAATAGAACAACGGCTTTCGTGCCCCAGGGTTCCAGCCGATCGTGTAGAGATAGACACTGCCGGAGTGCCGCACTGCCGATGCCGCATAGACCCCGTGATCGTCGTAATGGCCGAGCGGTCCCGGCTCGAGTACCGGCACACGGGACGCCCCGAGAATGCACTCGGGCTGTTCGAGGTCCAGGTCGAAGAACCCCACGTGCGAACGGTTTTGCCCGTCGCGGCTTGCGAAGTAGACGCGGTAGACGCTGCGATCTATCAGGATCGGGCAGGGAAGCGAGGCGTGGCTCCGCATCCAGGCCTTGCTTGTATCGGGGCGAAATATCAGCCCCAGCTTCCTCCAGCGCATCAACGGCGCACCAGGATCGTCCATTCGAAGAGGGGGTAGTCGTGCAGCAGAGAGACGTTTCGTGAGTAGCGCCGCTTGCAGAAATCGAAGAAATACGACGGATCGCCGTAATAGAGGTGCGGCTCGCGGTAATCCACGTAGGTAGTAAGCAGGTTGAATGCGAATCCCCTCAGGGAGAAAGCGTTCAGGTTGTCGAGTGTTGCCTCGATGTGTGCGCGCCAGTCGTCCTCCCGCGCTTCAAGCCGCACGTTGAAGATGCCGCACGCAAAGCTGTAGTCCGCGGGCGTGTCCAGCCGGTCGCCGTGCGCGAATTCCGCCGCTGGGAACCGGACGCGCGCCTCGGCGAGCATCTTTTCGCTGATGTCATGACCGCGAAAGTGCCTGACGTGATAGGCGTTGTTCACGAGCCATTCGTAGTACGCGCCATAACCGCAGCCGAGATCGTTGACGGAAAAGGACTCATCTCGGAGGGCGATGACGGCCGCTAGCTTGGAGAACCTGAGCGCGTGCGATGCCGGGTCCCGCCAACCGACCCCGGGCGGGGTCACGCCGTGCTGCTCGAGGCTCTTCTCGTATAGCTGTTGGATTTGCGCGAGGTTCGGAATCTTCGGTTGACTCATCGGAAGAATCTGCTGCTGTCTTTCGGAAACTTCTTGGTTCGCTCCGCGACGTACACTTCGCCCGTGCTCGTGTCCTTCTGAATGAGGGCGCCGGGGCCAATGATATTGTCTTCCGCGACGCTCGTGTCGTCGGCCAGGGTTGCATTGACACCGAGGAAGCTGCGGTCACCGACCCGGCAGTAACCCGAAATCACCACGTGGCTCGTGATGAAACAGTACTTGCCGATCGCGGTATGATGCCCGATGTGATTGCCGCTCCACAGGATCGTGCCGTCGCCGATCGAGACGAATGGCTGCAGCGTGTTGTCCTCGAAGACGAACACGTTGTCGCCTACGCGAGTGTCTTCCCACCACGTCGCGCGCGAGCAGATGTAGGTCAGCAGCCGGTAGTCTTTCGATCTCGCGTCGTCGCAAAATTGCTCGCGCACCCGGTTTAACTTGGTGTAACCCACGGCAATGAACATTTCGGTCGACTCTGGCGGGAAAACGTTTTCGATGTCGTCGAACCGTACAAGCGGGCGCCCCAGAAACGTCGCTTCCTTCACTACGTCGCCTGTAGCCGTGAATCCGACGACGTCGTATTCGCTGTCGCGGGTAAGGTAGAAATCGACAACCTCGGCGAATCCACCCGTTCCGAACACCACAGCTCGCTTTCTTTTGTCCATGGGGGTCGACCTCTATCTGGCTAGTGCCGCATAGGGCGCGACGTAGAATCCAGGGTAGGCTTGCGCGAGCGCTTCCGGCGCCTTGCGCAGTAGCGCGTCAGAGCCGACGTTCACGAGGTAACGGTAGGGATAGTCCTGCGCACCCCACTTCTTCTTGAAGCGCCAGACGCCTGATTGCGTGAGCCATGTTCCGCCCCAGTTCCACAGCCGGTAGCCGGCGAGCGCTGCGTCCAGCATGGCCTGCCACAGGATAAGAGCGGTCGGCTGATAACCGCGCTCGGATTCCACTACGGCCGGTACGTAGTACTCCACCACGCGGTGAAGGTAGAGCAAAAGAAGCACGGCAACGGGGCTCCCTCCACGTTCTGCGACGTAGAGACGGAAATCCCGGTCCGGCGCGAGATGACGCGGAAGCCTGTCGAAGAAAGCGGCGGGCTTCGACTTTCCCCCGATCTGCGCCATGTTCTCGCGGTGGACTTGCTCGAGGAAGTCGAATCGGTCGTTGTCGACGAAGACCCGCACCCCGCTCGCCTGCGCCTTCCTGATATTGCGGCGCGCGGAACCGTCGATCAGGGACAAGAGGCGGGCCTCGGGGTCGCCGTCGCCGTCGAGGGGAGTCAGCTGGCCGATGCGCTCGTCTTCGAGATTGTGCGCTACCGTCGCGGCAGGACGTCGGAGGGGATGGGAGACCCAAGTGGCCGCCGCGACACCGGGCCTCGCAGCGACCTCGTTGAACTTGCCGATGAGGGCAGCTTCGGCTTCGGGAGTGGTCGCGAGCGCTCCGCCGTTGCTTCCGTAGAACGGTAGCGAGTTGACGATACGGCCCCACGGCCCTTCCTTCCACATCAGTGGCAGCACGCCCGCAATCCGCCCGTCTTGGCAGGCAAGCCAATACTCGGACTCGCACGCGAGGAGGTCTTCCAGCAAGGAACGGAACGGTAGCGAATAGTAGATGAACGCATCGTCGACCTGTCGAAGAAAGGCGTCATACTCGTCACTGCTGGCGTTGGCGAGACGCACCAGGCTTACTGCTTGCGCCGAACGTGTTTGGGCGCGTGGAATCATGCTCGCGCCGGGTTTCCCTCGAGAAACGTGCGGCACCATTGTTCGAAGTAGACGAGCGACCAAATCAGCAGCCGACGGTTCTGGCGCCCCGCGATATGCTCGTTGACCAGGCCCTGCACCGCGCCGCGATCAAGGAAGGAGTAGATGCGAGCGCTGCGGCCGAACAGGAGATTGCGCACATATTCGATGCTTTCCCCCTTAAACCAGCTTGCATCCGGGGCGGCGAAACCCTGCTTCTCCCGCTCGGTAACGGCGCTGGGGATATAACGCTGCATAGCCTGCCGCAACAGCAATTTTCCGTCGTGTGTCCGCTCGAAATACTTCCGCGTCTTCGGTCCCGGCTCGTTCTCGTTGAGCTTTACGACCTCGCCGAGATTGCCGAGCTTGAGCCGAACCGGCACTCTCATCGCAAAATCTACGAGGTCGCTGTCGAGAAAGGGCACGCGCGTCTCCAGCCCGTGCGCCATCGAAAGCTTGTCCTCGACCACGAGCAAGCCGTGGAGGAACGTTCTCGCCTCCAGGTAGAGAGAGTGGTTGATGTAATCCTCGGGACGGGTGAGCGCCGAGGCGTGTTCGCCGAATACGTCGCGAAAAATGTCGCGCGTCCACACGTGCTTGACGTCGTTCCAAACCGGGCGGAACAGCTCCTGTATTGCCCGGTTAGGGACCAACCGATGCCAGAACACGTAGTACTTGTCGATGTAATGTTCAAAGTCGTCATTTACCACCGCCCGGTAGTAACGCCACGGGTACCCGCCGAACAGTTCATCCCCGCCCGCGCCCGACAGCACAACCTTGACGAACTTACCGGCGAGTTGCGCCGCGTAATAGTTGGGGTAACACTGCCCGACCCGTGGTTCTTCGAGGTGCGTGGTGAGCCGCGGCATTGCGCGCTCCATGTCCCCCGCCTTCAGCACCATTTCGTAGTGCTCGGTCTTGAACAAATACGACATGTGTTCCGCCTTGTCCCGTTCATCGAAACCGAGCTCGATGCCGGAGGCGGAATGCAGATCGAAACCGCACGTGAAGGATTTGAGAAAGGGAAGCTGGGCGGCTGCGATAGCGGTGATCGAGCCCGAATCCATGCCACCGCTCAGATAGGCGCCAAGCTCCACGTCGCTCACGAGCTGGCGATTGACAGCCTGCCGGAACAAGCGGTCGAGCTCCTCCACATACTCTAGTTCATCCGCGGGTCCTTCCGGCTCGGCAAAGTGGAAATCCCAGTAACGGCGAGCGCTGCTTGCACCGCCTTCAGCTACGGTCATATGGCAGCCCGGCGGCAGCAAATGCACGCCCTTGAACAGCGTGCGGTCGGTGAAGAAGTTCTGGAACGTGAAGTACTCGAGCAGTGCCTCTTTGTCGAGTTCCGTCCGGTAGGCGGGATGCGCCAGGATTGCCTTGATCTCAGAACCGAAAAGGAACGCGTCGCCCTGGCGCGTGTAATAGAGCGGCTTGATGCCGTAGCGGTCGCGCGCTAAAAAGAGTCGACGATCGCGCTTGTCCCATATTGCGAAGGCGAACATGCCGTTGAAGCGGTCGAGTGCTTTCTCGCCCCATTCAACGTACGCGTTCAGCAGGACTTCCGAGTCGGTGCGCGAGCGGAACTGGTAACCGAGCGCTTCGAGCTCTGCGCGCAACTCGTGGAAATTGAATATCTCGCCGTTATAGGTCAATGCGCAGCGGCCGTCACGCGTCAGCATCGGCTGGTGCCCGGCAGGCGAGAGGTCGATGATTGCCAGCCGGCGGTGGCCGAGGCCAACGTTTCCGTCGGTGAAGTAGCCTTCTCCGTCGGGACCGCGGTGCGCAACCGCATCGGTCATCCTGCGCAGGATGACCGA
>Ga0268386_10000869_pt1:0-7500 | contig 19991 bp, 21 predicted proteins | sample RVTome_15_FD_200260 | JGI IMG/M metagenome (GOLD analysis project Ga0268386, IMG submission 200260) | Soil microbial communities from uranium-contaminated site in the Upper Colorado River Basin, Wyoming, United States - RVT150D86... ...
CGGGTGTGGAAAATTCAAAATTGCGGAGTGTGTTTTCCCCTTGGGGTCGAGTTCCGTCGCAATTTTGAATTTTCCACACCCGACCCCATTGCCAGCGGAATTTGCCGCACCCGCGCTGGTTATGGGATTTTGCGTAACCCGAACGAATTCCCGATGTTTTGTATTGAGGGCGGCGCTGCGAGACGGTAGCTTGGAGACTGGCGATTCAAACCGCATTCCTCCATTACTTCGAGGTTTGACGGCTTCGCTTCCGGCCGGCTCTGCATTCCGTAGTTCGGATTGCTGATCCGACCGAACCAGGGACGGATTGGCAATCCGTCCTACTTCTTTCTGGAGTGCCGTGACGATGCGGAAACGAATTGCCGCGCGACCGCCGCGCTTGCGCTTTCGAGGCGGGTTCACGCTGATCGAACTGCTGGTCGTGATCGCGATCATCGCGATCCTGATCGGCCTGCTGCTGCCGGCGGTGCAGCAGGCCCGCGAGGCGGCCCGGCGGACCAGTTGCCAGAACAACCTGCACCAGATGGCGATTGCCGCGCACAATTTTCACGAGGCCCACAAGCGATTCCCGCCGGGTTATCTGGGAGCGAAACCGCCGCATTGCCGGATGGCTTCGCTGTCGACCAAATACCAGAACATCGGCCACCTGGCGTTTCTGCTGCCGTACATGGAGGGAGACAACATCTGGAAGGGCCTGGAGACGGACAAGAACATCGACAACCTCAGCGCGTCGAACTGGTGGTCCAACGCGACCGACTGGAACCTGGCCCGCAGCAAGGTCCCCGGGTTCTTGTGCCCCTCGTCGAACATGGAAGGCCCGGCGATGGGCACCGGAGCGATCCTGGAGGTCTATTGCGACAGCACTTGCATGGCGCCGCCAAACGAGCAGTGCGGATTCACCCTCTGGTGGTTTGCCATCGCTGACGGCGGGAACGAATTGGGCAAAACCAACTACCTCGGCGTGTCCGGCGTGCTGGGCGAGGTCGCCGACAGCGGCTGGAACCGCCTGCGGGGCATCTTCAACTCCCGCAGCAAGACGAAGTTTCGCGACATCAAAGACGGCACCTCGAGCACGCTGATGTTCGGCGAATCGGTCGGTGAAAACCCCACGCTCGGCACCGCTTTCGATATTTCCCTCGCCTGGATGGGCATCGGCGGATTGCCGGCAGCCGAGGGCCTCGGGGGAATCAACGGCAGCAACCACTGGTATCAATTCGGAAGCAAACACCAGGGGATCGTGCACTTCGCGTTTGCCGACGGCCGCGTGCAACCGATCAATGTGAACATCAACACGGCGGTCTATCACGCGCTGGCATCGATGAAAGCGGGCGAGGTGACGGGAGATTTTTAGGAAGGCGGAAGGCGGAAGGCGTTTCGAATTGCTCCGATCTCCGACTTCCCATTCCTATGATTCCTGATTCCATGCACCAACTCGTTTGTTTGCTGACGTCGTTCGTTCTGGCCGGGGTCGTTTGCTGCGCGGCCGCGGGTTGTGGCGACGGCGACCGGAAGCCGATCATCAAAACCGACAAGGTCGATCCCCCGTCGAATGGGCCGATCAGCAAGGGGTTCAATGCCCCCACGATCGCACCGAAGGACAAGCCCAAACAGGCGAAATGACGGGCCGGTCCGTGAGAGGTTCCGATGCCGACTGACGACACTTCCCCATCGGCTCCTCTCGCAGACGGCAACGACAACGCCTCGGCCCCGGCTTCGTCGGCGCGTCGGCGGAGGCTCGCTCGGATCGTCTTCTCTAGCGGTCTGGCGTTCGCGGCGATGCTTGGTGGGTTCGAATTGTGGGCGCTGCGGTCGTACCGCGCGACGATCGCGGCCCTGCGGGAACTCCAGGAGCGGCCCAAAGCCGACGCGACGCTGGACGACGCCGAAGCCGCCGTCCGGGGTTGGGTCGACCGCCCGTTCGAGCGGGAGGAAACGAGCTTCCGCGAGGACGTGACGGTCCGCTGGAAGAGCATCATCGGCGACTACCGGGTCCGCATCCATGCGACGAAGAAATCGGAACGGACCGGCCAGCAGTACTTCACCGGGATCGCCATATCGTCCGACAGGCGGAAACGCATTGAGCTCCCAGAGGACGTTCGACCCCCGCCAAAACAGGGGCCGGTCGGGACAAGCGCCGGTAACGGCACCGCGCGGCAGCAGGATTGACGTCCCACACAATTTGACTATAATTCTAGTCAATGGCGAAGCGACCCCGGTTCACGCTGACGTTTGCGCCCCAGGCGGTCGAGCACCTGGATGGGATCGAGTCCAAGTACCACGGGCTTCTGAGGCGAACGATTAAGGAGCAGTTGACGTTTACGCCGAACGAGGAAACCCGGAATCGGAAACTCCTGGACCAGCCCGCTCCGTTCGAGGCAACCTGGGAGCTCCGCTGCGGCCCCGATAATCGTTTTCGCGTTTTCTACGGCGTCGATGTGCAGTCGTTGGAAGTCCAGATACTGGCGATCGGATTGAAAGATCGCAACCGACTTCTGATCGGTGGGGAGGAATACGAGACATGAGGATTGCCCCCTTGGCGGATGTGAAGGCGCGGTTGAGCGCCTACCTCGATGAATGCGGCGAGGAGGGACCCGTCGTGATTACGCGCAACGGGAAAGCCGTGGCCGTGCTGCTGGCTCCCTACGATGACGACGACCTCGAGCAGCTTCTGCTTTCGCGTTCGCCGCGGTTCCAGGCATTGCTCAACCGCAGCCGGGAAAGCATTCAGGAAGGGAAAGGCCTCTCCGAGGAGGACTTCTGGAAGGCGGTTCGAAAACGAACTCGCGAACGAAAGTCTCAATCCGCGAAAGACCGCCGAACCAGGACCAAGCGGTGACCCCGGCCGCGAGTCAGCTCCACGCCCGCCGGAAGAACTCCACGAAGTTTCGGTACAAGATGCCCTCGATGTCGTCGCTCGAATAGCCGCGGCGGGACAGAACGTCGGCGAACTTCTGCAGGTCGGCGATGGTGTCGACGTCGTGCGGCGTCTGTTCCTTGCCGAACCCGCCGTCGAGATCAGAGCCGATGCCGCAGTGCTTTGCGTTTCCGGCGAGCTGGCAGATGTGGTCGGTGTGGTTGGCGATGTCTTCCAGCGAGACGGCCGACGGGTCGGAGACGCCGATCTTCCAGCCGGGGACGATCATCCAGCAGTCGAACGAGGCCCCGATCACCGCCCCCCGCGCGATCAGCGCCATGATCTGCTCGTCGGTCAGTTGCCGGTCGCCGGGGACCAGCGCCCGGCAATTGTGATGGCTGGCCAGCACCGGCCCCTCGAAGATGTCCAGCGCCTCCCAGAACGACTGGTCGGCGAGATGCGTGACGTCCAGCAACATGCCGGCGGCGTCCATTGCCCGCAGCAACGCCGGGCCGTCTTCCTTCAGCCCACCTTCACTTCCGGTGCCGTAGCAGTAAGGGGAAGGGCCGTAGTGGGCCGGGCCGAGAATCCGCAGGCCGGCTTCGTACCATTCGTGAATCTGATCGGGATTCAGGATCGGCGGGCTGCCTTCCATGCTGAGGATGTAGCCCAGCGGCAGTTCGCCCTCGTTCCCAAGCTGGAGCTTGGGAACGAGGGCTTCCCACGCCGCGACGTGTTCGTTGAGCGCGGCCAGATCGGGAATCTCGCGCAGCACGCCCCGCAGCGACATCGCCCGGTAATACGCGAGCTGCCCGTGGGCGCAGCCGTAGTCGGCCTCGCGGGACTGGTAATGCGACAGCGGCTTGTCCTTGCGATGCAGCCGCGGCAGCAGCGTGCAGATCGACAGCCCGACGCGCCCCTTCCGCAGTTCGACCCAGCTCGTGGTGCAGGGGCCGGGGTTGATGCCTTCGAAATGGCTCTCGAACTCGCGGATTTCCGCGGCCGGTTTCAGCAGGTCGCGGTTCCATTCCAGCGCGTTCCAGGCCATGTCGAGGTGGGCGTCGAAGATGAGCTTGTGCATTGGCGGGAGGTTTCCGGGGCGGGAATCGAAACCAACAAGGAACGCAGTTTACCGACCGGAGCGGCAAGATGGCAGCGATGCCGCTTGCAGTTTCGCCTCGCGCGGCGGAAGACTCGAATCTCGCGACCGCTTGAAGAACGGGGACAGGTCCATTCATTGGGGCGAGCGTCAAATTCGAATCTCGAAATTCGCAATCCGAAACAAATTCCAAATCCGAATCTCGAATGTCCAAAACGTCGTCATCGGTGCGGTTTTGAGATTCGGATTTCGTGCTTCGAATTTGTTTCGGATTTCGTGCTTCGAATTTCGGATTTCCTCCCGTCGGGCCGTCCGGACCTACTTATGGCACGGACAAGCGGCGACGGCGAAGGCGGCCCAGCCGACGAGGAACATCGTCCCGCCGACGGCAGCGACGAGCCCCCAGATCACTCCCAGCCAGTCCGGCCCCGCGATCGTGAGCACGTACAGCGAGCCGGAGAACAGCAGAATCCCCAGCAGGAACAGCACGCCGGCCGCGTTCAGCCAGCGCGACGGCCGCTGCAGAGACACAACGCCGACGGCGATCATCGCCAGCGCGTGCGCCAGGTGGTAGTGCACCCCGGTCTTGTAGTCCTGCAGGTACTTCCACGAGGCGGGGACGATATGCCCGGCGATCGTCTTGGGCGCGGTCGATGCATACTTCTCGACGAAATAGCGGTCCAGCCCGTGCGCCCCGAAGGCCCCCAGACCCACGCCCACGCCGCCGAGCACGGCCCCCAGCAGAATCCACTTCATCACCGCCCCTCGCGAATCGATCACCACGAACTGTCTGCGTTGTTATAGAGGGATTCGCGGCTCGGCGGATATGCAAAACCGGAAACGATGGTCAATGCAGCGGCACGTAGGCGTACTCCTGCTGCTGGCGGTTGACGTTGACGGTCAGGGCCGAGACGGCAATCGGCAGCTCGCCGGCGACTTCCGCTGGCGCGAACTTCATGTGCGCCAGCGCCTGGCCGCAGACGAAGAACTCCACGCCGGCCTTCTTCAGCTTGCGGATCAACGGCAGGTTCGGGTTCCCGCGGGTCTTGAACCGCTTGCCATAGGCGGCATCGCTCAGCGCGACGGCGGTCGCCTCGCCGTGCAGGACGACCGTGATCCGCACCGTCGCCGGTTTCCGCCCCGCGCCGGCGTAGATGTTGACGTAGCGTGCGACTTTCTCGACGGCCGCGTTGAGCTTCTCCCGTGAACCGCCGGCCGTCAGATCGACGACGATCTTCGCCCCGTCCCGCGGCTGCTCCGCGGCGTCGGGGAGGCGGACGACTTTGCCGTGATTCGCAATCGCCGGCGTGACGAACGGATTCGCGGAAGTGTTCACGGCAATTGCGGCCGCCAGAGCAAGCAGGCACGTCATGGAGTGTTCTCCCGGTTGGGGACGCGGTGCGGTTCGGTCTTGCCGTCGTCGGGGGGATGGGCTTGTTCGGTTTTGTCTTTCCGCGGACCCGCGGAGCAACTGCCGCTCATTCAGGTCGACACGCCGAGCTTCGGCAGCACCCACAGATTGAGCACGAGCCAACCGGCGACGATGGCCACGATGATCCAGAGATCGGTCATGATTATTTTCCTGATGGAATTCACTCTCGCCCCTCGATGTCGAATGACGAAATCCGAAGGTCGAACGAATGACGAATTCCGAATGACGAAATGCCCCCTCACGCCGTCATTCGGGCTTCGGGCTTCGTCGTTGATTCGTCATTCGGATTTCGACATTCGGCGTTCTCGCGCAACTGGTTCCACGGCATTCTCGCCAGCAGCATTCCCATGCCGCAGGTGTCGGTGATGCCAGCAAACATCAGCCCGGCCCCGACGAAGGCCGACAGGGCGGCAAACCACGGATGCACGAAGATCGCCAGCAGCACCCCGGTCAGCACGAGGAAGCCGGCGGCGATGCGGACCTGCCGTTCCAGCGAGATCGTATTTTCCCCGCGGACGACCGGCAGACCGACGGCCTCCCAGGCAGCGGTGCCTCCTTCGACGCTGACGACGTGGGAACACCCGGCGGCGACCAGTTTCTCGCAGGCTTTCTGCGAGCGGACACCGGCCTGGCAGATGACGTACAGCGGCCTCTCGGCCGAGCCGTCGCGGGACTCCAGGATTTCCCGCGGCCGGAGCCGGTGAAACGGAATGTTGCGGGCCGGCGTGGCGTGGACTGCCTGGAACTCGATCGGCGAGCGGACGTCGATCAGGTCGATCTCCGCGTCGGCTTGCAGTTTCTCCGCGAGCAGTTGTGGCGTGATGGTCGCGATCATTTCGCTACCTCGTCAAGTTGAAGGGTTTCGATGTCTTGGGGTCCATCACGCGGCCGACTGAAAAAACCGCCCCTCGATGCAGGCCATCAGTTGTTCGAGGTGCGGTTCGGCCACGCGGTAAAACACCTTGCGGCCTTCCCGTTCGCTGGTGAAAAACCCGCAGCGCTGCATCAGCCGCAGGTTCTCCGAGGCCACGTTCTGCGGGACGTCGCATTCGGCGGCCAGTTCCCCGACCGTGTACCGACCACGGAGCAAAAGCTGGACCATTCGCAGCCGCACCGGGTGGGCCAGCGCTTTCAGGCACTCCGCGGCTTCCAGCAGCGCCTGCGCGTCGAACGGCGGGAGGGATTTCAATCCGGGTCGTTTTCGGGCCATCTTCCACCTCTGGCGGCAATTATATCGTCATGTCGCGATGTGTCAAGTTAATGGAATCCGGGAATCCGTGCCGCAGGGCGGACTCGACGGCCTTGGAAGGCCGTCGTACGAGCCAATTCCGCACCAACAAGAGCGGCGCCGCGGCAGGAACTCCGCGATGTCCCGCCCGGTGATGTTCGCCACCGATTTGATCTCCCGTTACATCCACAGATGCTCGTGGTCGCTCCGTATGGCACACGCCGCACGCGGAGATGCGAACCAGCACTTCCCCCGCCCCTGGCCGCGGCTGCGGAACGTCGGCCGGTTCGAGCGGTTCGTCGTCGTCGACGAGCGAAACAATTCGCCGCCGCAGCATCTCCCGCATCGTACACCTCAATGTCGGTCCGGACGGCCCGTCCGGACCTCGGTCGCACCGTCCGCTTCGTCGGGCCGTTTTGCTTCATTCGCACGAATCGGCCCACCAAGATCCGGACCGGCGGTCCGGACCTGCTTCACGTTGACGCAAGATGCGTTCCAGCTATGCTGACTGTACCAGACGCAAGCGGGCTTCCCCCTTGATCGAGGAACACGGCAACATGCTTCCCCGCTTCCACCACATTCTGGTGCCGCTGGATTTCACCGAGAAAAACCAGTCGGCGCTCGACGTCGCCTTCGAGATCGCCGTCGCCAACCAGTCGCGGGTGACGCTGCTGCACGTCATCGAGCAGATCGACCTGCCGGGGGACGACGAGGTGGAAGAGTTCACTGACCAGTTGCGTCAGCGGGCCGACCGCGAGCTGGAGCTGCGGGGCCAGCGGTTCGCCGAGGCCAACGTGGCGATCGACTGGAAGATCCGCCTGGGCGTGCGTGCCCGCGAGATCGCCGGCTACGAAACGGAGCACGGCATCGACCTGATCGTGCTCAGC
>Ga0268386_10000869_pt1:12500-19991 | contig 19991 bp, 21 predicted proteins | sample RVTome_15_FD_200260 | JGI IMG/M metagenome (GOLD analysis project Ga0268386, IMG submission 200260) | Soil microbial communities from uranium-contaminated site in the Upper Colorado River Basin, Wyoming, United States - RVT150D86... ...
GCCCCATTTCGACCGCGTCGCTGTCGCCCCACGTTGCGGGGACGAGATCGGTCGCGGCGAGCTTGAGCACCGCCACGTCAGACTCGGCGTCTTTCCAGACCTGCTCGGGGTGCAACTTACGGCCGTCGGAGAGGCGGACGTCGATCTCATTGAGGGCCGCGCCGTCGACGACGTGGCAGTTCGTGACGACGAACGCTCCGCTGGCGGACCTTGTGGAAACAATCACCCCGGAACCGGTCTCTTCAACGACCCGGTCGCTCGACCGCCGCGTCGATTGAATGTGCACGACGCTGCGGGTGATCCCGCGGGCGATGCGGGCCAGTTCCCGGCTCCCCTGGTGCAGGACGGCCAGTCCGCTGGCGGATTGCGACGATTCCGCAGCCGCCGGTTCGGCCCGCGCCAGCCGTGGAGAGAAGCCTCCGGCAGAAGCCAGCAGGGCGCCGACGGCGGCCCCGACGAGCAACAGCGATGCGCAGACGATGGGCGTGGTGCGTAGCTTCATCACGCAAGCTCCCGTGATGCAGTTCCAGTCTGTCGGTCAGAGAGCAGCGCGGACCGTCCGTTGGCCGGCAGTCACCCGGGGGACCAATCCGATCCCGTTCGTCGCCTCCCGGCGGGCTGCGTGCCTCCGGCAGCAGGAACCCGTCGGGATTGTTCCGCAGGACGGGTTTTCAACCCGTCCGGACGGTTTGAAAAACCGTCCTGCGTCGTGCCGTCACGATGCCGCTTCGATGTCGATATCTCCCAGCGTCAGCTCGCGGTCGTTGAGCCGGCCTTCGTGCTCGTAGACCGATTCCCAGTCCGCTTCGTCGATGCCGTTATTGCGGCGGTGAATCTCGGCCTGCCGCTGGCAGGCGATGCAATGCGTGGTGAACGGCAACGCCCGCAGCCGTTCGATGGGGATCGGCTTGTCGCACATTTCGCACAGGCCGTACCGGCCGTCGCGGATGTTCTCGATCGCCTGCTCGATCTGCGCCAGCTCGCGGCTTTCCAGGGCGGCCAACTGCGAATCGAGTTCCGCCTCGGCCCCTTCGTTCGCCACGTCTCCCACGTCTCGCGCGCCGTCCCACGACGGGGGCAACGTCACCTTCAATTCGGCGGCGAGCTTCTTCCGCAACGCATCTCGATGCGACAGGAGCCGCTTATGCAATCTCAACAAGGCGTCTTTGCGGGCCATGGCTGCGTTCCTTCGATGTCACCGGTGCAGGGTCGAGTTGGAAATCATCGCGGCGACCCCGCAGGTTCGTAGTGACCGGCTTCAGCCGGTCTCTTAACCGGCTGAAGCCGGTCACGACGAACATCCCGGGTGGCGACGCGCGTTCAGCGCAACTCGCCGGCGATTCCGGGAACTCTAGCTTGAAAACCGGAGCCGACGTCCCGTTGGAACCAAGGCGGCGCCGGCTGCGCGTGCTCAGAATTCCCATTCGCCGGATCGCACCACTTTTACGGATTTCCACCTCACCAGTGACGGATCGATCTCCCCTGATGATTTGATTTTTCCCTCCGAAACGGCATCGGAGCGAACGCGGGGATTATAGTTCGCCGCTCCAGAAACATGGCCCTAACCCATTTTCATTTATTGATTTACAGTTTAGTTCCCGATTCTGGGAATAAGAATCCTCCCTCGGGAAATCCACCGGAAGAGTTCTGAGAGCTTGTGAAGAAATCGTGGCGGACGCTGCCGGCATCCGCAAAACAGCGGACGCTGGCAGCATCCGCCACGATGATTTCCGATTGATTGTCATCCTCTGAGACGTGTTCGTGTTTCCGACGACTCGTTCCAACTTCGTAAATCGTCGCAGCAGGGAATCTGCATGATTCGATTCCCCTCGCCTCCCGCCGCGGTTGCGGAATCGCGGTCCGCAGGGACCACCGGAATGTCCTGTGGAAGGATTGCGGAAAGCCCGGATCGAGCGAATTGATTGATCCCGTCGTACTGAGCGGTCTGTGGCATTCGGCGCGATTGCAAATGACTGTTCCGGAATGACCTTTCCGCAAATTACGGGATTTGCTATCACACCCGCCCCCTGCGGACTCCCGGTGCGGAGGCGTTCGCGGCGCTTTCAGCGGAGGGCGGAAAGCGGAGGGCAAAAGGCGGAGGTCGAAATGAGAATCTGGTTCCGCCTTCCGCCTTCCGCCTTCCGCTTTCCGCTTTCCGCCTTGGAAAGGATTCCCCATGCAGAAATCCTCGATGTGGAAACTCGCCGCGTTGGCCGGCGTCGTGGGCGTCGGATTCTTCGCCGTCTTTCAGACCCAGCGCGGACTGCAGGACGACAGCCCGACGGAAGACGGGCAGGCCGCCGTCGATAACGACGACGACCGGCCGCGGCCGAGCGGCGCGTACGACCCGCCGCTGCGCAGCACCCAGCGCGAACCGAAGACCGCCCCGTTGAACGATCCCTTCGACGATCCGCAAGATCGCGCTTCGTCGGCCCGCGCGCGGAAGGCCGTAACGGCCACGTTGTCGCATGACAAGAACGCGGTGGTCGGCTTCCAGGGAGTTCAGGGTGACTTCGGCGGCTTCCAGGGAAGCGGCGGGCCGCGGTTCGATCGCGGCGCCGGCGAACCCGGTTCGACGGCTTCCGCGAAGACGAACACCGGTTCCATTGACGGCAGCCCGCGGAAAGCCGCCGCCGCGGGGAAAGCCAATCCCTCAGGCAGCGAGGAGATCGAAGACGGCTTTCGATCGAAGACCGCGCCGCCGGCGAAAACCGCGGGCACGGCTGACCCGTCCACGACGCGCGACAACATGAAGACGGCAAGCAGCGCGACATCGAAAGCCGACGAACCCAAGTCGCTCTTCGGCGAGATTGAACCGAAACAACCGACTGCGAATGCCGGCAACAAGTCGCCGCAGGACCTGTTCGGATCGAAAATCGAAGCGCCGGCGACTGGAGCGAAGACCGGCGGCACGGAAGAGCCGAAGATCGATGCGCCGATCCCCGGCGGGAACCCGTTCGAAGCAGGTCCGTACGGCCCGTCCGGACCGCAGGCTAAGCCACAAGCGGCGAGCGGCCCGTCGGATCCCGTCAATCCGTTCGGATCGTTTCCCCGCGACGACAAATCGAAGACGGACCCCGCGGAGTCGGGCGGTCCGTCGCTGTCGGGGCCGTCGACAGGCTCGGCAACAGCGGCTGATTCGGGCAAGCCCGCGGCGAAGTCGACCGCACCGGGCTCTCCGTTTCCCGGAGGCGCCGCCGCGACGCCCGATCGCACGCAGTCCGAAAAATCGGCGAAGCCCGAGCCGGGTTTGAAACAGGACGCGAACGAGCCGACGCCGAAGGTATCGAAGGGCAACCCGTTCGGCGATCCGAAAGTCACCACGCCGAAGCCGGACGCCAATCCCTTCGGAAAGTCCGCCGAACCAGGCCCGGCCGCCAAAACCACGGCGCGGGACGGCGGCGAGCCTCCGCGGTCTCTGTACGATTCCCCCACGAAGAAAGCCGACGCCGGCGAATCCGCGAAAGGCGCGTCGGCGAGTGGGACGCCGTTTCCGGAGGCCGGAAAGAAGGACGAATCGTCGACGGAGAAAGTCGCCGTTCCCGGACCGGCGGCCAACACGCCCGAACGCAGCGACGCTCAGCCGCGGCCCCGGAAGGATGCGCCGCGGCCGACGCATCCAGCGCCGCGACTGATGCCCGTGCCCACCGCGACGACGCAGGAATCGCCGCAGAGCATGCCCACGAAGACCGCCGCGACTCCGATGTCGACATCGACGCCCAGCATTCCCGTCGTGACCGACGTGGGCAACAAACCGGCGCCGCAGGTGACGATTCACAAGACGGCCCCCCGCAGCGCCGTGCTGGGCAAGCCGTTCGTGTATGACATTCTCATCAAGAACGTCGGCGGCAGCGCGGCCCACAACGTCGTCGTGCAGGACCCGATTCCCACCGGCGTGCGGCTGGAAGGGACCGACCCGCAGGCGATGCTGTCCGGGCGGAACCTGGTGTGGAAGCTCGGCAGCCTCGAAGCGGGCGCGTCGCGAAAGATTTCCGTCAAAGTCACGCCGCTGCGCGGGGGGCAGATCGGCAGCGTGGCGACCGTCAACTTCCTCGCCCAGGCCGCTGCGAAACCGGCCGCCGCGCAGCCGAAGCTGATGTTCCACATGCAGGGACCGCGGCAGGCGAAGATCGGTGAGAAGGTGACGTTCAAGTTCACCCTGTCGAACGTGGGTAACGCGGCGGCGAAGGACGTCTGGCTGCGGGACATCATTCCCGACGGTTTGAAGCATCCCGCCGGCGACGACCTCGAATACAAGATCGGCTCGATCGCACCCGGAAAGACCGAAACCATCTCGCTCGCGATGACCGTCGCCAAAGCCGGACTCCTGACCAACCGGGCGCTGATCACCGCGAACGGCGGCGTGCGGATCGAAGCCAAAGCGGCGATGAACGTCGCCGAGCCGAAGCTCGTCGTCTCGCGCACCGGGCCCTCGCGGCGGGTCGTCGGGAAACCGGCCGTTTACCAGAACATGGTCACCAACGGGTCGACGAAGCTCGTGCGGGACGCGACGCTGGTCGAGGCCGTGCCCGCGGGAATGGATTTCGTGTCGGCCTCCGACAACGGCCGGTTCGACGCGGCCCGCCGCACCGTCACGTGGTCGCTCGGCCCGCTCGCCCCCGGCCGGAGCAAAACCGTGACGTTGCAGTTGATGCCCCGGCAGGCCGGCGTGCAGAACAGCGTCGTGCAGGCGTTCGGGACCGACGGCAGCCGCGTGCAGACCGCCTCGGCCACGAAGGTCGTCGGCTACGCGGCGCTGGGCATCGACGTCCCCGCGATCGACCGGCCGGTCAACATCGGCGAGCAGGTGACGCTGCGGGTGATCGGGCGGAACCGCGGGACGGCGGCGTCGGCCAACGTGCGGGTGAAGGTGACGCTCCCCGAGCAACTCAGTCTGGTCTCGGTTCGCGGCGGGGCGAAGTACGCCGTCGCCGGCCAGACCGTGACGTTCGACGCGATCGCGTCGCTGCCGGGAAAAGAGCGGACCATCTACGACCTGACCGTCAAAGCCGTCAAACCGGGTGACTCGCGGGTGAAGGTGCAGATACAATCAGACGAGATGAGCAAGCCGTTGCTCCGCGAGGAGGCGGTGCTCGTGCTGCCGATGAGTCCATAGCATGCCCGTAGGACGGGTTTTCAACCCGTCCGGACGGGTTGAAAACCCGTCCTACGGTGCCGCCGATGCCTGAACCGACGCGTGACGTTCTCGAAACGTTCGAGAACCCGTATCCCGGCCGCGATTACCGCGTGGAATCGGTCTGCCCCGAATTCACGTCGGTCTGCCCGAAGACGGGGCAGCCGGACTTCGGCACGCTGACGATCACTTACGTGCCCGACGCGCTGTGCTTCGAGCTGAAGTCGCTGAAGCTGTACCTGCAGCAGTACCGCGACCACGGCGCGTTCTACGAAGACGTGACGAACCGCATCCTCGACGACCTGGTGGCGGTCACGCGGCCGCGCTGGATGAAGATCGTCGCCGAGTTCACCCCCCGCGGCGGCATCCGCACGAACGTCATCGTCGAGCACACGGCGGAGGGGTTTACCGTTTAGCCGCGACTCGAAGCCTTTGCGGAGAGGAGCGCGGCGGCATCGGCTCACTTGCTTTTCGCTTTGCCGCTCTTTTCCGCCGTTTGTTCCACCGGCAGCGAGTAGCGTTTGAAGTGCTTCTGGCGGATGGCGGCGACGACCGCTTCGACCCGCTGCCAGTTGTTGTCGAAGTGCACGCTCACCAGGCGGAACTTCCCGCGATATTCGAAGATGCGGAATTGAAACAGAATCGGCCCCTGCCGGCCGTTGGCCACCACGGTGATCTTGAAGGCCTGCGAAGAGACGGCCTGGGCGCCGATCAGATCGACGCACTCGAACTTCGGCGGGGTCTTGGGAAACATCGTGAACATTTTCTGCCAGACCTGCCGCTCGTCCTGTCCGAAGGGGCCGGTCGTCTTCGCGAACTTGCGGCCCATGACTTCCTCGAACTTTTCCAGCGCCTTGTCGGTGCGGCCGTTCCCCAGTTCGCCGACCGCGGAGACGAGCTTGGGAAGAATCTGCTTTTCGAGCCGGCCCAGCGCGGCCGGGTCGATCTCGGCCGATTTCGCCGGGCCGGCAACGGCGGACACCAGCGCCGAGACGACGAAGAGGGGAAGCAATCGCATACAGAGACCTCGTGAAGGGGATGACCAGGATCGGGGGGCGGATTCTACTGAAATCGGCCCGCGGGCAAAGGGCAATTCCAGCGGTGGTGAGTCGAAACACAAGTCGAAGGTCGATGAGTCGAAAGTCGAAGGTCGGCAGGACAAGGCCGACTTTTCGACCTTCGACTCTTCGACCTTCGACCTTCCGACCTTTCACCACTCACCACTCACCAACTTCCCTTCAAATCCCTCTTGCGTCGAAATCCCGATCCCGCTACCTTCCCGCCGCTTCTCACTCTCTCAATTCTCGATAGCGTCGAACCCGGCACGTTGCCCCGCACCCCGCACGCAACGTTTCCCCGCAGGAAGCACCGGTTCGGCGGCGAATTTGATGAATGCGTCGCCGCCGCGCCATCCAGGGCGGCGACCGTCGGAATTGAACATTTCGGACCCAACCTCTCCCCGACCCTGATTACGGAGACGCCCCGCCATGCGCCTTGCGCTGTCTCTCGCTGCGCGGCCCGTCCGGCTGCCGGCGTGCACCCTGCTGCTGTTTACGCTGACCGGCTGCAACTGGCTCAGCGGCCGCTCGGCCAACGACGTCGGACAGGTGTACTATGCCTACGGCAATTACACGGCCGCGGCCTACGAGTTTCGCCGCGCGTCGATCGACGACCCGACGAACGCCGACTACCTGCACAACCTCGCGGCGGCCCGCAAGAGGCAGGGGATGTTCGCTGCCGCCGAACGCCGTTACCGGCAGGCCCTGCACGCCAATCCCGGGCATCAGCCGTCGTACCACGGGCTGGCGTCGCTGCTGAAACAGCAGGGCCGCACGCCGGAAGCGATCGCGCTGATGCAACGCTGGATCGGCTCGGAACCGTACCGCACCGCCCCCTACGTCGAGTTGGCGTGGCTGCAGCGCGAGTCGGGGGACATCCCCGGAGCGACGCGCACGCTGCAGCGGGCAATGCAGGTGCAGCCCGGCAATCACACCGTGCTGGCCCACCTCGGGCAGATCTATCAGGACTCCGGCCAGCATGCCACCGCGATGGCCATGTACCAGCGGTCGCTGTACGGCAACTGGTACCAGCCCGAGGTGCATTCCCGGGTGGCCGCGCTGCAGCAGCCGCCGACCATCGGAAGGCCGGCGATCGCTTACGGCTACGGTGTGACGCCGTACTACGCCGCCCCCGCCGCGGTCGCTGTGTTCCCGACGCCGGCGACTGGTATCATGGCTGAGTCCAACGCCGACCCGGCCCACGTCCCGGAAAACGAGACGGCTGCCGGCGGCGCGACGACGAAACCAGGATCGGCAGCCAATGGAACAGCCCCGCGGTAACGAAACCACGCAACGGCC
>Ga0268386_10000870_pt1 | contig 19990 bp, 19 predicted proteins | sample RVTome_15_FD_200260 | JGI IMG/M metagenome (GOLD analysis project Ga0268386, IMG submission 200260) | Soil microbial communities from uranium-contaminated site in the Upper Colorado River Basin, Wyoming, United States - RVT150D86... ...
GCCACTCGCTCAGCGCGTTGACGACGGAGATCCCGACGCCGTGCAGGCCGCCCGACACCTTGTACGCCGAATGCTCGAACTTGCCACCGGCGTGCAGCACCGTCAGGACGACTTCGGCAGCGGGCTTACCGGTCTCCTTGTGGATATCGACCGGAATGCCGCGGCCGTTGTCGCCGATCGACACCGAGCCATCGGAGTGCAGGATGATCTTGACCGAGTCGCAATAGCCGGCGAGCGCCTCGTCGACCGCGTTGTCCACGGCTTCGTAGACGAGGTGATGCAGACCGTAGGCGCTGGTGTCGCCGATGTACATGGCGGGGCGCTTGCGGACTGCCTCCAGGCCCTCGAGGACCTTGATATCACTCGCGGTATAAGTCTCAGCGCTCATGCGGCGGCAATTCCTCCTCCGTCAATGACCCAGTTCGCGGCGCCCCTCACGGCGAGTGGTTCCGGCGAGGTCAGAAACACCTGCTCGGCCGACTGGATCTCCCGCAGGACGTTCTCGCGCACGCCGGTATCCAGCTCCGAGAGCGCATCGTCGAGCAGGAGCACCGGTGGCGTGCCGGCCGCCTCGCTCACCGGCAGCAGCTCGGCGATCCGCAGCGCCAGCGCCAGCAGGCGCTGTTGGCCGCGCGAACCGAAGACCCGGGCGTCGACCCCGTCCAGCTCGATCGTCAAATCGTCCCGGTGCGGTCCCACCAGCGTTTGGCCTCGACGAAGCTCGATGGGGCGCGCCCGCTCGAGCGCAGCCACCAGCGCCGCCGCCTCGGTGGCCTCGCCGACGCCGCAACGATAGCCGACCTGCACCTTGGACTGCTGGCCGCTCACGGCGGGATACACGCGGGCGAGCTCCATCTGGAGGCTGGCCACGGCTCGGCGGCGGCGACCGATCAGCTCCATGCCGACCGACGCTACTTGCTCGTCCCAGGGCGCGAGACGCTCGGCCGCCGCCCGAGACTGCAGCAGTCGATTACGCTGGCCGATGAGGCGCCGGTAGCGTAGCAGGGCGGGCAGGTGGCCGGCATAGAGACGCGCGGCAAACCCATCGATGAACAGTCTCCGCGCCACAGGGGCCCCGTGGAGGATGGCCAGATCCTGCCAGCCAAAGACGATGACGCGGGCCCACGGGCAGGCTTCCCCGCTCACCTGCCAGTTGCCATTCTCCTGACGCTGGATCGTCCGCCGCATCGCCCTGCTGCCTTCGGATCGCAGCAGCTCTCCGGTGAGCACCGCGGCATCGGCCCCCCAGGTCGGTAGGTCCGCCAGACGAGCCGTCCTAAATGAACGACCAGTCAGCAGGACGGCGATCGCTTCAAGTAGATTGGTCTTACCATGACCGTTACGGCCAGTGAGGAGGTTGACCCGGGCTTCAGGTCGATAGGAGAGGCGTCGATAATTACGAAAATCGAGTAGCTGAACACATCCTATCTGCACCCGCTAAGACTCCCATTTTTCGAGCAAAAACCTTCACTAAATTCTCATGGGCATTATAACACAGCAGTACCCCTCGTCGGCCGGGCTTCTCACCACTCCGGGGCTCAATCCGTCCTTGAACTCGAGCACGATGTGCTCGTGCTCGATGGGCCCGATGGCATCGAGCAGGTACTTCGAATTGAACCCGATGGAGACCTCCTCGCCGGCGTAGTCCACGTCCAGGGTCTCCTCGGCTTCCCCCATGTCCTGGCTCGAGGCGGTGATCCTGAGCACGGCGGGGGCGAGGACCAGCTTGACCGGCTTGTTCCGCTCTTCGGCCATGACCGACACGCGGCGGAGGGCCGCCGACACCGCCGCGCGGCTGATGATCAGCTTGCCCGGATGTTCCTTCGGAATCACCGCCTCGTAGTTGGGGAACTGTCCCTCGATCAGTCGGGCCGTCATCACGAAGTTCGGCATCTGCAGCACGAACTGGTTCTCCGTGATCCCGAGCTGGACCGTCTCGCCCGCACCGAGCACGCGCATGATCTCCGCAATCGCCTTGCGCGGCACGATACCGGTGATCGGACGGCCCACCTCTCCCAGCGTGCGCAGCGAAAGCGCCAGGCGATGGCCATCGGTCGCCACCAGCCGCATCTCCTGGCCCTGGAGCGCGAACAGCACCCCGTTCAGCGCGTAGCGCGTCTCGTCGTGAGAGATGGCGAAGCTGGTCTGCGTGACCATGTCGCGCAGCGTTTTCGCCTCGAGCGTGAGCCAGGCGCCTGGCGATGCAGGCACCACGGGCGGGAAATCATCCGGCGGCATCCCGACCAGCTTGTAGGTGACCCCAGCGCAGCGCAGGCTGACGCCGGCGCTCTCGCCCACCTTCAGCGCGATGGCGGCTACCGGCAACTCCTTGACGATCTCGGCGAGCTTTCGCGCCGACACGGTGATCGCGCCCTTGCCGACAACGCGCGCCGGAACCGACACGCGGGCGCCGACTTCCAGGTCCGTGGCCGTGAGGCGCACGGTTCCCTCCTCGGTCTCGAGCAGCACATTGGCGAGGATCGGCAGGGTCTGCCGAGGCTCGACGATGTTCTGCACCATCTGGAGGCCTTTGAGGAATGCATCGCGGTCCAGAACGACTTCCATGAGGATCTCCGTTGTTGTTCATAAGAAGAGATACAACTTCGTCGTAGTAGGAGCCGTCGTTGCCCGTGGACGGAGTGACCGGCGTGTAAATGCGCACGACGACAGCGCCCCGTCCGGGGCGCGCCCGGGGATAAGCGTGTGGAGAGTCATCGGGGAGCTGGGGATCACAGGGTGATGCCCTGGATAAGTGCGTCGATGGTCTTGCGCAGTTTGGGGTCGTCTTGCAGCAGTGTCTGGATCTTGTCCACCGCGTGGAGCACGGTGGTGTGATCCTTGCCGCCGAAGGATCGGCCGACCTCGGACAGCGAGGCGTGGGTGAGCTGGCGGGCCAGGTACATGGCGATCTGGCGTGGGAAGGACACGGCCCGCGTGCGGTTCTTTGCCTTGAGATCGGAGAGCTTGACGCCGAAGAAGTCACTCACCTTGCGCTGGATCTGCTCGATCGTGATGACCTTCTCTTCGTCGCCCCAGAGGTCGGAGAGTACCTCTTGGGCGAGATCGACGCTCATCTCGCGGCCGGTGAGCGCGCAGAATGCGATCATCCGCGTGAGCGAGCCTTCGAGCTCGCGGATGTTGGACTTGACCCGGCTGGCGATGAGATAGGCGACGTCGTCGGCGAGGCGGACTCGCTCGAGCGCGGCCTTCTTCTTGAGGATCGCCACACGAGTCTCGAAGTCCGGCGGCTGGATGTCGGCGATCAGGCCCCACTCGAAGCGGGAGCGCAAGCGCTCCTCGATCTCCGGGATGTCCTTGGGCGAGCAGTCGCTGGAGACGATGATCTGCTTGCGGGACTCGTAGAGATCGTTGAACGTGTGGAAGAATTCCTCCTGGGTGCGCTCCTTGCCCGAGATGAACTGGATGTCGTCGATGAGGAGCAGATCGATCGTGCGGTAGCGGGCCCGGAACTCCGCGGTCCGGTCGTAGCGGATCGCGTTGATCAGCTCGTTGGTGAAGCGCTCCGAGGAGAGGTAGACGACCGTCATGCCCTGGAAGAGTCGGACGGTCTCGTGGCCGACAGCGTGGAGCAGGTGCGTCTTACCGAGGCCGACACCCCCGTAGATGAAGAGTGGGTTGTAGGCCTTCGACGGCAGCTCGGCGACGGCCTGGGAGGCGGCCTGGGCGAACTGGTTGGACGAGCCGACGACGAACGCATCGAACGTGTAGCGTGGATTGAGACCCTCGGTCGATCCCCCACCCGAGGGCCGCGCGGTGGGCGCCGGGGGCGGGACGTCGGCCGCTGCGGAAGCGAGCGAGTCGTCGACGACGATCGAGAGGCGGGGCTTGCCGCCGATGACGTCGGCGGCGGCCTGGTGCAGAGCGTCCAGATGGTGCTGGGTGAGCCAATCACGGGAGAAGCGGTTCGGCGCGCCGATTCTGAGGTGATCCCCCTCGACGGCGAGCAATCGACACGGACGGACCCAGGAATCGATCACCGCCGGAGCGAGCTTGTGCGACGCGGCCTCGAGGAGTCGAGTCCAAAGGCTATCCAGCACTGAGGGGGCCCTCACTTACACACAGAGTTATCCACATGTGGGGATAACTCTGTAGCGGCAGGATCATTGGGGGTATCCGCGCGAGGCCGCCGGCACACATCACCTCTCACGACCGGACGACGAATGCGGCACGGTAGCACACGGCCCGAAGAGCCCGCAAGGGCTTCGTCGGTCGACCCTCGTTCGAGCTATCGGGGCTTCGTCGGTTGACTGGGGTTCAGCGCGTGTCTACACTATGGCGGCTCGAAGATCGGAGAGGGGAGCCGTTCATGAAGCGGACGTTTCAGCCCAATCGACGCCGGCGCGCGAAGACGCACGGCTTCCGCGAACGCATGAAGACGAACGGCGGGCGGAAGGTGCTCAAGCGCCGGCGCGCCAAGGGTCGCACACGGCTCACCGTCTGACGGGTCGCTTCCCCCGACGCGAGCGGTTGACCACCAGCGCCGAGTTTCAGGCGCTTTTCCAGCGAGGCAGACGCATCGACCGGCCCGCCCTCCTCGTGCTGTGGCGCGAGACGGTGGGCCCGACGCGCGCAGGATTCGCCGTGAGCAGACAGCTGAAAACCGCCGTGGAACGGAACCGTGCGCGTCGCCGCTTGCGCGAAGCCTATCGCGCCAGCCGTGATACGGCACCCGCGCACGCGGCGCTGGTGATCGTCGGGCGCCCGGCGGCGCTGACCGAGCCGTTTGCTGGGCTGGCGATGCAGCTTCGAGGGGCGCTGGCAGCGATCCCTGGCGCGCGCGGCGACTGATGAGCCCGTCTCGGCTCACGGCGGCGGTGATCCTGGCGTACCAGCGGCTCGTGTCGCCTTTGCTGCCGCCGGCGTGCCGCTTCGCGCCAACGTGCTCGGAGTATGCTCGCCTGGCCGTGCTCGAGCACGGCCTGGCGTGCGGAGCGTGGCTGGCATTGCGACGGATCGCTTGCTGTCATCCCTTTCATCCGGGGGGGTACGATCCCCCACCGGCCCGGGAGCGGTCGATAACGTGACGATGGAGCAGCGCGCGTTCGTGGCCGTCGTATTGATGGCGGCCGTGCTCATTCTCTATCAGGCCTTTCTCGTGCCGACGCCTGATGTGGCGCCCCCTGCCCCACGGCAGCCGGAGCAAGCTACCAGGGAGACCGCTCCGTCGCCAGCCGTGGTTCCGGGACCGTCGCAGGCGCCTCCCGCGGCCCCCTTGCCCATGCCCTCAACGCCGACGGAAGCAAGGCCGCCTCAGCGTATTTCTCGTGTAACGACGCCACTTTACGAGGCCGCTGTCAGCAGCGAAGGCGGCAAGTTCCAGGAATTCGTCCTGAGCTATCGCGGCGAGAAGCCGCTGGTCGCCGTCGGGGACTTTGGTCCTACCGGTCTGGTCGTGGCGACCGCGGATCGTGGAGGCCAGGTCCTACCAATGGAGCCCTCGTCTGGCACGATCCGCGTCGGCGCCGAGCAACAGAGTCAAGAGCTACGGCTGACCGGTAGCACCGACGGCTTGCGGGTCGAAGAGGCGCTTACCTTCCGGCCGAACACGTATACGGTCGACACACGCGTCCGGATCGAGAACAGGGGCACGGCACCACGGGCCGTGACGGTTGCTATTCCCTGGTCCACACGGCAGGACTGGCGCGACGAGAGAGCCAAGGAGAGATTCCAGGGGCAGTACCCGACCGAGATCGTCTGGTCGGCCGGTGGCGTGATCGCGCGCGCCGAGAACCTGTGCGAGGTTCCCGCGATCATGACGGACGGAGCCTGGATCGGCACTGGAAGTGTCTGGTACATGGCGGCGCTCATTCCGCACGGAAACGAGTTCAAGCTCGTTGCCCGCGGCGAGGAAAAGGCGTGCGACGCCAAGAGCCTGGCGCCAGTGGGCCGCGCGACGATTGCCGTGCAAGCGACACCGACCATCGGCCCCGGCCAGACCTGGGAGGGCCGCGTCACGGTCTTCCTCGGGCCGAAGGAGTACGACAGACTGAAGTCGCTCGGGCTCGACGGGGCCATCAACTTCGGCGGATTCCCGATTCCCCGCGATTGGGGCGGCCTGCCGATGGAGTGGCTCGGGGTGCCGATTCTGGTGCTGATGAACTGGGTCTATCGGCATGTCGGCAACTACGGCGTCGCCATCATCCTGCTCACCGTGGTGTCGAAGATTCTCTTCTACCCCCTGACGGTGAAGAGCATGCGCTCGATGAAGGCGATGCAGGCCCTGCAGCCACAGATCAATGCTCTCCGCAGCAAGTACAAGAGCGATCCCCAGCGATTGCAGCGAGAGACGATGGGCCTCTACCGCCAGCACAAGGTGAACCCGATGGGCGGGTGCCTGCCCATGGTGGCGCAAGTCCCCATCTTCTATGCGCTTTATCTGGCGCTGTCCGTGTCGGTCGAGCTCCAGAACGCGACGTTCTTCTGCTTCGGCCAGCTCTTCGGGGTCCATCTCTGGATCTGCGACCTTGCCAGCCATGACCCGACCTACGTGTTGCCGATCCTCATGGGCGTGACCATGTTCATCCAGCAGAAGCTTACGCCAGTGGCTGGTGATCCTCGCCAGGCCAAGATCATGCTCGTCATGCCGTTCGTCTTCACGTTCATGTTCTTGAACCTTCCCGCCGGTCTCGTCCTTTACTGGACCGTCTCCAACATCCTCCAGATCCTCCAGCAGTGGTACATGGACCGGCCGAAGGCGCCAGCCCCTCGCGAGGCGCGTGACGCCAGCCGCGCCTGACACCGAGGCTGGTCGCGTGCGCGGCGCCACGTCCGTGACCGCCGCGCTTGACACCCTTGCTGCCGGTGCCAGGGCGATTCTGGGTCGCGCCCTCGAAAGTCATGAGCTGGAGTCGTTTGCCAGATACCTCCAGCTGCTGCAGAAGTGGCAGCGAGTGCACCGACTGGTGGGCTCGACAGAGCCAGAATGGGTCGTCGAGAATCTGTTCCTGGATAGCCTGCTGTTCTTGCGCGTCCTGCCTGCGGAGGCCACTTCGGCAGCGGACATCGGGTCCGGGGCCGGGTTCCCCGGAATCCCGGTCAGGATTGTGCGACCAGACATGCAAGTGACGCTCATCGAGTCTCGGGGGCGTCGGGCGTCGTTTCTCTCCGAGGCCGTCCGTGACTTGGGGCTTACCGGTGTTCGAGTCCTGGGTGGGCGGGCAGAGAGCTTTGTCGATGAGGCGGCGAGCTCTTTCGACGTGGCCGTGATGCGGTGTGCAGGCGACCCGGAAGCGCTTCTGTCGATTGTGTCGAGACTCGTTGTGCCGGGTGGGCTCATCATTCTTTCGGGGCCGCCCTCACCCGGAGTGTTGCCCGGAGTGGAATGGATGGAAGTGCCTGGCGTCCGTTCGGGTCGCACTCGGCATTTCGGGATCTGTCGGGTGCGAGCGGAAGTGTGAATCGTGGAACACCCTTCCGCTCGCGCTGCTGGATAGTCCGCACGAGCACGGTCGTCTGGCGGGGCTTTGAGTTTCTTGTGAATCGTGGAACACCGCGATAGAGTGCTGGGACCAGTAGGTCATCGTGGATAGCAAACAAATGATGGGCGATATGTTCGCCGTGGAACACCGGAGCTCGTGCCCAAAGTCATAGCAGTCGTAAATCAAAAAGGCGGTGTCGGTAAGACAACGACAGCCGTGAACCTGGCAGCTGGCCTCGCCCTCGCGGAAAGGCCCACGCTCCTTGTTGATCTGGATCCACAAGGCAATGCCACCACGGGTCTGGGGATCCCCAAGTCGGGGTTGTATCCGACCGTCTATCAGGTTCTGCTCGGTACCGAGCCCGTTGAGAAGGCGGTCAGACCGACAGCGATTCCGAGTCTGAGGATCCTGCCGTCCGACATCGACCTCGTCGGTGCCGAAGTAGAGCTTGTAGGGCTCGAGCGCAGGGAGAGTCGGCTGCGAACGGCGCTGAAAGCTGCGAGCCTGGACTGCTGGGTCATCATCGATTGCCCGCCGTCACTCGGGCTTCTGACGATCAATGCTCTGGTCGCGGCCGATACCGTCCTCGTGCCTCTCCAGTGCGAGTTCTATGCGCTCGAAGGCCTCACGCAGCTCCTGAAGACGGTCAAGCTCGTCCGCGAACGCCTGAATCATGGACTTCGCGTCGGCGGCATCGTTCTCACAATGTTCGATGGCCGCACGAGCATGGCCGCGCAGGTCAGGGACGAGGTCCATCGATACTTCCCCGGGGAGATTCTCGAAACGGTGATTCCCAGGAACGTCAGGCTGAGCGAGGCGCCCAGTCATGGAAAGCCCGTGATGCTGCACGACCTTCGCTCAAACGGCGCGATCGCGTATCTCGAGCTGGCCAGGGAGGTCTTAAGGCATGAATAAACGCGGACTTGGACGAGGGCTGGGAGCGTTGCTATCCTCGACACCGGCCGAGGCGGACACCCTCCTCGAGATCGCCGTCGAGGAGATCGAGCCCAATCCAAACCAGCCGAGAAAAGTCTTTAGCTCTGCGGCTTTGGACGAACTCACCGCCTCGATCAAGGCCTCCGGAGTGATTCAGCCTGTAATCGTCCGCACTCAGGGTTCAGGCTACCAGCTCGTCGCGGGCGAGCGCCGGTGGCGCGCGGCCCGGCAGGCGGGTCTCGCCCGGGTCCCGGCGATAGTACGCGAGGTCACGGATGCCGAGAGCCTCGAGCTGGCACTGGTCGAGAACCTGCTGCGTGAGGATCTGAACCCGATGGAGGAGGCCGAGGCGTACGACAAGCTGCTCGCCCGCTTCGGCTGGACTCAGGAAGAGCTGGCCCAGCGTGTCGGCAAGGAACGTAGCTCCATCGCCAACGCGTTACGCCTGTTACGGTTGCCGCCGGCAATCCAGGATGACCTGCGCTCCGGCCGTCTCACGATGGGCCACGCACGGGCGCTGCTGGCGCTGGCAACGCCGGGCGAGCAACTCCAGCTACGTGACGAGATCCTGACCCACGAATGGTCGGTGCGGGCAACGGAGGACACGGTGCGGGTCGCCACCGCCGGCCGGCCACCGCGCCCGAAGCAGCGCCGGCGCTCGGCGGAGATGGCCGCCCTCGAGGAGGCGCTGCAGCGGGCGCTCATGACGCGGGTGCGCATCGTCGGCAGCGAGCGCCAGGGCCGGATCGAGGTCAGCTACGCGAATGTCGAGGAGCTCGAGCGGATCGCCGGATTGCTCGGCGCGCGAAACTGAACGGATGCGAGGCGAGCGCATCGTCGTCGGCATGAGCGGCGGCGTCGACTCTTCCGTCGCGGCCGCACTCCTCGTGGAGGCGGGTCACGACGTCGTCGGCGTCACGATGCGAGTGTGGCCGTGGCGGGAGTCCGCCCAGGCGACGTCGCGATTCGGTTCGTGCTGCGGCAGCGATGCCGTCGACGACGCCCGGCGTGTCGCTCGCACGCTCGGCATCCCCTACTATCTGCTGAACCTGGCTGACGAGTTCGATCGCGCGGTCATCGGTCCCTTCGCCGAGGCTTACCGGCGTGGCCGCACTCCGGTGCCGTGCGTCGCCTGCAACACGGACCTGAAGTTCGGTTCGCTGCTCGCGCGCGCGCGGGCCTGGGACGCCGCCGCGGTGGCGACGGGCCACTACGCGCGCGTCGCTCGAGATCGCGCCACCGGCCGCTGGATCCTGCGCCGCGCGCGCGACCTGCGCAAGGATCAGTCCGACTTCCTGTGGCCGCTCACGCAAGCGCAGCTCGCAGCGGCGCGGTTTCCGATCGGGGAGCTGACGAAGGAGGAGGTCCGCGCGCACGCACGGCGGCTCGGGCTGACGACCGCGGACAAGCCCGAGAGCCAGGAGATCTGCTTCGTGCCCGACGGGAGCTATCGCGAGTTCCTGAGAGCCCGCGACCCCGCGCTCTTCCGCGAGGGGGCGATCGTCGATCGCGAGGGCCGCCCGCTCGGCCGGCATCCGGGCGTGGCGGCCTTCACGATCGGTCAGCGCAAGGGCCTGGGCCTGACCGGCAACCGACCACTCTATGTGGTCGATCTCGACGCCGAGACCGACCGGGTGACGGTAGGCGCCGCCGCCCATCTGGATCGTGACCGGCTCGAGGTCAGTCGGGCGCACTTCATTGCCGGGGAGCCGCCGACACAGCCGTTGCGCGTGACCGCGAAGATCCGGCACAATCACGAGCCGGCCGCGGCCACGGTGCGGCCACTGGAGCCCGGGCGGGCCGAGGTGGTCTTCGCGGCGGCGCAGCGAGCGGTCACGCCGGGTCAGTCGTGCGTCTGGTACCACGGCGACGAGGTCGTAGGCGGTGGCGTCATCGAGCGCGCGCCTGGGCGCACCGGGGCCGGCCGGGGCGATTGACAGCCGACGGAATCGCGTGATAGTTTTCACAAACCTTCAGCGCAACGAGACCGGGAGAATCTGCCTCATGCCTCAGCGTGGCTCCGACTGGCGTCGCTGGCTTGCGTGCGCGGTCGTCTCGATGCTTCTCGCCCTGCCGGCCGTCGCGGTCGCGGCGGAGGGCGGCGGTGGAGGCCTGATCAGCATCGACAAGTCACTCATCGTGCAGTTCGTCAACTTCTTCATCCTGCTCTTCATCCTGCAGCGCCTCCTCTACAAGCCCTTCCTGGCGAAGATGCAGGAACGCACCACGGCGATCAAGACGTCGCTGGACCAGGCGCAGGCCGCCCGGGCCGAGGCCGTGCGGCAGCAGGACGAGAACGAGACCAAGCTGCGCGCCGCGTACGCCGAGGCCGCCGCCATTCGCGAGCAGGCCATCAAGGAAGCCGCCGAGGCGTCGCGCACGCACATCGCAACCGCCCAGGCCCAGGCGCGCAAGCTGGTGGACGACACCAAGGCGCAGCTCGACGCCGAGATCAGACGGGCCCGCGAGGAGCTCCGGCGCGAGGTGAGCGACCTGGCCGTCGCCGTCGCCGAGAAACTCGTGCGCCGCACGCTGCACGAGGACGACCATCGTCGCCTCGTGACCGAGGCCATCGCGGGGATGAAGACCTCGTGAAGACGTCGCCCGCCGTCGCCAAGTCGTACGCCAAGGCGATCTTCGAGCTGGCCCGCGAGCGCGACCAGGCCGACCAGCTCGAGGCCGAGCTCGCGCGCGTCGCCGCGTTGATCGGGGAGGGCGGCGAGCTCGCCACCGTGCTGAGCCAGCCGTGGGTCACGCCGGCCAACAAGCGGAAGCTGGCCGAGGAGCTCGGCCAGCGCCTGGAGCTGTCGAAGCTCGGGCGCGACGTCCTCGCGCTCGTGGCCGCCCACGGCCGCGCGGATCACTTGCGCGCGATCGCCACGGCCTATCGGGGCATGCTCGACGCCGCCCACGGGCGGGTCCGCGCGCGCGTGCGCACCGCGGTGCCGCTCACCGACGGCGACCGGACGGCGCTGACCGCCAAGCTGAGCAGCGTGCTCGAGAGCAAGCAGGTCGTGCTCGACGAAGTGACGGATCGGAGCCTGCTCGGCGGCTTCGTCGCCGAGATCGGCAGCCTCATCGTGGATGGCAGCCTCGATGGTCAACTGGCGCGCCTGCGGCACCAACTCGCGCGCGGGTAGGGGACGACATGATCAAGGCCGGAGAGATCAGCGAAATCATCAAGCGCCAGCTGGCGGGCTACGAGGCGGAGATCGACCTGCAAGAGGTCGGCCGCGTCATCGAGGTCGGCGACGGCATCGCGCGCGTGTACGGGCTCGAGAAGGCGATGGCCGGGGAGCTGCTGGAGTTTCCCAACGACGTCGTCGGGATGGTCTTGAACCTGGAGCAGGAGCAGGTCGGCGTCGTCCTCCTCGGTGACGACCGTGTCATCAAGGAGGGCGACACGGTCAGGCGCACGAGCCGCATCGCCCAGGTGCCGGTGGGCGAGGCCCTCGTCGGCCGCGTCGTCAACGCGCTGGGTCTCCCGGTGGACGGCAAGGGACCGATCCCGACCACGGAGTTCCGGCCGATCGAGCGGTACGCCCCCGGCGTGGTCGACCGGCGCTCCGTGAAGGAGCCGCTGCAGACCGGTCTCAAGGCCATCGACTCCATGATCCCGATCGGGCGGGGCCAGCGGGAGCTGATCATCGGCGACCGCGGCACCGGCAAGACGGCCATCGGCATCGACACGATCATCAATCAGAAGGGGCAGGACGTCTTCTGTTTCTACGTCGCGGTCGGGCAGAAACGCTCGACCGTGGCCCAGGTCGTGAAGGTCCTCGAGGACGCCGGGGCCATGGCGTTCACCACGGTCGTGGTCGCGTCCGCCTCGGAGCCGGCGCCCCTACAGTACATCGCGCCGTACGCGGGCGTGACGATGGGCGAGTACTTTCGCGACAGCAAACGTCACGCCCTCTGCATCTACGACGATCTGAGCAAGCACGCGACCGCCTACCGGCAGCTCTCGCTGCTCCTGCGGCGCCCGCCGGGCCGCGAGGCGTATCCCGGCGACGTCTTCTATCTGCACTCACGGCTGCTCGAGCGCGCGGCCAAGCTCAACGACGAGCTCGGCGGCGGCTCGCTCACCGCGCTGCCGATCATCGAGACGCAGCTCGGCGACGTGTCGGCCTACATCCCGACCAACGTGATCTCGATCACCGATGGGCAGATCTATCTCGAGGCCGACCTCTTCTATGGCGGTGTCCGGCCGGCGGTCAACGTCGGCCTGTCGGTCTCGCGCGTCGGCGGCTCCGCGCAGATCAGGGCCATGCGGCAGGTGGCCGGCAAGCTCCGTCTGGACCTCGCCCAGTACCGCGAGCTGGCTGCGTTCGCCCAGTTCGGCTCCGACCTCGACCGGGCGACCCAGATGCAGCTCGCCCGCGGCCAGCGCATGGTCGAGATCCTCAAGCAGGGCCAGTACTCGCCGCTGCCGGTCGAGAAACAGGTCGCGATCATCTATGCCGGCACCCAGGGCCTCCTCGACGACGTCCCGGTAGATGCCGTGCGACCGTTCGAGGAGTTCTTCTACGGCTGGCTCGAGCGGCGGCAGCCCCAGATCCTGGGCGAGATCCGCGACAAGAAGGAGATCGCCGATGTGACGCGCGAGCAGCTCACCACGGCGGTGAACGAGGCCAAGGCCGAGTTCCTGGCCGCCAAGGGGATCAAGGCCGCCTAGATGACGCTCGTGGAAATGGCAGCCGGCGTGACGACTGTGCCGGAACGCGCCGAACGACTGGAGGGCGGGGGGCCAAATCGGCGCCCGCGCCGGGCCGGGGGGACGCGGGGCGTCACGGCTGTGCCGGGGCGGCCCGAGCGACGGGGGGTTTGGGGGCCATATCGGGGCCTCCATTCAAACTAGATGGCGACGCTCCGCGACATCCGACGCCGGATCCGCTCGGTCCAGTCCACCCAGAAGATCACGCGGGCCATGAAGCTCGTGGCGGCGGCGAAGCTGCGGCGGGCGCAGGAGCGGATCATGGCGGCGAGACCCTACGCCAACAAGATGGCGGAGCTGCTCGGCAACCTCGTGAGCGGCAGCGACGGCGCCAGCCATCCGCTGCTCGAGCAGCGCGAGGGCCCGCGCCGCCAGATCGTCATCGTCACCGCCGATCGCGGCCTGGCCGGTGCGTTCAACTCGAACGTCCTCCGGCGGGCGGTGGAGTTCATCCGGGAGTCGAACACGACGGAGGTGACGCTGGTCGTGGTCGGACGCAAGGCGCGCGACTTCTTCCGCCGCCGGCCCTACACGGTCAAGCGGGACATGCTCGGCTTCTGGGACCGGCTGGCCTACTCGCACGCCTCGGAGCTGGCCGACTATTTCATGCAGCAGTACCGGGACGGCGAGGTCGACGAGGTCCACCTCCTCTACAACGAGTTCCGCTCGGTCGCGCTGCAGCGGCCGGTCCGGCAGCAGCTGCTGCCGATCCCGCGCGGAGCCGCAGGGGAAGGGGAGGCGGAGGCGCCGGTCGAGTACATCTACGAGCCGGGCCCCGACGCCATCCTCGACGATCTCCTGCCACGGCACGTGCGGATGCAGGTCTACCGCGCGCTGATGGAATCGCTGGCCGGCGAGTACGGCGCCCGCATGACCGCGATGGAGGCCGCCACCAAGAACGCCAAGGACATGATCGACATCCTGTCGGTGCAGTACAACAAGGCCCGCCAGGAGAAGATCACCAAGGAACTGCTCGACATCGTCGGCGGCGCCGAGGCCCTCAAGCAAGGAGCGAAGGGATGAGCAACGGGAAGATCGTGCAGGTCATCGGGCCGGTCGTCGATGTCGAATTCGAGCCGGGCCGGCTGCCGTCCATCTACAACGCCCTCGTCGTGCACGGCGTCGAGCAGAAGGACGTGTTCGCCTACTCGTCCAGGCTGACGCTGGAGGTCGCCCAGCATCTCGGGGAAGCCCAGGTGCGCACGATCGCGATGGCGGCCACCGACGGCCTCACCCGCGGCATGACCGTCGAGGACACCGGCGCGCCGATCACGATCCCGGTCGGCAAGGAGACGCTCGGTCGAATCCTCAACATCATCGGCGAGCCCGTCGACAAGGGCCCGGCCCTCAAGATCACCAAGACGTACCCGATCCACCGGCCGGCCCCCGCCTTCGAGGACCAGTCGACGAAGGTCGAGATGTTCGAGACCGGCATCAAGGTCGTCGACCTGCTCGAACCCTACACGAAGGGCGGCAAGACCGGGCTGTTCGGCGGCGCCGGCGTGGGCAAGACCGTGCTCATCCAGGAGCTGATCAACAACATCGCCAAGCAGCACGGGGGCATCTCCGTCTTCGCCGGCGTGGGCGAGCGCACCCGCGAGGGCAACGACCTCTACCACGAGATGAAGGAGTCGGGCGTCCTCGAGAAGACCGCGCTCATCTTCGGCCAGATGACGGAGCCGCCCGGCTCGCGGCTGCGGGTGGCACTGACCGCGCTCACCGCCGCCGAGTATTTCCGCGACGACGAAGGCCAGGACGTGCTGCTCTTCATCGACAACATCTTCCGGTTCACGCAAGCCGGCTCCGAGGTCTCCGCCCTTCTCGGGCGGATGCCGTCGGCGGTCGGCTACCAGCCGACGCTGGGCACCGAGATGGGCCAGCTCCAGGAGCGGATCACGTCCACCAAGAAGGGCTCGATCACGTCGGTGCAGGCGATCTACGTCCCTGCCGACGACATCACCGACCCGGCGCCCGCCACCGCCTTCGCGCACCTCGACGCGACGACCGTGCTGTCGCGCCAGATCGCCGAGCTGGGCATCTATCCGGCCGTCGATCCGCTGGCCTCGACGTCGCGCATCCTCGATCCCAACATCATCGGCGAGGAGCACTATCAGACGGCGCGGGCCGTGCAATCGATCCTGCAGCGCTACCGCGACCTGCAGGACATCATCGCCATTCTCGGCATGGAAGAGCTCTCGGACGAGGACAAGGTGGTGGTGGGGCGCGCCCGCAAGATCCAGCGCTTCCTGTCGCAGCCGTTCTTCGTGGCCGAGCAGTTCACCGGCGCCCCCGGCCGCTACGTGAAGATCACGGACACGGTGAAGTCGTTCAAGGAGATCATCGAGGGCAAGCACGACGAGCTGCCCGAGCAGGCCTTCTACCTGGTCGGCGACATCAGCGAGGCGGTGGACAAGGCCAGGAAGCTGCGCGAGGTGGCCTGAGTGGCCGAGCGGCTCACGCTCGAGCTGGCCACGCCGACCCGGCTGGTGGTGACCGTCGAGGCGGACGAGGTCGTCGTGCCGGGGAGCCTCGGCTATTTCGGCGTGCTTCCGGGCCACGCGCCGCTGCTGGCCACCCTGGGCATCGGCGAGGTCACCTACCGCGTCGGGCGCGAGGAGTACCACGTGGCGATCTCGGGCGGCTTCGCCGAGGTCCGCAACGACAAGGTCATCATCCTCGCCGACGTCGCCGAGACGCCGGGTGAGGTCGACCGGGGCCGGGCCGAGCGGGCTCGCGACCGGGCCGAGGCCCGCCTGGCGGGCCGCAGCCAGGAGGAGATCGACTACACCCGCGCGATGTGCGCGCTGGCCCGGGCGCTGACCCGCCTGCAGGTGGCCGGCCGGTCGCAGTGACTGTTGACACGCTGGTGACACCCGGCGGCGGCCGGGAACCGTACTCTGGACCGGCGCGTTGACCGGAGGTACCCGACCAGCCACCGCGCCATCCCGTCCACGCAAGGAGGCAAGCATGAGTTTTCCGGTCCGACTGCTGACCTTCGCCCCGGTCGCCGCGCTGGCCGTCGCGGCCCTGGCGCTGCCGAGCGCCGCCGGTCCCGACAAGATCAAGTTCCCCGCCAACTGGAAGGACCACGTCCTGTACTCCGTCGTGGATCGCCACGACACCAAGCAGTACCGCGAGCTCTACGCCAGTACCCAGGCCGCCGTCGACGCCATGAAGGCGGGCAAGCCGCTGCCCGACGGCACCGTCCTCACGCTCGTCCAGTACAAGGCCCAGGTGGACGCCGCCGGGACGCCGGTGAAGGACGCCAGGGGGCGCTTCGTCAAGGGCGACATCATCGCCCTCACGGTCATGGAGAAGCGGCAGGGGTGGGGCACCGAGTACCCCGCCGAGTGGCGCAACGGCGAGTGGGAGTATGCGGCCTTCAACCCTGCCGGCGTCCTGAACGAGAAGGCAAACTACAAGGCCTGCTTCGAATGTCACAAGCCCCATGAGAAGGCCGACTACGTGATCTCCCTCGCGGCGCTGCGGGGCGCCACGGCCTCGACCACCGCGCCCAAGCCGGACGTGAGGATCGCGGGCTTCGTGTTCGGGCCGAACAAGCACGCGGGGACGGTGGGCCAGCCGGTGACCTGGCTCAACGAGGACGACTCGCCCCACCAGGTCACGATCGTCAGCACGAAGGAGCGCTCGCCCATCCTTCTCAAGGGCCAGAGCCACGTCATGGGCTTCAACACCGCCGGCACCTATGAGTACATCTGCGGCCTGCATCCCAGCATGAAGGGAACGATCGAGGTCAGGTAAGCGGCTGCCCAGCGGGGCGGGCAGCCCGCCCGCTCTGCTGGGCACGGCGCCGTCCCACCTCCGCGCAAGCGCCCGATCCGGCGATCGTTCCGCCGTGGCCAGTGCCTTGCTCCCTCGGAGCGCATGCTTACCGTGCTCATCGCCGACGACGAAGCTCACGTGGTCGAGCTGGTCCGGGTCACCCTCGAAGACGAGCGGGTCCGCGTCGTGGCGGCCTGCGACGGCACCACCGCGCTCGAGCTCGCCGCTGAGCTCGAGCCGGAGCTGATCTTCCTCGACGTCAACCTGCCGGATCTCAGCGGGCTCGAGGTGTGCCGCCGCTTGCGTCGGGAGCCGAGCCTGGCGGGTGTTCGTATCGTCATGCTGACCGCCGCCGCCCAGCAGGACGACATCGCCCGCGGTCTGGCGGCGGGCGCCACGCACTATCTCACCAAGCCGTTCTCGCCGGTACGCTTGCTATCACTGGTGCAAGGGCTGCTGCCGAGGGTCGTATGGCTTCCCGAATAGCCGCCGCCGAGCTGCAGAGCCTGCGCTACGCCGAGGACGTCCGCCGGCTCTACCACCAGCTGCAGCGGGCGATCTGCCAGTCGCTCCTGGGGCTCGCCAATGCGCTGGAGGCCAAGGACCCGTACACGCGGGGGCACTCCGAGCGGGTCGGCGTGTGGAGCCGGAGACTCGCCCGGGCGCTCGGGCTGCCGCCCGCCGAGGTCGACACCGTCACCCAGGCCGGGCTGCTGCACGACCTCGGCAAGATCGGCGTGCCGGAGACGGTGCTGCGCAAGCACGGCGCGCTCGACCACGCCGAGTGGGCCCTCATGCGCAACCACCCCCTGATCGGTGCCCAGATCGTGGCTCCCTTCGACTTCTTCGGGGGCGGCGCGCTCGTCATCCGGCATCACCACGAGCGCTGGGACGGCAGCGGCTATCCAGACGGCCTGGCGGGCACCGTCATACCAATCGGCGCCCGCATCGTGGCGGTCGCCGACGTGTTCGACGCGTTGACGTCCGACCGCCCCTACCGGACCGCGCTGTCGCGCGACGCCGCGCTGGCATACCTGAGCGGTGAGGCTGGACGTACGCTCGACGCCGACGTCGTCGCCGTGCTCCTCGGTCTCGTGCGTCTCGGCGATCCCGCCTGACGCATGCGTGCGCTCGAGCAGTCGCTCCCCCTGGAGCAACGCGGGCTGTTCCACGGCACGCCGCTCGCGGCGCTCGTCACGCTGGCCGGTGCCTGGGGGCTCGCGCTGGCACTGCTGCCCGGGCCCGCCACGCGCGTCGTCGGGCTCGCAGTCGCCCATGGGGCACTGCTGGGCACCGCCCTCGCCTGGGCCACTGTGGGCGCGCGGCACGCTCGGTGGGCGCCGCTGGAGGCCGCGCTGGTGCTCGCCGTCGCCGCCACCTGCGCGAGCCAGCATCCGCTGGGCTCGCTCGCCTACGTCACGGTGCCGGCGTGGCTCTTGTGGCGACGCGCGGCCGGGCTCGGCGCCCGGGCCTGGCGGCCGGTGTCCGCCGTCGCCGCCGGCGCGGTCTTCGGCCTGCTCCTGGGGGCGCACCTCCTGGTGAACACCTCGCTGACGCTCGGCTACCGCGTGCGCACGGGCCCGCTGATCGAGCTCGCCGACTGGTGGGCGTACGACCTCGGCGCCAACGTCCTGGCCGCCGAGCTGTTCTTCCGGGGCGCGCTCTTCGAGCGCATCTATCGGCGCTGGTCGTTCGCCCCGGCGGCGGCGGTCTCCACGGCGGCCGCAATCGTGCGCTACCTGGCCGAACCGCTGTTGCCGCACTCGCTCGGGATCGCCGCGGGCGCCACCTTCTACATGGCGGTGCTCGGCGTCGGCAACTGCTGGCTTTTCGCCCGCACGGGCAGTCTCGGCCCCGCGCTGGCGGCGGCATCCGTGTTCTTTGCCGCCTACCGGCTGCTGGCGCCGCGCTGAAGCCTCGTGGTGCTCGTCATCGCGCTCGCGCTGGCCGCCGTCACGCTGGCGATCGCTCATTCGGGCGCCGATGCAGCCTCGCTCTGGCGCCACGCCTATCACGTCCCGGTCGTCGTGGCCGCGCTGCGCTATGGCGTGCGGGGCGCGCTCGCGGCATTGGCCGCCGTGCTGCTGTACGCGCCGTTCGTGCTGCCGGCACTGGAACGGGAGGGCGCCACGCCGGCGGTGCTCGAGGGCCTGCTGACCTTCGTGCTGCTGCTGGGGGTCGGCGTGCTGAGCGCGGCGTTGGCGGGCGGCGCCCGGCGGCAGCGCGCGCGCTACGAGACGCTCGCCACGGTCCAGCGCGCGCTCGACGGCGACACGCCGCTCGATCTGGCGCTGGCCCGGTTGCGCGCGTGCCTGCAGTCCCGGCTCGGCGCCAGCGTTGGCCTGGTGATGCACGACGGCACGCGACTGGCCGTGGCCGGCGGCGCCACCGTCGCGCGGGGCTCGGCGGTGGCCCGCGTGCTCGCGAGCGGCGCGTCGCTGTTCGTGCCCCACGACGGCGGCCCCGGCCCGCTCCGCCGCTGCTTCGTGGCGCCGCTGAGCGGGCGGGGCGGCGTGGTCGGCGCCCTGGCGGTGGAGCGCGCGGGAGACATTTCGGCCGACGAGCGGCGCTGGCTGCCCGTCCTCGCCGCCCACGTCAGCCTGGCCCTGGAGAACGCGCGGCTGACGGCGCGCCAGCGGCGGTTCGCCGACGAGCTGGCCGAGAAGGTGACTGCGGCCACCCGGCACGTCGTGGAAATGGACCGCATGAAGTCGGAGTTCGTGGCGATCGCCTCCCACGAGCTCCGCACGCCGCTCACCGCGCTGCAAGGGTTCAGCGAGCTGCTCGTGGTGCGTCGGTTCACGCCGGCGGAGCTTGCCCGGATCGGTGCGATCATGAGCGCCGAGACGGAGCGACTCGGGCGTATCGTGAGCGACTTCCTCGACCTGGCACGGCTCGAGCGCGGTCTCCCCCCGCCGCTGCGGCTGACCCGGGTGGATGCCGCTGCGCTCATCGGTGACGCGGTGGAGGTGCTGCGGCGCGCCAGGACGACGCACGAGTTCGAGGTCGATTGCCCGGAAGCGCTGCCGCCGCTCGAAGCCGATCCCGACGCGCTCGACCGCGTCGTGAAAAATCTCGTGTCCAACGCCGTGAAGTACTCGCCGGCAGGCAGCCGCGT
>Ga0268386_10000872_pt1 | contig 19965 bp, 16 predicted proteins | sample RVTome_15_FD_200260 | JGI IMG/M metagenome (GOLD analysis project Ga0268386, IMG submission 200260) | Soil microbial communities from uranium-contaminated site in the Upper Colorado River Basin, Wyoming, United States - RVT150D86... ...
TCCCCTGAGGTTATTCGCCCGCGTGCCCGATCCCGAAACCGAATAACCGAAACCCGGCGCTCCCCGCGCGGTGCTCCCCGCGTCGCGCAGACGTCGCAGAGCCTCGTCGTCTCCTCATCCGGTTTGCGGATAGCCCTGCACGTCGGCGAGGGTGGAACTGGAGCTCCCACGACTGCGGATCACGCTGAAGCTGCCGTCCGTCTCCAGCACTACGGCCTCGACGTCCTCGAGCGCCGTGATGCCCTGACCGCGCAGCGCCGCCCGTATCTCGCCTTCCGTGACCCGCTCCTGCAGCAACGCGTCCTCCTGCAACTTTCCCCTGAGCAGCAGCAGTCGCGGCCGCGCCTTGACCCATCGCTCGACGGTGGGCGAACGGACAGACAGCGCGGTGATGATCCACTGTAAAGCGACCAGCAGCGCGAATGCCAGGACGCTGTGCGCGAGCGCCGTATCCTGCGACAGCAACGCCGTCGCGAGCGTTGAGCCGAAAGCAACCGTCACCACTAGGTCGAAGGCATTCCACTTCGACAGCGTGCGCTTCCCCGAGAAGCGCAGCAGCAGCACGAGCGCGACGTACGCCAGAAATCCTACGACGAGCGTATGAAGGAGGGCGGATCCGCTCTCAAAGAGCATGGGTCTCTCCCGATGAACGTTTCTGTGAGCGGCCCTCCCATGTTAAGCCGGCCCGCGGTCGCCCCAGGCGCGGGTCTAGTGCTGCGTCCCGATATCGGCTCGCCGCGCGTGACGACTAGCGCTCTCGGCGTCAAACCAGCGATCGGCGGTGACGACCGGCGTATCCGCCTGACGCCGGCTGCAAGGGAAACCAGGAGCGGGAGAATGACATCCTTGAGGTGCCCGCGGGGCGCCGCGTGCCCGCGGGGCGCCGGGTTTCGGTATTTCGGTTATTTCCAGCTGCCACGCGAGACCTTGAGCACTACGTCCCCTGCGGTTATTCGGCCGCGTGCCCGATCCCGAAACCGAATAACCGAAACCCGGCGCTCCCCGCGGCGGCGCTCCCCGCGGGCGGGCGCTCCCCGCGGGCGCCCCCCGCGCTTGGTCCGGCCCCCTTGAGCACTAGCTCGGACGTCCCCTAAAGTAATTCGGCCGCGTGCCAGATCCCGAAACCGCATAACCGAAACGCGGCGCTCCCGCGCCCCATAAAGACAGCAGCCAGGGCTTCGACTTCGAAGGTCCCTACACGCCCGTCGTGCCGAAGAAGGCCATCGGCTACCGGATGAGCGACGGCCGCGAGGCCACGGTCGAGTTTGTGGAGCGCTCCGGGGGCGTCCTCATCAAGGTGACGTTCGATGCGGAGGACGAGAATCCGTCGGACCTCCAGCGGCAGGGCTGGCAGGCGATCCTGGACAACTTCGGGCGCCACGTGGAGGCGAAGGGCTGAGGACGAGCAGGGGATTCGACGCGCTTGTACCTTCGACCAGACCGTGTAATACGTGTGCACCCAGGCTGACGGAAAGGGCGCCCCATCGACTCGCACGACTGGATAAGCATCGCGGCTATTCGTGAGCTTCGACGAAGCTGGCGCCAGCACTTTGCCTCGCTGCCCGAAGGGATCGTGCGCCGGCTCTCGCTGGGTATCCTCGGCGCCTGGCTGGTTTGCGCGATCGCAGTAGCCGTCGCCACATGGGTCGGGCCGGCTCTGCTGGAGCGCGGTCTGCAGGACTGGGACCTGGCGATCATGATCGACGTGCGGGACAACTCCCCGCTGTCGTTCGCGAGCGGCATCATGCTCGAGTCGCCCGGCAACATCCTGATCACGTTGCCGGTAATGATCGTTGCAGTCGCGGTTGCTGTCCGGCATGGGCGACTGCTGTTCGCGATCGCCCTGCCGTTCGGCTATGTCTTCGCCCGCCTGCTCATCCTGGAAGGCTGGTGGCTGTGGGACCGGGCCCGCCCGACGCTGATCGCCGAGGGCACGGCCGCCTTGCAGGCCCATTCCTTTCCCTCGGGGCACATCCTGCTGGCGTTCTATGTGTATGGCATGTTGACCTGGGTCTGGGTCGGCGCGAGCCGCAACCGGTGGGAGCGGATCCTGGCCTGGCTGCCGCCCGTTGCAGTGGCCCTTCTCGTCGGTTATTCACGCTTGCTGCTCGGCGCGCATTGGCCCAGCGACACCGTCGCCGGGTTCCTCCTCGGGGCCATGTATCTGGTCATGGTGTTGGAGGCGCTGCGCCGCACTGAGAACGAACTGGAGTCGGCTCGGCGCCGGCAGGCCTCATCCTGAGAGTCTGCCCGTCGCGGTTTCGATGCCGGCGTGGCCGCCGCCGCGCTTCCAGCGCGGGGTGCCGAGCGCGGGGTGCCGGGTTTCGGTATTTCGGTTATTTCCAGCTGCCACGCGAGTCCCTTGGGCACTAGCTCGGACGTCCCCTGAGGTTATTCGGCCGCGTGCCCGATCCTGAAGCCGAATAACCAAAACCCGGCGCTCCCGCATCGGCGCTCCCGCGCAGATACCGGCCTGGCCGCCGCCGCGCCCCGCCCGAGACGGTGCCCGCGTGAGCGAGGGCATTGCCGGGCCGCCGGCGGCAGGCGCCTTTCAGCTCTTCGGCGCTACCCAGGGGGCCGCATGACCTGTTGCGCAACAAGCGTCGCGTACTTGCGGCTGCTCACGACAGCGAGCGCAGAGTGACCTGTACGACCTCGCGCCACTCGCCGGGCACGCCGTGACGCACTTCGGCCTGAGGCGCACGCTGGTGGCCGCGCTCGTCGTTGGCGTCGTCGGCGCGGTCCGCCTGGCGGCGGCGATCTCGCCCGACGGTACTTACGCCGCGCTCTTGCCTGGGCTGGTTGCCATCAGCATCGGTGACGGCGTGGTGTTCACCGGCATGTTCATCGCTGCATCAACCGGCGTGAGCGATCGCGAGCAGGGTACCGCCTCCGGCATGGTCTCGACCGCGTCGGGAATCGGCGCGGCGCTCGGTCTGGCCGCTCTCGTGCTGGTCGCCAATTCGCGCACCGCCGGACACCTCGGCGACGGGCCCCGCATCGCCACAGCCGAGGGCATTGCCACGGCCGTGATCGTCATCGCTGGCGGGATCGCGGCGACTATCATCATCACACTCAACATACGCATGGGCCCCGTTTCGAAGCGCGGATAGGCGACCCTGCAACCCGGAGTTCGAGCGCGAGCGTCGCCTGCCGCGCCTCGGTTGCGGGACGGCCCGTCGGCCCGCACACTTGCGACGCCACGGGGACGGCGGTCCCACGGGCGCACCTGATGCGCCGCCTCCGCCGCGCCGGCAGCTTGCGCCCCGTCGGGCAGAGATCTCCGGCGGACGGTCGGTAGGAATCCACGCGGAGTGATACCGGTGACGACGACGAACTTTTCCCAGGACCTGCGCAAGGAAATGGACGAGCTGCTCGGCCGGCTCGGCGAATCGCTGGTCAAGGTCATCCGCGAGACCGACAGCCGACTCGCCCTGCCGCCCGGCGCCGAGGCCGCGCTGGCCGATTTTCGCGAGCCGTTGCCGGAGCACGGCAGCGGTGCAGCGAAGACCATCGAGAGTCTGCTCGAGCTCAGCGCGGCGGCGGGCGGCAACACGGCCGGCCCGAAATGCTTTCACTTCGTGATCGGGGGGAGCACGCCCGCGGCGCTGGCGGCGGATCTGCTCGCGACCGCCTACGATGCCATCACCTATACGTGGGTGCTGTCCCCCGTCGGCGTGCGGATGGAATTGCAGGCGCTCGACTGGCTCAAGGAGCTGTTCGGGCTGCCTAAGAGCTGGGCGGGCGTCATGGTCACGGGCGCGACGATGGCCAACTTCGTCTGCTTGGCCGCCGCGCGGCAATGGTGGGGCGAGCAGCTCGGCGCGGACATCTCCGAATCCGGGATGGTCGGTATGCCGCAGATACCCGTGCTCACCTCCGGATTCGTGCATGCCAGCACGCTGAAGGTGCTGGCCCTGCAGGGAATCGGCCGCGGGAACCTCCGGCGTTTCTCCGCCGACGAATTCGGGCACCTCGACCTGGCCGCCATGCGCCGCGCACTGGACGAGCTGGACGGCCGGCCGGCCGTCGTCATCGCCAATGCGGGCGAGGTCAACGGCGGCGAGTTCGACCCGGTTAACGAGATGATCGACCTGGCACGGCAGCACAACTGCTGGGTCCACGTGGACGGCGCCTTCGGTCTGTTCGCGCGAATCTCACCCCGCACCGCCCACTTCGTCGAGGGCGTGGAGAGGGCGGACTCCGTCACCGTGGACGGCCACAAGTGGCTGAACGTGCCCTACGACTCGGGCTATGCCTTCGTGCGCGATCACGGGCTGATGGCGCGCGCCTTCCGCTACTCCGCCGACTACCTGCCCGCGGAAGACGATCCGCGCCCCACGCCGGGTGCGATCGGGCCGGAAAGCTCCCGTCGCGCACGCAGCTTTGCCGTCTGGGCGACGCTCAAGGCCTATGGGCGGGAGGGCCACCGTCGCATCGTGGAGCACTGTCTCGACATCGCGCAGCACTTTGCCCGCGAGGTCGAGCGCGCCGATGCGCTGGAGCTGATGCACGAGCCGCACCTGAACATCGTCGCGTTCCGCTACAACCCCGGGGGCTTGCGCGACGACCAACTCGACGAGCTGAACCGCCGCCTCGGCGAAGCCGTGCTCGCGGACGGCCGGTTCCTCGTCGGCACCTCAAAACTCGGCCGGCGCACGGTGTTCCGGCCCGCCTTCTCGAACTGGCGCACCCGCCCCGAAGACGTCGAGGAATTCGCGGCCGTCGTCACGGAGCTTGGGTACCGGATCGGACCGCGATAAGCTCCGGAATTTAAACGGAAAACCGTCCAAGCGCGCCGCGCCTGGGCCTCCTTCTTACATCGTCGTCCATCGGGACGGGCAGATCACGACTGCGGCGATTGCCCGTGGGCAATCGCCGCATTGGGGTACGTGTCAGTTGAGCGTCCTGGCCCAGTCGTCCACTTCCCGTTCCGCTTCGTCGCGCCGCTTCCCATAGCGCTCCTGAATTCGTCCTACGAGCTCTTCGCGCCCGCCCTCGATGACATCCCAGTCATCATTGGTGAGCTTGCCCCACTTCTGTTGGGCCTTGCCCTTGAACTGCTTCCAGTTACCTTGTACGCGGTCCCAATTCATACTCGTTTACCTCTCAACAACTATCTGATCGCAACCAACTCGGGCATACGCTGCCGCGATGCCTGAATGCTGCCAAGCAACGTCCGTGCCATCGCACGGGGGCGATCCGGGGAAAGCGCCACGCAATGGGACCGGTCCACAGGGTGAGATAGTCCGCGAACTTCGGCCACAATCGGACAGGGCAATGGTGGGGTCCAGTTTCCGCAGTGTCCTTTTTCGCACCAGGAGAAGGTAAAACTGCGCTCGCGACTGGACCGCGGGGAGTCCTATGACGATTCCCTGGCTGGCCATCTCGCAGTGCCGCACCAGACATCAGTAGAGCGTCCCTTGAAACCGTTGACTGTCCGGGTGCCAAAAACTCACATCGCCCCACAGGACCTCGCTACTGGGCGCGCAGCGTCGGGCTGGTGCTAAAGAAGAAGAATGGAAGAAGAATGATGGAACAGAACATGCAGCAGACGCTTCCGCCCTCGGGCGAGTCGACGGTTTCATCGGATTTGCTATTGAACGTCGTAAGGCGGCAACTCAAACGGCACCATTTGATCCCGGCGCTTCGCGTGTTGAGACTTCTGCTTCACTTCGGGCCCTGGCGTGCAATCCCCCGCTTCCTGATTCGCCAGCTCAGACCAGTGGCACGGATTCAGGATGACGAACAGGCTTCACTGCTTGGGCCTCTGGACGTCAACGCCATTGCCGAAGAGGTGCGACAGAACAGTGTCGCAGTAGCCGGCATGCTTTCCCCGGAAGCGGTGAGTCGCTTGCGAGCCATTACCGACCGTCTGCCCGTCAATGACTACCAGCGAATGGACCAGATCGACCTGGATGTGCATGAGCTGTCGAACGATCCGACGATCAAGAACGTGCTCCGTGCATACTTCAAGTGCGAGCCTGCATTACTCGAATGCACTCTGGTTATTACTGGACCGTACGAGACTCACGGAATCAGCCAACAGAACGCGTTTCACTTCGACTATGCAGGCTGGGAGTCTCTCAACGTGTTCGTTTACTTGAGCGACGTTAAGGCTGGGTCGTCATGCCACATCGTCGCCAAGGGAAGCCATCGCAAAGTGGGTCTTCGCGATGTGCTATGCGGTTCGTTGAATGACGCCGATGCCGTACGCAGGTTTGGCTCCCATATCCAACCTATTACGGGGTCGGCCGGCACCGTGTTTTTTGAGAATACCGAAGCGTTTCATCGGCGGCATCCCGGCAACGATCGCCGTGTAATGCTGAACCTCCTGTACGGGTCGCACCGGAGCTGGTTGAGTCTTGGCCGTACGAGCCGTGCACATATCGAGAAGCGTCTGCGAGAATACGACCGATTGCGAATGCTGGATTGATCAGGCCACAGCGGGCAGCCATCTCAGTCGTCGACCGGCAGAGGCCGGATCTTCTGCGGTGGGCGAATTCGCGGCAGGACTCTGGATATGGCGGCGCCGATGGCAAGAATACGCCGGTCGTCGCCCGGCCTGCCGGCGATATCGATGCCACCGACAGGAAGGCCCCCAGGCAGCTGCCCGATAGGCAACGAAACGGTGGGGGCGCCCACCAGTGGCGCGTAGTGACCCAAGCGGAAATAAGCATCGAAGACGGGCATATCCACCCCATCAATCGATACAGACATTTCCCCGACTTGCGGGGCGGGCACCGCATTCGTTGGGAACACGACCGCGTCGAGATTGTGGCGGTCGACGTATTCGAGATAGATCGACTGCAGTATCGGCAACAGACCGAATGCGACCGTGAGATAGTCTTCCTCCGAGACTGCGCCCGCTAATGCAAGGCTCAAAAGAAAAGCCACATCCTGGCTTGCGACCTGGGCTGCAAGTTCCCTCACTGTTATGCCGGCATTGTTTGCCTCGAGGTAGTTGCTCAGGCCTCGCGGCGCCTCGAACAAATTCAGCACCAAAGATGCTTGCTGTGTCAGTTCGCCGACTTGCGGTATATCGGCCTCAACCAGTACGACTCCTGCATCTTGCAGTCGTTTGAATACCTTACCTAACGCCTCTTCTACGCCGGGATCGAGTAACTCCCGAAAATGTGCCCGCGGCAGGCCGAGGCGCAAGCCGTCGAGTCTGATGTCGGCAAGGCCCATCGGTGCGCCGGTAATTACCGAATCCAGGAGCGCGAGATCCTCCACAGTACGCGCCATGGGGCCGAGGGTATCGAGCGACGTCGCAAGTGGAATTACCCCGTCTTGCGAGTAACGGCCACTGGAGGGCCGAAAACCTGTGACGCCGTTTAATGCCGCGGGTACGCGAACCGAACCGGCCGTATCCTCTCCAACCGCAACGGGAGCGAAGCGGGCCGCCAGCGCAGCGCCGTTCCCGCCGCTGCTGCCGCCCGGGATCCGTGCGAAGTCGTAAGGGTTCAGCGTCGCACCGGTGAATGCGTTAGTGGTCGTGTAGCCAGCCGAGAGCTCGTGAAGGTTAGTCTTTCCCAACAGGATCGCACCGGCATCCAGCAAGGACTGGAGCACCGCCGCGTTGTCTTCAGGCTGAAACTCCGCCAATGCGGGCGTTCCGCCCGTTGTCGGCAGGTCGGCCGTGTTGATGCTGTCCTTGAGGAGAATCGGCAAACCGGTTAATGCACCTACCGCCTCACCGGAGGCTCGCAACGCATCGGCCGCGCGGGCCGCTGCGAGTACACGCTCCGGATCCATCTGAATAACAGCGTTCAACCCTGGGTTACTGGAAATACGTTGAATCAGAATGCTCACATACTGTTCGGCGTTCATCGACCCTGACGCCATGGTGTGCAGCGCGTCTACCGCGCTCAGTGAAGCAACGAACCTCTCGGCGACGTGGCTCGGCAGTTTTTCGATGGCATTGGTTTGTTGCCTTGGCCCATCGAGTGGGTCCGCCGCGCATAGCCGCGCAGACATCAGGACAACGAGCAAAGGGGTGACGCGAGGCTTCAGCGACAGGAAATCGAGTAAACAGCGCATGACCGCCTCCCCTGGGGCGTCCCTGTTTCCAGCAATCTGAAATCAGGTTACGCGCGCGGCTGACGTGTGTCGTCAGCAAACGACGAGCAATTTATGGGCGAATTCTCAGCGGGACGCCTGCGCGGGAGCTCGAAAGCATTGGCCCTGTGAGCTGCGACGGGCGATCTTGCGGTCACGTACGGATCTCACGGCTGCCGGCCTGCGGCACCTACTCAAGCGTCAAGCCTGAGTCTGCGGAGCAGTCCGACGTACCTCTCGTTGCCGCGCAGCAAATCGAAATAGGGTTCACAGGCGACAATCCAAAGAACTGCATCCCTTTCGCGCTCGGCACGCTCCAGCAAGTCGAGTGCGCGATCTGCTTGCCCGTGAGCGATGGCCACGAGGCTGCAAACAAACGGATCTTCAGGGTCTTCGTCTCGTCCACACTGCAACTCTTTCTCCACCCGAAGCGCATCGCTCTGCCGATCCAACATCGTATACAGAAGGCACGCACATGCATGGAACAGAGGAAACGCGCTCGTACGCGCGTCGAGTTCGGCGACCTTTTGCAGAGCTATGGACTTCCGATGGAGGCGTACGAGGCTATCCGCCTGTGCCCAGCGTAACAATGCATCCTCCGGGCGCAGTTCGAGTCCTTGTTCGGCAGCGAAGAGGCAATTCTCAAAATCTCTATGATAGTGACACTGTAATGCATGCAGCCACCAGTTCAATGGAGAGAAAGGATCGAGCTGAGTTGCCTTCTTTGCATGGGCCTGGGATTCTGATTGTCGCCGCAGCGGACAGTAGAGTAAGGACAGGAATGCATGCGCTAGCACATGATTAGGATTGATTGACAGACATTTTTTGAAGGCTGCCTCCGCGGTACGCCAGTTCCATCGCATGTAGAATTGGCTGTAGCCGAAGGCAAACAGGCTCTCGGGCGAATCCGGTTCCAGGAACAATGCCTGCTCGGCGTTTCGGATCGACCCATCCCTGGCCTCTGCCTGCGGCATAAGGTGGAATACACCGAGGGTGTTGTAACACTCCACCATGCCCGCATAGGGGGCCGCAAATGCCGGATCGATTTGCATGGCCTTGTCATAGTGCGACATCGGTCTGTCTGGATTCGCGTTATCCTGCTTCCAGAAATACCGTCCTTTCGAAAATTCACGAAAGGCTTCCAGGTCGGGCGTATATCTGGATGTCCACTCTCGGTCGACGTCCAGTTGCGGTGTTACTGCGGCCCCAATCTGGCGAGCAATGTCATCTTGTACTGCAATCATGTCTTCAACGTCGTGGTCGTAGACGTCAGACCAGATTTGCGTACCGGATACCCCGTCGATCAGATGGGCGAGAACCCGTATCCTTTTCCCATTTCGTCTGAAAGTGCCGGTGACCAGGTGTGAGGCACCAAGTCGGTCGGCGATAAGGCGCGTGTCCGCTTCATCAGCGCTTGCTTCCAGAGTTGACGTGCGAGCCACAACTTCTACGTGTCGGTTTCTTCCGAGGCTGTTGATTAACTCCTCGCACAATCCTTCACAGAAGAACTCGTCGTCCAGGTCGGCACTCAAGCTTCTGAAACACGTAACCGCTATCCGGGGCCGCACCTTCTTCGCAGTCGGCGGCTCTGTGGGCGTGCGATCCGGGAGACTTATGCTTGCAACCATTCGATAGCCCCGCCTGAATATCGTCTGTACGAAGCGGGGGTTTCTTGCGTCGTCGGACAAGGCCCGGCGAATATCGTGTATAGCCTCGGTGATTGCGCTCTCAGTCACTGCCATGTTTGGCCAGACCCGATCCAGCAATTGTGACTTTGTGACGACTCCGCCTCGCGCTTCGATCAGCTGCGTCAGGACCGCCATCACCTTGGGCTTCAGTCTGACCGTCTTGCCGGCAATCAAAAGTTCGTTGCTTTCCTGCCGAACTTCGACTTCATCAAGCATTATTCGGCTGGGAATGTCGGCGTTGGGTAAAAGAGGACTGCCGTTATTCATTTCAGAGTTACATGTTCGCTCGAAGCGCCGAATTGCAACCATATACCGCTAACGGAAGCAAGACGAGATCAAGTTAAAAGAATCCCGGGCGGGGATCCTGGCTCTGATCTGTAGTGATCAAACGTGTCCCGGCACAAACAGCCTGAAGCGGTGGGTGGCCGACGTGACGCTGAACAAATACATCCTCGGCGAGGTGGTGCGGGAAAAGCTCCGAAGCCGGCCCGGCGTCGTGCTCTGGCCCGCTGGATCAAAGCGGTTTGCTTTCCGGTGCGCAGTGCGGGCCTGCCGCCTCGCGCGATTGCTCAAGGAAGGGCTATTGCCGGAAGAGCAGAGCCAAGGACCAGTGACCTTGGCGGGTTCAGGACTGAGCGTCCAGGTACTCGTCAGGCGAGCACGACTACCCGAAGCATCGGCATTCTCGGCGCCGGCATCGGACAGACATCCGCCCGTCGCCCGGCTACCAGGCCTTGGTCGCAGCACCACCTGCCGCCGCTGCCGCAACGGCTACAATTGGCTTTCCAGATGCGCGACGGAACAGGCGGCGAAAGCCGCTGCCTTCTCCGTAACGGGTCGTTCTCTCCAAGGATGGGCCGCGCATCGCTCGGCGTGACATCCGGGCGGGCGGCGGAAGCCGGTCAGATTCCGCTGTCGCTGCAGGTTTATATTCCGGCGCCCGCCGGCTTCGCGCGGCGCGCCCGGCAGGTGGTCACCTTCGGGAGCATCACGATGGCACTGATCGACGCATGGGTCGCCCCGGCGGCCAGCGAGAAACTGGTCCGGCAGCAGATCGACCTGGGTTCACTCGGAGACGAGGAAGTGGAGGTCGCCGTCGAGCATTGCGGCCTGTGTCACTCCGACGTCTCCGTGCTGCACAACGAGTGGGGCGGGTCGCAATACCCGGCAGTCCTCGGACACGAGGTGATCGGCCGGGTCGTCGCGGTGGGGCCGGTTGCCAAGGGCCTGAAGGTCGGTCAGCGTGTGGGCGTCGGCTGGACCGCCGGCAGCTGCATGCACTGCCGGCAGTGCCTGTCGGGCGATCAGCACTTGTGCGTGCAGGCACAGCCGACGATCATCGGCCACCGCGGCGGGTTCGCCAGCCGCGTCCGCGCGCACTGGGCCTGGACCATTCCCCTGCCGGAGCACATCAACGTCGCGGACGCCGGTCCGCTGCTGTGCGGCGGCATCACGGTCTTCAATCCTCTGGCGATGCATGCGAGTCCGACGAGCCGCGTCGGCATCGTTGGCATCGGCGGGCTCGGCCACCTCGGCGTGAAGTTCGCCGCCGCTTATGGCTGTGACGTGACGGCGTTCACCTCGAGCGAAAGGAAGTTTGACGACGCGCGCGGCTTCGGCGCGCAGCATGTCGTGTCGAGCCGCGACTCGGCCGCGATCGAGCAACTGGCCGGCACGCTCGACCTGCTGATCGTCACGGTGAACGTCGCCCTGGACTGGCCGGCGATGATCGCCTCGCTCGCCCCGAACGGCCGCATCCACTTCGTCGGCGCCGTGCTCGAGCCCATTCCGCTCGCGGCCTTCTCGCTGATCAGTGGCCAGAAGAGCGCCTCGGGATCGCCGACGGGGTCGCCGGTGGACATCGCCACCATGCTCGAGTTCGCCGCGCGGCACGGCATCGCGCCACAGACAGAGCACCTGCCGATGAGCCGGATCAACGATGCCTTCGCGCGGCTGGAAGCGGGTCAGGCACGATACCGCATCGTGCTCGACGCCGACTTCTGAGACTCGATGGCAGCTTGCCTGGCGCGCAACGCCCGCAGTCGGACTGCACGCGCACCGGTCCGGCAATCAGAAGTCGACTTCGATGCTCAGCTTCAACGTGTGGTCGGGCGTGTTCCGGTTGAGCCCTTCGAGCAGACCCAGGCCGATCGTCAGCGTGGCGCCTTCCTCTTCCTCGCCGGCGCCAGCCGCCCGTGCCGCTGCCTCGCCCAGCGATCCCGCGCCGTGCGAGCCGTGGAGGCCGAGCGAGTAGTAGAGCACCGGCCCCGCGCGGTGCTGGTCGAAGTCGCCAAACAACTCTGCCGATTCCGAGGGATGGCCGGTGCTGCCCAGCCGGTCGACGGTTCCGTAGCCCTCGAGTGCGAGCGCCCAGCTATCCGAAAACGTGTAGATGACCTGCGCCGCGTACGCGAAATCCCACTTGTCGTCGGTTTCTTCTCCTTCCTCCGAATCGCCGCCGAAGGCGTACACCAGCATCGGCACGGCCGCGGCGAACCAGCGCCCGGATTGATATTCCAGGATGGGGCCGAGGGTCAGGTGGTTGGATTCTTCCTGGTCCACCGGCCCCTCGAGCTCCGCCACGACGCCGAGGCCCGCGCCGTCTCCCTCCCGCGGCGCCAGCACCGCGATGACCTCGGCGCCCAGCTCGGTGAGGCTGAGGTCGTCGTAGTCGTCGGCCTCCTGGATCGTGGCCGGCTCGTCGAGCCGCTCCTTCTCGAACTCGACGCCGAAACGCATCTTGATGGAATGCGTGAATCCCATCTCCAGCTCGAGGGCGTGCCGCTGGCGAACCACGGCGTTCTCGTCGAACTCGAGGCCGTCCGGCCCGCTGGCGACCTGCCGCGAAGGCTGGTCCCACGACCACGCGTTCTGGCTCTGAAACTCGAAGCTGCCCGGCGCGCTTTCCAGCGTCTTGAGCTCGAATTGGCCGATGAACGGTTCCGCGTCGGCCGGCGCACAGGCACCGAGCGAGGCGAAAGAAATCAGCGTGGCACGGCCCAGGAGACGCGAATGCTTGTTCAAGTCTTGTTGTCCCGCTCCATGGCCCGCCGCTCACATGGTGCCCGTCTCCGGCCGATTGTGCTACGAATCATTCTCAGGCAGAGACTTGGCCGGGAGCAGCCGGGGGTGCTGGTGGAACTCGAATGCTGTCACCGTGCGGGCGAGCCCGGTTTGTTCCCGGGTGCAGCGTCGCGTGACTGCACCGCAGGCCCCGACTGCCTGGGTGCGTGTGGCCGATGAACTCGCGCCGCGGTCGGCAACTCGTATTCGGCGCCAGCGGCTATATCGGCGGCCACCTGGTGCCGCGCCTGCTCGCCGAGGGGCTGGTCGTGCGCGCCGTGGCACGCGACCTGGCCCACATGGAGCGACCCGGTTGGGTGGCGGCGGAGCGCGTCGCCGCCGATGCGACGAAGCCGGCGACGCTGGCGCCGGCCCTGGCCGGCGTCGAGACGGCGTACTACCTGGTGCACAGCATGGGGGAAGGGCGGGGCTTCGGCGCCGTGGACCTCGAGTGCGCCGGTAATTTCGCGGCAGCGGCCGCCGCCGCCGGCGTGAAACGCATCGTCTACCTGGGGGGGCTGGTGCCGGAGACGGCCGACTCCGAGCACCTCGAATCCCGTCGCGCCACGGGTGACCGGCTGCGTGCCGGCCCGGTGCCGGTCACGGAGCTGCGCGCCGGCATCATCGTCGGCCCCGGCTCGGCGGCTTTCGAGGTGATCCGCGACCTGGTCAATGCCCTGCCCGTGATGGTGACCCCGCGCTGGGTGCGCTCCCGCACACCGCCCGTCGCGCTGGAGAACCTCATCGAGTACCTGCTGCGCATTCCGGAGCACGAGGAGAGTGTCGGCCGTGTGTACGACGTCGCAGGGCCGGAGATGCTCTCCTACGAACAACTCATGCGCGGCTTTGGCGAGATCGTGGGACGGCGGCCGCGCATCGTGCCGGTGCCGGTGCTCACGCCGAGCCTGTCGTCCTACTGGCTCGGCCTCGTCACCACGGTGCCCACCCCGGTGGCGCGCGCGCTGATCGAGGGGCTCGGCCACGACCTGCCTGCGGAGGGCGGCCCCTTGCGCCGGCTGATACCTCAGCGGCTGCTCAATTACGCCGAGGCCGTGCAGGCGGCGCTGGACGCCGAGCGCCGCAACGCGGTCGCCGCCCGCTGGACCGAAGGGGCGCTGATGTTCCGCAATTACCGGCAGGAGTACGCTTACTATGCGAAGCGGGCGACCGGCAGCAGGGTGGCCCGCGCCACGCCCGCGCAGGTCTGGCGGGTGCTGGCCGCCATCGGCGGCGACAACCGCTACTACGCCCTGGACGTGCTGTGGACCCTGCGCGAACTGGCCGACTGGCTGGCGGGCGGTCCGGGCCGGAGCCGCGGCCGCCGCGATCCACTGCGCCTGCGCGTGGGCGACTCGGTGGATTCGTGGCAGGTGATCGGGATGGAGCCGGAGAAGCGCCTGACGCTGCTGTTCGGCATGAAGGCGCCGGGAGCCGGCGTGCTGGAGTTCTCGCTCGCGCCCGTGGCCGGGGGCACGACGCGCATCACGGCCACGGCTTATTGGCACCCTGCCGGCGCGTGGGGGCTGCTGTACTGGTACCCGCTGGCGCCGTTCCACCGTCTCATCTTCGAGCGCATGACGCGCGCGATCGCCCGCCGCGCCGAGTCGGAAGCCCCTCTCGACAGCCCGTCAGCCGCTTCCCCCTGAATGCCGATCCGGCGTGCCGCGGCGCATCCACTGCCGATACGACTCGCGGCTGGTGTCGGCCTGGCCGCAGACGCAGTCGTCAATCCGGCGCCGTCGGCGGCCGGATGCAAGGCCTGCACGCGTGATTCCCGCTGCACCTACAGCCGGCTATTCAGCAACGTGCTCCACAGTTCCTTCGCCCTTTGCCACATCGAGCGCCGCGCCCATGCCTCACGCTCGATTTCCCGGCTGTGGGCGAGGTCGAGCTCGAACAAATCCTCCATCTGCGCGCCGAATTCCAGGTCGACGATGGCGGCATTCACTTCGTGGTTGTGAATGAAGCTGAGCGAGTCGAGGTTACTGCTTCCTACCGTCGACCAGACTCCGTCGATGACGGCCGTTTTCGCATGCAGGATCGCCTCCTGGCTCTCGTACACGCGAACTCCGGCGTCGAGCAGATCGGCGTAATGCGCCCGCGAGGCGTTCAGCAACAGCTTCGAATCGGAAATCCCGGCGACGAGGATTCGCACGCCGACTCCACGCGCAGCCGCCTCCTGCAGCGCTCGGACGAAAGCTTCGTCGGGCGCAAAATACGACTGTGTGATGTCGATTGTGGCGACGGCGGCACCAATGGCCGCCGCATAGGCAACCCGGATGGCCGACATACTGTCGTTGCCGCCGACGGCGCTCAGCACGCGCACCAGGGCGTCACCCTCGTTTTCCGGCGGCCCGGGCAGGTCGCGGGCAACGATCGGTTTCCCGTCGAGCGAGTTCCACAGGCCAACGAAGAGTCGCTGGAAGCCCTCCACGGCCGGACCACGTATCGCTACGTGCGTGTCGCGCCAACCGGCGCCGCCCGCGTGCCCCGAAACGGCTTTCGAGCTTTGTGCATAGGTCCGGTCGACGTTCAGCCCTCCCGTGAACGCCACGGCGCCGTCGACGACCATCAACTTGCGATGATCACGAGTATCGACTTCCTCGCCGGCGGCGCCCCGGCCGGGTTCGATCGGGTTGAATTCGACGACCTCGACTCCGGCCTGCTCCATGCGCGCGAAGAACTTGTCCCGGCTGTCCCGACTGCCGACGCTGTCATAGATGATCCTGACGGCGACACCGTCCTGCGCCTTCGCGGTAAAGGCCCGCGCAAACTTCGCTCCGATTTCGTCGTCGGCGAATATGTAGGTTTCGAAATGGATGTGGTTCTCGGCTGCCGCAATGGCCTCCAGCATGGCACCATGGGTTGCCGGTCCGTCGACGAGCAATTGGATACTGTTGTTGCGGTACAGCGGCTGATCGCTGATCTCTTCCATGAGAGCAACGAGCGCTTCGGCGGCTGCCGGATCGGATGCCGCAGCCACGGCTTTCTCGACGTCGCCCTCATCCGCGGAATTCCGCTGGGCGCAGCTCGGCATCGCAAGCGTGGCGGCAGCGAGAAAAGCTGCTAATGACGCCGGCCACTCGGACCTGCGAGGTGCCGCAGTGGTTGGTGATGTTTCAGGCTTCCCCGCCTTGCCAGCACAATGCGCAGTGGCTGTGCCACGCGAGTCCGGAGCGGATGGCGTGATACGCGTCGTCACCTACAACGTCCACGGATGCAAAGGCTGTGACCTCCGGGTCGCCGCGGACCGTCCGCTGCGCGTATTGGAAAAGATAGATGCCGACGTCATCGCACTCCAGGAGTTCGTGGACGGTTCGCTGCCGACGGGCAAACGTCTGCTCGAGCACTGGGCCGATACCCTGGGCATGCGTGGCATATATGCCCCGGCGTTCGTTCGCGGCGGCGAGCTGTTCGGCAACGCGCTGCTAACCCGGTTCGAGATCGTCGCGCACCGCAACCACGATATGTCCATCCGCGGCTTTCGGCGCCGTACGTTCCTGGAAGTTGATCTGCGCATCGGGGCCGTATCCCTGCAGATGATGATTGTGCATCTCGGGCTCAGCGCCGGCGAGCGTGCTCGCCAGGCGGGAAGAATCGAGGAAATGTCCAAGGTCATGAACGGTGATGTCCAGATGTGGGTCGGTGATTTCAACGAATGGCGACCACGGGGGGTCATTTCCCGCACGTTGAACAATCACTTCGCCTCGAGCCCGCCGGTCGCTACCTTTCCCGCCATCGCTCCGATTCTTCCCCTGGACCGTATCTGGCTGCGGCCTGCCGACCACCTGATCGATGTGCGGACCGACAGTTCGCGCGCCGCGATGATTGCGTCGGATCATTTGCCACTGATAGCCACCTTGTCGCTGCCGGCGAAATAGGGACTTCGCAAGTGTAGAGCGTATCTGCACCCGGGACCCGGCACTGGTTCGCTTCCAGCGAGCTGGCGTACGCAACCCAGCCGGAGACGCGGTTATCTTCGAGCCAACTGTAATAGACGTTTGCTTCAGGTTTCCAGGAGATTTTCGCCGCCTTCGGGGGCGCGTGAATGACTCGCCTGCCGGCCGATTTCGCCGGCCTCGGTAGTGAGATTGCCTTCGGCCGCATGCGCCGCCAGCTCGCGCTCCTCGGCCGGGGGTTCGCGCTCGGCGGCCGTGGCCGCCTCGGGACGCTCCTCGGGCAACATCCGCACCGGCACGCCGTGCGGAAACACGATTTCCCGCGCTTCGTCCGGCAGCGAAATGCCGGCCTGCTGGAAGGCACGCTTCGTCAGCCGGATCACGGCGGAACGAACCTTCAGTTGGCTGTACCTGGCGATGTCGATCCAGAAGTAGACGCGCAGGTGGACGGTCGCACTGCCCAGGTTCTCGACGAGTATGAGCGGCTCCGGATCGTGCACCACGGCGGGGTGCTCGCGCAGCACGGCCAACGCAAGCGACTGGGCCTTGGCGACGGAATCGTCATAGCCGATGCCGATGGCGAAGTCGAAGCGCGCCGTCGGGTTGGCGGTGAAGTTCGTGATCGTCTCCTTGTAGATCGTCGCGTTCGGGATCTGGACGTGATTGCCCTCGAGCGTCATCAGGAGCGTCGAGCGCGTGTTCACGCTTTGCACCAGGCCCCGGTGGCCGGCGACCTCGATCATGTCGCCAGTGGCGAAGGGCCGCTGCATGCTGATGAGAATGCTCGCGAGGAAGTTCTCCGCAATGTCACGGAAGGCGAAACCGATGATCAGGCCGACCAGTCCGGTGCCTCCCAGCACGGTCACCGCCAGCCCCGTCAGGCCGGAGATCGTGAGCACCAGGTAGAGCCCGACGAGGAATATCGGCACGGCGATGGCGCGCGCCACGACCTGGCTCAGCAGCTGGCTCTTGACGCGGGGACGCAGCAGCGACGCCGCCCCGCGCACGGACCATTTCGTGATGAACCATGTCGCGATGAGCAACAGGAGCGCGATTCCGATAATGGGGCTGCTGCGAACGGTGGCCCTGACCAGCTCGCGCAGCTGCTGCCACGCGGGGCCCAGGTCCCACATCGGTCGCTCGGCGACGGAAATGCGGTTCACGACGGCCACGACGTCGCGCGTGCTCGTCGCGAGGCGGCCGGCCCACTCCCTGTGTCGCTCTTCGCGCGCGCTGCCCCGGAGAGACACGACGCCTTCGTCGACGCTGACGGCGGGCCGCTCGAACCAGTCGGTCGCGGCGAGGATGCGGTTGAGGCGGGCGGCAATTTCCTCGTCCTCGGTGGCGGGCGCCACATCGACTGTTTCCGGAACGGCGGGAGCTTCCTCGTCGGGCGGCTGCGCCTCATCGTCCGGCTGCTGGGCGTTGACGGCAAAGGGGGCAGGGGCCGCGAAAAGCAGTACAGCGACCCATGTTGCAGGGCCTTTGGTATGTCGATTCATGGTCGGCGCCTCCGGACTACAGCCTCACGGGATTATGGTGAATCGGGCGCCGGGCCGCTCCAAGGGGCTCCACGCCCGGACCCGGGACGGTTCACCTCCCGGCGCTTCCCGGATTTCGGCGCCTCTCCCCGCCATCCATGCCAGGAGCCAGCGCCGCGGCTGGCGAGACGGCCCGCGCAGGGCCAGAATCGATTCTGATCGAGGCCGGGCGCGGATGGCGGGGCACACCGGCGCAAGGTTGGACGGCTGTCTGGCGAGCAGAGCCAGACGTAAATCAAACGAAGGCCGGAGCGGCTCGCGATGCAACCGATTGCATGGTTTCTGGTCGGCGCCGCCGTGGCCGCCGCGGTCTTTTCGATTGCGCTGCTCGTGACCCGGCGCCGTGATACTCCGTACCTCGAGCTCAACCCGGACGAGTATCCGCCGATAGAAGCTGCCATCGAGATGCTGTCGGGCCTCACGCACAGCGCGCTGTTCGACGGCAACGTTGCGACGGTCCTGCAAAACGGCAACCTCTACCCGGCGATGCTCGACGACATTGCCCAGGCCGGACACTCGGTGCACCTGGAGACGTTCGTCTGGACAAAAGGCGAGCTGGAGCGCCGCTTCGTGGACGTGCTGGGCGAGAAGGCGCGCGCGGGGTGCGAGGTGCGGGTGTTGATCGACGCGCTGGGCGGCTCGAGGGCCGACCCGGCCGCGCTCGACCGGCTGCGCGCCAGCGGCGCCGAGGTGGCAAGCTACTGCCGGCCGAAATGGTGGAACTGGCTGCGCTTCAACCATCGCACGCACCGCAAGCTCCTGATCGTCGACGGCCGGATCGGCTACACCTTCGGCCACGGCGTCGCGGATGAATGGCTCGGCGAGGGCACGGACCCGGACCACTGGCGCGATACCGCCATTCGCCTGGAAGGCCCTATCGTGCACGGCCTGCAGTCCGTGTTCGCGGAGAACTGGGTCGAGGAGACGCACTGCCTGCCCGCGGGAAAAGGCTCCTGGCCGGCGCTCGAGCCGCGCGGACCTGCCCGCGCGCACGTCGTCAGCAGCTCATCGGGAGAGGCGCTCTCGGCCGTCTCCATGCTTTACACCCTGGCGATCGCCTCGGCGCGCCGCGAAGTGCTGATCCAGAATCCGTATTTCGCCCCGGACGAGGGTGTCGTGGATCTGTTCGAAATGATGGTGGAGCGGGGGGTCGACGTGCAGTTGATGGTGCCGGGCAAGCACACCGACAGCCGCTTCGTCCGGCGCGCCGGTTGTTTCCTCTACGAGCCGCTGCTGCGGGCGGGCGTGCGCATCTTCGAGTTCGAGCTTACGCTGCTGCACCAGAAGGTCGTGATCGTCGACGGCGAGTGGTCGCACGTCGGTTCGACGAATTTCGACTCACGCTCGCTGGCGCTCAACGAGGAGGTCGGTGTCGGCGTGCTCGACGTGCGGGTCGCGACCGAGCTGAAGGAGGCCTTCGCACGCGACCTCGAGAGCTGCCACGAGCTCGAGCTCGAGACCTGGCGGCGCCGCCCGGCGAGAAAGCGGCTGTTCGATCGCTTCGCGTACCTGCTGCACGATCAGCTGTGAGCCGGGTAACTCCTCGCTCGCCGCGCGGCCAGCAGCCCGCAGTGTGACTACTGCCAAGTCGCCGGGGTGCAGGTGGGCGCCGCGCCACGACTCTCGGTCCGGTGGCACCTATGGCCGGAGCGCCGATCGAGGTGAACTACTGGCAGTCCGGATCGCTGCCGTCGACGAGGCCGTCACCGTCGT
>Ga0268386_10000873_pt1 | contig 19957 bp, 14 predicted proteins | sample RVTome_15_FD_200260 | JGI IMG/M metagenome (GOLD analysis project Ga0268386, IMG submission 200260) | Soil microbial communities from uranium-contaminated site in the Upper Colorado River Basin, Wyoming, United States - RVT150D86... ...
GGTCAACGTCCTCGCGAGCCCCCGCTTCCTGAGGGACGGCCGGCGCTTCCTCTGGCTGTCCGAGCGCGACGGCTTCGCCCACGTCTACCTCTGCGACACGGCCGGGGCCTGCCGGCCGGTGACCCAGGGCCCCTGGACGGTGGACGCCCGGGCCTCCTTCGCGGGCAACCGGGGGACCCTCACGGTGGACGAGCGCACCGGCTTCGTCTACTTCACCGCCACCGAGAAGGACCCCCGGGAGCGCCATCTCTACCGGGCCCGCTTCGACGGCACCGGCCGGGCGCGACTCACCCGGGAGGACGGGACCCACAAGACCCTCGTCTCCCCCGACGCCCGCTACTACGCCGACACGTGGTCCGACGCGGCGACGCCGCCCCGCCTCTGGATCCAGAGCGCCGACGGGACGAAGCGCCACCCGGTGGAGGCGAACGAGGACCCTCCGTTCCTCCGTCACGAGCGCGGCCGCCACTCGTGGGTCGACCTCCGGGCGGAGGACGGGACGACCCTCCACGCGTCGCTCCTGAAGCCGGCCGACTTCGACCCGTCGCGCAGGTACCCGGTGGTGGTGGTGGTCTACGGGGGGCCCCACGGCCAGGAGGTGACGAACGGCTGGACCTCCCGCACCCTCTTCAAGCACCTGCTGGCCAGCCGCGGATTCCTCGTCTGGTCCCTCGACAACCGGGGGTCGGCGGGGCGGGGCTACGCCTTCGAGGCCGCCATCCACCGCGACCTCGGGCGGACGGAGCTCGCGGACCAGCTCGCGGGGGTCGACCACCTGAAGTCGCTCCCCGGGGTCGACGGCGACCGGCTGGGCGTCTACGGCTGGTCCTACGGCGGCTACCTGACCCTCTACGCCCTCACCCGCGCCCCCCGGGTCTTCCGGGCGGGGGTGGCGGGGGCGCCGGTGACCGACTGGAGCCTCTACGACACGATCTACACCGAGCGCTACATGGGGACCCCCGCGGGCAACCCCAAGGGCTACGAGTCCAGCTCACCCCTCCTCCGGGCGGCCGGGCTGGAGGCGCCGCTCCTCCTCATCCACGGCGCGGCCGACGACAACGTCCACCTCGCCAACACCATGGCCTTCGTGGACACCCTCGTGAAGGCGGGCCGCCCCCACTCCCTCCTCGTCCACCCGGGCGAGAAGCACGGCTTCCGCTCCCGGGAGGGCCGGGTGGCCCGCGACGAGGCGATCCTCCGCCACTTCGAGGCCTGGCTCAAGTAGCTCCGGCTCTGGGGTCAGGTCTGGCATTTGGCATGTGCCGTGCGCACGCCCCGCAGATGGCAGATGCCAGACCTGACCCCCCGAGCGGACCCCCCGAGCGGCCCTACCCGCTCCGCACGGCGAGCCGCCGTCCGAACGCCCGCTCGAACCGCGGGCCGATCTTCCGCTCCCGCCACCCTCCGAGCTGGGGCACCGTCACCGTGACCTCCGCCCGCTCGACCTGGCACTCCGGGGTGATCGCGGTCCCGGGAGGGCACCGCTCCTCGATGTCGTCGGCGAGGGCGAGGATGACCCCCGCCCGGCGCACTCGCGCCCCGTCGTCGGCGGAGACGAGCGGCGCGTACGACCGGGCCCGCACGTCGTTCCCCCCCGCGCTCCGCACCACCGCCGAGAGGAGGGCGATCCCCCGGTGGGAGAAGCCGAGGAGGTCGGTGCCGAGCACGATCCCGGCCACGTGCTCGTGGCGGTCGAAGAAGTCGATGCTCCGTCCCAGGTCCAGCACCATCGCCCCCTGGTCGAGGGCGTCGCCCACCTCGGGGTCGCCGCCGGGCTCGAGGCCGGCGTAGAGCGACGCGGCGACGGCCCGGCGCCGCCGGGCCGGCTCCGGGCTCCAGCCCGCGAAGCGTGAGACCAGGGAAGCCAGGGAGGCCTCGCGGACCGCGGCCGGCGCGGGCAGCTCGTCCCCGACCAGGCTCGCCGCGAGCCCCTCCCGCACCCCCTGTCCCGAGACGACGATCTCCGGGGCCTCGACCGCCTCGGCGAGGGTCTGCACGACCAGGCTCCCTCCCACGATCGAGTCCCCCCGCTCGTCGCTGAGCCCGGGCACCGCCTCCCGCTTCTTCTCGCGCCGCCCCGCGAGGAGGGCCGCGATCTCCTTGACCCGGCGGCGGGCGATCACGTAGCCGTGGAGCCGGGTGACCGGATAGCCCCCCCGGGCCCGCCGGTCGATCTTCGCGAGGTTCCGCACGGTGCCCCCGGTCCCCACGAGGCGCTCGCCCCCCTCGAGGGGGCCGACGTCCGCCTCCTCGAGGGCGCCCCGGACGTGCTCGCGGAGCCGCCGGACCTCTCCCGGGCGCGGGGGGTCGGAGCGGAGGAACGCGTCGGACACCCGCAGGGAGCCGAGGGGCAGGCTGACCGAGCGCATGATCCGGCGCCGCCGGAAGTGCGACACCTGCAGGCTTCCCCCGCCGAGGTCGAACACGAGGCCGTGCTCCACCGGCAGGCCCCGCACTGCCCCCAGGAACCCGAAGCGGGCCTCCTCCTCGCCGGAGAGGATCCGCACCTCGATCCCCAGGCGATCCCGGATCCGCCCGATGAGGGCCGCCCCGTTCTCGGCGTCCCGGGCGGCCGCGGTGGCCACCGCGACGACCCGCTCCGCCCCCGCCCCCGCCGCGATGGCCCGGAAGTCCTGGAGGGCCTCCCAGGCCCGGCCGAGGGTGGCCTCGCTGAGCCGGTGCTCCTCGTCCACGTCCCGCACGAGCCGGAGGGAGGCCCGGCTCCCCGCGACGAGCTGGAGGTGGCCGCCCGCCTGGCGGCGGTACACCACCACCCGCCCCGAGTTGGAGCCGATGTCGATGACGGCCACCGTGGTCGCGGGCGCCGGCTCCGCCTTCTCCATCCCCTGGCCCCTCGTAGACGAAAAAGGCCCCCGGGGCGCGCCCGGGGGCCTCCGGCCGCGCCTCCGCCTAGCGGAAGAAGAGCCGCAGCTCGAGGAACAGCGATCGCTTGATGTAGTCCCCGAAGACGTGCTGCTGGATCGTCTCGTTGAGGAGGTTGGTCCCCTTGAGGGCGGCGGTGACCTTCCCCTCGGCGAACTTCACCCCGAAGCTGGCGTTGACCATGGTGTAGGAGTCGGTGAAGCCCGAGTAGGCCGCCCCCAGGACGTCGGTCCAGAGGGCCTCGTCGGTGAAGTTCACCTGGGCCGTCCCGATGAACCGCTCGCTGTTCCAGTTGACCCCGGCGTTGAACCGGTGCCGCGAGGGGATCGAGACCTCCTGGGCCGGATAGGCGATCTGGTCGGCGTCCGCGTCCAGCGGCTCCGGGGTGTCCTGGAACGAGTAGTTGGCGTACACGTTCCAGTCGTTGTTCACCGCGTGGTCGATCGACAGCTCGACCCCCCGCTGGCGGAGCGGGCCGAGGTTCAGGTAGGTCGAGGCGGTGCGGGGGAGCCCCGGCCGGAAGACCGCGGGGAGGTTGGCGTTGATCGGGGGCAGGGAGAGGAACTGCACGAGGAGCGGTCCGGGCACCGGGACCCCGTTGAGGTTGAGGCCGATCACCGAGGGGGCGTTCTGGAGGGTGTAGCGGTCGAACCCGGGCAGGCCCCCCGGGAACTCCGCGCTCGGCAGGAGGGTCGTGAAGTTGATGTTGTCGTCGCTGTCGTTCTGGTAGACCGCCACGCCCACCGTGGTCCGCCGGGAGAACGTCCCCGTGTAGGCGATCTCGTAGGCGTTGAGCGACTCCTCCTTGAGGTTGTAGCGGGGCTCCACCACCTCGCTCCCCCGGTTCTTGACCCGGAGGGCGAACGGGGCCGAGAGGGGCGCCTGGAGGGGAGCGAACGGCCCCGCCGCGAAGCCGGCGAGCGGGCGGAGGTCGATCAGGGGATCGGGGTTGAAGACGTCCTGGTCCAGGTAGTTGTTCACCACCGACGGCGAGCGGAAGGCCCGGTTGAACGAGAGCCGGATCGAGTGGTCGGGGGTGGGCTTGAACATCACGGTGAGCCGGGGGGAGAAGACCGGGTCGTCGATGTTCCCGAACTTGTCGAACCGCAGGCCGGCGGCGAGGCGGAACTTGTCGGTGAAGAACTCCTCCTGGAAGTAGGCCCCGAACTCGCTGCGGTCCTCGCTGTTCGGGGTCAGGGTGATGTCGAAGTTGTTCCGGCGGAAGTTGCCGCCGTAGCTCAGGATGTGCCGTCCCCCGAGGACGTTGGAGTTCCCGAACTCGATGTCGTAGGTCTGGGTCTTGAAGTTCAGCCGCACCGGCGCGAGCGTGTCGGGGTCGGTGTTGAGGAGGTTGGGGGCCTTGGCGTCGGTGAAGTTGCCGAAGGCGCCCACCTTGAGGGCGTTCCTCGTGTAGCTGATCTTCCCGTAGCCCATGTAGGAGCCGCTCTCGATGTCGAAGGGGCCGATCCCGGTGTGGATGATCCCCTCGGTCCCCGCGTAGCCGCCCTGGTAGGTCAGCCGGCCGCCCCCGGACAGCTCCTGGTCGACGCGGAGGTCGCCCTTGGGCTGGCTCGTCGAGCTGTTCTCGAAGCCGGCCACCCCCGGCATGTCGGCCGGGTAGGCGCCGCCCCCGAGGATCACGTCCGGGTTGAGCGGATGGGGCGCCCGGGGGATCGTGCCGGTCGGCCTCGAGAACGGATCGGAGTAGTAGTAGCCGCCCGACAGCTTCCACGACCAGGTGTCGTTCGGGGCCCGGGCGAGGAAGAGGTTGGCGCCTCCCGCGTAGCCCTCCCCCTCGTCCTGTCGGGAGCCCGCGTCGCGGTTCAGGAGGCCCCCGGTGAGGGTGAACCCGGTCCCCGCCGCCTCCCGGGGGGACTTGGTGATCACGTTCACCACCCCGGTCAAGGCGTTGGCTCCCCACACCGCCGACGCGGGACCGCGCACGACCTCGATCTGCTTGATCTCGTTCGCGTTCTGGGGGACGAAGTCCCACAGCACGAGTCCGAAGAAGTCCAGGTAGATCGAGCGCCCGTCGAGCAGGGTGAGCTGGGAAGCGGTCAGCGTCGAGGTGGCCTGGCGCGCGGTGATGTTGATGTCGCGGGCGGACATCTGGATGATGTTCAGCCCGGGCACGGCCCGGAGCAGGTCGCCGAAGTTCTGGGCGGGCGAGCTCTCGATGGTGTCGGCGGTGACCACGCTCAGCGTGGCCGGCGCGTTGATGACCGTCGACTCCACCTTCGAGGCGGAGACCACCACGATCTCCTCGCGCTTGATCACGTCGTCGGCCTGCGTCTGCTCACCCGAGGCCGCCTGGGACGAGTCCTGGGCCCTCGCGGCGCCCGCGACGAAGACCCCCAGGCCGACCACGGCCAGGAGACACCGCTTCATAAACCGTCCTCCTTCCAAGAGACGAGATCCTCCGGCCCGCTCCGGGGCGGGCCGGCTTCGGGCAGCCTCGCGGCGGCCACCCGGGGGCAGGGAGCCGCGAATGCCGACTAGCCGTCGTCGAGACGAGGACGCATCGGGGTCACCTCACGGCGGCACGGCCGGGACGACAGATCTGGACAAAACGGTGAGAGCTTTCATACCACACGACGGCGGGGGCTTCAAAGGCCGCCCGCCCGCCCGCAAGCGAGCCGGTCGTGGAGGGCCTCGAGGAGCCGCTCGTGGATGCCGCCGAAGCCCCCGTTCGACAGAACGACCACCCGGTCGCCCGGACCGAGCTCGCGAGCGAGACGCGCCACGATCGCGTCCACGGTCGGGACGAAGGCGGCGGGGGTCCCCGAGGCCTCGATCCCCGCCACGAGGTCGGCCTCGGAGATCCGCTGGTCCTCCGGCACCTTCCCCGGCAGGTGGGCGGCGGCCACGATCGCCAGGTCGGCGCCCGCGAAGGCCCGGGCGAACTCCGCCTGGAACAGCCGGGTGCGCGAGGTGTAGGTGCGGGGCTCGAAGACGGCGACGAGCCGTCCCGAGGCATCGGCCTCCCGAAGCGCCCGGAGGGTCGCCCGGACGGCGGTGGGATGGTGGGCGAAGTCGTCGTACACGGCCACCCCGGCGGCCCGGCCACGCAGCTCCAGACGCCGCTTGACCCCCCGGAAGGCGGCCAGGGAACGGCGCGCGGTCTCGAGGGGGACCCCGGCGGCGGCGGCGACCGCGAGGGCGGCCAGGGCGTTCCTCACGTTGTGCTCCCCGGCGAGGGGAAGGCGGAACTCGCCCTCGTCCCGCCCGCGCCGGACGAGCCGGAAGCCCGTCCCCCCGGAGAGCGCCCGGACCTCCTCCGCCCGCCAGTCGGCCTCGCCCCCCACCGCGAAGGTCTCCACCCGGCAGGGGGCCCGGGGAAGGATCTCCAAGAGGGCGGGGCTCTCCGTCCCCGCCACCAGGAGCCCCCCCCTCGGGATGACCGAGAGCAGGCGGGAGAACGCGGTCTGGACGGCCGCGAGGTCGGGATAGATGTCGGCGTGGTCGTGCTCCACGTTTCCGATCACGGCCACGCTCGGCAGGTAGTGGACGAACTTCGGCCGCTTGTCGAAGAACGCGCAGTCGTACTCGTCGCCCTCGACCACGAAGTCCTCGCCGCTCCCCAGGCGGTAGCTGCGGCCGAAGTCGTGGGGGACGCCCCCTACGAGGAACGACGGGTCGCGGCCGGCCCGGTCGAGGAGGAAGGCGAGGAGGCTCGTGGTCGTGGTCTTGCCGTGGGTCCCCGCCACGACCAGGGAGCGCCGGGGCCGGAGAAATTCCTCGGCGAGGAGCGCGGGCAGGCTCGTCATCCGCTGGCGGCGGTCGAGCACGGCCTCCACCTCGGGGTTGCCCCGGGAGAGGGCGTTGCCCACGACCACGAGGTCCGCGTCTCCCGGCACGTTCGCCTCGGCGTAGGGTGAGAGGATGGGGATGCCGAGGGAGGCGAGCTGGGTCGACATCGGGGGGTAGACGTCCTCGTCGGAGCCAGTGACCCGGTGGCCGCGCTCCCCGAGCAGGCCGGCCAGCGACGCCATGGCCGTGCCGCAGATCCCCGAGAGGTGGACCTTCACGCCCCGGCCGGGCCTCCCCCCGCCGGCTCCAGGACCTCGAAAAGCGCCTCCTCCCCGCACCGCAACCGCACCCGCGCCCCCAGCGGGAGGGTCACGAGCGGGCTCGCGGTATGTCCGCTGGAGAGCCCGAGGGCCACCGGCCCGTCGAGGCCGGCCAGGCCGCGCAGGAGGACGTCCTCCAGCCGGTAGTCCTCGGTCAGCTTCGGGGAGCAGCCGCGCATGTCGCCGAAGACGACACCGCGGACCCCCCGCAGCGCCCCGCTCGCGCGGAGCTGGAGCAGCATGCGGTCGATCCGGAACGGGCGCTCGTCGACGTCCTCCAGGAAGAGGACGGTGTCCTCCCCTGCCGTGTCGACGGCCCAGGGGGTGCCCGCGGCCGCAGCGAGGATCGAGAGGCAGCCCCCGCGCAGCACGCCCTCGGCTTCCCCTCCCCGCAGGGGCTCGAGGTCGCCGGCCTCGCTCCTCCAGGGCTCCCCCTCGCCGGTCAGGCCGTGGAGGAAGCTCGCGCGGTCGTAGCTGCCGTCGGCCAGCTCCCGGGCGGCCATGGGACCGTGCAGGGTGGGCAGACCGAGCCGGCCGAGATACAGGTGGAGGAAGGTGAGGTCGCTGTACCCGACGAAGGGCTTGGGGTGGGCGCGGACCAGCCCGGGGTCGAGCCGCTCGAGGAGCCCGCCCGCCCCCGCCCCGCCCCGCGCGGCGACGATCGCCGCCACCGAGTCGTCGGCGATCAGCCGGTGCAGCTCCTCCAGCCGGCGCTCCCGGGTCCCCGCGGTGAAGCCGGTGCGCGCGTCGATCCCCTCGGGGACGAGCACGTCGAAGCCGAGGGACCGCAGCTCCTCCACGCCCCGCTCCAGCCGGAGGGGATCGACGGGGCCCGCCGGGGCGCAGACGCCGATCCGGTCCCCGGAGCGGAGGAGGCGCGGAGGGAGGCTCAAGCCGGCAGCCCCGACGCCGCCCCGATCTGCTCGACGAGCGCCCGGTGCCGGCCTTCCCCGACGGCCAGGCGGGCTTGCCTCGGGTCCGGGTCGCGCCAGGGAAGCAGGAAGCGCTCCTTCAGGCGGCGGATCCGCTCGGCCGGGTCGTCGAGGGCGGACCACGCGATCTCCTCCGACTCCACGGCCCGGACGAGGGCCTCGATCGCCGCCACCTGGGCGTCCGGGGTCGAACAGACCGGGAAGACGTCGCACCCCGCCCGGGCGGCGAGGACGGCGGCCGGCCCCGGCTTCCAGCGCCCGGCCACCGCCCCCATCTCGAGGTCGTCCGCCACCACGACCCCCGGGTACGCCATCTCCCCCCGCAGCAGGTCCTCGACCAGCCGGGGCGACAGGGTCGCGGGAAGGCGGTCGTCGATCTCCCGGAAGAGGACGTGGGCGGTCATGACGCCGGCCACCCCGGCCTCGATCGCCTGGCGGAACGGCCGCAGCTCCCGGTCCTCGAGCCGGGACCTCGGGTGGTCCACCGACGGCAGGTCCACCCGGGGATCCACGTCGGTGTCGCCGTGCCCGGGGAAGTGCTTCGCGCAGGCCGCGACCCCTCCCCCCTGGAGCCCCTCGACCAGGGCCGCCCCCAGCCGGCCGGCCAGCGCCGGGTCCCCGCCGAAGGCGCGGTCGCCCACCACGGGGTTGGCGGGGTTGGTGTCGAGGTCGAGCACCGGGGCGAGGTTCGCGCGGATGCCGCACGCCCGGAGCTCGCCGGCGACGGCCGCACCCATCCGCCGCGCGACGTCCTCCGACCCCGTGCGCCCCACCGCCCGCGGGGAAGGCCAGGCGGTCCAGGGATCGCCCAGGGCGGCCACCCGCCCCCCTTCCTGGTCCACCCAGACCAGGAGGGGCAGCTCGTGGCCGGCGTCGCGGGCCACCGCCTGGAGCTCCCGCACGAGGTCGGCCACCTGCTCGGGCCGGTCCACGTTGCGCGGGAGCAGGATCACGTGGCCCGCCCCGTAGTCCCGGATCAGGCTCTTCGCGTCGGGCGAAGCGGTCTTCCCCGCGAAGCCGACCAGCACGCGCTGGCCGATCCGCCTCACCAGCTCGCGCATGCTCAGCCGCCCAGGCGCTTCCGCGCCGCCTCGCTGACCTTCTTGCCGTCGGCCGGCTTGCCGGCGGCCGCGAGCGCCGCGAGGGCCGCCTTCATGACCTTTCCCATGTCGCGGGGAGAGGCCGCCCCGGTCTCGGCCACCGCGCGCTCCACCGCGGCGTCGATGTCGGCCGGGGAGGCCTCCGCGGGGAGGTACGACCGCAGCACGACGATCTCCGCTTCCTCCTTGGCCACCAGCTCCGGCCGGCCCCCCTTCTCGAACTGCTCGACCGAGTCCTCGCGCTGCTTGACGAGCCCCTGGAGGACGCGCACCGCCTCGGCGTCGTCGAGGGGAGCCCGCTTGTCGATCTCCCGGTTCTTGAGCGCGGTCTTGGCCATGCGGAGGACGCTCGTGCGGGGGGCGTCCTGCGCCTTCATGGCCGCGGTGAGGTCCTGGGCGATCCGTTCGACGAGGGTGACCATGGCGTCATTCTATCGAAACGACGGGCGCCCGACGCGCCGCCCCGCACCGTCCCCCGCGGCGACGTGGGCTATCCTTGCCCGGTGACCCGGTCGGCCGCCGCCTCGCTCCTCGCGTGCGCCGGCGCCGTCGTCCTCGCGAGCGCTTCGCAATCCCCCCCGGTCCCGCGGTCCCTCGTTTCGCTGGAGTCCCGCCCCCTCTCCTCCGGGGTGGAGGTCGGGGCGCCGGTGCTCGCCCTCGCGTTCCTGCCCGGCGATCGCCTCGCCGTCCTCACCGCCGGCGACCTGCGCCTCGGCCGCTGGCGCGGCGGGGCCCTGGAGCCCCTCGGCGCCTGGCCCCTCCCCCCCGGGGACCCCGTGCGCTTCCCGGGGGGCGTGCTCCAGGCCGGGGAGGAATCCGTCTGGCTCCTCCGCAGCGGCCTCCCCCGGGCCCACCTCCTCGCGGCCGACGAAGGCGGGGGCCTCCTCGAGCGAGGACAGGCCGACGCGCTCCCCTGGCCGGCCTCGCCCACCGGGCTCCGCTACCGCGAGGGGACGAACCTCCTCCGGGGAACGCTCCCCGGGCTCGGCGACGGGCCGTTCCTCGCGGCGGCCGCGGGGACCGCCGGCTCCCCGGCCCTCGGGGTGGACCCGGACGGGCGGGTGCTCGTCGCGTCCGACGCCGGGCCGCGCCCGGCCGGCCTCCTCCGCGCCGGCCCGGCCCTCGTCCGGCTGGGCGAAGGGCTCTGGGCGGCCGGTTCGGCCGCGCCGCCCGGGCCGGCCGACACGATCCTCCTCCTCGCCCAGGAGGGAGACGACGTGCGGCTGGCCGGCGAGGTCCCCGTCGCGGGGGCGGTTCGCGCCCTCGCGAGCTCAGGGGTGGGCGACGTCGCCCACCTCGTGGCGGCCTTCGACTCCCCCACCGGCGCCACCCTCGTCGCCTTCGAGGTCCGGCGGAGCGCGCCTTGAAGCGCCCCTCGCCCCGGGTGCTCCTGCCCGCCGCTCTCCTCGCGGCCCTGGCCGCGCCGTCGCCCGCCGCCCTTGGCCCCCGCTACGGCGGCGAGCTGCGGGTGGCCGTCTCGGAGCTGCCCTCGTCGCTCGCCCCCACGGCCGCGCCGGGGGCCGCCCGCCGCCTGGCCCTGCGCCTCGTCCACGAGACCCTCGCCTCCCTCGATCCGGACGGCCAGCCCGGGCCGGGCCTCGCCGAGGCCACCGCCCTCGGCGCCTCCGAGCGCGAATGGACGCTCACCCTCCGCGAGCACGCGCGCTTTCACGACGGCGCGCCCGTCACCGCCGCCGACGTGGTGCGCTCGCTCCGCGCCTTCGCGAGGGGACCGGGGGCGGCCGCGGCCCGCCTCGCCCGCCGCCTCGACGGGGGGCCGGCCTACCGGGCCGAGGAGACCGACCACCTCCCCGGCGTGGCGGCCCTCGACGAGCGACGCGTCGTCCTGCGCCTCGCCGCGCCGCTCCCCGGCCTGTTCGCCGTCCTCGCCTCCCCGGCCGCGGCGATCACCGGTGTCTCGGGAGCCGGGGCGGGGGCGTTCGTGCCCACCCTGCTGGTCCCCGGGCAGCGGCTGGCCGTGACCGCGTTCGCCGACCACGTCCGCGGCCGCCCCTACCTCGACGGCGTACAGGTCCTCGCGTTCGCCGATCGGGAGGCGATCGTGGGGGAAGCCGAGGCCCGCCGCGTCGGGCTCGCGGCCGGCGAGGCCGGATTCGAGGCCGAGGTGGCGTCCCTCCTGCTCGTCCTCGATCCGGCCCGCCCACCCTTCGACCGGCGGGAAGCCCGCGCGGCCGTGGTCGGCGCGATCGACCGGCCGCTCCTCGTCGGCCGCCTCGTTCCGGGCGGCACCCCGGCTCCGGAGCTCCTCGTGCCCTCCATCCTCCCCCCCCGGCCGCCCGCCCCGGAGCCCGGACCCGCTTCCGCCCCCCGGCTGGCCGGCGAGGTCACGCTGGCGGTCAGCCGGGACGTCCCGCCGCCGGTCAGCCAGCGCGTCCTCGCCCACCTGCAGGCCCTCGGCCTGCGCGTGCGCACCCGGCCCACGAGCCCGGCCGTCGCCTCCGAGGCTCCGGCCGACGTGCGCCTCCTCGCCTACGCGCCCGAGGCGCCGGAGCCCGCGGTCGCGATCGAGGAGCTCCTCGCCCTCGCCCCGCTTCCCCCGGCCCGCGTCCAGGCCGTCCGCGACCGCCTCGACGCGGCCGACGGCGAGATCGAGCCCGAGCGGCGGCTGGCCGTCCTCGCGGAAGCGCACGACCTGCTCCTCGAGGAGCTCACCCTGGTCGGACTGGGTCACATGCCCGTCCGTTACGGGGGGCGGGGGCTCGTCCACGGCGCGCGGGTCGCCGGCACCGGCGCCCTCGTGCTGGAGGACGCCTGGGTGGAGCCGTGACCGCCCCGGGGACCTCGCCCGAGGCGCGACACGCCCGCGGCGGCCTGCGGCGCCGGCTGGTCGGCGCCTACGTGCTCGTGGCCCTCGTGCCGGTCGCCTTCCTCGCCACCGCGGTCGCGCTGCTCCTCTCCGAGGCCCTCGAGAGAGCCACCCGGGACCGCCTGGAGGCCGGCGCCGCCGCCGTCCGCTCCCGCTTCGCGAGCCTGGAGGCCCGGGCCCGCGAGCGCCTGCGGGCGGTGGTGGCCGACGACCTCCCCGCCCTCGGGACGGGCGACGACGACGCGCTCCTCGACGGGATCGCCCGACGCCGGGACCTGTCCGCGCTCGAGCTGGTCGACGCCGGGGGGCTCGTCATCGCCTCCCACCACTGGCCGGCGGGCTTCGGCCTGCCGGACCGGGACGGCCTCTTCCCCGGAGAGGCCGCCTACCGCGTCCAGACCGTGGCGTCGGGGTACGGGGCCGAGGAGAAGCTGACGATCGCCGCGGAGGCGCCCGGCCGCTGGCGCGGCCGGGGCGTGCTCCTCCGCGGCGGGTCGTTCGTCGACGAGGAGCTCCTCGGCGGGCTCAGCGCGCTCATGGGGCTCGAGGTCGGCCTGTACGACGAGGTGCGGGGACGGTGGATCGCCCCCCGGGGATCGCGCCTCGCCTCGTGGACGCGGCCCGGGCTGGGCGCCTCCCGGGGCGACGTCCGCCTCGGCGACGTCCGGCTCCGCTGGGCCGCCACCGCGGTCTGCTCCGGCCTCATGCTCGTGGTCGCCTCTCCCGAGGCCGCGCTCGAGGAGACCCTCGGCCAGGTCCGGCGGCTCGGCCTCGCCGCGGCCGGCCTCACCCTCCTGGGGACCCTCGTGGGCGCCCTCGTCGTCTCCGCGCGCCTCGCCCGTCCCATCCGCGACCTCGCCGAGGGAGCCCGGCGGGTCGCCGGGGGCGACCTGCGGGTCTCCGTCCCCGTGCGCACCGAGGACGAGATCGGGGCCCTCACCCGGGCCTTCAACGACATGACCGCGGAGCTGCGGGTGTCCCGGGCCCGCCTCGTCCAGGCCGAGCGGGTGGCGGCCTGGCGCGAGATCGCCCGCCGGCTCTCCCACGAGCTGAAGAAGCCCCTCTTCCCGATCCAGCTCTCCATCGAGACCCTGCGCCGCTCCCTGGAGCGCGACCCTCCCGGCCGGCCGGAGTTCGAGGCCCTCTTCCGCGAGTCGAGCGACACGATCCTCCAGGAGCTGCGCTCCCTCCGGCGGGTGGTGGAGTCCTTCGGCGACCTCGCCCGCCTTCCCAAGCCTCGCCTCGCCCCGATGGACCTCTCCCGGCTCGCCGAGCGGGTCCTCGCCCTCTACCGCACCGTCGCCCCCGAGGTGCAGGTCGAGACCGACCTCCCGGAGGGCGTCACCGTGAGCGGAGACGCTGAGCTGCTCGCCCGCGCCCTCGGCAACCTCGTGGCAAACGCCCTCGAGGCCATGCCCGCGGGGGGCACCCTCACCCTTCGGACCCGCGTCGACGCGGAGGGAGCGCTCGTCGAGGTGGCCGACACCGGGCCGGGCCTCGGCGACGAGCAGCTCGCCCAGCTCTTCACCCCGTACCACACCACCAAGCCGGGGGGCACCGGCCTCGGCCTCGTGATCGCCCAGGGCATCGCGGTGGACCACGGCGGCCGCATCGAGGCCTCGTCGGAGCCGGGCCGGGGCACGACCTTCCGGCTGGTGCTTCCGCGTCCCCCGGGGCCGTGAGAAGCTCAGGGCGATGAAGCCCCGGATCCTCATCGTGGACGACGACCCGGGGACCCTCGCCTCGCTCTCGCGGGCCTTCGCCCTCGAGGGCTACGAGGCCTCCACCGCCCCCTCGGCCGCCCGGGCCCTCGAGCGGCTCCAGGCCGGGCCGGTGGACGCGATCCTCTCGGACCTCGTCATGCCCGGCATGGACGGCCTCGACCTCCTCGCCCGGCTCCGCGAGCAGGCCCCCGGCGTCCCCGTGATCCTCATGAGCGGGCAGGCCACGGTGGAGACCGCGGTCCGGGCCACCCGGCTCGGGGCCCTCGACTTCGTGGAGAAGCCGGTGGGGCTCGACCGGCTCCTCCTGACCCTCCGGAACGCCCTCCGCCTGGACCGGCTGGAGAGGGAGAATCGGGAGCTGAAGCGGTACTGGGAGGACGAGCTGGCCCTCGTCGGCGAGAGCCCGCCGATGGCCGCCCTGCGCGGGCTCGTGGAGCGGGCCGCTCCCTCCGACCTCGCCGTCCTCGTCCTCGGGGAGAACGGCACCGGCAAGGAGCTCCTCGCCCGGGCCATCCACGACCTCTCGCCCCGCCGGGCCCAGCCCTTCGTCCGGATGAACTGCGCGGCGGTCCCTTCCGAGCTCGTGGAGAGCGAGCTGTTCGGCCACGAGAAGGGCGCTTTCACCGGGGCGGCCGAGAAGCGCCGGGGGCGCTTCGAGCAGGCCGACGGGGGGACGCTCTTCCTCGACGAGATCGGGGACATGCCGGCCCCCATGCAGGCCAAGCTCCTCCGGGTGCTGGAGGACGGCTCGTTCACCCGGGTGGGCAGCCCGACCGAGCTGCGCGTTGACGTGCGCCTCATCTCCGCGACCAACCGCGACCCCGAGGCGATGATCGCGGAAGGCCGCTTCCGGGAGGACCTCTACTACCGGATCAACACCCTCGTGATCCGGACCCCCGCGCTGCGCGAGCGGCCGGGCGACGTGCCCGCCCTCGTGGAGCACTTCGGGGAGTCGGCCTGCCGCCGGAACGGCTGGCGCCCCCGGCGCTTCGCCCCGGGGGCCCTCGACCTGCTCCGGCGCCAGCCCTGGCGGGGCAACGTGCGCGAGCTGAAGAACGTGGTCGAGCGCGCGCTCATCCTGTCCGACGCCGACCCCCTCGACGCGGACGACCTCCGGGCCGCCCTCCCCGCGGCGGCGCCCGCCCGGCCGGGGGCGATCCCCGCCGAGGGCGCGCTCCGCGACCTCGTGGACGCCTTCGAGCGCGAGGTGGTCCGGGAGCGGCTCCGGGCCGCGGGCGGCCACGTCACCGCGGCCGCCCGCAGCCTCGACCTCGAGCGCTCGCACCTCTACAAGAAATGCAAGGCCCTCGGGATCGACATCCGGGAGGAGACCTAGCCTCAGAAGAGGCGGGACAGCTCGGGGCTCGCGACCACCCGCTCCCCCACCAGCCGGATCCACTCCTCGCGGCGCCCCGGGGGGAGCCGCTCGCAGGGGAGCTTCTTCTCGGCGAGGAGGGCGTCCACGAGCTGGTCGATCGAGCGCATGAAGAACTCGTCGGTGTCCCGCACCCCGTCCGCGGAGACCGCCCCGTCGGACATCGGGACCTTGAACAGCAGGTCGTAGGTCTTCATCCAGTGGTCGACGAACCGCTCGATCGCCCGCGGGCGCCCGCAGGCCAGCACCATGTACGCGTAGTTGTCGAGGACGCTCCGGTCGCAGACCACGACCTGGTGGTGGGCGGCCGAGCGGATCTCCTCGGCCACCTGGGTGGCGAGGATCCAGGTCTGGGCGTCCAGGGAGGTCTGGCGGTTGATCGGGAGCGGGGAGAGGCGGGCGACCTCCTTCACGACGTCCACGCTGACGTCCCGGCGCTTGAGGAGCGCGGCGAGGTCGTAGCAGAGGGTGGTCTTCCCCACCCCGTGGGTGCCGATGAACGCGACCTTCATCCCGGTCGTGCCCGCGGGGGGCCGGTCACGCCCGGGGAGCGCGGGTGGCCGTCCGGTAGACGAGGCCCGCCACTCCCAGGAAGGCGAGGAAGCCCAGCCAGGGAGGGAGGGCCTCGTTGCCGAAGGCGAGGGCGCCCGCCAGTCGCTCGACCCAGGGGCGGGGGAAGCTCAGGAAGGACGCGGCCAGCCCCATGATCGAGCCCCCGGCCACCAGCCCGGAGCTGTAGAGCACCCCGGGCGCCGCCTCGGACTCCGCGTCGCCTCCGCGCTTCCACTCGACGAGCCTCCGCGCGAGCCCGCCCACGAAGACGGGGGCGGTGCTCTCCAGGGGGAGGTAGAGTCCCACCGCGAAGGCGAGGGCGGGCACCTGGAGGATCTCCATGAGCAGGGAGATGAAGACGCCGAGGAGGACGAGGCCCCAGGGAAGCTGCTGGGTGAGGATGCCCTTGATGACCAGGCTCATCAGGGTGGCCTGGGGCGCGGGGGCCTTCTCGGAGCCGATGCCCTCCTGGAGCCGGTACCGCACCAGCCCCTCCTCGTCCACGAGGTAGGTGCCGTCCGGGAGCTCGGCGAGGCCTCCTGCCCGGGCCACCCGGTAGGCCCGGCCGTCCCGGCCCTGCTCGGTGGGCGCGCCGGGGGCCGGCGTGAGCCGAACCTCGTAGCGCGCCTCGAGGACCTCCTGGTTGTTGCGGTTGAGGGCCTGGAGGGTCCATCCGATCACGACCACGCTCGTGAGCACGCCGACCATGATCGCGACCTGCTGTTTCCACGGAGTGCCCCCCACCAGGAAGCTCGTCTTCAGGTCCTGACTCGTGGTGCCGGCGTTGCTGGACGCGATGCACACGACCGCCCCGATCGAGAGGGCGACCGCGGTGTAGGCGTGCCCGGTCCAGCCGAGCCCGATGAAGACGAGACAGGTGCCCATCAGGGTGGCGATGGCCATTCCGCTCACCGGGTTCGACGACGAGCCCAGCTCTCCGGTGATCCGGGAGGAGACCACCGAGAAGAAGAACCCGAACAGGACGATCATGAGAGCGGAGATCAGGCTGACCCCGAAACCGGGCACGGCCTGGAGCTGGGGCAAGAAGGTCATGAACACGGTGAGGGCGAGGGAGCCCCCGAGCACGACGGAGAGCGGCAGATCGCGTTCCGTCCGCGGACGGGCGTCGCCGCCGGACTCCCGGCTCAGCTGGAGGTCCCGGAACGAGGACCGGAAGGAAGACACGATCGTGGGGAAGGCCTTGACAAGGTTGATGATCCCCCCGGTGGCGACCGCCCCCGCCCCGATGTACCGGATGTAGCGCCCCCAGATCCCCCCCGAGCCTCCCGGCTCCATCTCCCCGATCGGGATCGTGGACGGGAAGAGGGGGGCCGGCCGGCCCTCGCCGAAGAGCGCGATCGCGGGGATGAGGACGAGGGAAGCGAAGAGCCCGCCCCCCACCATGATGGCGGCCGAGCGATAGCCGATGATGTAGCCGACGCCCATGAGCTCGGGGGAGATGTCGCAGGCGAGGATCCCGGCCTTGAGCCGGGGAACGTGCACCTCGGGCACCGCCTTCCAGATCTGGTGCACCTGCGTCGCCAGCTTGAAGAACAGGCCGACGAACAGGCCCTTGAACACGAAGCCGGCCTGGGTGCCCTTCTCCTCTCCCGCGATCAGGACCTCGGCGCAGGCCGTCCCCTCCGGGTAGGTGAGCCGCCCGTGCTCCTTCACGATGAGGTAGCGGCGCAGGGGGATCATCATCAGGACCCCGAGGATCCCCCCACAGAACGACAGGAGGAGGCTGCGCGTCCAGTCCATCTCGAAGCCGAGGAGGACGAGGGCGGGAAGGGTGAAGGCGACCCCGGCCGCGATCGACTCCCCCGCCGAGCCGGTGGTCTGCACGACGGTGTTCTCGAGGATCGAGGCCCTTCCCCCCAGGGCCTTCGAGAACGCCCGGAAGAGCGTGATCGAGATGACCGCGATCGGCACCGAGGCGGAGACGGTGAGACCGACCCGGAGGGCGAGGTAGACCGACGACGCGCCGAACACCACCCCGAGTAACGAGCCCACGAGGAGCGCGCGCACGGTCAGCTCGGGCACCCTCCCCTCGGGAGGGACGTAGGACTTGAAGGAGGGGCTGGGCTGGTCTGGCAAGCGGTCGGCCTCCCCGGCTGCGGGTGGCCGGCATTCTACAGCAGCCGGCCCGGCCCCTTGGCCCCGGCGGAGAGCCGTGCTGTAATGATCCGGGAGCCAGCCTTCGAATGTCGGACTTCTACGAGCCCTGGGAGAAGCTGATCCGCCTCGTCGTCCTCGACCACGAGCTCGAGGTCCCGGAGAACAACCTCCTCCTCCGGCAGCTCCAGTTCGTCTCCGAGGACATCGGGATGGGCCGTTACTGTTGGAACGGGGAGTGCCGCTACTGCGAGATCCAGTACCGGCGCAACGGCGACTCGTCCGACACCCCCGCCCTCGCCTGCCGCATCAAGGGGCTCGAGGGGATGCGGATCACGAAGGTCGCCCCCGAGATCAAGTACAACATGGGAGCGGCCCTCGCGGGGGCCCGGAAGACCGCCGGCTGAGGGCCGGAGGGCTCAGGCCCGCAGGAGGAGCGCCCGCACCTGCCGCCAGGCGGTGACGAGGCTGTTGCGGGTCATGTCCAGGCGCCGGGCCGCGAAGTCCGCCGACTCGTTGCGGTGGAGGTGCTCGCGGGCCCGGCCGAGGAGCTTCCCGCAGGACTGGAGGAGGATGTCGTCGGCTCGGCCGCGGACCTTGAGCTGCTCGATGTCCTCCCGGAGCTCGAAGGCCACTCGCTCGATCTCCAGCACCTTCTCCCGGAGTACGGCGTCGAGGGGGTAGACCGTTTCCACCTCGATCACCTCGGTCTCGGGCTCGGGCTGCGTGGGGAGCGGGGCCTCCGGCTCGGCCGCGGGCCGGGGGCCCTTCTCCACCCGCAGCTCGTAGAAGGCCCGGGAGAACACGAAGGGATAGAGCGAGTTCGCTTCCTCGAACTCCCGCTTCGCCTCCTCGCTCTTCGTCTGGTGGTACTCCCGGAGCAGGGCCTTGACGCGGCGGACCAGCCTCTCCTCGCGCTCCTCGACCACTCGCCGGACCTCGAGGGCCAGCTCCTGGATGCGCGCCTCGACGGCGCGGTTGTGCTCCTGGGTCCTGACGTCCGGGAAGTCGTGGTCCCGGCCGTGGATGATCCGGGCGTTCGGCTCGCCGTAGTTGGCGTAGACGATGACGTTGACCCGGCGCACCCACTGTTCGGATGCGGCGTCCAGCAGCGGTCCGCGGTCCTCGATCTGGACGTGGTACGGGGTCCCGACCTTGGATGTGAAGTTCTGGTTGAGCCCCGTCACCTGGCACAGGTGACGGGCAAGCCCCTTCTCCATGCCCGGAGCCTCGGGAGGGTCTGTCGAGAACCTCGACGGGCCGAGAAACGTGTCCATTCGTTCCAGCGCCCGGCAGTGGCCGAGCAGTGCCAGACGATAGCAGATCCCGTCCCTAGTCGCAAGTAGATCAGGGCTTTGGGAGGCTCGAGGGATCCGATGCCGACCGGCGGAGACATCTTAGCGCCTGACACTAAGATTTAGTGCTTGACATAGGCTAATGTAAGGCCTATTATTCAGGCGTCGGCAGGGACCGGAGGCGGAAGCCCAGGGCAGCGGGCAAGGCCGTCTGGGGTCCAGGTCAAGAAACAGCGCAGTTGGGAGGTTGGGACGCGATGAGCAAGGTGATCGGCATCGATCTCGGGACCACGAACTCCGTGGTGGCGATCCTCGAAGGCGGGGAGCCCACGGTCATCGCCAACGCGGAAGGGGGGCGCACGACCCCCTCGGTCGTCGCCTTCGGCAAGGACGGCGAGAGGCTGGTCGGGCAGGTGGCGAAGCGGCAGGCGGTCACGAACCCCGAGAACACCGTCTTCTCGATCAAGCGCTTCATGGGCCGCAAGTTCTCCGAGGTCAGCGACGAGCAGAAGATGGTCCCCTACAGGGTGGTCGAGGCCCCGAACGCGGACGTTCGCGTGCAGGTGGAGGGCAAGCTGTACTCGCCCCCCGAGATCTCCGCGATGATCCTCCAGAAGCTCAAGCAGGCGGCCGAGGACTACCTGGGCGAGAAGGTGACGAAGGCGGTGATCACCGTTCCCGCCTACTTCAACGACTCCCAGCGCCAGGCCACCAAGGACGCGGGGAAGATCGCCGGCCTCGAGGTCCTGCGGATCGTCAACGAGCCCACCGCGGCCGCCCTGGCCTACGGCCTCGACAAGAAGAAGGACGAGACGATCGCGGTCTACGACTTCGGGGGCGGCACCTTCGACATCTCGGTCCTCGAGGTCGGCGAGGGGGTGGTGGAGGTCAAGGCCACGGGCGGCGACACCCACCTCGGGGGGGACAACCTGGACCAGCGGGTGATCGACTGGATCGTCGCCGAGTTCAAGCGCGACCAGGGGATCGACCTCTCGAAGGACAAGATGGCCCTCCAGCGCCTCAAGGAGGCGGCGGAGAAGGCCAAGTGCGAGCTCTCCACCACCCTGGAGACCGAGATCAACCT
>Ga0268386_10000874_pt1 | contig 19952 bp, 18 predicted proteins | sample RVTome_15_FD_200260 | JGI IMG/M metagenome (GOLD analysis project Ga0268386, IMG submission 200260) | Soil microbial communities from uranium-contaminated site in the Upper Colorado River Basin, Wyoming, United States - RVT150D86... ...
TAGAGCGGCGACAGTCGCTGCTCGAGGATCCGCTCGAACGAAGGCTCGTCGAGATCGCTGAGCGTGATGTAGTTGCCGTGCAGGAACGACAGGCGGAAGTCGTCGTCCTTGACGTAGAGGCTCCGGCGCAGCCCGCGCGGCAGCTGGTGGATGAAGCAGAACACGCACTTGTTGGCGCAGGTCGCGATGTCGCCGGGGCGCGGGGCCTCGAGCTCCACCCCGAGCTCGATGCCCGGCCGGCGCCTGAGCCGCAGCGCGCGGCGCCCGCCGGCGCGCTCCACGCCCAGCTCGAGCCGATCCTCGGCGCCGTAGAACTGGAAGTCGATCGCGTCGCGCAGCGGGCGGCCGTTGATCGTCAGGATGCGGTCGCCGGCCGCCAGCCCCGCCGCCGCGGCCGGCGTGCGCGGTCGCACCGCGGCCACCACCACGCCCTCAGCGGAAGAGCGCAGTTTCATCCGGCTCACGGTTCTCCTCGGCGTGGGGGGCGTTGAGGAAGCCCATCCCCTGCACGATGTACTGCAGCCCGGAGACGACCGTGAACGTCACGGCCAGCCACATGACGACCCTGGCCCCGGCCGATGTGTTGTAGAAGGGCCCCAGCAGCCCGCCGAGCACCGTCAGCACCTGGAAGAAGGTCGCGAGCTTGCCGACCGCCGTGGGCCGTGGGGTGATGCGACCGCCGGCCATGTGGATGGCGAGGGCGCCGACGACCAGGATGAGATCGCGACTGATCACCACCGCGGCGATCCAGAACGGCAGTACCCGCAGCCAGGTGAGCGTAACGAAGGACGCCACGAGCAGCAGCTTGTCGGCCATCGGGTCCAGGAACGCCCCGAGCCGGCTCTGACTGCCCCGCTGTCGGGCCACGTAACCGTCCAGGAGGTCGGTGAGGGCAGCGATCAGGAACACGGCTAGCGCCGGCCCGCGCTGCCCGTAGACGAGCAGCGTGACGAAGACCGGGATCAGCAGAATGCGCAGGACGGTCAGCCAGTTCGCCAGCCCCATGAAGCCTTCAGTTTAACACCCGATACCCGGCCAGCGATCCCAGCCACGCGCCCGGGAGCTGGACGTCCACGACCACGTGGTCCGGCTCGTCCACGCGGGCCACCACTCGCCCGCGCTCGTAGCAGAACGCGAGCGCCGCGCCGTCGCCGTGAGGGATGCGCAGCGTGACCGCCCCGCCGACCGGTAGCGCGGCGTCGATGGCCCTGAGCAGGTCCGGCAACCCACGACCCGTGGCCGCCGAGATCGCCACACCCTGGCGCCGCACGACGAGAGCCTCGAGTCCCCGCCCGCCGTCCATGCGATCGACCTTGTTGAGCGCCAGCACCGTGGGCCGGTCGGACACCGCCAGCTCGTCGAGGATTCGCTCGACGGCGTCCGCGTGCTCCTCGAGGGCCGGGTGGCTGGCATCCACGACGTGCACGAGGACGTCGGCGTCCTGCAGCTCTTCCAGCGTGGCCCGGAAGGCAGCCACCAGCTCGTGCGGCAGCTTTCGGATGAAGCCGACAGTGTCGGTCAGGATGAACGGCCGATGCCCTCCGTGGTCGACGAGGCGCGCCGCCGGGTCGAGCGTGACGAAGAGCTGATCGGCGGCGGTCAGGCGCGCGCCGCTCAGCCGATTCAGCAGTGTCGTCTTGCCGGCATTCGTGTAGCCGACGAGCGCGACGACCGGCACGCCGGCGCGGCGACGGCCCTGGCGCTGCAGGCGCCGGTGCGTCTGCACGTGCGCCAGCTCGCGCTGGATCTGCATCACGCGCCGGCGGATCACGCGGCGGTCGGACTCGAGCTGGGTCTCGCCCGGGCCCCGGGTGCCGATGCCGCCGCCCAGGCGCTCGAGGTGGGTCCACTGCCCGACCAGCCGCGGAAGCAGGTACGTGAGCTGGGCCAGCTCCACCTGCAGCTTGCCCTCGGCGGTGCGGGCCCGCTGGGCGAAGATGTCGAGGATCAACGCCGTGCGGTCGATCACCTTCATGCCGAGCGCCTGCGAGAGGTTGCGTTCCTGGATCGGGGACAGCGAATCGTCGGAGACGAAGAGATTGGCGCCCACCCCGGGCGCCGCGGCGGCGACCTCCTCGATCTTGCCCCGACCGAAGTAGAGCGCCGGGTTCGGCGCCGGCCGCTCCTGGATCACGCGATGCACGACGCTGGCTCCCGCCGCCGCCACCAGCCCGGCCAGCTCGGCCAGCGACTCCTCGACGTCCCAGCGCCGCTGCCGGGGCAGCCGGACGGCCGCGATCACCGCGCGCTCCGGCCCCCGTCGCACCTGGTGTCCGTTGCCCTGCCCGTTCGGCCGCGCTCGACTCACTCGATAACACCCTCCGCGTGCATCCTCGCCTCGATCGCCGCCGCGACGCCCTCGGCGCCCCTGGCGGCGGCCACGTCCACCCACGCGATATCCGGCTCGCGCGCGAACCACGTCACCTGCCGCTTGGCGTAGCGGACCGTCTCGTGCTGCATCAGCGCGAGCGCGGTGTCGGCGTCGAGCCGACCGAGCGCCACCTCGACGAACTGCCGGTAGCCGATCCCCTGCAGCGCCGGCAGGGCAGGCCCGTAGCCGCGGCTGAGCAGCTCCCGCACCTCCTCGAGCAGTCCCGCCCCGACCATCGCCTCGGCGCGGGCCCCGAGCCGCTGGACCAGCGCCGGCCGATCGAGCGTCAACCCGACATACGCGACCCGCCACGGGGGGTCGGGCTGCCGCCAGCGCACCTGCGCCTCCCCGACCGCGCTGCCCGAGCGCAGTCGCTCCAGCGCTCGCACCACTCGCACCTCGTCGTTGGGATGCAGCCGGCGCGCCAGCACGGGCTCGGCGGCGGCCAGCCGGGCGTGCAAGGCCGCCCGTCCCTCGCGCGCGGCGACCCCGGCCAGCTCGCGTCGGAACTCGGGATCGGCCGGCGGCGCCGGATCGAGTCCCCGCAGGAGGGCCCGGATGTAGAGGCCGGTGCCGCCGACCACGACCGGCAACCGTCCACGGCTCCGCACCGCCGCGACCGCCGCCTCGGCGTCCGCCCGGAAGCGGGCCGCGTGATAGCGGTCGTCCGGATCTACGACGTCCACCAGGTGGTGGGCGACGGCCCGTTGCTCGGCGGCGGTCGGCTTGCCAGTCGCCACGTCCATGCCCCGGTAGACCTGGCGAGAGTCGGCGCTGATCACCTCCAGCGGCAGGCGGCGGGCGAGCGCGATGACGGCGGCCGTCTTGCCGACCCCGGTGGGGCCCGCCACGACGAGCAACGGCGGCTTACCGCGGGTCATCGCCTGCAGTGTACGCCCGGCCACACGCCGTTGGCGGGCTCGCCTCGCGCTACCACGTGCGCTTGAGCTCGCGGCGGATGTCGTGCATGGACACCCGGCTCACGATGGGTCGGCCGTGGGGACAGAAGTACGGCGTCTCGGTCGTCTCGAGATCGGCGACCAGGCGCTCCATCTCCTCGGGGGCCAGGGCCGTACTGGCCTTGATCGCCGCCCGGCACGCGACGAAGGCCAGCGCACGGTCGAGGGTCGGCACGCTGATCTTGGGATCGGCCAGCTCCTCGACCGCCCCCTCGATCAGCCGCTTGGGCTCGTCGCCCTTGAGCAGCGTGGGAATCGCGCGCAGCACGACCGCGTCGCCGCCGAACCCCTCGAAGGCGAAGCCCAGCCGCTCGAGCGGCTCGCGCCAGCGCTCGAGCAGCGCGCGCGAGGCCGGACCCAGCTCGAGCGTCTCCGCGAACAGCAGCGCCTGTGACGGCAGGGGCCCGGTGTCGAGCTGGCCGCGAACCTGCTCGAAGATGATGCGCTCGTGCACCACGTGCTGGTCCAGGAAGAAGACCTCGTCCTCGGTGGTCGAGACGATGAATGTGTCCTGCACCTGACCGAGCACGCGGCCAAACCTTCGCGCGGCGTACGGCGCCGCCGGCTCGTGGAACAGCGCGGGCTGCCCGGCGGCCGCCACCCCGCCGAGAGGCTCCTCCGCGGTCGGCCCGGACCGCGGCTCGCCAGCGAAGGCCGGGACGACGCCGGGCCGGCGCAGCGCCGCGTGCAGCGCGGCCACCAGCATCTCCTGCACGACGCGCGGCTGGCGGAAGCGGACCCACGCCTTGGTCGGGTGGACGTTGACGTCGACGTCGGCGGGCGCCAGCGTCACCGCCAGCACGACGAGGGGAAATCGGTCGCGGGGGAGCAGCGGCCGGTACGCCGCCAGCACCGCCTGCAGCAGCGCGGGATCGCGCACGGGGCGCCCGTTGACGATCACGACGATGTCGTCGCGGCCGCCGCGCGTGAGGTCGGGTGGGCTGGCCCAGCCGGCCACGCGCACGCCGTGCTCGGTCCGGTCGACCATGAGCAGCCGCTCGGCCGTCGGCCAGCTCCAGAGCGCCGCGACGCGCTGGCGCAGGTCGGCCGCCGCGGGCGCCGTCAACGCCGCCCGCCCGCCATTGGTCACACGGAACTGCACCCCGGGGTGCGCGAGCGCCAACTGGGCGACGATCCGTAGGCTGGCGGCCAGCTCGGTCGTCGGCGCTTTGAGGAACTTCAGGCGCGCGGGCGTGTTGAAGAACAGGTCGTGGACCTCGACGGCCGTGCCGACCTCGGCCGGCACACCGAGCCGCTGACTCACCACCCCACCCTCGCCCGCCAGCCGCAGCCCCTCGGCGGCGTCGCGGGCGCGGCTCGTCACCGTGAAGCGCGAGACCGCGCAGATTGCCGCCAGCGCTTCGCCGCGGAACCCGAGCGTGGCGATGGCGTCGAGGTCTTCGTCGTGGGCCAGCTTGGAGGTCGCGTGGCGCTCGAGCGCCAGCGGCAGCTCCTCGGCCGTCATGCCGTGGCCGTCGTCGACCACGCGGATGAGAGCCGCGCCCCCGTCGCGCAGGTCGACGGCGATCGCGCCTGCCCCCGCGTCCACGGCGTTCTCCACGAGCTCCTTCACCGCGGAGGCCGGTCGCTCCACGACCTCGCCAGCGGCGATCTTGTTCACGAGCGAATCCGGCAAGCGTCGAATACGCGTCACGGGGCCCCGCGCCTGTCGCTCGGGCCACCGGCGGAGCGAGCCGACCCGGTGGCCTCCGCTCCGACGGCCCGTTGCCACTTGGCGAGCAAGTTCAAGGCCTCGATCGGCGTGAGATGCGCCAGATCCAGCCCCGCCAGCTCCTCGGCGATCGGATCCCTGGTGGCGGTGAAGAGACCGAGCTGTACGGCGTCGCCGGCGTCGGTCGTCGCTTGCCCCTGGTCCTCGAAGCGGGCGAGCAACGCCTTGGCCCGTGCGATGAGACCGGTCGGCAGCCCGGCCAGGCGCGCCACCTGGATGCCGTAGGAGCGGTCGGTCCCCCCCGGCTGCACCTTGTGCAAGAAGACGATCTCGTCGTTCCACTCGCGCACGGCCACGTGGAAGTTCCGCACGGCGCCGAGCCGGCCGGCGAGCTGCGTGAGCTCGTGGAAGTGCGTGGCGAAGAGCACCTTGGGGTGGGCCGGGCGATCGTGCAGCTCCTCGACCACCGCCCACGCGATGGCGAGGCCGTCGAAGGTGGAGGTGCCCCGCCCCACCTCGTCGAGCAGCACCAGGCTGCGCGGCGTGAGGTTGTTGAGGATCGACGCGGTCTCGACCATCTCGACGAGGAACGTGGACTGGCCGCGCGCGAGGTTGTCCTGGGCGCCCACGCGGGTGAAGATCCGGTCGACGAGCCCCAGCCGCACCGAGCGCGCCGGCACGTACGCCCCGATCTGGGCGAGGACGACGAGGTGGCCGGTCTGGCGCAGATACACGGACTTGCCCGCCATGTTGGGCCCGGTGAGGATCACCACGCGGGCGTCGTCGTCGAGCGCCAGGTCGTTGGGCGTCACCGGCTGTCCCGAGCGGGCCTCCAGCATCGGGTGCCGCCCTTCGACGATCTCCAGCGTGCCGTCCTCCGAGATCACGGGCCGCACGTGCCCCCGCGTGTGAGCCACCTCGGCCAGCGCGGCGGCGAGGTCCAGGGTGGCCAGCGCGCGGGCGGTGGCCAGCAGCTCGGGCGCGCGCGCCGCGACGTGGCGGCGCAGGTCGTCGAACAGCTGGTACTCCAGCCGCCGCCGGCGCTCCTCGGCGCCCAGCACCGTGGCCTCGTACTCCTTCAGCTCGGGCGTGACGTAGCGCTCGGCGCCGGTGAGAGTTTGCCGCCGCACGTATTCGGCTGGCGCCCGCGCAGCCTGGGCGTGGCTGATCTCGATGCCGTAGCCGAAGACCCGGTTGAAGCGTACGCGCAGGCTGGACAGCCCGGTGCGCGCCCGCTCGCGCTCCTCCAGACTCGCGATCCACCGGCGCGCCTCGGCGGCATCGGTGACGATCGCCTGCAGCGCCTCGTTCCAGCTCTCGCGGATGATACCGCCGTCCTGCAGCGTCGCCGGCGGCTCGTCCACCAGGGCGGCCTCCAGCGTGGCGCGAAGGTCGTCGAGATCGGCCAGGGCGGCTCGGGCCTCGGCCAGCAGCGGGGCGGGCAGCGTGGCGGTCGCCTGGCGGAGCGCCGCGAGCGGCGCCAGGCAGCCGCGCAGGCCGACCAGATCGCGGGCGTGGGCGACGCCGAGCGTCGCCCGGCTCGTGAGCCGCGCCAGATCTCCGATCGGCCCGAGCAGCCGCCGCAGCGCCGCGCGCGTGCCGGGCGCCTCCACGAGGGCGGCGATCGCGTCCTGGCGGGCAGTGATCGCGGCGGCGTTCAGCAGCGGCTGCAGTAGCGCCTGCCGCAGCATCCGCGCCCCCATCGGCGTCACCGTCGCGTCGAGCACGCCGAACAGGGAGCTCCGCGACGAGCCGTCGCTGCCGTCCAGGAGCTCGAGCGTCCGCACCGCCGTCTCGTCCAGTGTCATGCAGTCGTCCGGACGCAGGCGCTGCAAGCGGACCAGGTGGCCGAGACGGTCTCCCTGCGTGGCGCGTACGTAGGCCAGGGCGGCGGCTCCGGTCGCCACCCCGGCGCCCACGTCTCCGAGGCCGAACACCTCCAGTGTCGTCACACCGAAGTGACGGCACAGCTCCGTCGACGCGTGCCGTTCGCTCCAGAGACCGGCGTCGCCGAACGTCAGCGCAGCGCCGCTGCCTTGCAGCCGGGCGAGCAGATCCCGGGCCCCGCGCAGCGTCTCGGGGAGCAGGATCTCGGCGGGGCGGCGCAGCAGCGCGGCCGCCAGCACGGCGTCCTCGCCGGGTCCGTCCTGGCCCAGCCAGAACTCGCCGGTCGAGACGTCGAGCAGCGCCACGCCGGTGACCGTGCCGATGCGGCCGATCGCCATCAAAAAGTTGTTGGCGGCCCCGCTCAGATATGCGGTGTCCGTCAGCGTCCCCGGCGTGATCACGCGCACGACGTCGCGGCGCAGCAGCTTCTTGCCCTTCCCCGGTCCCTCCATCTGCTCGCAGATCGCGATCTTCTGGCCGGCCTGCACCAGGCGGGCGATGTAGCCGTCGGCCGCGTGGTGCGGGATGCCGGCCATCGGCGCGCCCTGACGGGACGTGAGCGTGATCTGCAGCAGCCGGGCCCCCAGCTCGGCGTCCTCCAGGAAGAGCTCGTAGAAGTCGCCAAGGCGGAAGAGTAGCAGATGGTCCGGGAAGCGCTGCTTCAGCTCCCGGTACTGCGCCATCATCGGGGTTTCGCCGACGTCAGCCACCCAGCCGTCCCCGGAGCCGCTCCCAGGTCGTGTCGAGCCTCTCGGGCAGCACACGCGTGTCGCCGAGCACGCTGACGAAGTTGCCGTCGCCGCTCCAGCGCGGCACCACGTGGATGTGCAGGTGGTCCTCGATTCCCGCCCCGGCCGCCCGCCCCTGGTTGAGGCCGATATTGAAGCCCTCCGCACGATACTCGGCCGTGAGCGCGTCCACCGCCCGCTGCACCAGTCGCATCATGTCGGCCAGCGCAACGGTGTCGGCATCGGTGAGCCGGCCCACGTGCCGGTTGACCACGGCCATGAGATGGCCGGATGCGTAGGGGTAGGCGTTGAGGATCAGGAACGCGTGGTCGCTACGCTCGAGCAGGTACGTTCCGCGGTCGTCACGACTGTCACGCGCGCTACAAAAGACACAACCGGCCGCCGGCGCCTTGGGCGCGTCGATCCACGCCATGCGCCACGGCGCCCACAGGCGCCTCACCTCACGTGTTGACGAGCTCGCGCAGGCGCTTGCCGACCTTGAAGAACGGCACGCGCTTCTCGGGAACATCGACCGCGCTGCCGGTCTTCGGGTTGCGGCCCTTGCGGGAGTTGCGGTGGCGGATCCGGAAGCTGCCGAAGCCGCGCAACTCGACCTTGTCTCCCTTGGCCAGCGCGTCGGTGATGTTGTCGAAGACCGTGTTGACGATGGTCTCGGTCTCTTTCTTGGTGAGATTCGACAGTTTCGAGACCTCGTCGATCAGCTCCGCTTTCGTCATCGTCGTCCACCCTCGCTCTTCGCCCGTTGAGCGACGTCCGCGCCACGCCGCGGCGAGCTTCGGACCAAGAGGCACGCTAGCATGCCCCAAACGAGAATGTCAAACGTAATGAGGGGTTAGGAGACACGCCCCGCCACGGGGTCGGCGCCCCGGCCAAGATACCGTGCCGGGTACCCCCCTTCTAGCCGCCGGGCGCGCCAAACGTGGGCTGGCGCGCCCCAGGGAACACGCCTGTCGACGAGCGCGGGGCTGGCGCGCTCTAGTGGCCCACCTCCAGGGAACGCGTCTGTCGAGGAGCGCCCCGGCTCCACCGGGCGCGACAAGCGCGGGGCTGGCGCGCTCTGGTGGCCCACCTCCAGGGAACGCGTCTGTCGAGGAGCGCCCCGGCTCCGCCGGGCGCGACAAGCGCGGGGCTGGCGCGCTCTGGTGGCCCACCTCCAGGGAACGCGTCTGTCGAGGAGCGCCCCGGCTCCCACCGGGCGCGACAAGCGCGGGGCTGGCGCGCTCTGGTGGCCCACCTCCCAGGGAACGCGTCTGTCGAGGAGCGCCCCGGCTCCGCCGGGGCGCGACGAGCGCCGGGGGGGGGCTTGGGGGGCCCTTCGAGGCCCCCCATCTAAATCAATCCATCAGGTAGAGCGGCGTCTGGAAGACAGGCAGCTGCGGTCGAAGGAGCGCGCCGGCGGCGGTCCCGCCGAGCTGGTTGCGGAGCAGATCCATGATGGAGAGGCGTCGGCGCTGCCTGATGACGGCAGGGGGCGCGGGGATCCCCGCGAGCTTGGCGGCGCCCAGCACGGCGTCCTCGAGTCCGCCCAGCGCATCGACCATGCGCAGGTCCCTGGCCTGCACCCCGGAGAACACCCGGCCGTCGGCGAAGCGCACGACGTCTTCACGCGGAAGCTTGCGGCCGGCGGCGACGGCACCGATGAACTGGCCGTGGACGTCGTCGAGAAGGGCCTGCATCACGCGTCGCTCGTCGGCCGTCATCGCGCGCGCGACATTGCCGATGTCCTTGAACTGGCCCGCCTTCACCACCACGTAGTCGACGCCGACCTTCTTCAGGAGCTGTTCCAGGTTGGCGAGCTGCATGATCACGCCGATCGAACCGGTCAGCGTGCCGGGGTTCGCGTAGATCTCGTCGCACGCCACCGCGACGTAGTAGCCCCCCGAGGCCGCCACCGACCCGAGCGAGGCCACGACCGGCTTGCCGGCCTGGCGCAGCCGCAGCACGGCATCGTGCAACTCCTGGGTGGGCGCCACCACGCCGCCCGGGCTGTTGATGCGCATCACGACCGCGCGCACCGCGGCGTTGTCGCGATAGTCCTTGAGCTCGCGCACCAGATCGTCGGCTTCGAGGATGACCCCCTCCAGCTCGACGATCGCCACCCGGGGACCGAACAGGGCAGATCCCCCCTCGCCGCGGGAGAGCCCGCCGAGGGAGATCACGAACAGGCCCGCGACCGCCGCGTACACCAGCACCGCGGCCGCCAGAATCGTGAGCCTCCCGCGCACGCTAGTTCTCGTCGTCGTAGTCGTACTCGGACCGCTGCTTGCCCTTGCGCCGACGGCCTCCGGCCCGGGCACCTTCCTCCACGTCCGGCGGCGGCGCCACCGCGTGGGCCAGCTCCTTGAGGCTGAGCCCGATGCGGCGCTCGTTGGGATCGACGCGGATCACCAGCAACCCGAGCTCGTCGCCGACGTTCACGATCTCGGCGGGGCTGCCGACCGGGCGGTTGGCCATCTGCGAGATGTGCAGCAGACCGTCCACGCCGGGCTCGAGCTCCACGAACGCGCCGAAGTCCGTCAGCCGCACGACCTTGCCGGTCACCCGCGAGCCCATCGGGTAGCGCTGGGCCACCGTGGTCCACGGGTCGGGCTGGATCTGCTTGAGGCCGAGCGAGATCCGCTTGTTCTCCTTGTCGATGTTCAGGATCTGGCTGTCGAGCTCCTGCCCTTTCTTCAGCACCTCCGAAGGATGCCCGACGCTGCGCGTCCACGACATGTCGGAGATGTGCAGCAGCCCATCCACGCCGGGCTCCAGCTCGATGAACGCGCCGAAGTCCGTCAGATTGCGGACCTTGCCGCTGACTCGGGCGCCGACGCGATAGCGCTCGTCGATCGTCGCCCACGGGTCGGGTTCGACCTGCTTCATGCCGAGCGAGATGCGCTTGGCCCCGCGGTTGACATCGAGCACGATCACCTCGACCTCGTCGCCGACGTTGACGATCTTCGAGGGATGGCGCACCCGGCGCGTCCACGACATCTCGGACACGTGCACCAGCCCCTCGACGCCCGCCTCCAGCTCGACGAAGGCGCCGTAGTTGGTGAGGCTCACCACGCGGCCCCGCACCCGGGTGCCGGGCGCGTAGGTCTGCTCCACCCGCTCCCACGGGTCGGACGACTTCTGCTTGTACCCCAGCGACACCCGTCCGCTCTCGCGGTCGAAGTGGAGGACCACGACTTCGACCTGATCACCCACCTGGAAGATCTCGGACGGATGGCCCACCCGGCCCCAGCTCATGTCGGTCACGTGCAGCAGCCCATCGATGCCGCCCAGGTCGATGAACGCGCCGTAGTCCGTGATGTTCTTCACGGTCCCGGTGAGCACCATGCCCTCGGCCAGGACCTCCAGCGTGTGCTTCTTCTTCTCTTCGCGCTCCTCCTCCAGCACGGCCCGGCGAGAGAGGACCACGTTGCCCCGGCGCCGGTTGAGCTTGATGACGCGGGCGCGGACGGACTGTCCGATCAGGGACGCCAGATTCTTCACCGGCCGCAGGTCGACCTGCGAGCCCGGCAGGAAGGCCTTCACGCCGACGTCGACGCTGAGCCCCCCCTTGACGACCTCGACCACGCGGCCCTCGACCGGCGAGCCCTTCTCATAGGCCTGGGTGACGGCATCCCACACCTTGATCTTGTCGGCCTTGTCCTTGGACAGAACGATGAGGCCCTCGGAGTCTTCCTTGGCCTCGAGGTAGACCTCGATCTCCTCGCCCACCTTCGGCAGCGCGCCGTGACGATGGAACTCCTCGATGGGGATCGCGCCCTCGCTCTTGTAGCCGACGTCGACCAGCACCTCACTGCTGCCCACGTGAACGACGCGGCCGCGGACGACCTCGCCCTCCTCGAACTCGCTGGTCGTCGAGTCCTCCTTGAACCAGTCCTCCATCCGCTCCTCGGCACCCTCGCCCTCCGTGCGGGGTCCACCGAGATTCTTGCGCGGTTCGTCCATCGCCATGCCGCGAGTTCCTCCGTTCAATGAATTTGGAGGGGGCGCCGGGCTCCAGCAACGCCCACCCCACCGATTGTTCGATCCCTCAGCTCCGCGATGGCTGCCATCATCTGCCGGCTCGCGGTCTCGTACTGTGCCTTCCGGTCGGCGCCCGTGGCCTGCTGGAACCGCAGGGGGGCGCCAAAAGTCACCACCACCTTAGCAGGCCGGGGAAGGCGGCGCCCGCGCGGCCACGCCCGCCCGCTCCCACTGACGTACACCGGGACCACCGCCGCCCCGCTCTGCACGGCCAGCAGCGCCGCGCCGGGCTTGGCCTCACGCAGCCTGCCCTCCTCGCCGCGCGTGCCCTCGGGGAACACGAGCAGCGCCTTGCCTTCCGCCAGCACACGCCGGGCCGTGCGGAGCGCCGAGGGATCGGCCCCCTCGCGCCGCAGCGGCCGGGCCCCGAGCCGGCGGATCAGCCCTCCGAACCCGGGGATCCGGAACAGCTCGGCCTTGGCCAGGAACGTGAGCTGCCGCGGGCACATGCCCCCGACGAGCGGCGGATCCAGCACGCTGGAGTGATTGGCCACGATCAGCACCGGCCCCTCGGCCGGCACGTGCTCCGTCCCCCGTCCTTCCACGCGGAAGAGTAGCCGCATGAGCGCCACCGCGATCGGCTTGAGAAACGAGTAGAGCATCTAGCCGCAGCGACGGCGTCGCTCCACCGTGTCGGCCATGAACGCCACCACCTGCTCCACGCTCAACCCCGTGCTGTCGACCTCGACCGCGTCCGCCGCCTTCTTCAGCGGCGCCAGCTCGCGACTCGAGTCCTGGGCGTCGCGCGCGGCGATGTCTCGGCGCGCGGCGTCCGGCTCCAGCTCGACCCCCCGCGCGCGCAGCTCGGCCCGCCGACGCCGCGCGCGCTCCGCCAGCGAGGCGTCCAGGAAGAACTTCACCTCGGCGTCCGGGCACACCACGGTGCCGGTGTCGCGGCCCTCCAGCACGACGCCGCCGGTGGCGGCCAGGCGCCGCTGGATCGGCGTCAGCTTGTCGCGCACCACGCCGAGCATCGACAGCCGAGAGGTCAGCACGGCGATCTCCGGCGAGCGGATCTCGTCGGTCACGTCACGCTCGTCGACGATCACCCGATCGCCCTCGATATCGATCCGCACACGCTCGACGTGGCGCCGCAGCGCCGGCGTGTCGTCGGCCGCGAGGCCGGCCCGCGCGATCGACCAGGCCAGCGCGCGGTACATGGCGCCGGTGTCGAGCAGCCGGTAGCCGAGCTTCGCCGCCAGCCGGCGGGCCACCGTCCCCTTGCCGGCGCCGGCCGGGCCGTCGATCGTGATGACCGGTTCACGATCGCCCATCAGCGTGGCCGGGCGGTGACGCCCTCGGCCGCCCGCGCGGAGGAACCGTCGCCTCGGCTCACGGCTCGACCTCGATCGCCGTCGTGCCGGCGAGCGCGTTGACCGTCGCGGCAAAGCCTGGAAAGGACGTCGCCACGCAGCTCACGTCCTCGATGATGGTCTCGCCCTCGGCGCCGAGGGCGGCGACCGCGAGAGCCATCGCCATGCGATGGTCGCCGCCGCTGGTGAGCGCAGCACCGTGGAGGCGACGGCCGCCGGTGACGACCATGCCGTCGGGGCGTTCCTCGATGGCGGCGCCCATCTTGACGAGCTCGCGGGCGAGCGCGGCGATCCGGTCGGATTCCTTCACGCGGAGCTCCCGGGCGTCCCGCACGACGGTGACGCCGGCGGCCGCGGTCGCGGCCACCGCGAGCACCGGGATCTCGTCGATCAGGCGCGGGATGAGCAGCGGGCCGCCGATCGTCGTCGGTCTCAGCGGGCCGGCGGTCACGGTGAGCGAAATGGTCGGCTCACCTTCGTCGGCGGCGTTCGCCGTCTGGATGCGCGCGCCCATGGCCTCGAGCACGTCGAGGACGCCGGTACGTGTGGGGTTCACACCGACGCGGTGGAGGGTCATCCGCCCCTCGCCGACGGTGGCTCCGGCGACCAGCAGGAACGCGGCGGAGGAGATGTCGCCCGGCACGACGACGGCCGTCGCCCGCAACGGCCCCGGGGTGAGCGTCACCGTGCGGTCCTCGGTCACGACGCGCGCGCCGAATCGTCGCAGCATGCGCTCGGAGTGATCGCGCGAGGGCGCGGGCTCGGTCACCGTCACCGGCCCCTCGGCCGCCAAGCCGGCCAGGAGGATCGCCGACTTCACCTGGGCCGACGCCACGGGGGTCGCGTACTGCACGGCCGTCGTCGACGCCGTCCCGCGGATGGCCAGGGGCAGCCGGGTGCCGTCGGCGCGGCCGACGATCGTGGCACCCATGGCCCGCAACGGCTCGGCGATCCGCCCCATCGGCCGGCGGCGCAGCGAGGCGTCGCCCGTCAGCATGGTCCAGAACGGCTGGGTGGCAAGCACCCCCGCCAGCAGGCGCGCGGTGGTACCCGAGTTGCCACAGTCGATCACGTCGCCCGGCTCGCTCAGCCCGCGCAGCCCGCCACCGGCGACGCGATAGTGGCCCGGCGCCTTGCGCGTGACCTCCGCCCCGAGCGCCTGCACCGCGCTGAGGGTGCGCAGGCAGTCCTCGGCCTCGAGGTAGCCCTGCACCTCGCTGACGCCCTCGGCCACGGCGCCCAGCAGCGCGGCCCGGTGCGAGACGGACTTGTCGCCCGGCACCTCGGCTTCGCCCTGCAGCCGGGCGATCGGCCGGACGCGGAACCTCACGCCAGTCGCTCCCGCGTCGCCTTCATCCGCGCCAGGTACGCGGTCAGCGCGGCGCCGTCGCCGGACACCACCAGCGCCTCGAGGTCGTCGAGCGCCTGGCGGAAGGCGCCCAGGCTCCCGCGCACCGCCTCGCGGTTGTCGACGAGGATGTCGCGCCACACGTCGGGATCGGAGGCGGCGATGCGCGTGGTGTCCTTGAAGCCGCGCGCAGCGATCTGCAGAGCGTCGGGTTCGAACGCCACGACCGCGGCGACGAGGGCCCACGCCGCCATGTGTGGCAGGTGGCTGATGGCGGCCACGGCCCGGTCGTGGACCGCCGGGTCGAGCACGACGACGCGCGCGCCCAGCGCGGACCACAGCTCGCCGATGCTCTTGGCCGCAGCGGCGTCCGTCGCCTCGGTCGGCGTGAGCACGACGGTGGCGCCCTGGAACAGGTCCATCCGGGCGACGGCGTAGCCCGCCCGCTCGGAGCCGGCCATCGGATGGCTGCCGACGAAGTGCACCTCGGGCCGACCGGCCGCCAGCCGCTCGGCGGCGGCGACGATCCCGCGCTTCGTGGAGCCGACGTCGGTCACCAGCGCCCCGCCGGGCGCCGCTTGCCACACGCGCGCCAGCAGCGTCTCGTTGGCCAGGACCGGCGCGGCGAGCACGACCCGGTCGGCGCCGGCGACGCCGGCGGCGACGTCGGTGGTGGCGCCGTCGAGCGCACCGTCACGCACCGCCGCCTGCATCCGGTCCCGGTCGCGCCCGATGCCCACGATCTCCCGGGCGAGCGCATGGGCGCGAACCGCCTTGGCGAGCGAGCCGCCCAGCAGTCCGACGCCGACGATCGCCAGGCGGTCGATCACGCCGAGCTCTTCCCGAGCACCACGCGCAGCGCCTTGATCAGGCGGCGGTTCTCCTGGGGCGTGCCGATGGTCACCCGGAGCGCGGACTCCATGCCGAAGGGCGTCAGCGGGCGCACGATCACGCCCTCCTTGAGCAGCCGCTGGTAGATGTCGGAGGCGCTGCGCCCGACGTCGACCAGGATGAAGTTGGCGCGCGAGGGCACGTACTTCACGCCGAGCGCGTTGAGCTCCTCGTAGAGGTAGTGGCGGCCGGCTTCGATCATGCGCACGCATTCCAGCGTGTGCGACTCGTCCTCCAGGGCGGCCAGGGCCGCCGCCTGGGCCAGCGCGTTCACGTTGAAGGGCTGCCGGATGCGGTTCATGAGCGCGATGGCGTCGGCATCGGCCACCCCGTAGCCGACCCGCAGGCCGGCCAGGCTGGCCGCCTTGGAGAACGTGCGCAGCATCACCACCTTGCGGCCCTGCGCCACGTAGGCCAGCGTGTCGGGGAGGTCGGACCCCTGGGCAAACTCGATGTACGCCTCGTCGAAGACCACGATGGTGCGCTCGGGCACCCTCGTCATGAAGTGGGCGACCTCGTCGGCGGTGACGATCGTCGCCGTGGGATTGTTGGGGTTGGCGAGGAAGACGATCTTGGTCATCGGCGTGATGGCCCTGGCCATCGCCTCGAGGTCGATCCGGTGGTCCCTGAGCATCACCATCACGCGGATGCCGCCGGCCGCCTGCACGATCATCGGATAGACGACGAACGAGGGGTGTGGCACCACCGCCTCGTCGCCGGGGCGCAGGAACGTCCGCGCGAGGAGCTCGATCAGCTCGTTGGAGCCGTTGCCGAGCACGATCTGCTCGGCGGAGACGTCGTGCTTGCGCGCGAGCGCGTGGCGCAGGTAGTACGCACTCCCGTCCGGGTAGCGGTTGAGCGTGGCCAGGGCGTCGGTGATCGCCTTCTGCACGCGGTCGGACGGCGCGAGCGGGTTCTCGTTCGACGCGAGCTTGATGGCGTCGGGGATGCCGAGCTCGCGCTCGAGCTCCTCGACCGGCTTGCCCGGCTCGTAGGGCGCGATGCCGAGGATGTGCTCGTTGGCCAGGGACTCCCACTGCGTGTGCATGCTCTCTCCTCAGGCCGCGGGGTACGAGCCGAGCACCTTCAAGTACACGGTTCGCTCCGCGGCCTCGCTCAGGGCAGCCGCGACCACCGGCGTGCCTCGATGCCCCTCGAAATCGACGAACATGACGAACTCCCAGGGCATGCGCTTGGCCGGTCGCGATTCGATCTTGGTCAAGTTCAGGCCGGACCGGGCGAACGGCTCGAGGATGCGATAGAGCGCGCCCGGCTGGTTCGGCATCGCGAACACGATGGACGTCTTGTCACGCCCGGTCGGCCCGCTCGCCCGACGCCCGAGCACGAGAAACCGGGTGGCGTTGTGGCGATTGTCCTCGATGCGTCGCCGAAGGATCGGGACGTCGTACAGCTGCCCGGCCAGCTCGGAGGCGATGGCGGCCACCCGCGGGTCCGCCGCCGCCAGCTCGGCGGCGCCGGCCGTGGAGGCGGTTTCCTCTTGAGGAACATCCGGCAGGTGCTCGGCCAGCCAGCTCCGGCACTGACCCAACCCTTGAGGGTGCGAGAGCACCCGCTTGATCTCCGTGAGGGCTCCGGCCTTCGAGAGCAGGTGCTGGGCGATCTCGAGGGTCAGCTCGCCGCAGATCTGCAGCTCCGTGTGGACCAGTCGGTCCAGCGTGACGTTGACGGCGCCGTCCGTCGAGTTGTCCACCGGCGCCACGCCGAACTGCACGCGCCCACGCTCGACGTCGTCGAAGATCTCGGCAATCGTCCGCGAGGGATGATAGCTGGCCGCGTGGCCGAAGCGTTCGCGGGCAGCCTGATGTGTGAAGGTTCCCTGCGGTGCCAGGTAGGCCACCGTGAGTGGTCCTTCCAATACGCGGCACGCCGACAGCACCTCGCGCCACACCGCGACGACCGCCGAGGCGGGCAGCGGGCCGCTGGTGGCAGCGGTCAGACGGGCCAGGATCTCAGCCTCGCGCTCCGGGACATACGACGGCGCTTCCTGCCGTCGTTTGAGGTCTCCGATCTGAAGGGCGGCCTCGGCGCGTTGGTTGAGGAGGTTGAGGATCTGGTTGTCGATGTCGTTGATCCTGGAGCGCCAATCGCCCAGGTCCATAGGGACTCCTGCGCACCCTCTGAATGAGTACCGCGCATTATAGGCGGACGCCAGCAGCCACGCAACTTCTCCGCAGGCCTCAGACGGCGGGCGGCGCGGCCGCGGCCCGCAGCGCCGCCACCTCGCCCGGCGTGAGCGGACGGCAGGCACCGGGCCGCAGCGCGCCGAGCCGCAGCGGGCCGAAGGCGATCCGGCGCAGGCGCTGGACACGGTGGCCGAGGGCGTCGCAGTAGCGCTTGACCTCGTGCTTGCGGCCTTCGGTGAAGGTCAGCCGCACGAGGCTCGACACGGCCGCGCCGCGCACCAGCTCGACGGCGAGCGGCACGGCGGGTCCGTCGTCGAGCGTGACGCCCCGCCGCCATCGCGGCACATCCGCGGGCGTCACCCGTCCCGCCACCTCCACCTCGTAGAGGCGCGGCAGGGCGTAGCGCGGGTGCAGGAGCCGATGGGTCAGCGGCCCATCGTTGGTCAGCAGCAACAGCCCCTCGACGTCCGCGTCGAGCCGGCCCACGGGATAGACACGCTCGCGCACGGTCGGCGGCAACAGGTCCGTGACGACCGGCCGCCCCTGTGGATCGCGCACGGTGGTGACCACGCCCACCGGCTTGTTCAGGAGCAGATACTGGGAAGACTCGGGCGGCGGGACTGGGCGTCCGTCGATGGTGATGCGATCGGAGGCCGCGTCGGCGAGCGTCCCCGGCTCGCGGATCACGACGCCGTTGACGGCGACGCGGCCCTCGAGGACAGCGTGATCAGCCCCGCGCCGGGACGTCAGTCCCGCCTGGGCCAGGATCTTGTTCAGTCTCAGCTTGGCCATGCTCGGGGGCGGCCGCCGCCTCGGCGGCGAGGTCGGGGATGACGAGCTCGCCTTCGACCTTGGGCAGGTCATTGAGATCGCGCAGCCCGAAGGCCACGAGGAACTCGCGCGTGGTCTCGTAGAGGAACGGACGACCGGGGGCTTCCTTGCGGCCGCCGATGCGGACGAGTCGCCGCTCGAGCAGGTTGTCGAGCACCCCCTCCGAGTTCACCCCGCGCACGGCGTCCAGCTCCGGCCGCGACACCGGCTGCTTGTAGGCGATGATCGCCAGCGTCTCGAGCGCAGGCCGCGACAGCCGCACGCGCGTGCGGGCCCGGGCCAGGCGCACCAGCCACGGCGCCAGCTCGGGTCTCGTCACCATCCGGTAGCCGCCACCGACCTCCACGATGGCCAGGCCGCGAGACTCAGCCTCGTAACGGGCCATCAGCTCCTGGGCGAGCTCGCGGGCGGCAGCAGCGTTCTCGAGATCGAGCACCTCGCGAATGCGCTCGGCCTCGAGCGGCACGTCGGAGGCGAAGAGCATCGCTTCGACCAGGTCAACTGGGTTCGGCACGGGGCGTGTCCTCTCCTCGACCGAGAAGGGCCACGGCCCCCTCGGACTCCCCCGGCGCTCCGAAGCGAGTCATCTCCGCGTCGGGCTCCGGGGTCTCGGGCCGCCGTTCGATCACGATGTCACCGAACAGCTCGGTTTGCTGCGTGCGAATCTTCCCTTGCCGGCACAGCTCGAGCACGGCCAGCAGGCTGACCACGACCTCCGAGCGGCGGCGCTCCCCGCCCACCATCGAGCTGAAGAGCAGCGACCAGGTGTCGCGTAGCAGCGTGAGGATCTCGGTCATGCGCTCCAGCATCGAGGGCGGGTCCGGCTCGATCTGGCGCGGGCGCAGCCGCTGCTGCTCCTCGATCAGGCGCTTGAGCGCGCGCTCCAGCCAGTGGGCCGACAGGTCCTCCAGGGGCACGTCCTGCAGCGGCGGCAGCGCGCTCGACGGCCGGCCCCACACGAGCGCCTGCTCGGCCTCGCGCTGGCCCAGCCAAACCCCCTGCGCTTTCACGCGCGCGTACGCCCGCAGCCGCTCCTCCAGCTCCTGCTTGAGCGCCAGCGCCTCGTCGTCGAGCTGCTCCTCCTCCTCGGCGTCGGGCGGGACCAGCAGCCGGGACTTGAGGTAGATGAGCGTGGCCGCCATGACCAGATAGGCGCCGGCGGTCTCCAGATCGCGGAACTCCATCGCCTCCAGGTGGGCCAGATACTGGTCGGTGATCGTACGCACGGGCAGGGCGGCGAGATCGATCTCCTCGGTACGGCACAGGTGCAGCAGCAAATCGAGCGGGCCCTCGAACCCCGCGACGCGCAGCCGCAGCTCGCCGCGTGCCGCCTCCTCGACCGTGATCTCGCGCGCGGGCTCGCTCACGGGGTGAGCTTCACCGCGTCGTGGACCTCGACCATCGTCGCCTGGGCGATCGCGCGGGCGCGGCGCGAGCCCTCGAAGAGCACCTGCCGGATCGTGTCGGGCTTCTCCGCGTACGCCTGTCGCCGTTCGCGGATGGCCGAGAGCGGCGGCAGCATGTGATCGAGCAGGACGTCCTTGCAGTCGAGGCACCCGATGCCCGCCGTCCGACAGCCCGTCGCACAGGATTCGCGATCGGCCGGCGGCGTGAAGATCTTGTGCAGGTCGAACACCGGGCAGACGTCGGGATTCCCCGGGTCGGTGCGCCGCTTGCGCGCGGGATCCGTCACCATCGTCCGCACCTTGGCGCGGATCGTCTCCGGCGCGTCAGCCAGCTCGATGTCGTTGCCGTACGACTTGGACA